>Ga0307436_1000845_pt1 | contig 14219 bp, 9 predicted proteins | sample SalMarWE160440MG_FD_202513 | JGI IMG/M metagenome (GOLD analysis project Ga0307436, IMG submission 202513) | Salt marsh sediment microbial communities from the Plum Island Ecosystem LTER, Massachusetts, United States - WE1604-40 | ecosystem: Environmental > Aquatic > Marine > Intertidal zone >...
CAGAAGGAGGAAATGGTAGGAAAAAAACGGACCTATCATATAAAATTCGCAAAAAATCACGAAAAAGTATCGGTGTGCGGTGTGCACCGCCAACAACGTTAGAAATTCTACAAGGAGAAATGATGGAGTACAAACCCCGTTAGAAGTGAGTCGGCAACTTCTAACGGGGCAAAAAAAGCAAATTTCTAACGGGGTGAAATATCAACAATTTTTTGAAAGGGTGAACAAATGAAAACTACAAAAATGTCAACAATTGTGGTTTTGGCTTTGGGCCTGATGGTCTGGCTGAACACAGCCAGTAAGGCGGCTCCATTAGGTACAGCCTTTACTTATCAGGGGCGGCTGATGGATACCAACATTCCGGCGAACGGGCTTTATGATTTGCAGTTCAAAATCTACGACCATGCCGATCCGTGCAGCGGGGTGGAGGTGGCGCCACCGGTGCTTCTGGAAGATGTGGAGATTTTAGACGGTTACTTTACGGTAGATGTGGATTTCGGAGAAGGTGTCTTTATGGGTGATGCCCGCTGGCTTGGTGTTGGAGCGCGCCCGTGGGACAGCGAGGAACCACTTGAAGATTTTGGAGATCCTCAACCGATGGGCCCGGCACCCCACGCCACCTATGCTGATAACGCAGGAAAGCTCAATGGAAAATTGTATACGGAATTTGCAAATGTTGATATGACAGGCACGTCCGGCTTCCTTCCGAAATATGCCAGCTCTTTTCAACTCACAAAATCAGCGATATATGAGCAAAGTGGTAATGTGTGCATTGGCGCTGTGGGGACTACTCAGGATAAACTGGATGTGTGGGGTGATATCAGAATTAGAGGCGGTAATATTAAGGATAATGCAGGTAGAATACGAATTACGATGTATTCAGCCGGTGACATGAGTTTGAGAGATTCCGCAGGCGCCGAAGTTTTCAGAATTAGTCAAAACAGCAATGTGGGCATCAATACCGGTTCAGGTTCTATACTTCAGCAAGACTTAGAAATCAAAGGTGGTGTCTTCATTGACCACAGCGGCAGTAATAATCCTCTTGGCGATGCAAGAGTTGCCTTTGTCGTCGACGGCAAGGAAAATAACGATATTATGCATCTTCGCGATTATGACTCGGATATTAAAGTGGTGGTTAAGAAAGACGGCAAGGTTGGTATCGGTACAACGGAGCCTGAGCAAACGTTAGAGGTCGAAGGCGGCGTCTATATTGACCTGAGTGAGTCCCACTGGCCGGTTGATAACCCAAACGTGGCGCTTACTGTTAACGGGGGCTGGGATGAATATCTGACACCTTTTGACATTGCCCATTTTCGTGATGCCAACGGTGTCATCAGGGTAAAGATTGACGGTAAAGGCAATCTTGCGGTCGGCTCATGGGACCCGGATTTTCTCGACATGAATTCGCCCACCGTGGACGTAGGAGGAACAATAAGGGTAAAAGGACCAGCGGAGTTTGAGGCGTCACTGGATATAGGCGGTAGTGTGGACGTAAATGACGGAGCGGATATAGATGGCTCTTTCAATGCGAATGGGCCCGTCACATTTACGAACCTGGCTTTTGGAGGCGGTGAGACAGTTGTGGTGGATCCCGAAGGCACATTGTTCAAGGTGGGGTCAAGTGAGCGATATAAGACGAATATAGAAAACCTTGAAACTAATCCTGATATGGTTTTGCAACTTCAGCCGGTGAGATTTCAATGGAAAACAACGGGGCACAGAGATATAGGGCTGATAGCCGAGGAGGTCGCGCAGCTATCGGAGGATTTGGTGATATACGACAAACAGGGAAGACCAGATGCCGTTAAATATGACAAGGTCAGCTTGTATCTGTTGGAAACTGTAAAAGAACTCAAAGCAGAAAATGATTTACTGAAGCAGAGACTTGATGCTTTGGAAAAGACGATAGCACAACAACACATTAATAGTGTAAAAGGAGATGCACGATGGTATTAATTAGCTCGAATAAATATATTAAAAATTGTGCTGCCACACTGTTGACAATATGTCTGGTTACGATTGTCCCGGCGCTCGGTGATTATGATATTGCCTGGCATACAATTGACGGCGGGGGCGGGGTAAGCAGCGGTGGGCCATATACACTTACCGGCACAATCGGTCAGCCGGACGCTGCCTACTCAGCAGGCGGTGATTACGAGTTGCTCGGCGGCTTCTGGCCGGGTGGGCCATTATGTATAGTCGATTTCGAGAGCTTCGCAAGATTCGCAGAATGGTGGCTTGAACCAGGAACCGGACTGCCGGCTGACCTGTACGAGGATGTTGATAATATTGTCAATGAGCTCGATTTGCAGGTTTTTGTTGATTACTGGCTCTGCTACTGCCCGGCGGGCTGGCCGTTGAAATGAAAATAGAAACCGGCTTGCCGATCTAATCCGGACAAGCTTTCCAAGCTGTATCCTGAAGTCTAATTGCCGGTCCCATCCTCAAGTGTAATCACCAGCAAAATAGGCTCCACAATGTGTAAGTTATTCAGCAACGGTTCAGTATATTTGATATCTCCGAACTCGGCCCCGCCGAAATGATGCTGCTTGCCTACATGGTTGTTCCAGTCGACGCCTTCCGTGAGGAAACCCTTGTCGCCGTGATGGTGCTTTGAAATTGCCCGCAGAATAGTGAGGGCATCCTGTCGATACGATTCGTTGTTGGTATCAAGATACGCTTCAAGATACGCCAGTGCTGCCTCAGCGTTTTCCCAGAGGTAAGCAGTGTCCCAGGTTTTCTCCATCCATAGCAGGCCCTTTGTCCGGACGCCATTTCGGTCGTCGGTCATTTTGAATCGGTCAAGGCCCGCAAGACATCTGTCGCAGGCAAAGGCGCGGATGTCATCGTCGTCGAGCAGTTGGGCCGCCTGACGCAGCACCCTAAACGCGACGGAGTAGGCAACGTTTTCGTGATGGTCGTAAGTGTCGTGATTGATGCTGCCGAAGATTCCGCCTAATTTCATAAAGACTTTTAGTTTTGCCTTGATTTGGTCAGTATAGTCCGTAAGGTCCTTTTTGGTCAGCTCGGTCATAAGCTGGACTATGAAGAGACCGTCAGCACTTTTTTCAAAGAGGATGTCCGAGTCGCCGTAGGCGTTGTTGGGGTAGTGCTCGCCCGATGGCTTGCAGCGTCGCGGGAACCAGCCGTTAGGGGTGGATTTTACGTTTTTGTCAATCCAGGCTGCGGTTTTGCGAGCGATTTGACGCATTTTGTCTCTTCGCGGATTGTCCAGCAGGTCGCTGAAGATAAGAAGCTGATATGCAATTTTTGCCATCGAGCCGGGGCAAAACCAGTTGCTTTTGTGCTGGTAATTGAGGCAAAAAGTGTTGTTGGTAGTTAGTCGATAACCGGTGATGAATCCCGTTTCGTAATCGATAAAGCCGTCTTCGAGAACGTGGTCGAGCAGCTTTAGTGCCTTTTGAGCGAGCTGCTCGTCTTTGGTATACTTAGCGAAGGAGTAGAGCTCGTATGCTCCACCGACGGCGTTTGCGGCCCAGCCGGGGCCTTCGAGGTTTCCGAAATCGTGCCAGCCCATAATGTCGCCGTCTTTATCGACAAAGCTCGACTTACAGGCCAGCTTACCGTCAAAAGGGACGAGGGTGCCCTCCGCAAAACGCACTGAGTCCCGAGCGGAATCAAGTATCGTATACTTCGGATTCTCCGGCAGAAAGAAAGCGGAGGTGACATCTTCCAAAAGAAGATAGTCGATGCCAAACATATACTTCTTAACGGCCTTTTCATTTGCGCCGATGATTTCAACTCTCAGTTTATGCTCGCCTTTGCCAAGTTTATGAATACCCATATCCAGAACGCCCGTTGGTATGACGCCGTTGTTATAAAGGTCGATAGGCTCGCCGAGCTTTTTACCATCCAGATAAAGTTGCACAATGGCATAGTCAATCGCCTTGGTAAGCTGCATCTTCAATCTATACGCTGCGGTTTTCTGCACGGGCACAGCCAAATCGAGCGTGTCGCCGGGTTTTGCTTCGAGCCACCACAGGTGTGCTTCGTCGCTCCAATCGGAGCCGTAACCGCTCATATCCTGAATGTTGGTATTGCCGCCGGTTTTCGAGAGAATCTTGAGCTTTTCACCTTCCAAAGCTCTCTTGACTTTGAAAACCTTTATTGCGCTCCAGTATCCCTTACGTTCTGTAATAGGTGCAGGTTTGTAAGGGTCGACCTGGCCCGCGGCCTGATACCAGTATGCGGTAGCGGCGTAAAGTGTAGGTTTGCTGTTGGGATAGTATTTCTCAATCGCAGCCTCGAAAGATTTCTGGAAGGGGACATTGTCGGTTATATGCCAGCGGCTGACCGAGACGTGCCCCTTGTTGTTCATGCTTATTGTCTGATTGTGGTAGCAGTTTTGGAAGAGAGTGGGGTTGCACCAGGCGTAGCCAAAGTAATCTTCGGAGCCGGTGCCGATAGTGGAGGGGAATTTCTCGCCGTCGACGAAGAATTTCTCGTCTCCTTCGCCCCACCATCCGCCTCTTGGGTTCCAAACGTGCAGCATAACGCCGCAGAAGCGCCCCCTTCCCTGGGTCTTGAGCATCGTCCAATCCACGCACCCAGGGCTGTTGCGGCCCGGCTCCTCTGGCAGGAAAGCGTCGCGGTGCCATTTGGCGTGAAATCGTCCGAGCGTTTCAATCGGCTTGTTAAGCGGAGCGTGTCTGATCTCAAGGGTAACTTCGCGTTCTTTGGCCCCGTCATTGGTTAATTCCATTAGGGCACCGTTCTTGAACGGCATATACCAGTGGCAATAGAAACCACGTATAGTCATACCCAGAGGCAGAGATTTATATTTATTAACACCGGGAGCTGTGCCAAAGAAATCTCCTAAGGGTGCCCACACACTTGGCTGCGATTCACCATCCCAGGAGATGCGCAGAGCAAGTTCGCGGAGCACATCACGGTCTTCGTCAGATTCAGGTAAATCCATATCGAGATGTATGCTAACTATGGCTCGCATTCCCCTGAAGTGATGAACTGTCGCTGTGCTGTTGGGAGCGACCTTAACAACCGTTCTTAAAGAGGTCTCGCCACGACCTCTATAAAGTGGGGTAGGCTGAGATCGACTGAGCTGTTCATTGGCCATATCAAGAGCCTTCGATTCAGCAAGGGAAAGATTGCGTTTGAACGTCGGCAGAATGGTTCCCTTTGGGTACGTTGTGTATGTGAAATGGTAGTACGCTCCCCAGTCGCCCTCGGCGGTAATCTTGCACGATTTTTGATATGGAATGGGCACATAACAGTTCTGCCCACGGGCTGTTTCATGTACGAGCGCAGGACGTGTAAACGGCTCATACTGACGGTTGAAATAGCCTAAAAATGGCAGGTCAACAGCGGGCTCGGCCGCGCCGTCGAGATATATCCTAACATGCCCATCCTTTGCCAGTGCCGACCATATCCGCCAGATAACGCCTGGGCCTTCCATCTCGGCGAAGACCTGTGTGTCACCCTCTTTGCGGATAATACCGCCCCCGTCGCCGTTGGCGAACCAGCCAACGTATTTGCCGGAGGCCTTGTCGTATTTACTCGCCCTGTCGTAGCTGGACCACTGCCGGCATTTTTCACCCGGAGCGGGCAATGTTGCCAACCGCTCTAAATCGGTTAGCCGGTCGATAAGGTCAATATAAGTCAGTTTTTCTGCCGTATTAGCTTCCGCTGCACTTGCAACCGGCGCAGAAATCAGCGACGTGCACCCATAAAAACCACAAACGATGAACACCACGATAAACATCCAGTACTTTCTCATGATTCACTCCTTGCCTTTGATTTGAATTGATTGACTTTAATGTTCTGGAACTTCACAAAGTATGAAACACTTGAGCAAGTTGCAAATATGTTGATTTGGGCTTTCATCTACCCTCATTTTTCTGTCATCAACAAAGATTATGTATGTAATTAGTATTATCTATGGGGATTAGTGTGAATATAAACGCTTTCTTTGTCCAGAATTTTTTGCAGATTTACTCAGTTTTTGAGCTAATACCTTATCCTCTCTGAAGTTAGCTAAATAACATTCAAACAGAAGTGAAACGCCAAGGCTAAGAAGTGTGATTTAGCCGCTTAATCCGGGGCACTGTACCGCGGTTCATCGCATAAAATCAAGGCACAAAACACCTTTTTGAGGACAGTTTACAGGCTATCCCGGCAAGCAACTTAACGGTTTTTCGGCGTTTTTTGGCCGTTTCGACCGTTTAATGTGCTTTTCCCTTCGAATTTTGACTGAAAATTATACAAATTCGACAAAAAAGTTATTGTCATTAATAAGTTAGACGATTATCATAATGAGTTTAGGTATAAGGATTAACGGCTACCAAAGCTAAACTTTAAATTAAGGCGGCAATTAAAATGGCTTTGACGGGATTAGCGAACAGTGCAGAGTAAACGAACAATTGACCTGCGCGGCTGCGCTTTTGCGCATATGGTGGCTTGGAAATCGTTGTTTCTGCTTCAGTGTCGGGAAACGAACGAGGTTTGTTGCCAGCTTCCCATTTTGCGGCAGATTGCAAAATCGGGAGCCTGTCGGAGGAAACTGATGTAGTGTAAGGAAAGACTACAACCTCGAGGCGTTTTTGGCATTTTTGAAGTGGAAGCTATTCAGGTTTCCACTTTTTTTTGCATTTAGTCAAAAAGTGTAAGTTAGGACAAAAAAAAGAATGAATCAGGAACTAATCAGAATTGTCGACAACATCGCACGCGATAAGAATATCGACAAGGAATCCTTATTCGTCGATTTGGAAGAAGCTATGGTCTCCGCGGTACGGAAACACTTTGGTGAGCCGGAGAGCAAAATAGCCGTGCACATCGACAGGAGCACCGGCCAGGTTACGGCCTCCAGGGACGACGACCCAATCGATATAAGGCAGCTCGGTAGAATCCCCGCTCAGACGGCCAAACAGGTAATGATCCAGAAGATAAGGGCCGATGAGCGGGATAGTATCTATGCCGAGTTCGTCCAGCGAAAAGGTGAAATCGTAAGCGGCTCTGTTGTGCGATATGAAGGCGGAACACTGATTGTTAATTTGAGCCACTGGGCTGAAGGCTTTATGCCAAAAAACGAACAGATAATGGGCCAATCACATCGACCGAGTGAAAGAATTCGATGTTTGATTCTTGATGTAAAAGAAACCTCAAATCAGGTTAAAATCATTCTCTCTCGAACACACCCTGATTTCATACGTCGATTGTTCGAGTTAGAGGTTCCCGAAATCGCAGAAAACATTATCGAGATACGAGCAATGGCGCGAGAAGCAGGATACCGAACAAAAGTGGCAGTAGTTTCGCTCGATGAAAAAGTCGACCCTGTTGGTGCCTGCGTTGGTGTGCGAGGCAGTAGAATAAAGAACATTGTCGATGAGCTTGGTGGAGAGAAAATAGATATTGTGCGGTGGAACGAGTCTTCGCAGGTACTCGTCGCAAATGCGCTAATGCCGGCAAAGGTCAGTGAAATCGCATTGTGTTTCGAACTCGGAAAAGCAACAGTAGTAGTGGATGAAGACCAACTTAGCCTGGCTATCGGCAAACACGGCCAGAACGTTCGTTTGGCTGCGAGACTGACCGGCTGGGATATCGATATACTAATGCCGGAGGAATACAATCAGGGAATTGAACGATTGGCAAATTGCGTCAAGAATGTCGAATCCGCAAACGACATCCTGGTTGACAAGTTGATAGCGCTGGGCGTCATTTCCGTTTTGGATTTGGATGATGTGGGAGCCGAACCGCTTATTAACGAGCTGAATATCAACTCGGAAACAGCGGAAAACCTGATTGCGGCTGCAAGTGAAGAAACTAAACGACTGGCGGCTGAATCAAAGGAACAAGATGAGGAAAAAGAATCGGCCAAGCAGGCAGAAGCAGCAGTTAATGAGGTAAAATCAGAAGATAAGGAATAGGAAAATCTAAACGCTCTACAGAGATTGGAGTTTTTTTGGCTGCTACAAGAGTGTACATTTTGTCCAAGGAGCTTGGTGTAAAAAGCACTGCCATTGTGAAAAAGTGTCAGGATGAGGGTCTGGACGTTAAGAACCATATGTCAACAATCTCGGCTGGCCTGGCAGCGACTATTCAGGAATGGTTCAGCGAGGGAGAAAACATCACAACAGTTGAGACATCCAATAGAGTGGATTTGAAAAAGGCTCGAATCAAAAAGAAGCAAAAGAAAATTGCCAAAAAAGCAGTAAAAAAGACTAAGCGGACCAAACCAAAGGCCAAAACCACCGCGGTAATTGAAGAAGAGCCAAAATCCGAAGAAGAACAGATAATCGAACAACCGCAAGAGCAGAAACCGGAACCTATATTACCCGCCGGGCCGATTCTGGAAAAGCCTGAGCCTGCCCGCCTAAGCGGACCACAGGTTGTTCGGGTCGAAGCACCCGAACCATTACGACGACCATATAAGCCGAAACCAAAAGCCAAGTATGATATGCCTGTCACTGAGCCGTTGATGTATATCAAACAGGAACAATCAACTTCCGCACCGAGCGGGGACAAGAAAGAATTACCAAAGCGATCCCAAGAAAGAACACATGGGCGTCGGCGAGAAGAGCAGCTTGTAGACACTACAAAAAAATCCAAATTCATTAGAAAATGGCGACAAAGAGACATTGAGGAAAGACAAGCCCGGCTTGATGCGGCTCGCGGTGAGGGGCTGCGACTAAGACCGACGCGGAAAATCGCTACCAAATCCGAACGTGGAGTTACCGCACTTGTCAGACCGAAAAAAGTCGTTGTAAGCGAACCAATTACTGTAAAGGATTTATCAGCAGCCTTGGCAATTAAATCAGCGGATATAATCAGCAAATTGATACAACAGGGATTAATGGCCACAGCTAATCAGGCTATAAGCAGCGACGTCGCGGAGATGGTTGCTCTGGAATTCGGCACAGAGCTGGTTGTCGAACGCAAGAGCAGACTGCAGGAACAGATACGGGCTGAATTCGAACAACGTCAGAAAAAAACTCTCAAGAATCGGTCGGTAGTCGCTGCAATGCTCGGACACGTTGACCACGGCAAGACCAGCTTGTTGGATAAAATTCGGTCAACTCAGACAACAAACAGTGAGGCAGGCGGCATTACACAGCACATCGGAGCATCTGAGGTTACATGGGACAATAAAAAGGTGACATTTCTTGATACTCCGGGACACGAAGCCTTCACAGCTATGCGGGCAAGAGGCGCCAATATGACTGACGTAGTAGTTCTGGTAGTCGCGGCCGATGACGGTGTAATGCCGCAAACCATCGAGGCGATACATCACGCCAAGGCGGCAAATGTGCCGATTATTGTGGCACTCAATAAAATAGATTTGCCCGGCTGTGACATCAACCGTATTTACTCGCAGTTATCTGAGCATGAGTTAACACCGGTCGAATGGGGCGGAAAAACTGAAGTTGTGAAAACCAGCGCGGCTACAGGTGAAGGTATGGATGATTTGCTTGAACATCTCGATTATATTGCCGAATTACTTGAACTCAAAGCCGACGACACAATCCCCGCGACCGGATGGATCGTTGAAGCCAGGATTTCAACGCATCAGGGCCCAACAGCTACTCTGTTAATTCAGGAGGGCCGAATAAAAAAGGGCGATGTCGTACTGGCTGGAAGTGCTTTCGGCAGAGTAAAGACGTTAAAAAACAGTTACAATAAAACTACCAAGATGGCTACAAGCTCTATGCCTGTGGAAATTACAGGATTAAATGATGTCCCCAAGGCAGGTGATAGATTTTACTGTCTGGATGACATTAACAAGGCCAAGGCCGCCGCTGAGGAAAACCAAATACTCTCAAGGGAAAAAACGCTGGCAACACGAACACAAGTAACCCTTGATAATTTATTCAGTCAAATAGAGGCCGGCAATGTGAAAGAATTAAACGTTATCATTCGTGCCGATGTGCAGGGCTCCGTGGATGTTTTAACGAAATACTTGACTGAACTCAGCACAGATGAAGTGAAAATCAAAATTCTGCACGCAGCAACGGGTGGAATTACAGAAGGCGATTGTCTACTTGCCGAGGCCTCGAACGCAATCATTATTGGCTTTAACGTTGTCAGCGACGAACACGTTGCCAAGATTGCGGAAGCTAAAGGCGTCGAGATAAGACTCTATAATATAATCTATCGCATAACCGAAGATTTGCACAAATCCATGGAGGGCCTGCTTGAGCCGGAAGAGACAGAGAAGTCGCTTGGCAGAGCTGTAGTAAGAACCATTTTTAAGATTTCTAAAGTAGGTACGGTGGCCGGCTGCCACGTCAGCAGCGGCATTGTGGATAAGAGCGCAAAGGTGCGCCTGATACGTGACAATATCGTCATCAGAGACAGCTTACACATAGAGACTCTAAAGCACTTCAAAGACGACGTTCGTGAGGTCAAGGCGGGTCTGGAGTGCGGTATTAAAATAACCGGATTTGACGACATTAAAGTAGACGACGTTTTTGACTTCTATGAAATCGTCAAGGTAGCCAGAACTCTTTAATCATGAACAGTATCTTCCGCACTCTGAAGCAATATCCGGGAATACAAGTAAATTATGCCGACAAGAAGACAGGAAAAAGTGGCCCGTGTAGTAAAAGAAGCGGTCAGTGATGCTATTGCAAACCATCTTAACGACCCACGCATTGAGGGCTTTGTCAGCGTTACAAGAGTCGATATGGCCGCTGATTTGCGTAATGCCGATGTATATCTCAGTATTTTCGGCAAAAATGACGCCGCGCAGAACAGAACATTTACCGCAATATCACACGCAAAAAAACGAATACAGTCGCTGGTCGCCGGGAGAATGCAGAGCAAATTCTGCCCTGTTTTACATCTTTACAAGGACGAAAAATTCAAAAAAACCCTTGAGATTATGAAACTGATAGAACAAACAGTAAGTAAGCAGGAAAAGAAGGACTTGGATATGTAGGTGGCCGGACTGTAAAACAGTAATCTGTAACTGCCGAGTATGATATGAAAAACAGTAAGGAATATTCAACTAAAGTACAAAAGTTATACCGCTCATTGAAGGCCAAATTTCCAAAGGTCAAAAAAGCTTTCTATGATGAACCGGCAGAAGCACTTGTGTACGCTATCATTAGCGAAAATATGAGCGAGCAGGCAACCGAATCCGCGATTAAGAAATTCGCTGATTATTTCGTTGATTTGAATGATTTGCGAGTCTCAAGAACTGAAGAAATTGTAGATGTATTAGGCGAAGATACACAGAACACAAAGGATACAGCTTCTACCATTACCAAAGCTTTAAGGGATATATTCGACGCATATAATAGTGTCAGCCTGATGGCGTTGAAGAAAATCGGCAAACGCCCAGCCAGGCAAATTCTTGAGAAGATGGACGGTATCGGCCGCTTTGCGACCAATTACTGCTTGCTTGCCTCTCTGCAAAGCCACACCATACCTCTCACGAAAAATATGATAGAGTACCTAATAAACAACGAACTTGTCCATCCTGATGCTGATGAACAAGAGATAGAAGGCTTTTTAGCCAAACAGATTCCGGCTGAAAACGCCTACGAATTTTACGCTCTTTTGCGAGCGTCCGCCGAATCAAAAAAGGGCAGGAAAAAGAAAAAAACTGTACGCAAAACAAAGAAAAAAGCAGCAAAGGCAGCCAAAAAGAAAAAGTAAGCAGAACAAAAGACACAAAACCTGAAACGTTCCTTGAATAGAAATACGAGATTCGAAAAATGGCAGAAGAACTACTAAAATTAGGTATTCCAACGGGAAGCCTGCAAAATGCAACAATTGAACTTTTCAGCAAAGCCGGCTTCCACATTTCGGATTTGGAAAGAAGTTATTCTCCCACTATAGACGATGAGCAAATCCAGCCGATTTGTCTTCGGGCGCAGGAAATGAGCAGATATATTGAAGATGGAGCTCTCGATGCAGGTATTACCGGCTATGATTGGATAATGGAAAACAATTCGGATGTAGAGCTGGTATCTGAACTTGCCTACAGCAAAGCCACAAGCAGGCCGGCCAGATGGGTACTCGCTGTGCCGGATGAGTCGAAAGTAACTAAGCCTCAGGACCTCCGGGGATGCATAATCGCTACCGAGCTGGTTAATGTAACGAAGAAATATTTTGCGGATAAAAACATTGATGTACGAGTTGAATTTAGCTGGGGTGCTACAGAGGTAAAGGCCCGGCTGGTGAACGCGATAGTGGAGCTTACCGAAACCGGCACATCTCTGTTGGCAAATAATCTGCGGATAATAGATACTGTGATTACCTCCACAACAAGACTCATCGCAAATAAGCAGGCCTGGCAGGATAAATTCAAAAGGGAAAAAATAGAAAATATCTCCATCCTGCTTAATGCCGCCATCAACGCCGGCAGCACAGTCGGCCTGAAAATGAACATAAAAAAGGCCGATTTGAAATCGATACTAAAGGTGCTGCCCGCAGAAAAGAGTCCGACTATTTCGAATTTGGCCAATTCCGATTACGCCGCAGTGGAAGTCATCATCGAAGATAAAATTGAACGTTCCCTGGTTCCGGCTTTGAAACGAGCCGGCGCCTCGGGCATAATCACTTATCCTCTTAACAAGGTCATCCACTGATAATTGATATGTGTGACAAATCCTAAAGCTTTGAACCAGGAGAGTAAATACTATGAAACTATTTGCATGCAAGTTAGCCCTGTCTTTTCTCGGCGTATCAATAGGCCTTTGTCTTAGTTGTACCGGGAAAAAACAGGAGACAGCTCCTGCAGCCGATAAACCGGTGGTTGTTGATACAAAACAGGACGAAACCGACCCCAATGTTATCGCGAAAATAGGCGATTACACTATCACCAAAAAGGAGTTTGAGAAAAGATTCCTGATGGAGCTCCGCCCCAAACCCTACGATTTAAGAAGTAACCTCGAAACACCCGATGCCGAAGAAGTACTCAAGAAAATGATAGCAGAAAAAGCAATAGTGATAGAAGGCCGCAAACAAAAGTTACACGAAGACGAAACAACCCGGAATGTAATTAAGCAATTTAAGGAAAAAAAGTTTGTAAACTCATTATTAGCGAACTATTTACAAGGCAAAATAATGGTTACAAACTCAGAAATAGAGCAATTGATAAAATCAGAGCCCAAGCTGGAGCGGAAACAGGCGGAGGCAAAGCTCGCAAGAGCAATGAGCGGTAATCTTTTGGAAAAATATTATAATGAACTATACAAGAAATTTAACGTCCAAAAGTTGAGCGATAATTTCTTCAAGACAGCCCAAATCCACCAAAGACTGTTGTTGTACCCAAAAGAACCCCGCAAAATGGGATTCATTCGTATCAGTCAAACAAAAAATGAACTGACCCCGGAAGAGAAAAATATCTTTCTGGCAACCTACGACGGTGGAAAAATAACATTAAAGGACTGGTTCGATACACTGTGTGAAATGTCTCCGCCGGGTCGACCTAAAGATTTAAACACAAAAACGGGTATTGAAAAATTGTTGGATAGAGCCTTGAAGATGCCGATTTTTGTCGCTGAAGCCAAATTACAGGGACTTGACAAAGATAAAAATATCCTGAAGGAAGCAAAAGAGTACGAAGATATAATACTACTCAATAAGGCCAAGAGAGAAAAAACCAAAGATATCAAGGGCCCGATGGCCGAGGAGCAGATAGCTGCCTACTTCAACGAGAACAAGGAATTATTCGGCACACAAAATATGCTTAAGATTGACCAAATCTGGTGCCGAAATCTTAAAATGGCTCGGAAGGCAAATGCTGAGTTGGATGAAGGCAAGGACTTCCAGACGGTGAAACAAACATACTCTTTGGGGAAAACAACAGGTCCCATTAATACCTCTTTCGGCGGCCAAGGAATATTCTTCAAGGAATTGTGGAATGGCGACCCAAATGAAATCGTCGGCCCGATTAAGGGTTTCTATGGTGAAGGTATTAAATGGCGCATAGTTCAAATACTGGAAAAGAATCCCGGCAAGATACAAGAATACTCGAGTGACTTGAAAAGACAAATCGAAATGAAAATGTTAGAGGAGCAAAGAAACTCCACTCTGAAGAAATACGAACAAGAGCTTCTGGAAGAATATTCATACCGGATTTATCCTGAAAGATTCAGGGATATTGACCCGCTGGATATACCATAGAAAAGAAAAATTAAACCGAATAATCTCCTCCTTTCGTACGTTTGAGCGTAAAGTTGAAAACCGGCAACGAAGCTGGTGGGCATTGGTCTCTTGACCTCAGAAAGTACATA
>Ga0307436_1000847_pt1 | contig 14193 bp, 13 predicted proteins | sample SalMarWE160440MG_FD_202513 | JGI IMG/M metagenome (GOLD analysis project Ga0307436, IMG submission 202513) | Salt marsh sediment microbial communities from the Plum Island Ecosystem LTER, Massachusetts, United States - WE1604-40 | ecosystem: Environmental > Aquatic > Marine > Intertidal zone >...
CTGCAGGCGTCACCGCTCGGCAACCACGAGGGCCGGCGTGAAACCGACGATGAAGCTGCGATGCGTACCCTGATCGAGCGCGAAGTCATGGTGCCACAGCCGACCGAGGCGGAACTGCGGCGCTACTACGCGGCGAACCGCGGTCGCTTCACCGCGCCGACGATCAACGAGGTCCGTCACATTCTCATCGCGGCACCGCGCCGCGACCAGGCCGCCTATGGCGCCGCGCGCGAACAGGCCGAAGCGATTCTCGCCGAACTCAACGCTTTGCCGGACCGCTTTGCCGACTTGGCGCGCATCTTCTCCAGGTGTCCGTCGGCGGTCAATGGTGGACACCTCGGCCAGCTTCTTCCCGGAGATACGACGCCCGAGTTCGAGGCCGCGCTCTCCCGTCTCGCAGAGGGCGAGGTGACTGCCAGCCCGGTCGAGACGCGTTATGGCTTCCACATCATCCGTCTCGAGCGCCGGCGGCAAGGTGAAGTGCTGCCTTTTTCCGCGGTGGCCAAAAATATCGCGACGTACCTGGTCGAGCGCAGCCGCCATGTGGCGTTGGCCCAATATGTCGCCCGTCTGGTCAGCGATGCCGACATCTCGGGGATTGAGATGGGGGGAGCCGAAACGCTGCCCGTTCACTAGCCGGTTGGTTGCGCCTGTCGTCCGTTCCAAAGAAAGTGAAGTTCCCATTGGCGCCAAAGAGGACGATCCATGCCCGGCAAATCACCCAAGCTTCCGGCCGCTGCGGGCGAGGTTGCTCAACAGTATCCGTCGATCTGGAAATCCTACGCCGAGCTTGGCGAGGCCTGCGCTGAAGCCGGTCCGCTGAAAGGTCAGACGCTTCGCCTGGTGAAGCTGGCGCTGGCGATTGGGGTGGGATCGCAAGGAGCTGTCCATTCGCACGCCAGGCGCGCTCTGGCGGAAGGAATCAGGATTGACGACTTGCGACACGTCGCGCTGCTTGCCATTCCGACGCTCGGCTTTCCCCAGGCCGTGAAGGCTTTGCGCTGGATCGAAGACGTTTCTGCGGCCGATTGAGGCCCGCAAGTTCGAAGGAGATGCCGTGCAACGCCGCCGAACTACAGCGGAATCTCTGAACAGGCGATTGCCAGTTGCCGGCCTCATAGTGGTTGGTGGTCGATCGCTGCGAATGGGCGGAGGCGACAAGTGCCTATTGCCCATCGGCGGACGATCCATGCTTGCGCATGTCATCGACCGCTTTGCGCCACAGGTCGACACCTTGGCCCTCAACGCGAATGGCGATCCAAGCCGCTTTGCCTCCTTTGGCCTGCCGGTCATTGGCGATGAACTCAAGGGGTTCCTGGGACCACTGGCGGGATTGCTGACGGGCATGCGGTGGGCCGAACGCAGTCAAGGCACCGACCTCATCGCGACGGTTCCGGGAGACACACCGTTCATACCGGCAGATCTTCTCACGCGGTTGTTCGACGATCTTGGGCAGGCGGAAATGGCAATCGCCCGCTCACATGGTGGACTTCACCCCATCGTCGGCGTCTGGCGCGTATCTCTCGCGGACGATCTCGCCCGATGGCTGCGTGACCAATCCAAGCGCGGTATCAGCGATTGGATCAAGACCCGAGATTGCAGGCTCGTCGATTTCGACGGTTGCAAATTTGACCCGTTCTTCAACATCAACACGCCGGAGGATCTGCTGACGGCCACGCATCGCGCTGGAGGATCGGCCGGCAGTGATGCGGTTGCTCATACATCAATATGACTTTGATGCTTCCGCTTTGCTGAGGATCGAGCTCAGTTTCTCGGTGCCGGCGCGAAGAGCCGAAACCGTCGTCTCGACTGTTGACCTGCTGGTGGCCAGGAGGGCGGCCAAGGAGCGAGTGAGTGTGGGCGCGCGAGGCCCGGCCACGTCAAGGGGAACCGCACCGACGGGGAGGCACGCTGCAAAAAAGAAGAGTTCAACTTCATTTCTCGCGTGTTCGGAAGCGATCCAAGACCTACCAGATGAGTACCTCGTAACGCCCCTCGGTGAAGGCCCCGGGTTCACGGGGCCCTCTGGCCGAGAGCGGCGCTAATGAGCAGGGCGAATCACGGTCAACCGATCCGCAACCGCACCCACTGGCCGACCTTGAACTTGCTGATCTCCTTCGCGTTCACAAGACGGTAGGTCTTGCCGTTGCTCAGAGTCAGCATCGCAGCCGGCGCGTTGATGCGCACGATCTTGCCACTCACGTACACATGGTGAACTTTGTGAACCTCGGGCTTTGACGGCTTCATCGTTGCCGCCATGGTGGCCGACGCGCCAAGCGGTGCGAGAGACATGGCGACGGTGGCGACCGCACCAATCAGACGAGATGGATGCATTGGAAATCCCCTTTCATGTTGCGCAAAGACGCTCGTCTGTCGTGACCGCGACTGGAATGAAGCGCGTTTCGTGCGTTCATTTGGCCAACGTACGACGACGATCCGTTTCGACTGCAGGAGAACGAACCACCCGCCCGGTTGCGGGGTCGGGCGGGTGGCACTCAATCAAGTCGGTCGATCAGGCTTTGCACTCCGCCGCGGCCTTCAGCGCGGTCTCGGCGTCAGTCTTTGAGTGGTACCCGGCCGTGCCGACCATCTTCAGGGTCGAGCCGCTCGGCTTCTTGGCCGTCACCAAGCATTTGTTCGTCTTGGTGTTCAGCTCAACGTAGTAGGTCGTGGCGGCAAGGGCTGGCGCGACGAAGAGGGCTGCGGCGGCAGTGGCGATAAGAATCTTCCGGTACATGAGTGATCATTCCTTGGCTGGTTGAGTGGCGCCTCAACCCGCCCCAGGCTGCGCCGTGCGACCGCAAGTTCAGGCAGCGCGTCGCCCGGTCGACCCCTGGCGAGTGGCGACCACGCCGCGAAATCACCACGGGCTTGTAACCCGATTGTTTCTGGCAAGTTGCGTCGTGTAACAGATTGTTGCTGGATCATCAGATGAGCCGGCGCGGGGGACGTTCAGCGCAACACGTTCTTCCTTGCCTCGCGCTCGCACACGGATTGGCATGGATCTATCGGTCGCAGGCGAGGATCGGCCGACTGTTGACCGTCCTGAAGGACTGCCGGACGCCAACGTGTGCCGCAGGCGCGCCTGACCTTCGCTCATGAGTACGGTGAGCCGGTCCCGGGTGAGCGAACGATAACTAGACTGGTTCGAGAAAATAGATCGTCGGAACGTCGATCACGCCGGCTCTCTTCATCGTCTCTTTCAAATCTTGCGAGGAAGCGAACTTCTTGGCCTCCTCAGTGCTCCAGTCGTCAAAGACGACAACCAGTTCGCTGCTGTCATCCGCCGAGCGCATGACTCGCGGGTGGCTCAGGTGAGCTGCTTTCTGCGCCGTAACGTGCGCGTCGAATATCGGCCGCCACTTGGCGTAATCTGCCACTTTGTGACGCACTATCATCATACCCATCGGGATCGTTCTCCTCAAAAACAGACCGACATCCGCCCGGCCTCCTTGCGGTCACCATGACGGTGCCGCACGGACGCCAGACCGTCACGCGCCCACCGGCGCCTGGGCCATACCCGTTGGCATCTATGGCAAGCCGGTCCGCATTTCCAGCGAGACGTTCTGCTGATCAGGTTTGAGGAGCGCCGATTGGGGGTGCGCTCTGACGTCGTGCTTGGACCTTCAGGTAGGTGAAGTCGGTCTGGCAGAGCCGGTTGGGACCTGTCGTCTTGTTATGGAAGGCGTCGGTCGCAGCCGCTCTGACTACGATTTAAAATGGGCAAGCTCGAGAACCGCTCGTCCCGACTTTGCTATCACAAGCTCATCACGCGCATCGAAACGGTGCGCAATGACCCCCGCTCGGCCGGCAGGCGTCGACACCGACTGCAACCGGTGAGGCAACGCTGAATGGCGCATGCCCGCCGCGCCGTGGGAGCTGGGCATCGCCACCAAGGCGCCTACTCCTCCGGCAAGACTTGCGGACCGAGACGGGCCGATCGCGGCCAGGGATCTCTATTTGGCCTGAGGGCGACGCGATTGGGGCTTCCTTTGCTGACCGAAGAGCGGCGGCGTGTGGTCACCGTCGCTGGCCGCGGCTGACGCTGGCGCCGCCCCGTGGCACCGCCGCCCCACCTGTGCCGAAAAGACTTGTTGATGAACGGGCGATGAAACGGCACACTTGTTTGATCACAAACGTCAAACCGGGATCGGACTAGCGAATCCCGGGGGCGAGGGAGGCTGCCGTGATTCCAAGCGCTTTCGCGTACCATCGGCCGAAATCGGTCAACGAGGCCGTCGCGCTTCTCGCTGAACTCGGCGAGGATGCACGCCCGCTTGCCGGCGGCCACAGTCTCATTCCCATCATGAAGCTGCGCCTGGCGGCGCCCAGCGATCTCGTCGACCTCGCCGGCATCGCCGACCTCAAGGGCATCCGCGAGGACGGAAGCGACATCGTCATCGGCGCCATGACCACCCAACACGAGCTGATCGGCTCCGATCTCCTGGCCGGGAAGGTGCCGATCCTGAGGGAGACCGCGCTTCTCATCGCCGACCCGCAGGTTCGCTACGTCGGCACCATCGGCGGCAACGCCGCCAACGGCGACCCGATCAACGACATGCCGGCGGTGATGCTTGCCCTCGACGCGACCTACGAACTCGCCGGCAAGGGCGGCACCCGCAAGGTGGCGGCGCGCCGGTACTACCGCGGGACCTACGACACCGCCATCGAGCCCGGCGAAATCCTGACCGCGATCCGCGTGCCGACGCCGCCCTCCGGCCACGGCCATGCCTACGAGAAGCTGAAACGCAAGGTCGGCGACTACGCCACCGCCGCGGCGGCCGTGGTGCTGACGATCAGCGGCGGCACGGTCGCGAGCTGCGCCATCGCCCTCACCAACGTCGGCGAGACGCCGCTGCTTGCCGAGGAGGCGGCCGCGATCGTCACCGGGTCGCGCCTCGAGGCGGAGACGGTCAAGAAGGCGATGGCCGCGGCGGAGGCGATCACGGCGCCGGCCTCCGACCGGCGCGGCACGCCGCAATACCGCACCAAGGTCGCTGGCGTGTTGGTCGCCCGCGCCCTCGACCGCGCCAAAGCGCGCGCCGCCTGAGTTGGGGGAGGATCGAGATGGCCAAGACCCGGATATCGCTGACGGTGAACGGCAGAGAGGTCGAGGAACTGGTCGAGCCGCGCATGCTGCTCATCCACTTCCTGCGCGAGCAGCTCAACCTCACCGGTCCCCACATCGGCTGCGAGACCAGCCACTGCGGCGCCTGCACCGTCGATCTCGACGGCAAGTCGGTGAAGTCCTGCACGGTGTTCGCGGTGCAGGCGAACGGCGCCGACATCGTCACCATCGAGGGCATCGCCGCCGCCGACGGCACGCTGCACGCGTTGCAGGAAGGCTTCCGCGAGATGCACGGGCTGCAATGCGGCTTCTGCACGCCGGGGATGATCACCCGCGGCTACCGGCTGCTGCAGGAGAACCCGAACCCGAGCGAAGAGGAAATCCGCGTCGGGATCTCCGGCAATCTCTGCCGCTGCACCGGCTACCAGAACATCGTCAAGGCCATTCAATACGCCGCCGCCAAGCTTGCCGGCGCGACGGTCCAGGAGGCCGCAGAATGAACGACACGGTTCTCACTCCCCAACAACGCACCGATCAGCTCGAAGGCATCGGCTGCAAACGCAAACGCGTCGAGGACGTCCGCTTCGTCCAGGGCAAGGGCAACTACGTCGACGACGTCAAGCTGCCCGGCATGCTCTACGGCGATTTCGTCCGCTCGCCCTACGCCCACGCCCGCGTCGCCAGGATCGACACCTCCAAGGCGGAGGCGCTTCCCGGCGTCGTCGCGGTATTGACGGCGGAGACGCTCAAGACGGTCAACCTCGCCTGGATGCCGACACTGGCCGGCGACGTGCAGATGGTGCTCGCCGACGGCAAGGTGCTGTTCCAGAACCAGGAGGTCGCCTTCGTCGTCGCCAACGACCGCTACGTCGCCGCCGACGCGGTCGAGCTGGTCGAGGTCGAGTACGAGGCGCTGCCGGTCAACGTCGATCCCCTGAAGGCGATGACCGACGCCGCGCCGGTGATCCGCGAGGACATCAAGGACAAGAAGGAGGGCGCGCACGGACCGCGCAAGCATCCCAACCACATCTTCTCGTGGCAGGCGGGCGACAAGGCGGCCGCCGATGCCGCCTTCGACAACGCCGAGGTCACCATCAAGGAGTTCATCCCTTATCCGCGCGTCCACCCCTGCCCGCTGGAGACCTGCCAGTGCGTCGCCTCGTTCGACAAGATCAAGGGTGAGCTGACGCTGTGGGGCACCTTCCAGGCGCCGCACGTTATCCGCACGGTCGCCTCGCTGATCTCGCCGCTCCCGGAGCACAAGATCCACGTCATCGCGCCCGACATCGGCGGCGGCTTCGGCAACAAGGTCGGCGCATATCCCGGCTACATCTGCGCCATCGTCGCCTCGATCGTCACCGGCCTGCCGGTCAAGTGGGTCGAGGACCGCATCGAGAACCTGTCGACCACGGCGTTCGCCCGCGATTTCTTCATGACGACGGAGCTCGCCGCCACCAAGGACGGTCGCCTCACGGGGCTGAGGTGCTACACCATCGCCGACCACGGCGCCTTCGACGCCTGCGCCAACGCCACCAAGTGGCCGGCCGGCCTCTTCTCGATCATCTCCGGCTCGTACGACATCCCGGCCGCTTATTGCCTGGTCGACGGCGTCTATACCAACAAGGCGCCGGGCGGCGTCGCCTACCGGTGCTCGTTCCGCGTCACCGAGGCGGCCTACGCCATCGAGCGGGCCATGGACATCATGGCGCACAAGCTCGGCATGGATCCGGCCGAGTTCCGCATGAAAAACCTGATCAAGGCCGAGCAGTTCCCCTACACCTCCGCCTTCGGCTGGCAGTACGATTCCGGCGACTATCAGACCGCCCTCAAGAAGGCGATGGAGACGGTCGGTTACACCGGGCTGCGCGCGGAGCAGAAGGCGAAGCAGGAGGCCTTCAAGCGCGGCGAGACGCGCGAGCTGATGGGGATCGGCGTCGCCTTCTTCACCGAGATCGTCGGCGCCGGCCCGTCGCGGGCCTGCGACATCCTCGGCATCGCCATGTTCGACTCGGCCGAGATCCGCATCCACCCGACCGGCACCGGCATCTGCCGGCTCGGCACCAAGAGTCAGGGACAGGGGCACGAGACCACCTACGCCCAGATCATCGCGACCGAGCTCGGCCTCGCCGCCGACGGCATCACGGTGGAGGAGGGCAACACCGACACCGCGCCCTACGGGCTGGGCACCTACGGCTCGCGCTCGACGCCGGTGTCGGGTGCGGCCACCGCCATGGCCTGCCGCAAGATCAAGGCCAAGGCGCAGATGATCGCCGCCTACATGCTCGAGGTGCACGACGACGACGTCGAGTTCGACATCGATCGCTTCCGCGTCAAGGGCAACCCGGAGCGCTTCAAGACGATGAAGGAGATCGCCTGGGCCGCCTATCACGAGGTGCCGCCCGGCATGGAGCCCGGTCTCGAGGCGGTGAACTACTACGACCCGCCCAACATGACCTATCCGTTCGGCGCCTACATCTCGGTGGTCGATATCGACGTCGACACCGGCGAGACCAAGGTCCGCCGTTTCTACGCCCTCGACGATTGCGGCACCCGCATCAACCCGATGATCATCGAGGGCCAGATTCACGGCGGCCTCACTGAGGCCTTTGCCATCGCCATGGGCCAGGAGATCCACTACGACGACGACGGCAACGTCACCAGCGCCTCGTTCCTCGACTATTTCCTGCCGACGGCGGTGGAGACGCCAAAATGGGAGACCGACTGGACGACGACGCCCTCGCCGCATCACCCGATCGGCGCCAAGGGCGTGGGCGAAAGCCCCAACGTCGGCGGCGTGCCGTGCTTCTCCAACGCGGTTAACGACGCTTTCGCTTTCCTCGGCGCGAGCCATATATCCATGCCACACGACCATTGGCGCACCTGGGAGGCGGCCGAGAAGTTGGGATTGCACGCGTAGGCCCCGAATTTGTGTGGTGGGGCGGCGTGTTATGATGTGACATGGCCCTGACCCGCGAGGCCATTGCCGAAAAGCTTGCCGCGGTCGGCTACATCGCCGACCGCGATCTCGCCACCGCACTGTGGCTGATGGACCTCCTCAAGCGGCCGTTGCTGCTGGAAGGCGAGGCCGGCGTCGGCAAGACGGAGGTCGCCAAGGCGCTCGCCGCCCTCCATGGCGCCGAGCTGATCCGCCTGCAGTGCTACGAGGGGCTCGACCAGAACGCCGCCCTCTACGAGTGGAACTACCAGCGCCAGCTGCTCGCCATCAAGGCGCGCGAGGGCGAGGATCCCGAGGTCATCGAGGAGCACATCTTCGCCGAGGAGTATCTGCTCGAACGGCCGCTGCTCGCCGCCATCCGCCGGCTCGAGCCGCCGGTGCTCCTGATCGACGAGGTCGACCGCGCCGACGAGGAATTCGAGGCTTTCCTGCTCGAGCTGCTCTCCGACTTCCAGGTCTCGATCCCCGAACTCGGCACCATCACCGCGACGGCGATTCCGCGCGTGGTGCTCACCTCGAACGGGACGCGGGAATTGTCGGACGCGCTGCGCCGCCGCTGCCTCTACCATTACGTCGACTTCCCCGACGTCGATCGCGAGGCGCGCATCATCCTCGCCCGCCAGCCCGACATCGACACCGCGCTCGCCCTCCAGGTCGCCAACATGGTGGCGGCGATCCGCAAGGAGGATCTCAGGAAGGTGCCGGGCGTGGCGGAGACCCTCGACTGGGCGGCGACGCTTGTCGGCCTCGGCATCCACGACATTCGCCGCGAGCCGGAAGCCGTCCACGACACGCTGATCTGTGTGCTCAAGACCCACGAGGACCGGGCCCAGGTGACCCGTGAGGTTAGCGACCGCCTGCTCGGCAAGGTGGCCTGAGATGATCGCCAGCGCAGGCGCGCCGGCTCGCCCGGCGGAACCACAGGGCGCGCTCGGCGCCGACCTCCGCCGTCGTCTGACCGGCTTCGTCCATACGCTGCGCGACAACGGCTACTCGGTCGGGCTTGCCGAGACCGGTGACGCGCTTGCCGTCCTCGCCTCGCCCGCCGGGCGACAGATCTCGGCGCTGAAGCCGGCGCTGCGCGGCCTCTTCTCGGCGACCCGCTCGGACTGGCGTCGTTTCGACGAGATCTTCGACGCCTACTGGAGCCGCCGCGGCGTCCATCGCTTCCAGTCGGCGCCCGCCGCCAACGCCGGCCGGGCGCTGGACCGCCGCCGCGCGTCCATGCAGCCGCCGCCCGCCGGGCCGTCGGGCCTGCCCGACCACACCCGCCGCGGCGACGGGCCGGAGGTGGAGAGCGAGGCGGACGGTCGCGGCCGTCGCGAAGGCGCCTCGCCCACCGCGGCGCTCACCTCCGCCGACATGCGCCACATCGTCGATCCGGACGAGGTCGCGCGGGCGCACGCGCTGGCGGCCCGGCTCGCCCGGCACATGCGGGCGCGGCTGGTGCGCCGCGAGCAGGCGCGGCGGCGCGGCCGCCGGCTCGATTTTCGCCGCACCATCCACCGCAGCATCTCCCACGGCGGCACGCCGATCGACCTGGTCTGGCGGCGGCGCAAGGAGAAGCCGTTGCGCCTGGTGCTGCTGCTGGACGCCTCCGGCTCGATGAGCCTCTACACCGCCTTCTTCGTCCGCTTCCTGCACGGCGTCGTCGACGCGTTTCACGAGGCGGAGGCGTTCGTGTTTCACACCCGCCTGGTGCACGTGTCGCCGTCGCTGCGCGACCGCAAGGTCGCCCGCGCCGTCGACCGCCTGTCGCTGCTCGCCGCCGGCATCGGCGGCGGCACCCGCATCGGCGAATGCCTTGCCGCCTTCAACCGCTGGCACGCCAAGCGCGTGATCAATTCGCGCACCGCCGTGATCATCGTGTCGGACGGCTACGACACCGGAGAGCCCGACGCGCTTGCCGCCGAGATGCGCCGGCTGCGCCGCCGCTGCCGGCGCATCGTCTGGCTCAATCCGTTGATCGGATGGAAGGACTATTCCCCGGAAGCGCGCGGCATGCAGGCCGCGCTTCCCTACGTCGACCTGTTCGCGCCGGCCCACAATCTGGAGAGCCTCGCCGCGCTCGAACCCTATCTTGCCAGGATCTGACGCCATGCCCCACTCTCCCGACATTCTCGAACTGGTGTCGACCATGCGGGCCAAGGGTGAACCGTTCGCCCTCGCCACCGTCGTGCGCACGGTGTCGGCGACCGCCGCCAAGGCCGGCGCCAAGGCCGTGATCCGCCCCGACGGCACGATTTCGGAAGGCTGGATCGGCGGCGGCTGCGCCCGCGCCGCCGTGCTCAAGGCCGCCAGGGAGGCGCTCGCCGACGGCCACACCCGCCTCGTCTCCATCCAGCCGAACGATCTCCTGGAGGAGCGTGGCGTCGCCGCCGGCGACGAGCGCGAGGGCATCCGTTTTGCCAGGAACTCCTGCCCGAGCCAGGGCACCATGGACATTTTCGTCGAGCCGGTGCTGCCGCGACCGGAGATCGTGGTGTGCGGCTCGAGCCCGGTGGCCGTCGCCGTCGCCGACCTCGGCCGGCGCCTCGGCTTCGTGATGACCGCGTGCGCGCCGGCGGCCGAGCAGGCGACCTTCACCGACGTCGAACGACGCATCGAGGGTTACGCGCTGCCGGTTGAGCCGGAGGGCAGCCGCTACATCGTCGTGTCGACCCAGTCGCGCGGCGACGAGGCGGCGCTCAGAGCGGCGCTGTCGGTCGAGGCCGACTACGTCGCCTTCGTCGGCAGCCGCCGCAAGGTGGAGACGCTGAAGGCAAAGCTCACCGCAAGCGGCATCGACTCCAGCCGTCTGGCAGCCCTGAAGGCGCCGGCCGGTCTGGACATCGGCGCCATCACGCCGGAGGAGATCGCGCTGTCGATCCTGGCCGAGATCGTGGCGCTGCGCCGCCGGGGTCAGCGCGCCGGATCGTGAGATGACCGGCCTCGACGATCTCGCCGCCAGCATCGGCCTCGCCGAGGAAGAGGGAAGCGTCCGCGTGTCCGCCGTGGTGCTCGCCGCCGGCATGTCGCGGCGCATGGGTGAGGCGCCGAAGCTGTTGCTTGACGTTGGCGGCGTGCCGATGATCCGCCGCACGGTCGAAAACGTGGTTGCCTTCGCGCCGGCGGAAACCGTCGTGGTGACCGGGCACCGGGCGGCAGAGATCGAGCAGGCCCTCGCCGGCCTGCCGGTGCGCTGCGTGCACAACCCGCGGCACCAAGAGGGCCAGCCCACCTCCGTCGCCGCCGGCGTCGGGGCGCTCACCGCCCACTGCAACGCGGTGATGGTGGTGCTCGGTGATCAGCCGCTGGTCACCGCCGACGACATGCGGGCGCTGGTCGCCGCGTATGAGGCTCTCGACGCGGAGTCAATTTTGGTGCCGCACCATGCCGGCCAGCGCGGTAACCCGGTCATCTTCGCGGCCCGCCACATCCCGGCGGTCATCGGCGGCGGCCTCAACGTCGGCTGCCGCCATCTCATCGACAGCCACGCGGTGCAGGTCGCGCGTACCGAATTCGCCAGCGACGTCTACACGCTCGATTGCGACACGCCCGACGACTACCGACGTCTGATCGAGCGCAGCCGCGGCAGATAAGCGCAGCGAACCGGCGTGAGGACAAGTCGTCGGATTGTTGCTCGCAAACTCACCGGCTCCACGCTCTTCAGTGCCTGTGACCCGCCTTGCGGTGGCCGCCAGGGACCTCCGACGCGCCGCGCGCCAGCCGATAGGCGCGAAGATCAGGATCAATGTCGACCAACCGGAATCGCTGGTTGCAGCTCGACGCCGGGAGGCCACGGTGCGTCACTCGGGCAAGCCGGGGTCAGGCGATCGGCGCATTGGAGGTCCGCACGCGCCGAAGCGCGTCCGTGCCGTAGCCGTTCAACGCGCGCGATCGAGTTGACGCTAATGAATGTGCGCGTGCTGACCGCCTTGGCCAGGATTGCTGGGATCGCCGGGTCCCGATTCGCTGCCCTCAGGGCCGTTGCCCAGGCCGTTGTTGGGATGGGTTGAAGAGGGAGGCGGAGGTGGCGGCGGTGGTGAGCCCGCCGGAGGCGGTGGCGTCTCGGCGGCCTGAATCGTCCGCGGTGTGATGACGCCGGGCGTGGGGACGCCGGGCGGGATCAGGCGCATGAATATGCCGCAGCCCGTCGTGTCGACCCGGAAGTCGCTGTACAGGCGGCGCTGGTCGGTGATGAGCGGGAACATCTGGCCGATGATCCGCCTGCGGTCGGCGACGCTTTCGACGCGGCGAGTCGGTGTTGCCGGTCCGGCGAGGGCGATGTGGCATCCGGCGGTCACCCGTGTGCACTCATGACGCCGATCGCGTCTGCACAGGTCGGCCTCGCCGTCAAACACGGCGAGTCCGGTTCCCAGCCGGCCGACGGCGACATCGAAGCGGGTTCCGCGCACGGTGATCGTGGCCACCGGCGTGGTGATCGCGTACGCCTGCTTGTGGCTGTCGCCGGTGATGAAACGGAAGGCACCGCGCACGACGTTAAGCGAAACCCGTTTCGCCGTGTTGGTCGATGCCAGGACATACCGGTCGATGACCATTAGCGAGTTGGGGCCGACCACCAGCTTGGTATCGTCGCTGAGGCGGATCTGGGCTTCGCCCGCCGCGTTCGTCTTGATGACGTCGCCCATGAATACCGGTGCTTGCGACTGCAGCACCAGCTGTCCGTTCCCGCGTCCGACGTCGGTTGCCGGAACCACCGCCACGGCGACGCCGCTCTGCGGCGGAGCGGCCTCGGGCGCTCCCGCCAAGACGGCCGCGACGGCGGTGATGGCGACCGTCGTCACCAATTGGACGAGGCGCCTAGCTAGGGTGGTGCTGGGCCAGTTCATCGCGTCCCTTACCCTCCGTAAATCGGCTAATTGGGGCAACGGCTTGGCAGAGTCGAATCATTTGCTGCAGCCGCCGGCCCGGTTGTCGCATGTTGGGTCATCGTCGATCGTGCTTTCACAAGTCGTGCCAATCCAATTCGGCAGGTCGCCTGGTCCGCGAGGTCCTGCGCCAGCGACCGGCGCTGATCTTTGATTTGGGGCGATACCGCTTGGCTTGCGGTGCAATCCAGGGTGGCAGCCCGCGCCGTCGTCGTCGGCCTCTTGCTGCACCACGCCTGCGGACACGACCTTCACGGTGCGCGGCCGGGTTATCGTGGCCGGGCTTCACGCATCGCGGCAGTGTGCATCCGCAACGCCGCGTTGTCGGCAAGGCTACCGACCGTGACGGGCAGGCGCTGACGCCAGTTGGGATGCTCGCTCGTCGTGCCGGGCATGTTGACCTGTGTGGCGAGCGCAAGGGCGTCCTCGAGCTGCAACGCGGCCAGCCGGCACGGGCTCGACGCAACGTGTGCATGGAGGCCGACAGAGAGTTCAAGCGCATCTCCCGAACAGGCGAGTTGGCTGCGTATTGCCCGCCGCTCGCGTTCGCGCGCCTTTTTCGCGGGTTCGACGTTGCGAGGGGCGAGCAATCCCACTGACGCGCGTGATTCGATGTCATCTCCACGCCACCAACTGGCGAAGGTCGGCATGTCGTGGGTGGCGATACACGCGAGGGCGTCGGCGGACCAACGTCGCGGATGCGCGCGGCCGGCGCTGTCCCGTTCGAAGAAATAGACCTTGTAACTGTGCACGCATCGTGCGGCCATCAGGTCGCGAAAACCCGGCGGCACGTTGCCGAGATCCTCGCCGACGACCATGGTTCCGGCGGCTTGGGACGCTTCGGCCAGGCGTCGAAGCAGGGTCGAAAGCGGGAAACGGACGTAGGCACCCTCGGTTGGCGGCGCCCCGCGGGGAATGAGCCACAGCCGCGCGATGCCCATGGCGTGGTCGATGCGAACGGCTCCGCCGTTGCCCATGACGGCAGCCCACGTCGCGGCCAGTGGCTGTCCCTCAAGCGCCGCCAGACGCATGGGCGACAGCGGCGCCAGGTCCCAGTCTTGTCCGGCCGCGTTGAACGGGTCGGGCGGCGCACCGATCGAGACGCTGGGCACGGTCAGCACCGGGTCTGCCCACGCCGCCGACCCGTCGGGCGCGGCGCCAACGGCAAAGTCGAGGAACAGCCCGATGCGCAAGCCCGCGTCGCGCGCTTCATGCTGGACGCGCTCGAGCTGCTGCTTCGACACCCATTGCAGCCACAGGTGATAGTCCACCGCGGCGCGGTTCCGCCCGATGAAGGT
>Ga0307436_1000848_pt1 | contig 14186 bp, 11 predicted proteins | sample SalMarWE160440MG_FD_202513 | JGI IMG/M metagenome (GOLD analysis project Ga0307436, IMG submission 202513) | Salt marsh sediment microbial communities from the Plum Island Ecosystem LTER, Massachusetts, United States - WE1604-40 | ecosystem: Environmental > Aquatic > Marine > Intertidal zone >...
GACCCGATCTGCGGATCACATCAGGGCCAGCGGTCATGAGCGCCGCACAAACAGGCCGGACACATGACTTGCACCCGACCACAAGCAGAAAGCCAAAAGAATCCCTTGACCCGTGGGCGCCGTCCATACATGACCTATGAGCGACATTAGAGGCCACGTCGATATTTTCGAAGGCGTGAACATCTAACGACTCGCCCCGCTGGCTAGAGCTACATGAATTGTACGACGTTGCAGCCCAGTGGTCAGGCGCGCGCCGCATGCCGCGAACTCTAGCGACACCCTTGTCATAACGTGCTAATTTTAGGTGGGGCGAATGCAGCCATGACGCCAGAAACCCGTTACGCACATTCAGGTAATTTGAGCATCGCGTACCAGGTTATCGGTAACGGTCCGATCGACCTCGTGGTGGTCCCGGGCTGGATATCTAACATCGAGGTCTTCTGGGAAGACCCCCATGTTGCCCGCTTCTTTGAGAAATTGGCGACATTCTCCCGATTGATCCTGTTCGACAAGCGCGGGACGGGTCTATCTGACCGCAGTGTTGAGGCGGCGACCCTGGAAGAGCGCATGGACGACATGCGGGCGGTATTGGATGCCGTCGGTTCGGAACGCGCTGCCGTGCTGGGATATTCGGAAGGCGGCGCGATGTGCATCCTATTTGCGGCCACCTATCCCGACCGCACTGCAGCCTTGATCACTATTGGCAGTTATGCCCGGCGCCTTAGAGCGACCGACTATCCCTATTTCGCCAATCGCGAAGAATCGTCAAAGGCTGTCGAGGCAGCGGCCGCAGACTGGGGAGGGCCTGTCTGGATTGACATACGGGCTCCTTCGGTCGCGAACGATCCGATCATCCGTCAATGGTGGGCTAGGTTCTTGCGCATGAGCGCCAGCGCATCAGCGGCAGCAGCCTTGCAACGGATGAACCTGGATATCGATGTTCGGCATGTGCTTGCCTCGATACGGGTGCCGACTCTCATCCTTCACGCCAAGGACGACCGTGCCATTCCGGTCGGCACCAGCCGGCAGATGGCCGATCACATACCGAACGCCAAGTTGGTGGAAATCGAGTCCGGCGATCATTTGCCGTTTTATGACAAACCCGACGAGTTCATCCACCACATCCAGGACTTCCTGACGGGCAGCTCCACCCCGGCGATACCCGAAAGCCGGGTTGCGACATTGATGTTCACCGATATTGTCGGGTCAACCGAGATGGCGGTGGCAAAGGGCGATCTGCGCTTCGCAGACCTTCTGGAAGTGCATCATGCGGCAGTCCGAAGCGAACTCGCTCGGTACCGCGGCGGGGAGATAAACACAGCAGGGGATGGGTTTCTGGCGTCATTCGACGGTCCTGCCCGCGCGATCAAATGCGCTGAGGCAATTGTGAAGTCCCTGGCTGCGCTCGGAATAGTCTGCCGCATTGGCCTTCATACCGGCGAGTGCGAGGTCCGCCAGAGTCAGTTGCAAGGAATTGCCTTGCACATTGCCGCGCGGGTTGCGGCATTGGCGCCCCCCGGCAGTGTGCTTGTCTCGCAGACGGTAAAAGATCTGGTCGCGGGGTCCGGCATTCATTTTGAAGACGCCGGATTACAAACATTGAAGGGCCTGCCTGAGGATTGGCGACTATACAAAGTTATCAGCCAGTGATTGCTGTGGCTCATTGCGAAACGTCATGCGCGGAAACTCGATCCGACGGCCAAGTGCGGAATGTCGCCTATTGGCACTTAGCGGACAAACTAAACGTGCCTGGGTTTGTCCGCTTTTAGAGATAGCGGACAACGGTCACCCCGGAGGTTGAATGGCTTGTCCGCTAATGACCTTGGCTGTGTAAAAACGCGTCGCTAGATTTGATTCTCGGGATACGATTCTTGCGCGACTTGCGGGAGGATCGAATGAGACGCTTCGTTGAGGGGGCGGATCGCGGGCAGAAGACGCTGTTTCCTGAGTGTTTGGCAGACTGGATCGGCGAGGACAATCCGGTTCGCGTCATTGACGTTTTTGTCGACGAACTCGATCTTGGTGAGCTTGGATTTGGCGGGGTCGATCCCGAGATAACCGGCCGGCCTTCGTATCATCCGTCGGTCCTGCTGAAGCTCTATATCTACGGCTATCTCAACCGGGTCCAGTCGAGCCGGCGGCTGGAGCGCGAGGCCGGACGCAACGTTGAGGTGATGTGGCTGGTGGGCCGGCTGGCTCCCGACCACAAGACGATTGCCGACTTCCGCAAGGACAACGGCCACGCCATCCGCCAGGTTTGCGCCCGGTTTGTTGCGCTCTGCCGCCCCCTGGGCCTGCTCACGCAAGCCAGCGTCGCGATCGACGGCAGCAAGTTCAAGGCGGTGAACAACCGCGACAAGAACTTCACGCGGGCCAAGATGGAGCGGCGCATGGCGCAGATCGAGGAGAGCGTCGCGCGCTATCTGCAGCAGCTCGACAGCGCCGACCGGTAGGAGCCGTCCGAGGCGCTCAAAACCAAGACCAGCCGTCTCAAAGAGAAAATCGAGAAGCTCAAGGAGCAGATGCGGCGGCTTGAGATTCTCAAGGTGACAATGCTCGCCACGCCGGATCAGCAGATATCGCTGACCGATCCCGATGCCCGCTCGATGGCGACCAGCGGCCGCGGCTCTGGCGTCGTTGGCTATAATGTCCAGGTCGCCGTCGACACCGAGCATCATCTGATTATTACGCATGAGGTGACCAACGTCAGGACCGACCGGTCGCAGCTCTCACCCGTGGCCAAGGAGGCGAAGGCGACGCTGGAAGTGGAGAACCTCGATGCAGTCGCCGACCGCGGCTACTTCAGCAGCGAAGAGATCTTGGCATGCGAGAAAGCGGGCATCACGGTCACGCTGCCCAAGCCGATGACCTCAAACTCAAAGGCGGAAGGGCGCTTCGGCAAACAGGACTTCCGATATTTGGCTGACGAGGACGTTTACATCTGCCCCGCCGGCAATAGGCTCGCCTACTCCTTCACCACCTCGGAAAATGGATTGGTCCTGCGCCGCTACTGGACCAACGCCTGCCAGAGCTGTGCCATCAAGCACAGCTGCACCACCGGCAAGGAGCGACGGATCACCCGATGGGAGCACGAGCACGTTCTTGAGGCGGTGCAGCGCCGGCTCGACGAGCATCCGGAGAAGATGCGTCTGTGGCGCGAGACGGTCGAGCACCCCTTCGGGACGATCAAGGCCCGGATGGGGGCAACCCACTTCCTGATGAAGACGCGCCACGGGTTGCCTCTGAGATGGCGCTCCACGTGCTGGCCTACAATCTCACGCGCGTCATGAACATTATTGGCGTCCAGCCGCTCCCGGCAGCGATGCAGGCATAATCGCCGCCGACACACAGCCGTCTGCCATTGCAGAACCGCTCAGGATGGCTGGAATCCTTATCAAAAGTACTTCCAGACCGAAAAACCGTCACCTCCCGAAAACTGACCACGCACGGCCACGTCGCCGAAGTCTCAAGGCGTCAACGCAACCGCCAAGGCGTTTTCGCACAACCAAGACCCGAAGCGGACATTGAGCGCAGCTCGATTGAGGCAGATTAAGGCAGAGTAGGTGCGTTTGTGCCCGTCTTGGCCATTCAATTGGCGCCAAACGCCCGCTTTGACCCATAGCGGGCTGGCTCCGTGTTCTGCTGAGCCCCAACGTTGGGCGACCGCGTGGCCAATTCCTTCACGCATTACTCCCCGACATGATAATTTGGGCTTCGGGAGAACCAAGCATGGTCGAGCAGAGGAAACTTGCCGCGATCCTGGCGGCGGATGTTGTCGGTTACAGTCGGCTTGCGGGCGCGGACGAGGATCGCACACTGGCGCGACTGCGCGCGCTGCGCAGCGATCTCATCGATCCCACCATCGCCGTTCACAGGGGGCGTGTTGTCAAGCGCACCGGTGATGGCGCGCTCGTGGAATTCCGGAGTGTCGTTGACGCCGTGCGATTTTCCATCGAGGTGCAGAACGCGATGATCGAGCGCAACGCAGGCGTTCCCTCGGAGCGCCGCATCGAGCTCCGCATCGGCATTCACCTCGGCGACGTTGTCGAGGAGAGTGACGGCGATCTGATGGGCGATGGCGTCAATATTGCCGCCCGGTTGGAGGGGATCGCCACGCCTGGCGCTATTTGCCTTTCCGAGGATGCTTATCGACAGGTGCGGGCGAGGCTTAATCTCGAGGTTAGCGATCTTGGAGAGACGAAGCTCAAGAACATCTCTGAGCCGGTACGAGTCTATTCATTGCAGGTCGGCGCCCCCTCCCAATCGAAGCCCGCAGTGTCAGGTGAGACTTCGGCCGCGGACATGCCTTCGGTGAAGCCAGCAGCCCCCGACAGACCGTCGATTGCGGTCCTGCCATTCACCAACATGAGTGGTGACGCCGAGCAGGACTATTTCGTGGACGGCCTCACCGAGGACATCATCACGACTTTGTCGAAGCTGGCCGGACTGCGCGTGACCGCGCGCAATTCGAGCTTCGTTTACAAGGGGCGCGCCATCGACATTCGCGAAGCGGCGAAACAACTTGGCGTGCGGTACGTTCTCGAGGGTAGCGTCCGCAAAAGCGGCGCCCGGCTCCGCGTCACGGCGCAGCTGATAGACGCCGACAACGGCTCGCACGTTTGGGCCGAACGCTACGATCGTTCTATCGACGACATCTTCGCCATCCAGGACGAAATCACGCTGGTTTTAGCGACCGAGATGCAGGTGAAGTTGACCGAAGGCGAACAGGCACGGCTGCATTACACAACGACGAACAATGTCGAGGCCTGGACACACTGGGTGCAGGGTCTGTTCTGTTTCCGCCAGGCGGTCACGAAAGAGAATTGCGGCCGGGCGCTGCGCCATTGGGAAGAGGCGCTCGCCCTTGACCCCACCTCGGCGGCGTTGAACGCCATGATCGGGTTCATGCATTACGCCGATGCGCGCTTTGGCTGGTGGGATGACCGAGCGACCGCTGTCAAAAAAGGGCGCACATATGTCGATCGAGCCCTCAAAATCGATCCCGAAAATCCCGACGCCTGCACGACCGCGGGCTTGCTTTTCTTGTTCCAGGACCAGTGGGACGAGGCCGCAGCTTATGCGAGGCGCGCCGTACAGCTGGCGCCCAACTCTGCCGACGTCGCAACCCTGGCCTGTTTCGTGCTGGCGATGTCGGGGTTTCCCGAAGAGGGCGTCGCGGAGGGCGAAAGGGCGCTGACCTTGAGCCCGATCCATCCCGGCTATTATCTGGGCCATCTCGGCAACGCGTATCGCCTGGCTGGGCGGTTGCCCGAAGCGATCGCCGCCTTCGAGGCCTATGACGCGCAAAACTCGGGATTCGGTCTCGTCGATCTCGTCATCATCCATCAGCAGAACGGCCGGCCCGACGAGGCGCGGCGAGCAGCGGAGCGTCTTCTGTCGGCGCGTCGAGAATTTACGATCGCCTCGTGGACGAACACCCAGTTTGGCCGTGATCCGGCGCGACTCGATGCAGAAGCCGCAGCCCTTCGCGCCGCCGGACTTCCAATGAGTTGAGCATGGCTTTGCGAGCCACCTAACCGCATGTCTCTTGTTGGCGCAAAGCGGATAATCCGCTTGCCGCAATGAATGTCGGCTTTCGGGAGTGGTCTCAACCGGTCGATGCAACACCCATCTTGAACAGAAGAGATCGAGAGTGCGTGCCGATGAGCGAAAAATGTCGGCAAGGGCTCACCGCGGCCGAGAAACCGGAGCTTTGGCATCGCTGGCAGCCGGGGATCTTGAAAGCGATTAGGCGAGCGTCTGGTAAGCGTTACGCAAGTGTTGCATCGACCGGTTGAGCCGGCAGGGTAAAGCGGACATGCGGTCTGTTTTATGATGGGGTGGACGCCCCGCCGACGGCATCGATGTGCCAAAGTGGAGGTGTTGAGCACCACTTAAGGGAGGCGTCCGTGTCAGAGGTTAGCATAATCGGTCTGGATATCGCCAAGCATGTTTTTCACGCTCACGGGGCGGATGCGCGGGGTGGAGCGATATTCAGCAAGCGGATCAGCCGAGGAAAGCTGCTGGATTTCTTCGCAGCTCAGCCGAGTTGCACGGTAGCGCTGGAGGCATGTGGCGGAGCGCATCACTGGGCCCGTCAGCTCACCCAACTCGGACATAAGGTTCGACTGATTCCGCCCGCCTATGTAAAACCGTTTGTGAAGCGGCAAAAGAACGACGCGATTGATGCCGAGGCGATCTGCGAAGCAGCGCAGCGGCCGAGCATGCGGTTCGTTGCCGTGAAGAGCGAACAGCAGCAGGCGGCGGGTCTGGTGTTTCGGACCCGGGATCTGTTAGTGCGACAGCGAACCCAGCTCATCAACGCGATCCGGGGACACCTCACTGAATATGGTTGGATCGCTCCCAAGGGACCGTCGCACGTGGCGATGCTTGCCGACCTGATCGAGGAAGACGAGATGGCTACCTCGCTTCCCGAAGCGGCCCACGCCATGTTCCGATTGATGTTAGACCTGCTCGCCGGTCTCAATGGCAAGATCTCGGATCTCGACAAGGAGATCGCGCGACGCGCTCGCGAGGACGAAGTATCGCGCAGGCTGATGACCGTTCCCGGCATCGGCCCAATCTCCGCCACCGCGATCGCCGCCCTAGCACCGCCGATCGAGACCTTTGCCAAGGGCCGCGACTTTGCCGCCTGGCTCGGTCTCACGCCTCTTCAAAGATCGACAGGCGGCAAGCGGAAGCTCGGGGCGACATCCAAGATGGGCGAGCGCACGCTCAGGCGCCTCCTCATCATCGGCAGCAGCGCCGTCGTGCAACAGGCGAGCAAACGCGGCGCACCAAAGGGTTCGTGGCTCGAACAGATGCTGGCTCGCAAACCGCGCATGCTGGTGACGGTCGCGCTCGCCAACAAGATGGCACGGATCGTCTGGGCGCTACTTGTAAAACAAGAGAATTACCGAGCTCCGGTCGCAGCCAAGGCGTGATCTTGGCGGACTTGAGGTCGTCGGAGGTGTAGTCGGGCGAAGGAGGGTATGGCGCAACAGTCGGTGAGACGGGGCCGGAAGAACCAGATGTACTCATCGTGCCTGGAGCACGCATTTATGATTTGGTTCCGGTCCGCGAACTCCCATACAGGCCCGCAGCTCCATCGCTGCACAATCAGAGGCCGGACAGATGGCAGCATCCGACTACGTGCCGATCTTCTTCAAAAAACCGCTTGCATCTCGCGGGGCGTCCACAGATGAGTACGCGGGCTAAGGCGTTTGCGGCCGCACCACCGCCCAACCCAGGCGGATGAGCGGCAGGAAGCCCTGCACCGCGCGCGCGAACGAGCGCGGCACTTCCGGCACCAAGTCGGGAAACTGCGCCTTCAGCGTCGCCGGCGGCGTGGTGGACTTCTCGCCCGTCGGCCAAACCAGAAGCCCGCCGTGTGCGCGCATATCGGTGACGCTTGCCCACGGGCTGCGTTGCGGCGCCCAATCGAAATAGACATGCGGCCGGCTCGGCGCGCCGAGCGCGACCAGCGGCGCGATGCGCGCGTCACCGGTGACATATTCAAGCGGTTTGCCGGTGCGGCGCTGGAAATTGCCGGCGAAGAAGCGGCCTTCGCTATTGGCCGGCTGCGCGACCTGGAGATCAGTACCCGCGATCCACGGCAGCACCGCCAGTCCGACCACGACCAGCAGCGGCGGCGCCACCAGCAGCCCGAGCCAGGCCGACGACACCAGCCGCTCGCGATAGAGCAGCACCTGGTCGCCCGCCAGCACCACCACGGCGAGGCCGGAGAGCACCACCAAGGGCGCGATGCGCTCGAACGGCCCGAGCCGGCCGGTGGCGAACACGAAGGCCAGCGCGATCGCCGCCGGCGCCAGCGCAAACACGTAGACGAACCGGCGCGCCAACCGCTCGGTCGGATTACGGTCAATCTCCGGGGCGCGCTCGCGCGGGCGGCGCGGCCAGCCGCTGCCCAAGGCGGCCAGCAAGATGAGGCCGAGATGGCTGAGCACCAGCGCCAGCAGCAGCCACAACACGGGCGGCAGGCTGCCGGCGCTGGCGGCGGTGTCGTCAAAGCCGCCGCGGACGAGATCGCGTCCGCTCCAGAGCCAGGCCAGATGCGGGAAGACGACGATGATGAGCGGCAGCACCGCCACCCACGGTTCGGGATTGAGCAGCGCTTGGCGGCCGCGCGCGCTTCCGAGCGTGAACAGGATCATCAAGACGATGAGGATGAGGCCGGCATAGCTCGCCAGCAGCAACAGGCCGAGATCGAGCGCCAGCAGGAACCAGTAGCCGCGCCGGTCCTCGCCCACTGCGCGCCAGTAATGCAGCAGCGCCAGCCCCCACAGCGGGGCCGCCATCACCGCCGGGCCAAAACCGGGGCTGGGCACCGCGAAGGCGGCAACCCCCACCATCAGTAGAACGCTGAGCACCGCGTGGCGGGTGCCGACGATTGAGCGCCCGAGCGTGAACACCGTCCAATAGGTGACGACGATACAGGCTTGCGCCAGCGCGTAGAGCCCGAAAGCGCCGGCCAACCGAAAGGCCAGCTCGCCCAGCCAGAACGCCAGCGGCGGACCTAGATAGCTGCCGAGCACGAATTCGTGGCCGATGGCCAAGAGTATTGGCGCCTCGCCCGGCGGCGCGCTGTAGAACAGCGATGGCACCACCGTCCAAAGGAACGCTTGCGTCAGCGCCGCGGTCCAGAACACCACCGCCGGGCGCCCGCGCAGGAATTCGATGATCAGGGAGACGTAATGCATTGGCCCGGGCGGGGTGACGGCAACTGGAACCGGGCAGCAATAGAGAACGCGGGCTAAAGAGGCAACAAGTCGGCGATGACCTCGTCAGAAGCGTTGCCGCCCAGCGCCGCAAGCTTTTCCGCCACCGGGGCAAACGACTTGCGGTGGTGCACGCTGGGGCCGAGCCGGGCCAGCGCCTCGAAATGCTCGGGCACGCTGTAGCCCATGTGGCGCTCAAAGCCGTAGCCGGGGAAAGCCAAACCCAGCCGCGTCATCAGCCGGTCGCGCGTTACCTTGGCAACGATGGAGGCGGCGGCGATCGATGAGACCAGCGCGTCGCCCGACACCACCGCGGTGCAGTCGCAGCCGCAATCGATGCGATTGTTGCCGTCGACGAAGACCAGCTTCGGCCGCACCGGCAGCGCCTTGACCGCGCGCGTGAGCGCCCACAGCGAGGCGCGCAGGATGTTGTCGCGGTCGATGCGCGCGATCGAGCCGAAGGCCACCGCCACTTGCGCCGTGGCGCAGATCTTCTCGTACAGCTTCTCGCGCGCTTCAGGATCGAGCTTCTTGGAGTCGTTGAGGCCGCGCGGGATGCGCTCGGGGTCGAGAATGACCGCCGCCGCCGCCACAGGGCCGGCGAGCGGTCCCCTGCCCGCCTCGTCGCAGCCGGCCACCGGCCATATTCCGTTATTGAGCGCGCGGCGCTCGCGCCGGAAGCTGGGCTTGAGTTCCGGCTCGTTGAGCGGCAGGCGCCGCGCTGGCTTTGCTTTTTTGGCCATGGGGCCACGATGCGGGCGCGTCGCGCGCAATGTCAATCGCGGGCGTGGACGCGTGCGGATGACGCCGAACCCCGTCGTTGCCGGCGGTATTGACCGGCCGGGCGGTTTGCTCGACGGTTCGCGGCGGTTGACCATGGTGACAGCGCGCAGGCAAACCCGAACGATGAACGGCCGTGCTCGCTCACTGCCCTGGAAAGTTTTCGGCGCGGAACTGGTCGGCACCGCCCTGCTCGTGGGGGTGGGGCTGTCGGTCGTGATCTTCGATCTCGGCCAGGGTAGCCCGCTCGCGTGGCTGCTGCCGGACGAAGGCACGCGGCGCTTCATCACCGGCTTCTTCTTCGGCTCGACCGGCGCGCTGATCACGCTATCGCCGCTCGGCAAGGAAAGCGGCGCGCATATCAATCCGGCGGTCACACTCAGCTTCTGGCTGATGGGGCGGATGGATAGCCGCCATGCCGCGGGCTACGTCGCCAGCCAGCTGGCCGGCGCGTTCATCGGCGCACTGCCGCTGCTGGCGTGGGGCGCCATGGGCCGCAGCGTGAGCTATGGCGCGACCGTGCCCGGCGCCGCTTACGGCACTACTTTGGCTTTGCTGGGCGAAGCGGTCACCACCTTCGCCCTCGTCTTCGGACTATTCGTCTTCCTCCGGCACCGGTCGCTGCGCGCCTACACGCCCGCGCTGTTGCCGCCGCTTTACGCGATCATGGTCTGGCTCGAAGCGCCCATCTCCGGCACCAGCACCAATCCCGCCCGCAGTTTCGGGCCGGCGGTGATCTCCGGCGACTGGAACGGCTGGTGGATCTATTGGCTCGGGCCGCTGATCGGCACGCTGCTGGCGGTTGCGATCTATCTGTGGGCCGGCTGGGAGCGGCGCATGATCGAGGTCGCCAAGCTCTATTACTTCGACCACGATCCGCACGGGATATTCCGAATGCGCAGCGGCTGATCCGGGCGGGCATCAGGGAGAGGATGTAAGGCTTCGTGTCCCGGGCGCAGCGCAGCGCGTTAGCGATGCGTTGCAGACCCGGGACCCAGGTTCAAGAAAACGGGGCCCCGGGCGCTCAAGACAAGTTCAACGGTCAACACGCTCTAGAACAAACTCAACTGCGCTGAATCCGGCTTGGGATGGCGGAAATGCTCGGTTGAGAGCGAGACCTTTCGTTCATTCAGCCCGAGCTTCTCGCAAGCCATCTCGAAGCGCCGCCCGATCATCCAGGCATAAGGACCTCTGCCCTTCTGGCGGCTGAACCATTTCGAATCGTAATCCTTGCCGCCGCGCATGTCGCGGATCAGCTTGAACACGTGTTCATCACGATGCGGATAATTGGCTTTCAGCCATTCGCGGAACAGGTCGCGCAGCTCGAGCGGCAGCCGCAGCAGCACGTAGCCCGCTTCCTTGACGCCGGCGGCATGGGCGGCGTCAAGAATGCGCTCGATCTCCATGTCGTTGAGCACCGGGATCACCGGCGCCACCATCACGCTGGTCGGCACGCCCGCGGCACTCAGCCGCCGCAGCGTCTCCAACCGCCGCATCGGCGTTGCCGCGCGCGGCTCCATCTTGCGCGCCAGCTCCGCATCGAGCGTGGTCACCGAAAGCGCCACCTTGGCCAGCTTGCGCTCGGCCATGCGCGCGAGGATGTCGAGGTCACGCAAGACGAGGGCCGACTTGGTGACAATGCCGACCGGGTGGCCGGCGCGGTCGAGCACTTCCAAGATGCGGCGCATCACCTGGTATTTGCGCTCGATCGGCTGGTAGGGGTCGGTATTGGTGCCGATCGCAATCACCTTTGGCTGATAGCTCGCCGCGGACAATTCGCGTTCGAGGAGGTCGGCTGCCTCCGGCTTGACGAACAGCTTGGATTCGAAATCGAGCCCGGGCGACAGGCCGAGATAGGCATGGGTTGGGCGCGCGAAGCAGTAGATGCAGCCGTGCTCGCAGCCGCGATAGGGATTAATCGAGCGGTCGAAGCCGATGTCGGGGCTATCGTTGCGGGTGATGATCTTGCGGGTGGCGTCGACCGTGACCTGCGTCTTGAACGGCGGCAGCTCGTCGAGGCTGCGCCAGCCGTCGTCGAAGGCGATGCGCGCCAGCGGCTCGTACCGGCCGGAGGCGTTGCTGTGCGCGCCGCGGCCGCGCCGGCGCTCGTGGTCGACCACGAGACCGAGCAGGCCGGTGGCGTCTTCGACAAAGTCGCCCGCCGGCGCGGAGGGCAGCTCCGGTGCGCGGTCAGCAAAAGTGGGTACCGGTTTTGCGTCCGACCGCGCACCGCTTAAATCTGGCGCGCCATCCGGGCGGCTGACCGGTTCCCACTCAGCCTGATGGCGCGCTGCCGGCGGACGTCTCAGGGCTGTGGTCGTTCGAGCCATGGCGCCAAACCTAATCGCGGAATGTGAACATAACAAGAACATTCTCCATGGCCACATTTTCAGCAGTTCGCAGGCTTGATCTCGTGGCCGGGGGATGTGACGCCACACGATATGGTGAACCCTCTCTGGACAAACGCGGTTCAATGCTGACCGCCATCATCGCCACGCACGAATCAGAGCGCAGGCTGGTACCGACGCTTGCCGCGCTTGTCCCCGGCGCCACCGCTGGCGTTATCACCGAGGTGATTGTGGCCGACGCAGGCTCCAGCGACGACACCGCGAAAGTCGCCGATTACGCGGGTTGCCGCGTCATGACCTCGTCCGAGCCGCTGGGCGCGCGGCTGAAAGCCGCGGCGCTGAGCACGCGTACCCCCTGGCTGCTGTTCCTGCGCGCCGGCTGCGTGCCGGAGCCGGGCTGGATTCAAGCGGCGGAGCGCTTCATGCAAGGCGCCGACGTAGCCGATCGCGCAGCCGTGTTCCGCCCGCCGGGCGTCACCGACCTGATGCGGCCGGGGCTGGCCGAGCTCGTGAACCTGCTGCGGGTGGCCTTCGGCGGCGGAGCCAAGCCGGAGCAAGGCCTGTTAGTTACCAGGCGCTTCTATGACGCGCTCGGCGGCCATCCCGACGGCGCGGACGCGGAAGCCGGCATGCTGCGCAAGCTCGGCCGCCGCCGCATCGCCATGCTGGCGGCGGAGGCGGCTCCGCCGCGGTGACCCACACTCCGCTCATTCCCGCACAAGCGGGAATCCAGTTCTTACGGCCGATCATGCATCCCTGGGTCCCCGCTTTCGCGGGGACGAGCGGATGGAATTCCGCATGGCAGGATAGTTGACTTAGTCAACTAATTGCCCGAGCCTTGCTGCCCATGAGCGCCAGGCAGGACGAGCAACGCATCGGCGCGGTGCGGCGCTTCAACCGCTTCTACACGCGGCAGATCGGCGTGCTGCGCCGGAACTATCTCGACAGCCCCTACTCGCTCGGCGAGATGCGCGTGCTCTACGAGCTTGCCCAAACTGGCAAACTTGGCGGCGCGCGCACGGCGAGCGACATCGGCCGCGCGCTCGACCTCGACGCCGGCTATCTCTCCCGCGTGCTGCGCAATTTCGAAAAGCGCGGCCTGATCAGCCGCAAGACGTCCCGCCAGGACGCGCGCCAAAGTCATCTCGCGCTCACCGCGCGCGGCGCCAGGCTGTTCGCGCCGTTCGAGAAGCGTTCGCAGGATTTCGTCGGCGGCATGCTCGGCAAGCTCAAGGCGGCCGAACAGGCGCGGCTGGTGGCGGCTATGGAAACCATCGAAACGCTGCTCGGCGAGCCGGCCGCTGCCGCCGCCCCGAAACCGGCCTATACCTTACGCGCGCCCAGGCACGGCGACTTCGGCTGGATCGTTTCCCGCCACGCCGAGCTCTACGCGCAGGAATACGGCTGGACCGAGCCGTTCGAGGGCCTATGCGCGCAGATCGTCGCCGACTTCGTCAACAACTACGATGCCAAGTGGGAGCGCTGCTGGATCGCCGAACTGAACGGCGAGAACGTCGGCTGCGTCATGCTGGTGAAGGACTCGCCCGGCGTCGCGCGTTTGCGGCTGCTGCTGGTCGATCCGAAGGCGCGGGGCTTAGGTCTTGGCCACCGCCTGGTCGGCGAATGCGTGAAGTTCGCGCGCAAGGCCGGCTACACGAAGATCACGCTGTGGACCCACAGCGTGCTCGCCGCCGCCCGCCACGTCTACGAGCGGGCCGGTTTCACGCTCACCGCCAGCGAGCCGCGCCACAGCTGGGGTCAGGACGTGGTGGCGGAATATTGGGATTTGGATTTGTAGCTATTCCGCCGCCTTCGACGGTGTCGCCAGATCGAGCACGTTATGCACCTGCATCGGCCGGCGGATGCCCTTGAGCGTGAATTCGCCCACCGCTTCGGCACGCACTGCCTCCTCCACCGCCATCAGCACACGCGGGCTGATCAGAATCTGGCTCGGTTGTGCCTCATCACACAGCCGCGCGGCGACGTTCGACACCGTGCCGATCGCCGAATAGTCGAAGCGGCCCTCGAACCCGATCGTCCCGAGCGTGGCATAGCCGTGCGAGATGCCGATGCCGAAGCCGAGATCGTGTCCGAGCCTTCGCCATTTGCCGATCAAGCCTTCCAGCGCGCCGCGCATTTCCAGCGCCATCTGCACCGCGCACAGCGCGGGGTTCTCCACCGGCACCGGATCGTTGAAGATCACCATTACGCCATCGCCGGCATAGCGCTCGAGCGTGCCGCCGTGCTTGTGGATGATGCCGCCGATCGCCGTGTGATACTCGCGCAAGAGCGCCATCACGTCTTCCGGGTCCGAGCTTTC
>Ga0307436_1000850_pt1 | contig 14171 bp, 12 predicted proteins | sample SalMarWE160440MG_FD_202513 | JGI IMG/M metagenome (GOLD analysis project Ga0307436, IMG submission 202513) | Salt marsh sediment microbial communities from the Plum Island Ecosystem LTER, Massachusetts, United States - WE1604-40 | ecosystem: Environmental > Aquatic > Marine > Intertidal zone >...
TGCGCTTCATGATGGATTCCCACGGCTCGGTCTTGGCGGGATTGGCCTTCAGGAACTTCTCGTGGGTGAGGGGCTTCTCGGCCTTATCAAGCGCGAGGAACTCAGGCACCGACTCGATGCAGTCATGAGCCATCGCCTCGTAGACGCCCGTGGCATCGGCGTCCACCAAGGTCGAGGAAGGGTCGTGATAAAGATTCGACCATGACCAAATCGCCATGGCGGTAAGCTCCTTGCCGGCCGGGCTCGATTTGTCAGCATCGAACAGCTCGATGAGATAGGTGGCGGGCGCCGCCGCGGCCACCCCGACCAGCTCCAATTCCGGCGCGTAAGACTTGGCCAGCTCGCCCGTGTAGAGCGCCGCATGGCCGCCTTGGCTATGACCCCAGACGGCAAACCGGTTCGAGGCGCCTGCTTGCGGCATGGCACGGGCGGCACGGACCGAGTCAAGCACCGCGCGCCCCTCGCTCTCGCCGATGAGGTAAGGATGGATGCCAGGCGCACCGAGCCCCGGATAGTCGGTGGCGACCACGACGTAACCTTTAGCGAGCATCGACTGGAGGCCCCAGATCATGCCGGCAGTGTCGGGCATTAGCGAGGGCGCACATTTCTCGACGACGCCAGAGGTCGGATGGGCCCAGGCGATTACGTCGCGGCCGCCCGGAGGCGCTTTGCCCCCGGGAATGAAGATTGCCCCTGAGACCTCGATGGGCTCCCCTTTGAGGCCGGTCGAGCGGTAGAGAATGCGGAACGCTTGGCTGCTCGTACCATCACCCGCGCTCGGGCCGCCGCCTTCAAGCGGCCAGACATTGAGGATGGCGCCGGGTTTGTCGGCGTGTGCTTTGGGGACCAGGCCGAGACCGAGCCCAAGCGCGACGGTGGCCGTGACAACAAGCCTCAAAGACTTCACACAGTGCATGTTCTCTAACCCTCTTCTGGCGGCGCCAGCCGGATCATAACCCGGGAAACCGGCACTTCGACAACAGCCAGGCGCTAAGGGGATTAACACGCGGGCATTTCATTCCGCCCGCTTCCAGGGCACAATCGGCCCCGAATGCGAAGAACACCTGCCTGCGGACGCCCCGCGGGCCCGAAACAGAGCCGGGGGATTTCGAATGTCATCAGCCGCAAGCACGCTCGACGCATTCATCAATCGTGTCGGCGGGATCGCGACGCCGTTCTCCATCGAACTGCCGGATGGCGCCAAGCGGAACGTGGGCCAAGGGAACCCTGAGTTCCACGTGGGCCTTCACAACGAACGGGCGATCAAGGCGCTGCGCACTTTGGACGAAGGCGATATCGCCGAAGCCTATCTGCAGGGCGACATCGACATCGAAGGCGACATGCTGAAGCCGTTCGCGCTGCGCGCCTCCCTCGATGACAGCCATCCGCTGGTTGCCGCCTGGCGCTTCGTCCAGCCAATGCTTTTCGGGCAGGTCTACACCAACAAGCAGGCGATAGCCTCGCACTACAATCTCGATCCGAAGCTGTTCCTGAGCTTCCTCGATCCCGTGTTCCCGGCCTACAGCCAAGGCATTTACGAAAACGACGACGAGCCACTGTCGACGGCGCTTCAGAGAAAGTTCGATTGGGCCATCGATAAATGCGAGCTCGGACCGGGCAAGCGCGTGCTTGAGATTGGACCTGGCTGGGGCGCCTTCGCCGGACATGCGCTGCAATCGGGCATCCGTTTCACTGGCATCACCAACTCCGAGGTGTCGCAGGCGTTCTTGCGCGACAAGCTCGCCAATTTCGGCGACCAGTTCGACATTCTGCTCACCGACTTCTACGACTTCGAGCCCAAGGAACCGTTCGATGCCATTGTCATCATGGGCGTCATCGAGCACCTGCCGAACTACGATAAAGTGCTGAAGAAGTTCTACCGGCTCTTGAAGCCCGGCGGCCTCGTTTTCCTCGACGGCAGCGCCGCGCGCAAGAAGTACGAGCTCTCAACTTTCATGGTGCGCTACATCTATCCTGGCAACCATTCTTTCCTCGTGCTCGACGACTTTCTGCACAAGATGAACAAGACCGAATTCGAGGCCGAGGAGATTCACAGCGACCGCTGGAGCTACTACCTCACCTTCAAGCAGTGGGCGGAGAACCTGGAGTCCAACAAGGACCACGTGAAAAAGACCTTCGGCGAGTTCGAGTACCGCCGCTTCCGGCTCTATCTATGGGGCGCCACCTACGAGTTCTTCGCCCGCAATCTCGATTGCTACCGGATGATCCTGTCCAAGCCGAAGGGAGCCTAAGCAACACTTCTGCAAGAAGACTTTGGCACTGTGTGTCCTCCAAAAGTCCGAGACTGGGCCGAACCAAGGAGGAGACACCCATGTGCGGAGACCACGCCAAATCAGACCTGTCGCGGCGTCACCTCATAGCGGGGGCCGGTCTACTGGTCGCCGCGAGCACCCTGCCCGCAAGGAAGGTGCGCGCTGCCGATGCCAAACCGGCGCCGAATGCCATTCCGCCGGAAGAGGCGTTCAACCAGCTGAAACAGGGCAACGCCCGCTACGTCGCCAACGACCCCAAGGAGCGTGATTTTTCCGTCGGCCGCGCCGCGCGGGCGGAGGCGCAATATCCCATCGTCGGGGTGCTCGCTTGCGCCGACAGCCGCGTCCCGCCGGAGATCATCTTCGATCAGGGCCCCGGCAAGGTCTTCGTCGTGCGGGACGCCGGCAACGTGGTTAGCACCTACGGGCTGGCAAGCCTCGAGTTTGCGGTCGCGGTTCTCAACGTGCCGCTCATCCTGGTGCTCGGGCATTCAAGCTGTGGCGCCGTCGCCGCGGCCCTTCAGTCGGCCCGGGAGCGCAAGAAGCTGCCAGGGCATCTGCCCGAGCTGGTCGAGGCGATCCAGCCAGCGGTCGATGCCGCGCATGGCAAGCATCCGAGCGATCTCCTTGCCGCGACCATCAATGAGAACGTCCGGCTCGGCATGCGAGAGTTGAAGATGCGATCCGATATCATCAGCAAGGCAGTGAGTTCCGGCAAGGTCGCCATCAAGGGCGGCGTTTATGAACTCGCCACCGGCAAGGTGAGCATGGTCTGAGAAGGACGGGACACGCATTGCAAGACACGCTGAACCGCTGGCAGTCGGAGAAGACGGCCGCCTATCTCTCAGGCGCCGTAGCCGCCGTCGAAAAGGACCCGACACGGGCCAAGCTGTTCCGGGACATGGCGGCGTCGGCCGAGAAGCAGGCGGCGATCGTCGCCAAGGTTCTGAAGCTGGTTCCCAGCTTCACGCCTTCGCTCCGCTCGCGACTCACGGTCTTCCTGCTCGGCATTTTCGGGCCCCGACGCATGCGCCACGTCCTGTCCGCCTCGAAGGTGCGGGGCGTGTCGGTCTATCGCGGCAAAGTGGCGTCCTCGGGCGGCCAGGAGGTACAAGGCCATCCTTGGCCAACCTCGGTGGAGGAGGTCGGCCGCCAGCATAAGAACTATGGCAGCGGCACGCTCCGTGCCGGCGTGTTCGGCGTCAATGACGGCCTCGTCTCCAACACCTGCCTGGTCATGGGTGTCGCCGGCGCCGGAACCAGCGCCGGCGTCATCCTATTGACCGGCGTCGCCGGTCTCCTCGCCGGCGCCTTCTCCATGGGCGCAGGTGAGTTTATTTCCATGCTGTCACAGAAGGAGATGCTCGAGCATCAGATCGGGCAAGAGAAGGACGAGCTCGAGCGCTACCCGAAGGAGGAGGCCGAGGAGCTTGCCCTCATCTACGCCGCGCGCGGCGTTCCCATCAAAGAGGCCCGGCACGTCGCCAACCACCTCATCCAGAATCCGGAACAGGCGCTCGATACGCTGAGCCGCGAGGAGCTTGGCCTCAACCCGGACGAGTTGGGCTCGCCCGTGGGCGCCGCCATCTCCTCCTTTCTCACCTTCTCCGTCGGCGCGAGCTTGCCGCTGATCCCCTATGTCTTCGGCGAGGCGAAGCACGGCATTTTGATCGCCTCGCTCATTTCAGGCACCGCGCTGTTCTGCGTGGGGGCCGCGTTGAGCCTGTTCTCGGGGAGGAACGCCTTTCTCGGCGGCGGGCGCATGCTGGTCATCGGCGCGGCGGCGGCCTCGTTGACCTATTTCATCGGTTCGCTGTTCGGCGCCACGGTGTAACGCAATATTGCCGCAAATTCTCGGAGCCCAAGCCACGGCCTCTTAAGCCTGCGGTGAGGCTCTCTCGCGTACTTAATGGCGCCTTAAGTGGCGAGCCCGATGATCCGCCCTAGTTTATCTGGGAGGACATCACCATGTTTCGCCGCGCTGCGATTCTCACTCTTGCCGCCTCGCTCGCTTTTGCCACCACGCCGGCTTTTGCCTGCACCGGCATCAGCCTGAAGGCTCAGGACGGCGCCGCCATCAGAGGCCGCACGCTCGAGTTCGGCTTTCCACTTCAGTCGAACGTCATCGTCGTCCCCGCGGGCAAGGAATTCTCCGCCACGCTGCCTGACGGCAGCAAAGGGCTCTCCTACAAGACCCACTACGGCATCGTCGGCGCCAATGCCTTCAACGAGGTCGCCATCATCGACGGGCTAAACGACCAAGGCCTGTCCATCGGCCTGTTCTATTTCCCGGGCTACGCCAAATACGCGGCAGCCACCAAGGACAACGCCGCGCGCGCGCTCGCGCCGCAGGACTTCGGCATGTGGGTGCTCGGCAACTTCGCCACGGTCGATGAGGTGAAGAAGGCGGTAGAGGACATCGTCATGGTCGGCACGCCCATGCCGGGCCTCGGCAGCGCCAAGGGCATGGCCGCCGATGCGCATTTCTTCATCCAGGACAAGTCCGGCAAGTCGATCGCAGTCGAGCCGCGTGACGGCGTGCTCAAAGTGAGCGACGCGCCGCTCGGCGTGATGACCAACGCACCGACTTACGATTGGCACATGACCAATCTCGACAACTATCTCAACCTCACCGTCAAGGACATCAGCTCGGAGAAGCTCGGCGACGTGACGCTGAACGCCACCGGCTCCGGCTCCGGTCTGCTGGGGTTGCCCGGCGACTTCACGCCACCCTCGCGCTTCATCCGCGCCGCGATCTTCAGCCAAGCGGCGGCGACGAATGCAAACGCTGAGGACGCCGTGTTCAGCGCCTTCCATATCCTGAACCAGTTCGACATCCCCAAAGGCGCGGTGGTCAACGGTTCCGTCGGTCAGCCGACCCCTGAGATCACCGAGTGGACCAGCGTCAATGACCTCAAGAACCTGCGCTGGTACTTCCGCACCTTCAAGGATCAGTCGATCCGCATGGTCGATCTGAAGGAGGCCATAAAGGCGGCAAACGGCGAGATCCGTACCATCGAGATGGAGAAGTCGACCCAGCCGGTCGCCGATGTCTCGACTGAGCTTCAGAGCATGAAGCAGGCGGCGAACTAGGCGGCTTGGCCAAGTCAGCAGTCCTCGCGGCCCCGGGGTCTCCCCGAGGTCGCTTTGGTCCGCTTTCGTTCGGCGAGATTCGCCGCGATCCGTCCCATTTAGAGACGGACCCAAAGAACTGCCGGCAACGTGGCGTTGAAAGCGAGACAACCGGCGTTTCCATGAATAGGATGCAGCGCCAGGGGAAAACGTCTTAGCTGCGCATCGCCATGCCTCATCCTTCTCTGCTTCATCTCTTCGCATGCCTGCGTATTGCCGTTTGCGCTGGCATCGTATCGCTGTTCGCGCTGACGCTCGCGCCGAACTTCGCCGTCGCGCAGCAGGACGAGCCGACGGAAGAAGCGACGCCGGAGCAAGCTGCGCCGGAGCAAACGACGCCGGAGCAAGCAACACCAGAGCAAGCCGCACCGGAAAGTCCGGCTCCCGAGGAGAGCAAGGTATGGGACATCGCCAAGCCTTGCGAGAACACCCAGCATCCCTATCAAGCCGATCTCTGCCAGCAATGGCGCGCTGCCGAAGCCGCGGAGAAGACGGCTGCGGCCTCCGAGCAGACCCTCGGCGTGATGCAGCTCCTGATTCTGATCGGCGCCGTGGCGACCTTGCTTCTGCTTTTGATGTTCATTCCGCTCTTCATGGCGGCGTCAGGCGCCCGGCGCGCGGCGCGCAATGTGGCTGGTGGCAGCAGTGCCACGCCCGCCGGCGGTAAAGACCGTGAGGAGGAGCTGCGCGCCTACGTGGACGTCGACAAGCTCGAGTTCATCGAGACGCCGGAGTCCGAAGGCGTCGTCAAAGCCAAGGTCGCGTTCCGCAACTCGGGGCAGACCCCGGCCTTCAAGGTCAGAAGCGCCACGGAGATCGGCATCCGCGACGTCGCCGACGAGGCTCTCGTGCCCACCATGCCGCTGCCCGACCGCGCCAAGAGCGCGACCCGGCCGCGCCTCGGTCGCGACGCCACCACCGTCGACATCGTGCAATGCGATTCCTCGCTGAGCCTCGCCGACCGCGTCATGAACGGCGACGCCACCATCGTGGTGTGGGGCTTCGTCGAGTACGTGGACATTTTCGACCGCAAGCGGCGCACGATCTTCCAGTATCTGTGCAACGCCGACACCCTCGACACCGGCCAGATCTTCAAGCCCATGACCCGCGGCGACGAGGAGGCTTGAGCCGCGCGGCTCAAGAATAAAGCCAGCGGACTATCGTTGAGCCCGCTGGCGCCTCCTTAGACGGGGAGGAGAGCTCCTCCCTAGTCAAACGCGTCCTAGTCGTTGCACTTCCGCTTCCAGTGGCCGAGGAGGCCGCGCTTCCAATAGCAGTTCGGATAAGGGGGCGGCCCCCAACCGAGCGCAAATCTCGGGATCGGGCCGCGCACCCCCGGCAACCACACGCAGCGGCGCGGGCCGCAGCTCCAAGCGGCGTTCGTCACGAGCGCGCTTTGCGCGGCGCCTTGATCGAGAGCCGGCGCTGACGGTGCGGCCGCGGCCGGCTGCATGGTGCCGGCGAACATCATGCCGGCAGCAAGCGCGGTACTCAGGAAAAGACTCTTGGTCACGGTTTGCCTCCTTTCTGCTGTGGAGCTTTCACCAGGGCTAACCGTTGAGCGCGCCATGAGTTCACGCGATCCGAGGAAACAGGCTAACGAATTGCAATTCCGCGACGATTCGGAACGGCCTGGGCGTCTCAACCGTTTCTTGTTTAATTTAGTGCCAAAATGCCGCTTCCTGGAGCGCTGAATGCTCCGAAAGCCAAGCGTCGGCTGGGCCCGCGTCGGAGCCACGGGCGACTTGGCGTGCCGGTCCTGCCGGAAACCTGATGCCGCCGCGCCCGTCACTGTTCTCGAACGCCACCGACAAGCGCGGCGCGATTCTGCAAGGCCTGCTGATCGCCACCATTGTGATTTCCGCGCTCTATTTCGGGCGCGAGGTGCTGCTGCCGCTGGCGCTCGCTATCCTCTTGAGCTTCGTGCTCACCCCGCCGCTCCTCCTGCTCCGCCGCATCAAGGTGCCGCGCGTCCTCGCCGTCGCCATCGTGGTGATCACCGCCTTTGCTATAATCGGCGGTCTCGGCTGGCTCATCTCGCGCGAGGCCACCAAGCTCGCCGCCGATCTCCCCAATTACCGCATCACGCTGTCCCGGAAGATCGCTTCGCTGCGTGAGAGCACGACCGAGTCGAAAGTGCTGGAGAAGGCAGGCGACGTCCTCTCCGACCTGCAAGCGGAGCTCGAACGGCCGGCGCCCGAAGCGCAACCCCAGCCCGAGGTCGGCGAGCCGGCCCATGTTCCCGAACGCGAGCCCGTCCCCGTGGTGATCCAGCAGCCCGCGCCGACCGGGCTCGCGCTCTATCGGCAGATCGCCGGCACACTGCTGCCGCCGCTCGTCACCGCCAGCATCGTGCTGCTGTTCGTCGTCTTCATCTTGCTCCAGCGCGAGGATCTGCGCGACCGCCTCATCGGCCTGTTTGGCGCCTCCGACCTCCAGCGCGCCACCTCGACCATGAGCGACGCAGCGACGCGCCTCTCCCGCTACTTCTTGAGCCAAGTGCTGATCAACGCCGCCTATGGCGTGTTCATCGGGCTCGCGCTCTGGGCCATCGGCATGCCTAGCCCCGTCGCCTGGGGCATCCTCGCCATGCTCATGCGTTTCGTTCCCTATGTGGGCTCGTATATCGCCGCCGCCGTGCCGGCGCTGATCGCCGCCGCCATAGATCCTGGCTGGACCAAGGTGCTCGAGGTCATCGGACTGTTCGTCGTCGGCGAGATGACCATGGGCCAGGTGGTCGAGCCGCAAGTGTTCGGCCGGGGCACCGGCGTCACCCCCATCGCCGTGATCGGCTCCACCATCTTCTGGACCTGGCTATGGGGCCCGCTCGGCCTTTTGATCGCCATGCCCATCACCGTCTGCCTCAACGTACTCGGCCGCCACGTCGAGGGCTTGCGCTTCCTCAACGTGATGCTCGGCGACCAGCCGGCGCTGACGCCGAAGGAGAGCTTCTATCAACGCGTGCTGATCGGCGACGCGGCGGAAGCCACCTACCAGGCCGAGCTCGCTTTGAAAGACGAGAGTCTCGAGACCTACCTCGGCCAGGTAGCGCTGGGCGGCTTGAAGCTCGCCGAACGCGATGCGGCGCGCGGCGCCCTGACAGCCGAGCAGCAGGCGCGCATCGCCACGACCGTGAATGAGATGCTGGAGAACCTGGCTGACTTCGCGCCGCGCCGCTGGTTCTCCAAGTTCCGCGGCAGGCCGGAGAAGAATGGCGAGGGCGAGCACCCGGAAGGCCTTGCCTCGCTCGATGCGCATGCCGAAGACGAAGCCGACGCCGAGCACGTCATCGACCGCGAGGCGCTCAGCACCGGCTGGGACGTGGAGATGCCGGTGCTCGCCATCGGCGGGCGCTCCATGCTGGACGAGGCCGCCGGTGCCATGCTTGCCGCCGTCCTGGCGAAACGCGGGCTCGGCGCCAAGTCCCTACCGCCCGAGGCGATCTCCGCGGGCCATATCGCCACGCTCGCCGGCACCGAGGCCAAGGCCGTCTGCCTCTCTTATCTCGGGCTGGGCACCGGCCCCGCCCATATCCGCTATCTCGTGCGGCGCTTGCGGCGCATCCTGCCCAAGGGAACGCTGGTCGTCGTCGCCTATTGGTCGGACGAGCACGACAAGGCGAGCGTCAAGGATCTGCTCGACACCGCGCAAGCCGACGCTTACGCCACTTCGCTGCACGAGGGCGTCGAGATTCTGACCGAGGCCGCCAAGGGCAAGATCTTCGGCACGCTTACCGCGAAGGCCAAGCCCGCGCCGAAAGGCAAGACGGCGGCGGCCTCCGCGGCTTAACAGCCGCCGTCAGACGAGACCGGTTGCGATCTCTGCGAGGAAGGGATCCTGTGCGGCATCCAACTTAAGTTGTGCGCGCAGCGCCTCGTCCGGCCTGACCTGCATGCGACGCAGCATCAGCGCCGCTCTGCGCTTGATCGGCACCTCACCGTCGAAATAGCGCTCGCGCAGCCAGCTATGGGGGCCCGACGCGCCGCAGGCATTCAGCGCGTCGAAGGCTTTCTGCTGCACATACTTGGCCTCATCGAAGCTGTTCAGCGGCTTGAGGAAACTTTGAATTACTCCCGGCCGCTTGTAGCCCTCGGACTTGAGCAGGCCGACGATCTTGAGCTTGATGACGTCCGACACGCCTCCGTGCAAAAGTGTCTGGCCGAAAGCGTCGGCGATGGATTCGCGCAGCGGCGCAGGCAGCTTTCCGCTGTATGCCACGAGTGCATTCATGACGGCGTCTCCGGCATACGGAAACCGGGCAATCAATAAGGGAAACGTCTTGACGTAAGTGTCGTCGCCCTTTGTCGCGGCCTCCAGGGCCCCGAGAACGTAAAGGCGCAAGGTGTTCGGATCGGCGGGCGGCACGAAGAATATGTTGCCGGAATTGAATAGGTCCGCGTGCAGCTTAGCGAGATCGACCGCGCTGAGCTCTTGTGGGGTGAGCGGGGTGAAACACGGCCCCGGCCCTTGTGGCACGGCCGCGCCCCCGCCTCCCCAACCGACACCGCCACCGCTGGGGCCGTAGCCGACAACGATGGCTTGGGTGTGGTGGTTGGACGGATCGACGACATGCGTGCCTGAAGATTGCGCCAGTTGCACGCGTGCCGTTGCGACGGTGTCCGGCGAGATCGGCGTGATTTGGGTTTTCTGGGCGTTCAGGTAAAAGCCGCGCGCCGCCAGCCGATCCGCCACCGCCATGAGCGCGACGTGGGCCTGCTGCGGGTCGTCCACCAGCAGCCGGTAGTCGTCGACGTAGCGCCAGAAGTCCAGACCGCACTTTGCCAGTTCCTCGTCGACCGCGATCAGCGACGCTTCGGCGAGAATACGGCTGGCGTTCGCGCCGATCGGAAGTCCGCGCTCGCGGCCTTGGGCCCAGTAACGCAGCAGCGCGCCCAAATACTGCCGGCACGCCGTCTCGACCCCACAGCGCGCCAGCGCCGCGTCGAGCTCGGCAAGCGAAACGTTCGCATAGAACTGCTGGAGGTCGAAGGCGACCAGCATGCGGCCTTCGCTTTGCGCGGCCACCTCGCAGGTCTTGCGCACGAAGGCTTCGTAGGTGCGGCCGGGCTCGAACAGCGCTGCGCCGGACGGAGCGAAGCGATAGGACAGCACGCGCCCGGCGGAGACCGGGATGCGGTGCCGCTCGATGGCCGGCGCTGCCGCGACCGCCAGCGCCGTGTACGCCGCCACGTCGAGCGCCTCGAGATAGGCCAATCGCCTGAACGAGGTCGGTCCGTTCGGCATGACGACGTATTCGGCCGGGGTGAACGCGTTTGCCTCGAACGGCCGTGACAACCGGCGCGCGACGGCTTGTGCAACGCGTCGGCGCAAGGCTTCGGACTCTGCCAGGAGATCGGCTTCGATCGGTCTGGCAAAGACGTCGTCGACGCCTTCATGGGCGAGGTTGGCCACCGCCAGGTCGATCGCGGCGCCCAATTCGGGGTTCGGGCCGGAGCGTGGGGCGGGAGGGTGCGGGGCGGCTGCGGCGCGGCTGTTGTCCAGCGCGAGCCCGGCCCCAAGAGCGCCAGAGGCCATGAGAATTGCGCGGCGCGTCAGCGGAAGGGCCTTGTCCGTCATGGCATCCCCCATCGGCAACCCTAGGGCGGGGCCATTATCGGCGGTAGAGCCTGTGCGGCCACACCCGAATGGCGGTCATGACGCGGGCGCGACGAAATGCCTGTGGACGCCGGATTGGGATGCCTACGCCACCTCGCTGCCGTACTCATGAAGTGCTGACAGTGCTGCCTGTGCTCCCACGGGAAGGTGTGGAAGGGGGATACAAACTTACGCCGATGGCTCAATCGGATTGGTGGGACCGAAAGCCCATTGATGTTCGGTTGAAGATTGATGGGCCGTCCGAGCCTGCGCCCATCCGCACCTGGACGGGGCGCCGCCGGTCCACTAACTCAAAGCCATGAACGAGAATCCTGCTGCCTCCGACTGGGCGGGTGCGCGCGGCGAGAAATGGCGCGACCAGCTTCCGCGCATGGAAGCGATGCTCGCGCCGATCGACGACCCGCTGATCAAGGCCCTGGATCTCGATGCAGGCTATCGCATCGCCGATATCGGCTGCGGTGGCGGCGGGACCACGTTGGCCATCGCGCGCCGCGCGCCGGCGGGCAGCGAAGTCCACGGTTACGACATCTCGCCGGCTCTGATTGAAGCGGCGCGCGCCCGTGAGCCCGACGAACCAGCCGTTGCCTTCACCCTTGCCGATGTCGGCACGGCGCCGGCGCCGGATCAGCCTTACGACCGGCTGGTGTCGCGCTTCGTCATCATGTTCTACGACGATCCCCCTGCCGCCTTCGCCAATCTGGCGCGCTTGGCTTGGGGCTGGCGGCCGCTTCGCCTTCGCCCTCTGGGGCCCGCCGGTCGCCAATCCGTGGATGACGAGCCTCCGCGCCGTGGTGGCCGAGATCATCGACCTGCCGAAGCCTGATCCCGACGCACCGGGCCCGTTCCGCTATGCCGGGGCCGAGAAGCTGGTCGCTTTGCTCGAAGGGGCCGGCTTCGACGATGTCGACATGCGCGACTGGCGCGGACGCCTTGCGCTTGGCGGCGGGCTGTCGCCTGTGGACGCCGCCGACTTCGCGATGCAAGCCTTTTCGGTCGGTGAGTTCCTGGGCGACGCGGGCGACGCGACGCTGGATGAGATAAGCCGCGCCTTGACCGCGGAGCTTTCGCAGTATGAGGAGGACGGCACCGTCCGCATGGACGCGCGCGTCCACATCGTCGCACGCGCTAGGGGCAGCCCTACTTATTCGGTGGGTTCTTTCGGCTGAATGCCCATCTCCTTGAGCAGCCTCTGGGTCATTTCGAGATCGGTGGCCAACTCCATCCACCGCTTGGCCAGCCCCTCGAAGTGAGCCTTTGCCTCCGGCGTCTTGGCCTCTTCGGCCAGGTGCAGGCAGTTCTTGGCGTGCTCGCGGCACTCGCGAGGGTTTCCGGGCATGGCCTCAAGATCTCCGAAAGAGGCCCCGCCAATGGGACAGGACGGGACCTTGGGAATGATCTTATCCCCGGCGAGTTTCGTGCGCCCCGCAAATGTGAAGAAGCCCCGGACGGGGGCCACGGGGCTTCTTCGGTCCCTCTTGACGGGAACCTGGTGATGGGGGGAGGGAAGGTCCCATCACTGTTGCATAAATATGACAGTGTGACCCGAAATCAACCCAGTGGACTGCAGCGGTTCTCCTGGGCTTTCTCGCGCGCTTCAGGCGCCCGGAACGCCAGCGCCATGAGGCCGCCGAGCGCGAGCGCCGCCGCCAGGAACAGCAGCGCCGCCGAGAAGCTCCCCGTCGCCTCTTTCAGGACGCCAACGGTGTAAGAGCCCACGAAGCCCGCGATGTTGCCGATCGAATTGACGAGGGCGAGCCCGGCCGCCGCCCCGGTTCCGGCAAGGAAAGCGGTCGGCAGCGACCAGAACGGCCCAAGCGCGGCGTAGAAGCCGACCGTGGCGAGCGTGAACGCGATCATGGTTGGGATGAGCGGCTCCGCAAAGGCCGACCAGGCGAACGCGCCCGCACCGAGCAGGAGCGGCAGGGCGATGTGCCAGCGGCGCTCGCCCACCCGGTCCGAGTGACGGCCCCACAGCACCATGCCGGCGGCGGCGAAGAGATAAGGGATCGCCGTGAGGAAGCCGATGCTGAGCGGATCGAGGCCGAAGCCTTGGATGACTTGCGGCATCCAGAAGCCCATGCCGTATAGCCCGATCACGATGAGAAACCAGAGCAGGCCGAGCGCGAGCACCTTGGGGCGCGTCAGCGCGTTGCCGATATCGGCATAGCCGACCTCCTTGGCGGCAGCGTCCTCCGCCTCGATGGCTTGTGTGAGCGCGCGGCGCTCCTCCTGCGTCAGCCATCCCGCCTCCGCCGGCTTGTCGATCAGGATTTTGAGGGCGAGCACACCGAGTACGATCGCCGGTATGCCCTCGACGATGAACAGCCAGTGCCAGCCTTGGAGGCCCGCGATCTCATCCATCTCGAGCAACGCCCCCGAAATCGGGCCGCCGAACACGGTGGCGAGCGGCACCGACGCCATGAACACGGCGACGATCCGCGCGCGGTGCTCTGCCGGGAACCAATAGGTGAGATACAAGATGACGCCCGGGAAGAAGCCCGCCTCCGCCACACCGAGCAGGAAGCGCATGACATAGAAGCTCGTCTCGTTCCATACGAGTGCCATGGCGCAGGCGACGATCCCCCACGAGATCATGATGCGCGCGATCCAGATGCGCGCGCCGAACCGGTGCAGCGCGAGATTGCTCGGGACCTCGAAGGCGATGTAGCCGAGGAAGAAGATGCCGGCGCCGAACCCGTAGACGGCGGGCGTAAAGCCGAGGTCCTTGTTCATGTGGAGCGCGGCGAAGCCGATATTCACCCGGTCGAGGAAGTTGACGATATAGGCGAAGCAGAGGAACGGGATGAGGCGCCGCGTCGCCTTGCGGATCGCCGCCGCAAGGGCCCCATTTTCGCTCTGGCTGCACGCGATTTCGCCGGACGGACGCGCGTCTTGGCCCATGTCTTGGCGCATGTCTTGGCTCATTCCCTCACGCCCGCGCGCTCTCGTCTTTGCAGTATGCTAGCCCACGGCCTGCAATGATTCGGCCGCGACCTTAGAGGAGGGCTCGACCCATGGCCATACCCTTGGATGCTGCCGCTCAGGCGCTCCGCGAAGCGATGCGCGAGACGGTGAAACGCTATTCGTTTTGGTATCTGATCCAGGGAGTCTTGTTGGTGGTGGCGGGCGTTTTGGCGCTGATCTATCCGT
>Ga0307436_1000851_pt1 | contig 14167 bp, 8 predicted proteins | sample SalMarWE160440MG_FD_202513 | JGI IMG/M metagenome (GOLD analysis project Ga0307436, IMG submission 202513) | Salt marsh sediment microbial communities from the Plum Island Ecosystem LTER, Massachusetts, United States - WE1604-40 | ecosystem: Environmental > Aquatic > Marine > Intertidal zone >...
AGGACGCCCTACACGCCACCCGTGCGGCGGTGGAAGAGGGCATAGTGCCGGGCGGCGGCGTGGCCCTCCTGCGCGCGTTCGTGGATCTCAAGGCCCTGAGCGGGGCCAACCATGACCAGGACGTTGGCATCGCTATTGCGCGCCGGGCCATGGAAGAGCCCCTGCGCCAGATCGTGGCCAACGCCGGGGCGGAGCCCTCGGTGGTGGTGAACAAGGTCAGCGAGGCGAGCGGCAACTTCGGCTACAACGCCACCACCGGCGAGTATGGCGATTTGGTGGACATGGGCATCCTGGACCCGACCAAGGTCACCCGCTCGGCGCTGCAGAATGCCGCCTCCGTGGCCGGTCTGATGATCACCACCGAGGCCATGGTGGCCGAGGAGCCCAAGGAAGAGACGCCGGCGCCGCCCGGCGGTGGCATGGGCGGCATGGGAGGCATGGGCGACATGGGCATGATGTAAGCCTGGCTCGCCCGGTCGTGCCTGAGAGACCCCGCCCATGCGGCGGGGTTTTTCTTTGGCCGGCCCGCATGGCTCACCCAAGTGCTGCTGCGGTGCCCGATCTACCCGTGTCTCATGCGTTGCGCTCGGCCCAGGTGCTTGGCGTATTCTGGCGTAGTACGCCGGTGCCCCCGGTCTGTCGTGCGCCTTGTATCCGCGAGCATCTCGGCCGCCTCGCGACGAGCCCTGGTGAGCAATGCGGGCTACGCAATCGTCAAGTCCTCCTCGCTCTCCAGGGGTTGCCTGCCGCTACGGGAAGTCGCTTGAGCGGCTGTCGGCTGGGATGCGCGGCTGCTGGCTGCCTCATGGCGGTCGAGGCGGCCCAGGGTGATCACCAGCCCAACCGTCGCCAGGAACAGGAACACAGGACCGAACAGCCAGAACACCAGCGGTATCGCGAACAGAAACGCTCGCATCCCCACCGCCATCATGTTGCCTGAGCGAACGAGCCGCTCGGCGACGCATTCATAGGAAAGCTCGGGGTGGGCCCGATACCCGGCCTCGGGGACGTTGATCATGAACAGCACGTGCGTGGCCAGGCGCATTGACAGGGCATAGGAGAAGAAGGCGACGATGAAATCGATGAGCAGGCCCAGCACCTTGATGATCCACAGCTCCGGCGCGTGCGAGCCGAACAGGCCGAGGCTATGCCAGCTGTGGATGATCTTCTGGGCCTGCCCGGACAGGGTGAGCGTGCCCATGATCAGCAGTGCGGCGGTGGACGCCATCATAATACTGACCATGATGTAATTGCGCAGGGATTGAATACCCACGAGCTCCTTGCCGGGATTGGTCATCACATTCGTGGTCCACAACCGGCGCGCACGCGCATTGACCGCGTGGATGGAGTAGACAGGGTCTTTCAGGGACTTGCTGCGGAAATGCATGTAATAGCCGATCACCATCAGCACGCTCAGGGAGGCGGCCAGGGCGTCTCCCCCGAATTCGTGAAGCCAGGTGGCAAACGGCAGCCCCTCAGTCATGGTGGACCTCCCCAAGCCCTGAGGGCGTCGGCGGCATCGCACGGGGCGCTTGGCAATCGAGCGAGGCAGCGCTCATTTTTCTCCCTATCGGATGCAAATTCGGAGTCAAAGAAGGGCCGGGCACAGGACCGCTCCGGGGGCTGTCGTGGGTCGGGGGGACGGGTGTCTGCTGTCGGGGGCAAAATGGAGCCCCCCGTTGCGGGCCGACACGCGCATTCGACAATGCCTGGTGCCATGAGTTCCACTTCCCGTCGGACCCCGACGCGGGATCTGCAGGCCTCGATGCCGGTGCCCCCCGGCAATTCGGGTGCCCGCATAAGGCGGCTGCCCGGTCCGCAGTCCGGTTGAGCATGGGGAGGCCGAGATGGCAGGTCGAAACGCGGTATCCGCTCGCGCCCAGCGGGCCTGGGTCGACTGGTGCGAGGACGCCGGTGCCCAGGGGATAGTGGCGCCGAGCGACCCCGCCTTGGTCGAGATCCTGCTGCGGGTTTGGGAGGGCAGCGATTTCGTTGCCCGCACCTGCCGGCAGCAGCTGTCCCTGCTTCCCGAGCTGCTGGCGAGCGGTGCTCTCGACCGCCCGATGGCTTCCGGCGAGCTGCAGGACCGCCTGCAGACCGAGCTGGCCGGGGCTGCGGACGAGTCGGGTCTCGCCCGGGCCCTGCGCATCTTTCGTCGCCGACAGATGGTGCGCATCGTCTGGCGCGACCTGGGTGGTCTGGCTCCGCTGGGCGAGACCCTCGAGGATCTGAGTGCGCTCGCCGACGCCTGCGTGGAGACCGCTTTGGAGCGCTTGCATCGCTTGACGGCCAGCGAGCTCGGTGTGCCCCGGGGACCGACGGGCGCCGAGCAACGCATGGTGGTGCTCGGCATGGGCAAGCTGGGCGCCCGCGAGCTCAATCTGTCCTCCGACATTGACCTGATCTTCGCCTACTCCGACGACGGGTGGACAGACGGGCCCCGCCGCCTGACCAATGAGCAGTTCTTCATCCGGCTCGCCCAGCGTCTGGTCCAGGTGCTCAACGCCCAGACACCGGAAGGGCTCGTGTTTCGCGTGGACGCGCGGCTTCGTCCCTTCGGGGAGGCCGGTCCTCTCGCCTGCAGCTTCGCGGCCATGGAGGACTACTACCAGAGCCAGGCCCGCGAGTGGGAGCGCTATGCAATGATCAAGGCGCGGGTGGTGGCAGGAGACCAGGTGGCGGGGGCGCAGCTGATGCGTATGCTGCACCCTTTCGTGTATCGGCGCTATCTCGATTTCGGGGCGATAGAGTCACTGCGCCAGATGAAGCGGCTGATCAGCGCCGAGCTGCATCGCCGGGGCATGAACGCCAACATCAAGCTCGGCCCCGGGGGTATTCGGGAGATCGAGTTTATTGGCCAGGTGTTCCAGCTGATCCGCGGGGGGCGAGAGCCCGATCTCCAGGTCCGACCAATCCTCGAAGTTCTGGCGCGACTGGCTGCCAAGGGCTACCTGCCGACGCCGGGGGTGGAGGAGCTGACTCAAGCGTACAGGTTTCTCCGCCTGGTGGAGAACCGCCTGCAGGCCTGGCAGGACCGCCAGACCCATCTGCTGCCCGAGGAGCCAGAGGGCCGTCTGCGACTGGCGCGGTCCATGGGGTTTGCGGATTGGTGCGCCTTCGCCCCGGTCCTGGAGGGGCATCGGCACCGGGTACAGACCCATTTCGACAGCCTGTTCTCCGCGCCCCAGGCGGGCGAGGAGCAGGGCGGCTCGTCTTTCGCCGATCTGTGGCATGGCACCCTGGAAGGGGAGGGTCCCGCCGAGCTGCTGGGGGAGATGGGCTTTGCCGCCCCCGAGGACGCCTTGGCGCGGTTGCGTGCCCTCCGCCGTTCCGCTGCGTTTCGGGCCCTCGGACACCGGGGTAGCGAGCGCATGCAGCAGCTGATGCCTTTGCTGCTCAGTGCTGTGGCTGCCGCGGAGCATCCCGATATCACGCTCGATCGCGTGCTGGGGCTGATCGAGGCGATAGCCCGGCGCACCGCCTATATCGCACTGCTCGTCGAGAGCCCGGTCGCCCTGGCCCAGCTGGTCAGGCTGGCCTCGGCCAGCTCCTGGGTCGCCCGTCTGCTGACACGGCACCCGCTGTTGCTCGATGAGCTGCTTGACCCGCGCCGGCTCTATGCTCCCCTTGGGCGGGAGGCCCTCGCCGAAGAGCTGCAGGGGCTTCTCGGCCGGACCGATCCGGACGACCTGGAGCAGCAGATGGAGCGGCTGCGTCAGTTTGCCCAGTCCTCCATGCTGCGGGTCGCCGCCGCAGACATCGGCGGGGTGATTCCCCTGATGGTGGTCAGCGATTACCTGACCTGGATCGCCGAGGTGGTTGCCGCGCGGGTGCTGGAGCAGGCCTGGCGTGACCTGGTCGCCCGACACGGTCGCCCGACCCGGGTGCTCGGGCGCGAAACCGGCTTCGCCGTCATCGCCTATGGAAAGCTCGGGGGCATCGAGCTCGGCTACGGGTCGGACCTCGACCTGGTGTTCTTGCACGGCTCCCGAGACCCCAACGCAATGACCGAGGGCCCCAAGCCGCTCGCGATTGATGTGTTCTACGCCCGCCTTGGCCAGCGCATGATCCACATCTTCACGGCCCATACCCCAGCCGGGGTGCTCTACGAGGTGGATGTGCGTTTGCGTCCCAACGGCAATGCGGGACTCTTGGTCAGCTCGCTGGACGCCTTCGCCCACTACCAGGCCGAGAAGGCCTGGACCTGGGAGCACCAGGCGCTGATTCGGGCGCGGGCGGTGGCGGGAGGCGCGGAGGTGGTGGGGCGCTTTGGAGAGATTCGCCGCGCCGTGCTGTGCCGGGAGCGCGACCCCGAGGTACTGCGGCGGGATGTGCGCGAGATGCGCGAGCGGATGCGGGCCCAGCTGGACAAGACCAGGCCGGGAAGCTTCGATCTCAAGCAGGGCACCGGCGGTATCGCCGATATCGAATTCATGGTTCAATACGCTGTTTTGCGCTGGGCACATGAATACCCTGATCTCACCGAGTGGACAGACAACATCCGCCTGTTGGATGCCCTAATGCGCCACCGCGTGATCGAGCGCGCTGCGGCCGGGAGGCTCGCTGATGCCTACCGCGCCTTCCGAGCGGTGTACCACCGCCAGACCCTGCAGGAGCTGCCCGGTCTGATCACAGACGAGGAGCTTGCGGAACAGCGCCGGTGGGTCCGGTCGGCCTGGAGCGAGCTGATGGAGCCCTAGTGCGCCGACGGGGTCGAGAACCGAGCAACGCTGGAGACGAAGATGGCGACGATGGCGGACCGCGACGGGATCATCTGGCTTGACGGCGAGCTGGTGCCCTGGCGCGAGGCGAAGATCCACGTGCTGACCCACACCCTGCATTACGGCATGGGGGTCTTCGAGGGCGTGCGCGCCTATAGGAGCGTCAAAGGCACCGCCATCTTCCGCCTGCAGGAGCACACCGAGCGGCTGTTCCGCTCGGCGCACATACTCGGCATGCCCATGCCCTTCGATAAGACGCGCCTCAACCAAGCCCAGCAGGCCGCGGTGCGAGAGAACGGCCTGGAATCGGCCTACATCAGACCCATGTGCTTCTATGGCTCCGAGGGCATGGGCCTGCGCGCCGACAATCTCCAGGTCCATGTGATGGTGGCGGCCTGGGAGTGGGGGGCGTATCTGGGCGCCGAGAACATGGAGCAGGGCATCCGCGTGCGCACCTCCTCCTATACACGCCATCACGTCAATGTGACCATGTGCAAGGCGAAGGCCAACGGCAACTACATGAATTCCATGCTGGCCTTGAATGAGGCGCTCTCCTGCGGCTACGACGAGGCTTTGCTGCTGGACCCCGAGGGTTATGTGGCAGAAGGCAGCGGAGAGAACATCTTTCTGGTCCGCGACGGTGAGATCCTGACGCCGGATCTGACCTCCGCCCTGGACGGCATCACCCGAAAGACTGTCTGGCAGCTTGCTGCCGAGATCGGTGTGCCGGTCCGGGAGAAGCGCATCACCCGCGACGAGGTGTACGTCGCCGACGAGGCCTTCTTCACCGGTACGGCGGCAGAGGTGACGCCCATCCGCGAGGTGGACAACCGTCGGATCGGCAACGGCTCCCGTGGGCCACTCACCGAGCGACTCAGATCATGTATTTCGATCAGGTCCACGGGCGGCGCGACGAGCATCCCGAATGGCTCACGTTGATATGATTCTAGAAACAGCAATTCACCCCCAGGATATCCCGACCGCTTCCGCGAGGAGAGAACGGATGGCCGAGACCGCCGCCAAGTCCAGTCCCGCCGGTGTGCGTCAGGTGCGCCCCGGGGACCTGCCTTTGTCCTGCCCGATGCCGGGCGACGAGGTATGGAACATGCACCCCCGGGTCTATCTGCCGATCGAGAAGACCGGCGAAGCCACCTGTCCGTACTGCGGCGCGCGCTACCGCCTGGCGCGCTGAGCCGCTGATGCCGGGCTTGCGCCGGCCGGACTTCGGGCCCCAGCTCTTTGCCCGCAACCGCATGCGGGGAAGGGGCCTCAGGGGCCGTGTCGGCCCGGAATCCGATCCCGCTTCCCAGGCTTTCGGTTGCCTGGGGCGCCGGAAGCCCGCGGTGCACACCCGTATGGCATCCGGCATCGCGCTTTGCACCTGCCCGCTGATTTGAGGTCACCCCCATGCCGCTGTCGAAATTGAGCAGCCTCAGGCAGGTCCGGGCGCTGGTGGTCGGCGACATCATGCTCGACCGTTATTGGTACGGCGAAGCTCAGCGCATCTCGCCCGAGGCTCCAGTCCCAGTGGTTCACGTCACCGGCGAGGAGGAGCGTCTCGGCGGGGCCGGCAACGTGGCGGCCAACATCCTCGCTCTGGGCGGCTGCGCAGCGGTCGTTGCGTTGGTAGGTGACGACGCCGCCGGACTCCGCCTGGCAGAGCTGCTCGGCGACCGGGGCTGCGAGAGCGCGCTCGTTAGCTTGAGTGGCGCTGCAACCGTCGCCAAGCTGCGGGTGATCGCCCGCCACCAGCAGCTCATCCGCTTGGACTTTGAGCAGGACCTCCGTGCCTGCCCTGAGCCCGAGCTGATTGAGCGCTTCGAGGCGCAGCTCCCGGATTGCGGTGTGGTGGTGCTGTCCGACTATGGCAAGGGAGCCCTCGCCGATCCCCAGGCATTGATCCAGCGGGCTCGCACGGCAGGAAAGCCAGTGGTGGTGGACCCCAAGCGCGAAGATTTCGCCGCTTATCGCGGCGCCACCCTGGTCACCCCGAACCTGCGGGAGCTGCAGGCCGCCGCGGGCCCCGGCGTGAGCGATTGGGAGCTGGCCTCCAATGGTCGGCGGCTGATGGATGAGGCCGGGATCGAGAACCTGCTCGTGACCCGCAGCGAGCGCGGGATGACTCTGCTAACCCGGGACGCCGAGCCCCTGCACCTGCCGGCGCGTGCTCGGGAGGTCTTCGATGTCACCGGTGCCGGCGACACCGTGGTGGCTGCCATGGCGGCGGCCATGGCGGCGGGCCTGACCCTGCCCGAGGCGGCGGCACTGGCCAATGCCGCCGCGGGGCTTGCGGTGGGCAAGCTGGGCACTGCCACCGTGGGCATCGCCGAGCTGGCGCGAGAGCTCGCGGCCAGCGCCAGCCCCCTGCACGGGGTACTCTCCGAGGCCCGTCTCCTCGAGCTGGTGCACCAGGCGCGGAGCCGGGGTGAAACGCTGGTGATGACCAACGGTTGTTTCGACCTGCTGCACCCCGGCCATGTCGGGTACCTGGAGCAGGCCGCCAGCCTGGGCGACCGCCTGGTGGTCGCCGTCAATGACGATGTCTCGGCGCGTCGTCTCAAGGGGCCGGGTCGCCCGGTCAACCCCCTGGAGCAGCGCATGGCCGTGTTGGCCGGGCTGCGCTCGGTGGACTGGGTGGTGTCCTTTTCGGAAGACACGCCGGAACGTCTGATTTGTCAAGTCGGCCCCGACTTCCTGGTCAAGGGCGGAGACTACCGGCCGGAAGAGATCGCCGGCAACGAGTGCGTGCGCCGCCGCGGCGGCGAGGTGGTGGTGCTCGACTACGTGCAGGGGTGCTCCACCAGCGCGGTGATAGACGCCATACGGGAAGGCTGACCCGCGGTCCGTGGCCTTGGACGCTGGCGGCAGGCGATCGAGCCGATCCCGCTGGATGAGGCCTTTGCCGGAGGGGGAGCCATCGCCGGAATGATGCCGGAAAGGCGCATTGTCCCTATCGGTTTGGCTGGTAGCGCGAGCGTTGTGAGGTCGATAAAGAATCCACGCGTTTCCTTGGAGTAAGCGGCAAGCATCCAAGGAGTCACTGACAAGGAGGGATCACATGGAGCCCATGGTTCTGCTGGAGGCCGCGATCGGCCTGGTACTCATCTATCTGGCTCTCAGCCTGGTCGCGAGCGCAGCGACCGAGATCATCAGTCAAGCGCGTGGCCTGCATGGCAAGAATCTGCGGCTCGCGATCCGCCGGCTTTTCAACGACGACGCGCAGCTGGTTGCCGATCTTTACGCCCAGCCGCGTATCCGTGCCTTGCAACGCCCACTGGGATCCCTGCGCCGCTGGGTCCTTGAAAAGCTAAGGTGCTGGGACAAGGCGCACGGGTGGCTGGGGCGACACAAGGCTTTCTCCGATCGAGATCCTTCTTATATCGAGCCTGCGACGTTCGCCAAGGCCCTGTTGGACATGACCACTGACGGGCGCTGGAAGCAGGGTGCAGGCTCACTGGCGCCCGTCCTCAGGAGCTATCTGCGAGAGTTTTCAGCGACACCTGCAGCGAGCTCGAGCTCCGGACAATCATCGTCGACCAGTCAGCGCGCCCAGCTTGCGGTGCGTCTCAACGACATCCTGGACGAGGCAGGCGGGGATGCCGAGAAATTCGTCGGGCTCATCGGGCACTGGTACGACGAGACGATGGACCGCTCACGCGGTTGGTTCCGGCGCGGACTGAGCAAATGGCTGCTCCTCGTGGGTTTCGCGATCGCGGCTTTCACCAACGCGAACACCGTAACCATCTTCAAGAGCTTGACGGCCAACGGCAGCTTGCGCAGCGCCATGGTGGAAGCTGCGGTAAAGCGTGTGAGTCCGGATGAGGGCGCGGCCGGCGGGAATGACAGATCGGCGGACCCCGTAGAGCCCAAAGGCTGCACGAACGATCAGATGAAGGCGATCGCCGCCGGCAAGCTGAGCCGTAGTGTCTGCCGATTGAGCACCGCCCAGGTGGTGAAGCAGGAGCTCGGTGACGTCCAGCCTGTTCTCGGATGGTCCGACAGCGATCCCGTGATAGTCGCGTTGAAAGATGGCCATTATGGCGACATGGCTTGGGAGCTCGGGAAAGATCTGCCGGGGCTGCTCATCACCGCGCTCGCCATTTCCTTGGGCGCGCCCTTTTGGTTCAACCTGCTGCAACAGCTGGTGAAGATTCGTGCCTCTCTGCGGCCGGGAGAGCCGACCGATGGAGGATCCGCCTCGCCCGGTGGGTCTAGAACGAAGCCTGAGCCGGGGCCCGGCGCTCTCGGGGCACCGCCAGCGCTGGTGGCTGCCGCATCTCGGACCGGTGCACCTGCACAGGGTCCGGATCGCCTGCGTCGCGGCATGCCCGGCTTCGCGCCGCATACCATGAAATTCGATGTCGCGAACGCACACTGGCTGGCGTGCGCGGCGGACCTCGCTTATCAGGGCGCGGGGCCCGACCCGGTTAAGGGCACGGCGGGTGTCGCCGCCACCTGCCGAGACTGGGGCTTCGAATGTGAGACCTTCGAGCACAAGGATGAGACCGTGGACACCCAGGGCTTCGTCGCCTGGAGCAGCGACTGCCTGCTGATCGCCTTCCGGGGCACCGAGCCGTCAAAAATCAAGGACATCACCACGGATCTGATATTCGATGCCGTGCCGGCAACTGCCTTGGAGGAGATGCCCAAAGGAGCGCGCGTACACAAGGGATTCATGGCCGCTCTCGATCCCGTCTGGCACAAGGTCTGCGGATACGTCAACAAGCACGGTAAAGCGAGGACCATCTGGGTTGCGGGGCACAGTCTGGGCGGAGCACTGGCGGTGCTCGCGGCCTACCGGCTGGCGGTGCTGGGGTGGCAGTCGCGGCGAAAGGGCTTCAAACACCCTGTGCTGACAGGCCCTATCGGTACGCTTGGGGGGCTCTACACCATCGGACAGCCGCGGGTCGGAAACGAAGCGTTCGCCGAGACTGTAGACAGGCAGCTGCGCAGCCGTTATTTCCGGGTCGTCAACAACCGCGATATCGTGCCTCGCATACCGACCCGCTTCATGGGTTTCGAGCATGCCGGGGAAGTCATCTACTTCGACGACTTTGGGCGCTTGCATCGTGATCCAGGACTCTGGTTCCGTCTGCTGGATACGGTCGTGGTGAGCATGGATGACTTGAAGGACCAAGCGCTCGAGACGGTCAAGGATCACAGCGCGAGCGATTATTGCGCGCTCCTGGCCGGATGCGCCGGCGATCTGATCAAGCCGAGCTGATCGCGGACGACGATGCCGTTTCGAGCTCGAGTCCCGCAGCAGGCGACTCGACAAGGGGGCTACGGCAGTGGGCTCTGGCTCAGTCGATGTTGGGGCGGCCCTGTACGCTTAGAATCAACACGTTCTTTCTGAGCGATCGGTTAGCAAGGGTTTGCCTTCCCTGGCAAACCCGTTCAGCGGGAGGCATGTCCACCGGACATTCCTCGTCTCCGCCTCACCCCTCCCGGCGACGGTCGCTTCGACCCCCATGCGAGAGCTTTCGGGACGATGAATATCCACGAGCATCTCGGTCGCCTCGCGACGAGCCCTGGTGAGCAATGAAGGCTAGGAGCGCTTTACCAGCCAGGGGTGGGCCTGGGTTCCTTTGCCGGTCTGGTGGCGAGCTGCGCCGGGTTGCTCGGGCATTTTTTCCGGGGCGGAGTCCTGCGAGGGCGGACCGCTCGGCGTCTGCGCCGCTGGGGGCGGCACCAGGAAGGTGCGGGCCAGTGCCTGGTAGATGGGCTTCTTGCACACCAGCCGCGAAAAGCCGAATGCGATGAACGAGGTCGCCATCAGTGGCAGCAGCAGGGAGTGGTTGTCGGTCATCTCCATGACGATGATGAAGCCGGTCAGGGGCGTCTGCACCACGCCCGCGAAGTAGGCCACCATCCCCAGCATGATCATCACGTGGGGCGAGATCTCGGGCAGCAGGCGGGCGAGATCCGCCCCCACTCCGGCGCCGGCGGCGAGCGACGGGGCGAAGATACCCCCGGGGATACCGCTCAGGTAGGAGGCCACGGTGGCGAAGAACTTGAAGAACGGATAGCCGGTGGTGATGGTCTCGCCGCTGGAGATGATCGCCTCGGCCTCGGCGTAGCCGGTGCCGTAGGTATGGTTGCCCGAGGCAAAGCCGGCCAGCGCGATGGCCAGTCCGCAGGCGGCGGCGACCCGCATCGGATAGCGCGTCCGCAGGGGTGCAATGCGCTCTGAGCCGGTGACCAGGATCTGGCTGAACAGCCCCCCGAACAGGCCTCCCAGGGCCCCGCAGATCGGGATGGCGAGCCAGTCCTGCCAGGGGCCCATGGCCGCCACGCTGGTGCCGAAGTAGTTGTAGTTGCCGAGCACCGCCTGGGCCGTGACGCCCGCCAGGATCACCGAGGTGAGGACAATACCGTTGGTTTTCTCCTCGAAGCTGCGGCTGAGCTCCTCGATGGCGAACACCACCCCCGCGATGGGGGTGTTGAAGGCCGCGGCGATGCCCGCCGCGCCGCCGCCAAGGATCAGCGCCCGCTCCAGGTAATGGGGCGGGAAGCTCACCTTGCGCCCCAGGGCGAACAGGATCGAGGCCCCTACGTGGACCGTAGGTCCTTCGCGGCCGATGGAGGCGCCGGAGCAGAGTCCGAGCAGCGTCAGCAGCATCTTCCCCAAGGCGATGCGCATGGACAGCACTTTGGAGCGCAGCCCCTGGTTGCGCCGCGCCTCCAAGGCGGCGAGCGCCTGTGGGATGCCGCTGCCCTGGGTGCCGGGAAACCACTTGCGGGTCAGCCAGCTCACCAGCATCAGCCCGCCCGGGCAGAGAATGAAAGCGAGCCAGGGCGAGATCTTGATGCCGTGGGAGAACAGGTCGTTGGCTTGGTCGGCGGCCAGGGCGAACAGCGTCGCTGCGAGCCCCACCGTCAGCGCCCCGCCCCAGAGGGCGAGCCGGATCTGCCAGGCGGTGCGGGATGTCAGGTTGGCCTGAGCGATCAGGCGCAGCAGGCGTATCTTCATCAAAGTCCTACCACTTGCTTGGGGCCCTCGGTTGTCTCTCCGTCACCAGGCAGAGGCACCGTGGCACACTCCAGGAAGCTGCGCACCGTGCAGTTCTTGCAGACCGACTTGTCCAGCTTCTGGAAGATGGCACGCAATGCCGCGGATTTGGTCCGAAACACGTGATTGGGATCGATCTTGCCGATGGCATGACACTCTTCCAGGGAGTCCCAGAGGCCCTGTTTGACGTTGATGAGGTAGAGTCCGCCGCCCGCCTTTTGCCGGCGCTCGGCCTCGTTGGCGAGCACGTCGGAGCCGGCGATGTCGGCGAAGCTGATGCCCTGGGAGACGATGGCGAGGTGCTTTTGCTGCGGCTGCTGCTGCTCCAGGGTCGCGAACCTCTCGCGCACGTAGGCGACCGAGCCGAAGAACAGCGAGCCGTCGATGCGCATGATGTGCAGCTGCGGGCACTTTTTCAAGTGGCCGCCCTCGCTGGAGAACTTGCGGTTGGGCAGGGTCGGGTCCGGGATGCGGGTGACGATGCGCGGGCGCGAGGCGCGCATCAGGTAGAGCATCAGTGACAGCAGGATACCGGCGAGGATGGCGAACTCCAGATCCAGGAACAGCGACGAGAGAAAGGTCACAGTGAAGATGGCGCGCTCGGAGTTGTTCGAGGCGAAGATGTGCTTGATCGCCGGGATGTCGATCAGCCCCCAGGCAACGATAAACAGGATGCCCGCCATGGCGGCGTTGGGCAGGTAGGCCACCAGGGGTGCTATCGCGAGCACGATGAAGATCTCCAGGAAGCCCGCGGTCATGGCGCTCACGGGGGTCTTGGCGCCCGCCTGGTAGTTGAGGCTGCTGCGGTTGAATGAGCCCGTGGCCACATAGGCGGAGAAGAAGCTGCCGGCGATGTTGGACAGCCCCTGACCGATGAACTCCTGATTGCCGTCGATCAGCTGGCCGCTGCGGATGCCGATGGCGCGCCCGATGGAGACGGCCTCGGTGAGGGCGAACAGGGTCATTGCCAGTGCCCCCGGGGCAAGATCCCGGATGGTCTGCAGGGAGAAATCAGGCATGGACAGGGGCGGCAGGGTCTGGGGGAGGGCGCCGACCGTAGTGATCCCCGTGGCGGCATCGCCGAAGCCGAGGTTGAGCGCCACGCCCAGGAAGCTGCCCGCGAGCAGCGCCACGATCAGGAAGGGCACCTTGGGCACGCGGTACTTCACCACCAGCCCGACGACCAGGGTGAGCATGGCAATGGCCAGGATGTAGCTGTTGGTATGGGGGACTTGGTGCACGAAGTGCTCGAGGGTGGTGAACAGATTGCCTTCGCGGGGGATGGGCACGCCGAAGAAGTTCTTCAGCTGCTTGCTGGCGATGAGGATCGCCGCTCCGGTGGTGAAGCCTACCACTACCGAGTGGGAGATGAAATTCACCAGGGTGCCCATGCGCGCCAGCCCCAGCGTTAGCTCGATCACCCCCACCATGAAGGTCATGGTCAGCGCCAGCTGGACGTAGTGGGGCGTCAACGGCTCGGCGAACACGCTCAAGGAGGACAGCAGCACGATGGAGGCGGCCGTGGTGGGGCCCGACATCAGGTGCCAGGATGAGCCGAACAGGGCGGCGATGATGGGCGGGATCATCCCCGCGTAGAGACCGTACTGGGGTGGCATCCCGGCGATGGAGGCGAAGGCCACCGCTTGGGGCACCACGACGATGGCGACGGTCAGTCCGGAGACGAGATCGGCGCGGATGGTTGTTGCGCTGACCCGGTTCTTCCACCGCAGGAGCGGCCAGACCTTGAGCAGCCAGGCGGGATGATGCAATGTCGACATGATAGATCCTTCGGTTCCTTTGTGAGTTGCGAATTCTGTTGGGCCCGGAGCGACGGCCCTTTGGCGGCGTCCGCGGCGCGGCCGGGCGCTTTCCGCAGCCGGGGTCCGCCGTACCGGATCGGCGCCATAACCAGCCCGCGCGGCGCACCAGCAGGCCCGGCGCCCGTCGCGCGATGTATTCGAGGGGTTCGCACCCTTTCCCGCGTGGCCCGGGCATGTCAGCCGGGCACCCGTACGCGGTGCCCCCCTCGGGGGCAGTGGGTCCTTGGCCTTGGCGCTGGGGTCCAGGCTGGGGCGCAAATGCCAGCTCAGCGGCTGGTCTGCAATGAGCGGGGCGCTGGTCAGGAAGCCGGGCCGATCGGTGAAGCCGGATTCGGCACGGTCGAGCATGAGGCGCGATCAGGCACTCCCGGATCCGGTCGCTGGGCATAGTGCCCGGCCGGCACAGCCGGCGCCCGTGAGGCGCTGCATGGTGCTGCCCCAGCGTTGCGGCTGAATACTTAGCCTAGACTTAGAGCAAGTTGCGGGCCATCGTCGGGGCCATCGGTGGATCAATGACTTATGCCGACAGTACGCACAAATCCCGCTCTATTCGCTGTTTGGCTCCTACGTAAAATGTAGGAAGCTCCGTGGATCGTAGCTTCCACGGGCGAGCG
>Ga0307436_1000854_pt1 | contig 14139 bp, 6 predicted proteins | sample SalMarWE160440MG_FD_202513 | JGI IMG/M metagenome (GOLD analysis project Ga0307436, IMG submission 202513) | Salt marsh sediment microbial communities from the Plum Island Ecosystem LTER, Massachusetts, United States - WE1604-40 | ecosystem: Environmental > Aquatic > Marine > Intertidal zone >...
CCTTGCCGGAGGTGGACTATCCGACCATTCAGGTCGTCACCTTCTATCCCGGGGCGGGTCCCGAGGTGATGACCTCCTCGGTCACCGCCCCGTTGGAGCGCCAGCTCGGGCAGATGCCGGGCCTGAGCCAGATGTCCTCATCAAGCTCCGGCGGTGCCAGCGTGATCACCCTGCAGTTCAGCCTCGACCTGAGCCTGGATGTCGCGGAGCAGGAGGTGCAGGCGGCGATCAACGCGGCGTCGAGCTTCCTGCCTGCGGACCTGCCAGCGCCGCCCATCTACAGCAAGGTGAACCCGGCGGATGCCCCTATCCTCACCCTTGGACTGAGCTCGGCCAGCTTGCCGCTGCCGCAGATCGTGGACCTGGCCGACACCCGTTTGGCGCAGAAGATCTCTCAGGTGACCGGGGTCGGCCTGGTGACCCTCTCCGGCGGCCAGCGCCCGGCCGTGCGCGTGCAGCTCGATCCCAGGGCACTGGCCGCCAACGGCCTGGGCCTGGACGACGTGCGCACGGCCATCGCCGACTCGAATGTGAGCCACGCCAAGGGCAGCTTCGACGGCCCCGAGCGCGCCTACACCCTGGATGCCAACGATCAGCTGCGCTCGGCGGCGGAGTACGGCGCGATCGTGGTGGCCTACCGCAACGGCGCGCCGGTGCGCATCTCCGACCTGGGTCGGGTCAGCGAGGGGGCGGAGAACGCTCGGCTCGCGGCCTGGATGAACCATACCCCGGCGGTGATCCTCAACATCCAGCGCCAGCCCGGTGCCAACGTCATCCAGGTCGTCGACCGGATCAAGCGCCTGCTGCCCCAGCTGCGCGCGGCTTTGCCGGCTGCGGTGGATGTCGCGGTCCTCACCGACCGCACCCTCACCATCCGCGCCTCTGTGCGGGACGTGCAGCTGGAGCTGCTGCTGGCGGTGGCGCTGGTGGTGATGGCGATCTTTCTGTTCCTGCGCACCGTCTCGGGCGCGGTCATCCCGAGTGTCGCCGTGCCCTTGTCGCTGGTGGGCACCTTCGGTGTCATGTATCTCGCCGGCTTCAGCATCAACAACCTCACCCTCATGGCACTCACCATCGCCACCGGATTCGTGGTCGACGATGCCATCGTGATGATCGAGAACGTCGCGCGCTACATCGAGCAGGGCAAGAGGCCCCTGGAGGCGGCGCTGGAGGGCTCCCAGCAGATCGCCTTCACCATCGTCTCGCTGACCTTTTCGCTGATCGCCGTGCTGATCCCACTGCTGTTCATGGGTGATGTAGTGGGGCGGCTGTTTCGCGAGTTCGCGATTACCCTGGCCGTGGCGATCCTGATCTCGGCCGTGGTGTCCCTCACACTCACGCCCATGATGTGCGCCCGATTGCTGCGCCATGTACCGGCGGCTGAGCAGAGCGCCTTCTACCGGGCCAACCTGCGGCTGTTCGACGCCGTGATCGGGCGCTACGGGCGCATGCTCGGCTGGGTCCTGGAGCACCAGACGGGGACGCTGGTGGTCGCGGTGGGTACCCTGGTGCTCACGGCGCTGCTCTATGTCTGGATACCCAAGGGCTTCTTTCCCTTGCAGGACACCGGGCTCATTCAGGGCATCTCCCAGGCGCCCCAGTCGATCTCGTTCAACGCCATGGCGGAGCGCCAGCAGAGCCTGTCGAGGGCAGTGCTGGAGGATCCGGCGGTCGAGAGCCTGTCTTCGTTCATCGGTGTGGACGGCACTAACGCCACCCTCAACACTGGCCGCATGCTGATCAATCTGAAGCCGCTGGGCGAGCGACGGATGCGCATCGGCGAGGTGGTCCGGCGTCTGCAGGCACGGCTGCGGACGATACCGGGGATTCACCTGTACCTGCAGCCCGTGCAGGACCTCTCGGTGGAGACCCGGGTGACCCGCACTCAGTACCAGCTCAGCCTGGAGAGCCCCGATGCCGACGAGCTGTCCCGCTGGGCCCCCCGGCTGGTGGAGGCGCTATCCGCGCTGCCTGAGCTCGCCCATGTCACCTCCGATCTGCAGGACCAGGGTCTGCAGGCGTTCCTCGCCATCGATCGCGATACCGCCTCGCGCCTGGGCATCACTGCGGCGGCGATCGATAACCTGCTCTACAACGCCTTCGGCCAGCGCCTGGTGTCCACCATCTTCACCCAGACGAGCCAGTATCGTGTGGTGCTGGAGGTCCCGGCGGAGCTCCGCCGGGGGCCCCAGGCGTTGGAGAATCTGTACCTGCCGGTCTCGGGCGGCGATCCGGTCCCCCTGAGTGCGGTAACGCGGCTCAAGGAGCAGGTCGCGCCGCTGGTCATCAACCATCTGGGGCAGTTTCCGGCGGCCACCCTGTCCTTCGACGTGGCGCCCGGCTCTTCCCTGGGGGCGGCGGTGGAGGCGATCCGGGGGGCCGAGCGGGAGCTGGGCATGCCGGCCTCGATCCAGACCACCTTCCAGGGCGCGGCGCTGGCGTTTCGGGCCACCCTGGGCAATGAGCTGCTACTGATCCTTGCCGCGATCCTGACCGTGTATATCGTGCTCGGGGTGCTCTATGAGAGCTATGTTCACCCCATCACCATTCTCTCCACGCTGCCGTCGGCGGGGGTGGGCGCGCTGCTGGCGCTGATGTTGGCGCGCACCGATCTGGGCGTGATCGGCGTCATCGGGATCATCCTGCTGATCGGCATCGTCAAGAAAAATGCGATCATGATGGTCGATTTCGCCCTGCAGGCCGAGCGCCTGGAGGGCAAGCCCCCGCGCGAGGCCATCTACCAAGCCAGCCTGCTGCGCTTGCGCCCGATCCTGATGACGACCCTCTCTGCGCTGCTCAGTGCCCTTCCGCTGATGCTGGGCGGCGGGGTGGGCTCAGAGCTGCGCCATCCACTGGGCATCACCCTGGTGGGCGGTCTGATCCTCAGTCAGGTGCTGACCCTGTTCACCACGCCGGTGATCTATCTCGCCTTCAGCCGGCTTGGGCGAGGCGGCCGCCGGGCCGAAGAGGGCGCGGTGTGAATATCTCGGCGCCCTTCATCCGCCGTCCGGTGGCCACGACCCTGCTGACCCTGGGGCTGCTCCTGGCGGGCGGGGCGGCATTCAGCCTGCTGCCCGTGGCGCCGCTGCCTCAGGTGGACTTTCCGACCGTCTCGGTGCGGGCGAGCCTGCCTGGTGCCAGCCCCGAGACCATGGCCTCGACCGTGGCGACGCCTCTGGAGCGCACCCTGGGACGGATCGCCGGGGTCACCGAGATCACCTCTTCCAGCGCCCTCGGGGGTACACGCATCTCGCTGCAGTTCGACCTGGATCGCGACATCAACGGCGCCGCCCGCGACGTGCAATCGGCGATCAATGCGGCGCGCCGCGTGCTGCCCACGGGGCTGCCCTCCAACCCGACCTACCACAAGGTGAATCCGGCGGATGCGCCGATCATGATCCTGGCGCTGACCTCCGACCGGCTGAGCCGGGGCCAGATGTACGACGCCGCCTCCAGCGTCATCGCCCAGAAGCTCTCCCAGATCAGCGGCATCGGCCAGGTCAGGGTGGGCGGCAGCTCACTGCCGGCGGTGCGCGTCGAGCTCGACCCGCACGCCCTCAGCGAGAAGGGCATCAGCCTGTCGCAGGTGCGCAGCGCCCTGGCTGCGGCCAACGCCAACCGGCCCAAGGGCGTGGTCGAGAAGGGGGACCGTCAGTGGCAGATCGCCGCCGACGACCAGACCCGCCAAGCCAGCGAGTACCGCTCCCTGGTGCTCGCCTGGGTGAACGGGGCGCCGGTGCGCCTCTCGGACGTTGCCGAGGTCGTCGACTCGGTGGAGGACACCCGCAATGCCGGGCTGTTCAACGGCCGGCCCTCGGTGCTGGTGATCATGTACAAGCAGCCCGGCGCCAACGTGATTGAGACCACCGACCGGGTGCGCGAGGCGCTTCCCCAGCTGCGGGCCTCGATCCCCGGGGCCATCGACCTCGACGTGGTGATGGAGCGCACCTCGACTATCCGGGCCTCCCTGCGCGAGGTCGAGCATGCGCTGATGATCGCCATTGTGCTGGTGGTACTGGTGGTGTTCGTGTTCCTGCGAAGCCCGCGCACCACGCTGATCCCGGCGGTTGCGGTGCCCGTGTCCCTGGTATCGACGTTCGGGGTCATGTACCTGTTCGGCTACAGCCTGGACAACATATCCCTGATGGCGCTGGTGATCGCCACCGGCTTCGTCGTGGACGACGCGATCGTGGTACTGGAGAACATCTCCCGCCACATCGAGCAGGGCATGGCGCCCTTCGAGGCCGCGCTGAAGGGGGCCCGGGAGGTGGGCTTCACCGTGCTCTCCATGACCCTGTCTCTGATGGCGGTGTTCATCCCGGTGCTGCTGATGGGCGGCATCGTCGGGCGGCTGTTCCGTGAATTCGCTGTGACCCTGACCGCGGCGATCGGGGTGTCGCTGCTGGTGTCCCTGACCACCACGCCGATGCTGTGCGCGCGCCTCCTGAAGGGCGACGGGCGGGTGGCACACGGGCGCCTGTATCATGCGAGCGAACGGATCTTCCAGGGCATGCTGGGGCTGTATCGGCGCAGCCTGGGCTGGGCCCTGCGCCATCCGCGCCTGGTGATGCTGACGCTGGCGGCGACGGTCGGGCTCAACGTTTATTTGTATCTGATCGTGCCCAAGGGCTTTTTCCCGCAGCAGGACACCGGCCGCCTGGTGGGCTCGATCCAGGCCGACCAGGCGATCTCCTTCCAGGCCATGGCCGGCAAGCTCGCGACCTTCATGGCCCTGGTCCGCCAGGACCCGGCGGTGGAGAACCTGGTCGGCTTCACCGGTGGGGGCGGTCACGGGGGACGGGGCGTCAACACGGGCTTCATGTTCATCTCGCTCAAGCCGCTGGGCCCCCGCAAGCAGTCGGCTGCCCAGGTGGTCGCCGGCCTGCGCGGCAGACTGGCGCATGTGCCCGGGGCGCGGCTCTACCTGTATCCGATACAGGATCTGCGCGTCGGCGGCCGGCACGGCCGCGCCACCTATCAATACACCCTGCAGTCGGACGATCTCGCCGAGCTGCGGGCCTGGACGCCGCGCCTGCAGTCGGCCCTGTCCGAGGTGAAGGAGCTGGTCGACGTCAACAGCGATCAGGAGGTCGACGCCCTGCAGACCTCCCTCAACATCGATCGCGACGCGGCCAAACGCCTGGGACTGACGCCCAAGGACATAGATACCGCCCTGAACCTCGCCTTCGGGCAGGCCCAGGTGTCCACCATCTACTCGACCCTCAACCAGTACCATGTGGTGATGGAGGTGGCGCCCCGCTACCGGCAGAGCCCCCGGGCGCTCGAGGATCTGTACCTGATCTCGGCCTCGGGGGCGCGTGTGCCGCTCGCGGCCGTGGCTCATTGGGAGCCGACCCGGACCTCGCTGTCAGTCAACCACCAGGGCCAGTTCGCGGCCTCCACCATCTCGTTCAACCTGCCTTTGGGCGTTTCATTGTCCCAGGCCGATGCGGCGATCCAGCGCACCATCGCACGCATCGGCATGCCCGGCGGGATCCACGGGAGCCTGCAGGGCACGGCGCGCGCCTTTCAGGAATCCCTCGAGAGCCAGCCCTGGCTCATCTTGGCCGCCCTGGCGACGGTCTACATTGTGCTCGGGGTGCTCTATGAGAGCTACGTACACCCCATCACCATCCTCTCTACGCTGCCCTCGGCCGGGGTGGGCGCGGTGCTGACCCTGATGCTGTTCCATACCGAGCTCAGCATCATCGCCCTGATCGGCATCATCCTGCTGATCGGCATCGTCAAGAAGAACGCAATCATGATGATCGACCTGGCGCTGCAGACCGAGCGGCAGGGCGGTGGAGGCCCGCGGGAGGCGATCTACCAGGCCTGCCTGCTGCGCTTCCGTCCGATCATGATGACCACCCTGGCGGCGATGCTCGGCGCCTTGCCCCTGGCCCTGAGCGGCGGCTACGGCGGCGCCTTGCGCCAGCCGCTGGGTCTGTCGATCATCGGCGGGCTGCTGGTGAGCCAGATCCTGACCCTGTATACGACGCCCGTGATGTATCTGTATCTCGATCGTTTCCGCCTCTGGTGCCGCGCCCGCTGGCGCCGCACCCGGCTGGGGGGCGCAGGCGCCGGCGGGGCGTCCTCGTGATCCACCCGCGTCACTGGCTGGCAGGGGCCCTGGTCGCCGGGCTCAGCGGCTGCATGGTGGGGCCGGACTACCAGCGTCCCCAAGTCGAGATCCCGGCCGTCTACAAGGAGGCCGGCGGCTGGCGTCCCGCCCAGCCTCGGGACACGGAGGCCCGCGGCGATTGGTGGGCCGTGTTCGGCGATCCCCAGCTGGATGGGCTGCTCGCCCAGGTCGACATCTCCAACCAGAGCCTCCTGGCGACTGAGGCCCAGTACCGGGTTGCCCGGGCCCTGGTCCGCCAAGCGGGGGCGGGATTGGCTCCCAGCCTCTCTGGCAGCATGGCCGTCACCCGCAGCCGCGCCCCGGGCAGCAGCACCGAGCTGCACAGCTACCGGCTATCCCTGGATGCGGTTTGGGAAGTCGACCTGTGGGGGCGCATCCGCCGACAGCGGGAGGCAAGCCTGGCCGGCGCCCAGGCGAGTGCCGCCGACCTGGCGGCGGCACGGCTCTCGGCAAGGGCCGAGCTGGCCACCGACTACTTTCAGCTGCGTGCTCTGGACCTGGAAGAGCAGCTGCTCAACGACAGGGCGGCGGCCTTCCGCAAGTCCCTGGAGATCACGCAAAACCGGTATGCCGCGGGGGTCGCGGGGAAGATCGATGTGGCCCAGGCAAAGACACAGCTCAAGAGCACCCAGGCCCAGGCGATCGACCTGGGCATCCAGCGTGCCGCGCTCGAGCATGCGATCGCCGTCATGATCGGCAAGCAGCCGGCCGATCTCGCCCTGTCTGTGGACTGGACGCGAATTGCGGTACCGGATGTGCCTCTGGTTCTGCCGGCCGACCTTTTGGAGCGCCGGCCGGACATCGCCGCGGCCGAGAGGCGGGTTGCCGCCGCCAACGCCCAGATCGGTGTGGCGCGGTCCGCATTCTTTCCCAGCCTCGACTATTCGCTGAGCTCCGGCTTCCAGAGCGCGACCCTGGCAGCGCTGCGCAGTACGCCGAGCCGCGTCTGGTCGGTCGGGCCCACCCTTGCAGAGCGCTTTTTCGACGCTGGGCTGCGCCGCGCCCTGACGGAGCAGGCAATCGCGAGCTATGACGCCAGTGCCGCCGGCTACCGCCAGACGGTGCTGGACGCGTTCCAGGACGTGGAGGACAACCTCGCCGCGCTGAGAATCCTGGCGCAGGAGGCGGCGGTGCAGGACGAGGCGGTCGAAGCAGCCCGGGAGTCGGTTCGACTAACGCTCAATCAGTACAAGGCCGGCACAGTCAGCTACCTGAGCGTGGTCACGGTTCAGACCACGCAGCTGGACAACGAGCGCGCCGCGCTGGCGATATACGGGCAGCGCCTGGCGACTGCGGTGGCGCTGATCAAGGCGCTCGGCGGAGGCTGGGAGGTCGCGGAGTGAGAGGTTGTGAAAAGCTCCCCCGACCTACTGCGGACGTCCCTGAACATGCCCGACAGCGTTGCAGAAACCCCAAAATCGGGTCACCTAGCCCCACGAGGCTCCCCGATCTTGGGCTTCCTGCGCCTTGCCGGACACGCCCAGGGTCGCCCTCGCTACGGCCGGCGAATTTTTCACAACCTCTGAGTGGCGCGGTCCCGGGGATCGGGCGCCGCCGGGGAGGCCAATCGCGGCGAGGGCGCCGCTCCCACGAGCCTGTGCATACCAGCAGCTACCTCGAGCCTCCTTGTCACGGACAGTAGAGGGCCGCCTGGCGCGCGTACAAGGCGCGTTTGGTCTCGTCGTGCAGTCGGCGTTGGGGATTGCTGTAAGGCTGACGTAAGCGCTGATCACTCTCCCGGACCAGGGCGCGGTAGTAGTCGCATTTGGCCTGGCTCAGCTTCCTCGTGCGGGCGTCACGGGCCTTGCGCTGAGCCGATTCCCGAACGGAGCGGTCCATGGCCTCCACGTGCTCGCGCTCTTCCTTCTCGATGCGCTCCAGCATCCGCTGTTCGCCGGGACGCAGGCCGCCGGTCGACGCCGCGTGGCGACCCGCGGGCTGAGAAGACGAGTAGGCGGGCTGCGGCGCTACGATGACCGACCCGGCGGCCGGTGGCGGGGCGTCTCCGAAGTGGACGCGCCCTTGGTCGTCGACCCATTTCTTGATTGAGCCGCCGCTGGCGGATGCGATGATGGCGAGCAGGGCGAGCGCGAGAACCTCCCTGGTGGCTTTCATGGTCTCCTCCTTGGAATTTCCCCGAGGGACGTCCCCCGGGTCGCCTTGTCGGAGGCCATGAATACCGGATTTGCGGATCAGAGTCCAGCGCAGCAGGCGACGCTGCGATTTCCCTGATCCCCAGGGATTGATCCGCAACGGCCTGGTATCTTCGGACGCGACTCAGTCGCGCTCCACCCCGTAGATGAGATCCACGCCCTGCTGCTTGCCGGACTGGGCCTCCAGGCGCAGCCGCTTGGAGAGCCGGTAGCGCAGGACCAACGCCCCCTGGGGATCGAACAGACCGAGGGCATAGCTGACGTAGAGGTCGGGCGAGAGGTACTTGCCGAGCTGCAGGGCGCTCTGCTGCAGGGTCGAGCCTTCCTGAACCTGCAGCTCGTCGAGCCCGACACCCTTGGCGATGCCTTGCAGCAGGCCCTGGCTGCGGTTCAGGCCGCCGCTCACCAAGGCCTGGCTGAGCATGGCGGTGGCACCCGCGCTGCTGCTCCCGGAGGGCGCCCGGCCGGTGAGCAGGTAGGCCATGGCCTGTTCCTGGGGTAGCGCCGGATCACTCGAGACCTGGGCCAGGGGCTCGCGCAGGGGACCGGTAAGCGTGAGTATGGCGGTCACCGAGTCGTCCTGGGAGCGGCGAGTCGCCCGCACGTCCAGGCTCGGATTGGTCGGGGGACCCGCGAACATCAGTCGACCCCGCTCGATCTTGAGATCCTGCCCATAGGCCTTGTAGCGGCCGTCCTTGACGGCGATCGCCCCTTGCACCAGGCTGCGCCCGTCCGTCGCCGACAGGTCCAGGCTGCCGGTCAGGCGCCCGGTCAGTCCATATCCTTTGAAGTGCACCTTGTCGCCCAGGCGAACCTGGACGTCGGCCTGCGTCCGGACTCTTGCGGCCTCGGACTCGGGCGGCTTCGGCTCACCCACCAGGACCTGGTCCGGAGACACCGCGACCGCCGATTCGGGCAACTGGCGGATCTCGATGCTCGCCTGGGGGATCAGCAGGCTGCCGCTCACCCGAGCCAGCCCGCCCTTGGAGCGGATGTGCAGGTCGGGGCTGGCACTGGCCACCGCCTCGGGAAGGCGCACCACCTGGAAATCCGAGCCTTTGACCTGCATCTCCAGGGGCCATCCTTGGTGAGGATCGAAGGTGATCCCCCCCTGGGCGTCGATCTGTCCTTTGCCGGAATGCGCGCTCGCGGCGATGGCGAGACGCTCTTCGCCCTGACTCGTGGCGGCAACCTGGATCTGCTTGAGCTCGATGCCCAGGGGCCTGATCCTGGCCTCGCCGTCGCTGAGCCTGGCCTGCCCGGAGACCTGGGGATGATCCAACGTGCCCTGCACCGCCAGACGCGCCGAGAGCTGCCCGTGGACCTCGCTGAGCTGCGGGGCCAGCATCTCGGTAGGGGACAGGTCCGAGATGGCCGCGTCGACCCGGCCCGCGAGGGCCCTGGCTCCCGCCTTGTCGGGCCGGCCCAGGGTCAGTCGGCCCGCGATCCTGTCTTCGGCCGTGAGCGGCAGGCTCGCGTCCAGTGAGAGGGCACCCCGGTCAGCATCGAAACGGGCCTTCCCCGCGCCGAAGGGGAGGTGGAGCGGCTCTCCGGCGGCCACAGGCAGCATCAAGCTGCCGGGGGTCAGATCGAGCGTCGCGCTGCCGGACACCCCCCCAGGTTTCAGCTCGAGGCTCGCCTGAGCGGCGGCAGCGCCCTGTATCCGAGTCCCCGGCGGGAGCCAGGGACCCAGCAGAGACAGGGGCAGGGCGCGGGCATCGGTGCTCAGCCGGCCCACCCCCGGCGACCAGCGCCCGGACAGGCAGACGCGCCCCTCGGAAGAGGCCGCGGCCAGGCAAAGCGGCTGAACATCGATGCGCCCGGCCCCCAGTACCAAGGCGCTCGATGCGCCCAGGCTCCAGTGTCCCAGGGCCGGGCCGCTCAGGTCGAGCCTCGCCAGCTCTCCCCTCCATCTCCCATCCTTCCAGCCGCCCTGAAGGCGCGCCTGGGCGGAGACGGGCAGGGTCCTGGCGCCAGCGGCGGCAGGCTCAGCCTGGTCAGGGGCCGGCGGGCCAGCGGTGCTCTCCACCGCCAGGCGGGTCTCGAACGCCTCGGGGCGACCCTGCAGCTTCAGGCTCAGACGATCGGCGTCCATGCCGCCCGCGGAGAGTCCTTGTCCATCCAGGCTCACCGCCACCTGAGTCGGGCCCCACAAGGCCCGAGCGGATAGCGCATCTAGCCCCGACCCCTCGAAGCGCAGGCCCTTGCCAGTGAGCCGGGCGTCGAGCTCTGGGGCCGCAGGTGTGCCCTGCAGGCGCGCCGCGGCCTGCAGCTTGCCTCCCAGCCGGGGCCAGCTGGCGGCCAGATCCGGCGCGCTCAGGTCGAGGGAGAGGTCGAGCCGGTCCGCTACCGAGCCCTTCAGCTTCAGTCGATTCGGTCCCGTGCTCAGGGCGAGATCCTGAAGCTCCAGGCGACCGGCCCGGTACACCGCGCGGCCCCCGCCGCTGACCGGCTGGTCGTTGAGCCGGCCGCTCAACCGCTCGAGCTCGATCTGTGACCAGGGGCCGGCAGCCGCAATCCCGCCGGCGATCCGTGCGGCCAGGCTCAGTCGTCCCGGCCAATCGGGCCAGCGCAGAGCGGGGTCCAGGTCCCTGGCCTGCAGCGCGAGGTGCCAGGCAGTCTGGGCGGCCCAATCGATCCGGCCCGACAGGCTGAGGCTGCTCGGGCCCGAGCTCAGGGCCAGGCGGCTCAGGTCCAGACCCCTGTCGCCTAGCCGCGCTTCGCCCTGCCCGCTGAGCGGCCTTTCAAGGAGCGCGCCCGAGAGCCTCGAGAGGTGGATGACGGAGTGAAGGCCCTGGTCCCCCAGCTCCCCCTCCACACTGCCCTTGACGTCCAGTCGCCCCGGCCAGCCCGCCGCCCAGACCGAGGGATCGAGTCCCTGGGCATCCAGGCTCAGGGACCAGCTCGGCTGCGGCGACCAGGCCAGGCGACCATCCGCCTCGGTCCGGCCCTTGCCCAGCCGCGCGACCAGCCGCAGCTGCTCGAGGGACTGGGGTTGGACCAGGCCGGTCAGCTCCAGGTCCAGCGCCGGGGTGTCCGGTACCTCCAGCCCCGCCCGGGCGCTGAGCTGCATGGCCTCCAGGGGGCCGTTCAGCCGGAATACACCTGAGGCGCTGCGCACCTCAGGCTCTCCGGTCATCGGCCAGCGGGCGTCCCGCCAGTCGCCCCTGAGATCCAGGCGCAGCCCATCTGCACCGAAGCTCAGGCGGCCCTGGGTATGCAGCTGCAACGGCCGAGCCACACGCTGGTCGAGGTTCATCGCCTGGATGTCCCCTTCCAGGCGCGTGGAGGCGCTGAGCGCCCCCACCTCGGGCAGCTGACCTTGCCAGGACAGTCGGGCGGAGTAGGGGTAGCCCTGAGACAGCGCCAGCTGGGCGCTGCCCGAGACCTGGATCCCAAAGGCCGCGAGAGCAAGCTCCGAGAGCTGGATCTGCGTTCCGCGGGCCGTTCCTGCCAGCTGCACGCGATCGACCGTCCAGGCCTCTCCGGGCAGCACAATGCGCGAGTGTGCCAGCCGCAGCTCATCAAGTTGGATATCCACCGGCAGGACGCGCACGGAGGTCTGCCCGTCGGCCTGGGGCCCGCCCAGCAGCTGCTCGTATACCAGCCCTTCTCCCTCCAGGGAGCGGATGTGGAGCCGACCTCTCAGCAGCGCCAGGGGCCGCCAGCGCAGGGCGAGCCGCCGGGCGGACAGGCGCATCTGGGCGTCGTGGTAGCTCAGGCCCCTGAGCACCGGATGGTGCAGCAGGGCCCCCGACAGGCCCTCGAACCGGAGATCGGGGCCCAGGAGCCGCGTGAGCAGCCAGGCGCCGCCCGAGGGCGTGGCGAGCAGCCAGGCAGCGGATGCAGCGACCAGGCTGAGGAGCGTCGCCGCGATCAGCAGCGCGCGCCTCACAGCTCCGGTCCCATGGAGAAATGCAGGCGCACCAGGTCGGCCTGGGCGTCCCCGACGGGGAAGGCCAGGTCGACGCGCAGGGGGCCCACGGGTGATTGCCAGCGGGCGCCGACCCCGACCGAGTACTTGGGCGTCTCCTGGGCCCCATCGAAGGCATTGCCGGCATCCACGAAGGCTGCGGCGCCCCATTTGCCGAGCACCGGGTGCTCGTACTCCAGACTGCCCGTGGCCAGGTAGCGCCCGCCGACCACCTCGCCGTCGGCATTCTTGGGTCCGAGTGACTGGTAAGCGTACCCGCGAACGCTCTGATCACCCCCGGCGAAGAAGCGGAAGGAGGCCGGGAGGCGGGTGAAATCGGCCGATTCGGTTGCGCCGAGCTCTGCCCGCGTGATCAATCGCCCGGTGCCGACGGAGGTGATCCATTTGGTCGATCCGTGGGCCTGAAACAGGGATGCGTCCGAGAGCAGCAGCCGGCTCGCGGCGCGCAGATCCAGACTCAGATGCCACCCGTGGCTGGGGTGGACCAGATCGTCTGCATGGGTGCGTGACCAGCCGACGCCAGGGACCAGGAGGGTGAGCGCCTGGGTCTCGCCGCCGATCGTGGATCGGTCCCAGATCCACTCGATGCGCCGGTTCAGGGTCCAGCCGGCACGCTGACCGGTAAGCCGGGCCTGCAGGCTGAAGCTGTCGCTCCGGGTGGAGTCGGTGTCTTCGTGGTCGACCTTGATCCCGAGTCCGACACTGTCCAGGTGACGGCGATCCACCGGGAAGCTGTACTCGGTCCCCAGGGTGGAGATGGCAGGCGAGAGCCGCAGCTCCGACTGGAAACGGTGCCCGTAGCGGTTGATGCGCCGGTCTTCGAAGCCGGCGCTCAAGCGCGGCCCGGTGTCCGTGGCTGCCCCGATGCCGAAGCGATAGGCCAGGCGCTTGGTCGGCTCCAGGTGCACCTCCACCGGTACCCGGTGGTCCTTCGCCTGCTTGAGCTCCGGGCGCACATCGACCGAGGCGAAATAGCCGCTTCCCGCCAGACTGCGCTGGAGCTTGGTGAGCCCCTTGGCGTCGTACGGCGTGCCGGGCTTCAGGGTCAGGAAACGCTTGAGGATGCTCTCGTCGTAGCTGTGCTGCACCAGCTTCACGGAGCCGAAGCGATAGCGTGCCCCGGATGCATATTGGAGACGGATCTCGGCCCGGTCCCGGGCCGGGTCCACGCGCAGCTCGGCGCGGGTGAAACGGCCGTCGAAGTAGCCGCGCTCCAGAGCCAGGTTCTCGATGCGCTGCTTGAGGTCGGCATAGCGGCCATGATTGAGCTGGTCTCCTGGCTTGATGCCAGGGTTCCGGATCACCCGCTCGAACGCCGGGTCCCGGTCGGCCGCGCCCTCGAGGCTGAGGTCCACCTTGTCGACCAGCACGGGCGGTCCGGTATCGACCCGGAAGTGGGCTTTCCAGCAGCCGTCCCCCACCTGGAGCTCCTTCTTGACGCTGAGCCGGTAGTAGCCCAGAGCGCGCGCGGCGCTCTCGAGCTCGGCATCGGCACGCTCGAACAGGCTCCGCACCCGCCATTCGGGGGAGCTGCAGGATTCGCTGGACAGTGACAGGCCGGCGCGCAGGTTCTTGGTGAGCGCGGCGTCGGCCCCCTCGATGGTCAGGTCCGGCTCGGTGGCGGCCCAGGTCGACATCGCGGCCAAGCCGGCCAGCAGGATCGGGAGGGCACGCCGGACCCCGCGCAGGCGTCGAGCAATCACGCGCCGCTCCATCCCGGCGCACGGCCTCGGGCTGCCGCATAGGGGCTGGTCTGCAGGGAGGCGGACCTCCATTCGTGGCCGTCGCCCGGCGTCTGGCTGCTGGTGAGCATGGTCAGGTGTCTCATCATACCCCCGTCGAATGAATGTCCGACGGATCGCCTCGCGAGGGCTGTGCCGGCATGCATCACCGACTTCAGGCTGGCTTAT
>Ga0307436_1000855_pt1 | contig 14127 bp, 14 predicted proteins | sample SalMarWE160440MG_FD_202513 | JGI IMG/M metagenome (GOLD analysis project Ga0307436, IMG submission 202513) | Salt marsh sediment microbial communities from the Plum Island Ecosystem LTER, Massachusetts, United States - WE1604-40 | ecosystem: Environmental > Aquatic > Marine > Intertidal zone >...
GCAAAGAACTCAATAACCTTCGCTCGACCGACACGTTTGCGGATCACCACCGCGCCATCCGCATCGACGCCGTGAACCTGAAAAACCGACTTCGCAATATCGACCCCGATCGTGCTAACCATGGACGGCTCCCCTCAATGTGGTTGCGCTTCGACGCAACTACCCTATGGCACTTCGATGCCGCAGAGTGGGCGCCGTCCACCGCATCATCCGCGACCGAGCCGTCAAGGGCCAAAATCCACCTTTGTCCGCTGTTCTCCCGAAAGCCGACATTGGACGGCGCATCCAAAGCAGTATCTGGCTCACCGTTTATGAGTCCAAGTCCTGGTTGCCGGAATGGCGCCGTCAGCAATGCTCACGCTGCCATCACAAGGCCGTGTGCTGACGCGCAGCCGGGCGTCGCAAGACAGCTTGCCGAAAAAAGACTGGCCGCGACAGCGAGCGGTGAGGTCGCGAGGTCCTTGTCGATCCGCCGATATGACGTTACCAAAACGGAGTTTGGCCATCGAGAATTCCGGGCCCATGGCAAAAATTCAGGACGAAATTCCGCATTGCAATTGATCGCAACCGCAGCCGCGCGTTTGCGCCCTCGTCTCTAGTGGAGCGCGCCGTCGCACCGGATGATCGTTGGAGACAAGATGGCGACGGCGGCAATCGGGATCATGTGCAAGGCACCCAAGCCGGGGGGAACGAAGTCGCGGCTGGCGGCAACGATTGGTCCCGAGGCCGCCGCCAGGCTCTCCGGCTGCTTTCTCCAGGACGTAGCGGCGGCGATCGAAGCGGTGCCGAAACAAATCGGCCGCCGCGGTTACGGCGTTTACGCCCCGGCCGGCGTCGAATCCGAGTTGCAGCGTCTGTTCCCGCGTTCGTTCGGGCTTCTGCTGCAAGTTGGCGACGATTTTGGGAATGTCCTGTTCGGCGCCATGCGCGACCTGCTCGCCGCCAAGCATGACTGCGTTCTCCTCGTCAACGGCGACAGCCCGACGCTGCCGACGTCGTTCCTGGTCGAGGCAATAGACACGTTGCGACGGCCCGGCGACCGCTTGGTATTGGGTCCGGCCAGCGACGGCGGCTATTATCTGGTCGGCCTCAAGCAGCCGCATCGGGAACTGTTCGCAAATATCCAATGGGGAACCGAGACGGTCGCCCAGACCACGCTCCAGCGCGCTGCCGATATCGGCCTTGAGGCCACGCTGCTCCCGGAATGGTACGACATCGACGATCTTGAGACGCTGGAGTGGCTGCGCGACGAGCTGGCGGGTAGGTCGGCGCGCTTTCGCGGCGGCGGCCCTGCCACGGCAACCCGCGCGTTTCTTGCCGCGATGCCGGGAGCGAGCCCGTGAATCCTCTGCAACCGATGGCCGCTGAAAGTTCGGCGTCACAAACGTCAGGCAAGGACCTATCGGCTTTCTATGGGCTGGCCGGCATCGGCGCAACATTGGCCGTGCTGACCTTTGCGACGCCGTTCGCCTTTCGCGCCGGCGGCGACAACGCCTTTATCGCGCTGGCTATCCCCGCCGGCCTGCTGACGATCGCAGCAGCCTATGTCGCGGAACGCGCACCGACGACGCGAGCACTCTGGCTGATCCTCGGCCTTGCCATCGTGCTGCGGGGCTTCGTGTTGCTGTTCGATCCTCTGTTGTCGAGCGACATATACCGATACATCTGGGACGGCAAAGTCCAGGCTGCCGGCATCAATCCTTATCGATATTTCCCCGCGCAAGATGCGCTCGCGGCCTTGCGCGATGCGGTAATCTTTCCGTGCATCAATCGCGCCGATTACGCCGTCACGATCTATCCGCCGGTTGGCGAATTTTTCTTCCTGCTGGTAACGCGTCTCGGTGCGAACACGACAGTCATGCGGCTTGCCTTGCTTGGCTGCGAGGCGGTGAGCGTGGCCGTCATCCTGCTGTTGTTGCAGCGTATGCGGCGGCCGCTGACGCGCGTCGTCGCCTATGTCTGGCATCCGCTGCCGATATGGGAGATCGCCAATAGCGGCCATGTCGACGCGTTGATGATCTCGCTTTTGCTGCTCGGCCTGTGGGTTGCCCTGAGCGGCCGTGCGCTGCGCGGAGCGGGCGTGATCGCGCTCGCGGCGCTGGTGAAGCCGTTTGCGGCACCGGCGCTCGCGGTGATCTGGCGTCCCTGGGATTGGAAAATGCCGCTGGTGGTCATCGCCACGATTGCACTCTGTTACCTGCCATATCTGTCGGTCGGCTGGGGTGTTTTCGGGTTCCTGACGAAGGGCTACCTGACGGAGGAAGGCTTTATTTCCGGCAACGACATCTGGCCGTTGTCCGTTTGGCGTCTCGCCTTCGGCGCCCATCGCGGCGATGTCGCCATCTATGCTGTTCTGGCCACGTCGATCGTGCTGCTGATGGCGCTTTGGGCCGCCCGCCGCCCCGTACGGACGGTTGCCGCCAGCCTTGCCGACATCAATATGCTGTTACTGGCGGTTCTGCTGCTGTTGTCGCCCAACTATCCTTGGTACTTTCTGGCGATAACGCCGTTCGTCGCACTTTGCGGCAACGCGCCGACCTGGGCAGTATCAATCGGAGCGCTGTTGCTGACGAACGAGGTCGATGTGGATTTCTACATCCCGATTCTGGTCGTCAAATCGATTCTGTATGGCGTTTTCCTCTTGGCTTGCGGCTGGTCGGCCCGGGCGGCGTATTTGCAGCGCAACGCTAACGGAGAACGCGCGACATGATCGATTCTGCCAGCGACGTCTCGGCCGACGCGCCGATCGATCCGCGCCGCTATCACGAGTCGGTCCAGGCCGAGCGCACCGCGCTCGCCGCCCGTCCGCCGGTCTGCCTGTATCTGGAAGTGACCAATCGCTGCAATTTGCTGTGTACCACGTGTCCGCGCACCTACGAGGAACTCGAGCCGCCGGCCGACATGAGCTGGAGGCTGTTCACCTCAATCGTCGATCAGTTGCCCAATCTGGCGCGGGCTGTGCTGCATGGGGTCGGCGAGCCGATGCTGGTGGAGAATCTCCCGCGCATGGTGCGATACTTGAAGGATCGCGGCGTTTACGTCCTGTTCAACACCAACGGTACGGTGCTCAGTGAACGCAACGGCCGGGCGTTGATAGCGGCCGAGCTCGATGAGCTGCGGGTATCGCTCGATGCGTCAAATCGCAAGAGCTTCAAGGCGATTCGCGGCAAGGACTATTTCGGTCGGATTGTGCGCAACGTGCGCGCGTTTCGCGACCTGCAAGAGCGGGAGCGGCACGCCAAGCCGATCGTCTCCGCCTGGCTCACCGGCCTGAAGGAGACGATCGAGGAGCTGCCGGCTTTTGTGAAGCTTGCGGCGGAGATGGGCGTCAAGGAAGTCTATCTGCAAAGGCTCGTCTACTTCGAGAAATCGGCGATCGGGATGGCGCAGCCGGATCAGGCCCTGTTCGAGCGCATGACGCGCGAGGAAGCGGGCTACCTCAAACAAGCCGAGGACCTTGCGCGTTCGCTCGGCATCACCTTCAGCGCGTCGGGTGCAGCGTCCGAACCGGGCTTGAGCTTGAAAAAAACCGACGGGGATTCGCCGTGGTCGCTCTGCCGGCGGCCCTGGTCGCTGATGTATTTCACCGCCAATGGCCGCGCATTGCCGTGCTGCATCGCGCCGTTTTCGCAACATGGCTACGAAAACTACACGCTGGGCGATGCAACCCAGCAGACCTTGCGGGAAATCTGGAACGGGCCGGGCTATCAGGAGTTCCGTGCGGCGCTGCTGTCCGATAAGCCGCCGGCGACCTGCGCCAATTGCGGGCTGCGCTGGAGCTTGTGAACCGGCCTATGCACGAGAGCAACACAGCGCGGCCCGCGTCTCGCCGCCCTGTCATCGTCTCGGCCATCATTCCATGCCTCAACGAAGAGGCAGCGATTCCAAAGGTCGTGGCCGCCGTGTTGGCGCAAGGCGTGGACGAAGTCATCGTGGTGGACGGCGCTTCGCAGGACCAAACGGCCGCCCGCGCAACTGCCGCCGGCGCCCGCGTCGTCATCGAGCCGCGGCGCGGCTACGGGCGCGCCATCCAGGCCGGCATTGCCGCGGCGCGCGATGACGCCGAAATCCTGCTGTTCCTGGACGGAGACGGCAGCGATGGCGCCGAATTCATCCCCGCCTTGATTTCGCCGATTGCGGCGGGTCGCGCCGACTTCGTGCTCGGCTCGCGTGTTCGCGGCGCGCGTGAGCCCGGCAGTTTGGCGCCGCAGCAGCTCGTGGCCGCACATGTCGGAAGCCTGCTGTTGCGCATCGTCTATGGCGCACGCTTCAGCGACCTTTCTCCGTTTCGCGCCATCCGACGCGATGCCCTCCAACGCCTCGGCATGAGCGACATGACATATGGCTGGAACCTGGAAATGCTGATGCGGGTCGCCGCCGCCGGTTTGCCGGCGTTGGAAGTTCCCGTCGGTCAGCGGCGGCGCATCGGTGGTGTCTCGAAGGTTTCGGGCAATTTCACCGCCGGCATCAAGGCGGCCGGCACGATGGCGGCGACATTTGTCCGCCTCGCCCTGCGCCTCCGGCGCCAAAGAAATTCGTGACACGGGCGTGTACTCATAAAAAATGTCTTGCGTCAGGTCTGTTTTGTCTCTGAAAGCGGACATTCGGCAGGCAAACTGGCACGTCGGCTAAGGGCCAAAACCGACCGTTGCGCGGACATCGTTTTCGCCAGCTCCGTGCCAGCTTCGTCAGTCGGTCGGTCATCAATATTTTCTGCCGTCTTTGTGTGTAAACTGCCATTTGCCGTCAGGCCCAACCACGGCCTTGATATCGTCGTCAGGATAGCTTCCTTCATCACCTGGAGTTCGGTCCCCGATTTCCAGATAAATGACTTTGCTGCTCGTCCGATTCACGAGTTGATGGGCGATGCCCTGTGCTGGAAATCCCGCACACATGCCAGGGCTGAGCTTGACATCACCCTGATCCGTTACCAGCGTGGGATTCCCCTGAAGAACGTATACAAATTCATCCTGCTTACTGTGTCGATGAAGTAACGCGGACTCGCCGCCGGGGTGCAAGGTTGTAAGATTGACGCCGAAGTTCTTGAGGCCGAATAAGTCTCCTAGCGGGCGCTTTTCGCGGCTGGACATCCTGTTGAAGAAAGGTTCTGGATAGTTCGACAGTATTGCCCGCATTGGCGCTGAAATAGCTTCGATTGCGATTTTTTTCGTAGCGTCAAGCTGAGGTCTCATCGAAGTCTCCAGTTTAAATTTTAAAAGCGATACCATGCGGAACGCGTAGACGTATGTATCTGGTCATGAGCGGACATCAATATGGTTTCGGTTGGAGTCCCACGACTATGCGAATCGGCTAGCCGCGCGCCTAATAGACCGACCACAAACCTGGCGTTGCGAGCTCCAAAAGATGGCCGTCGGGATCGCGAAAATAGATACTACGTCCGCCACGAGACCAAACATTGCGCCCTTCGATCGCGACTCCGCATGAAACGAGATACGCCTTCCAACGATCGAGTTCGTCTTTGCCAATGGCAAATGCCACATGCAACGCGCCATCGCCACCGTGGCCAGGAATGGTCCCGCTGGGCAGGACGACAGCCTGCGCTGTGGTACCCTTACGAAAGACCAGGAGAACATCGCGCTTGGCGACAGCATAGGCAGACAATCGGTCATCGTTGTAAATCGGCTCAAGCCCGAGCACGCCCTCATAGAAGGCACGGGCACGCATCATATCTTCTGTGTGGATTGCAGTTTCCAGGATGCCATCGAGTTTTGGCATGATTCCTCCAATGGAGTGCGCGCTAGCATGATTGAGAGACTACACATGAGATTGCAATATCTCGTGGATTATTCCGGCAGTTGAAGGCCAGCGCCTCATTTCAGATAACGTTTTTCTGAACATAGATTGAAGAGGCTCTAAGGGAATATAGCTCACCAATCGTCTTAATTTTTGCGACTGTTACAACGCTCAGCAAATTCGCGCGGATTATGCGCTCCGGCGCCGCTAGTCACCTCCAAAATTTAGCAGCATTCTGACTTACTCATACCGCACCTTGTAAGCTCCGGTCGTGGGTACACTATTAGTTTATCGATCTTTCCCGATACTCTCGATCAACCGGCGGCGAGCGCGGGCGAGCCGTGACATCACGGTTCCTATCGGCACTTCAGTCGCATCGGCGATTTCGCGATAGTCAAGGCCCTCGATGTCACGCAGCACGAGCGTTTCCCGGAACGGTGTTGGCAATGCCGCGATAGCCCGGCGGAGACGATCGGCGTCGACTTTTGCGATGAGTGCTGCCTCTGGAGTATCGCCGTTAGAATCGCCTGGCTTCGCCTGCTCAAGTTCTACCGCCTCGAGATCTTCGACGGTGACGACCGCAGCCGGACGATTCTTGCGGAGCCATGAGTAGGCGGTGTTGCGTACAATGCTCAGCAACCAGGAGCGCGGACTGCCGCCGGCGAACTCTCGAATGGCGCGGAAGGCGCGTAACGACGCATCCTGTACCACATCCTCGGCGTCCGCGCGGTTTCCGGTGAGCCAGTTTGCCAGCCGGTATGCGTCGTCGATGTGCGGCAGCACGATTTGCCTGAAGCGCGCGTTATCGTCGAGCCCGCTCAGCGAGTCTTGGGCGCCGGTGGCAACCAACCGCATTGTTGGCCTTTCAGGTTTAATTGCTCCGGTCTTGGCCTGCAGAGGAATTATTGACATTGTGCCCGCCCCGCCGGCTACAATTCGGTTTGGCTGGTGCGGAATAACCGGGCGAAGTTCTCCAATTCCTTCGCTGCGAGGTCGGAAATTGCCCAGTAGCTAACACCATTTTCAATCCAGTGTAAGACGTTATAGCCATTGACGCTGCGTGGACTCCTGTCCAGGTCGAAAAGACTCTTGGCCGGCATCGCGGTGAGGCTGATAAGATGCTTGGCATGACGGTAGACCAGCGTCGAAACCGGCGTCTGGCCAACCACGTCGATGCGCCCGCCAACTAGCGGGAAATCCTGCTTGGCGAGGTCGACAACGCGCGGCGAGCTGGGAATACGGCCGTTGAACCACGGCTTTACGGTATGACGGTTTGACGAGGCCACATCGACCGGCTCAGCTGCCATCAGCGCGCGGATGTGATCGGAGACGAGCGCGTCCGCGACCATGGTTTGCTGCTGCGGGCCCACCATGAGCCAGGTCGAGCCGCTCGCAACCATGGCGGTCAAGGCGATGGATGCCGCGAGCGCGCGCCAAGAAGGTTGCATGCGCGGCCATTTTATGCCACCGACCGACGCCTCGATGCGGGCATGCAGCCCGGCCGGCGCCTTATCGCGCGGGAGCCGCTCCTGGATCAGCCGCTGCAACGCCTTGACGCGCTCGCATTCGGCGGTGAGCGCCGGCTCCGCGCTCATTTGCTGCGCGATCCCCAACGCGTTGGCCGGATCGAGCTCACCGTCCACATAGGCGTGAACCAGCAGCACCGCCTTATCATCGGGTCTTGAACGGGTCATGATTGGCTTTCCAATGGAAATTACCAGTCGATTTAGCCGCCTCTATAGCATTCGAGTTCAACCACGCCGGTCGTCTTTCCTTGCTCTTACAAGGCTTAGTGACCTTACTATAAGACTCGGTCACCGTTCGATTCATTCCCGATTGAGCGAGATTTTTCTGTAAGGAAAACAGGGCAGGGCTAGGCCCGCCCCGTTTCCTTCGTCTTCTCAGTAGTTATTGAGAATTAGATTTTCATTATAGCCGAGGCTGCCACCGCCCGTGGCCGTCGGTCTGTTCGAATCGATAGCCGAGCTGTGTCCGCGAGCCAAGCCGAACGCGTTCAGCTCGCTCTGCCCGGCAGCGATTTTGTTGTTTTGCGGAGCGGCCGGCTGATAGGCGAACGGCAACACGTTGCCGGTCCCATAGGGGCTCGCACTGAACGATTGCGCAAATGCCGGCTGCGCGATCGCGGTCAGCATGGTCAAGGCGGCCAGAAACTTCTTCATGTGACTTCTCCTGTGGTTTGGACACGTCGAGGGGCTTCGTGAAGACATCGGAGTGGCCAATAGCAGCCACACACACGAGGAGACTGGAAAATGCCCGGATAATTCCGCGCGGCCGATGACTAACGCCTCATTTCCGATAACATTTTTATGAAACAAGATTGAGCAGCTTATTCGGGAATAAATATTTACCGAGCGGCTCAAGCGTGCGGTGACGCCGCTCACCGCATTCATGTTGCGCATGCGACGAGATGCTCGCAACATCGACCGCGCGTCGATGACTTCTTTGTGATGTCGCTTCGTGCGGGAATAATTCGTCGTCACGATCGGTCTGGTCTCCGTAACCGCAAACTCGATATGGGAGACTTGACGATGTCAGACCGTGATGAAGGCTTAAATCGCCGCAAGGTGCTCGAATGTATGACTTGGGCTGGCACCGGCGTGCTTTGGACCGTTGCGGGCGGCGTACCGACCTCGCTCGGCATCATCGATGAAGCGGTCGCTGCGCAGCAGAAGGGTTTCACCTTTCTGCAGATCAGCGACAGTCACGTGGGCTTTGACAAGTCAGCCAATCCCAATGCCAAAGGCACGCTGGAGGAGGCAATCGCGCGGGTGAAGGCGCTGCCGGTAAGGCCCTCATTCATGATCCACACCGGCGACATATCGCATCTTTCGAAACCTTCGGAATTCGACGACGCCGAGCGCATCATCTCGCAGGCGCGGCTCGACGTGCATTACGTCCCGGGCGAGCACGACCTGCTCGACGAAGAGCAGGGCAAGCTCTACCGCAACCGATACGGACGCGGCTCTAAGGGCGCCGGCTGGTACAGTTTCGATGCCGATGGTGTGCACTTCATCGGGCTCGTCAACGTTGTCGACCTGAAAGCGGGTGGTCTCGGCAACCTTGGCGCCGAACAGCTCGAATGGCTTGAAGACGATGTGAAAGGACGTTCGGCTTCACAGCCGATCGTGGTCTTCGCCCATATACCGCTCTGGACCGTTTATCCGCAGTGGGGCTGGGGCACCGAGGACGGCGCGCGTGCGCTCAGCTACCTTAAAAGATTCGGCTCCGTCACGGTGCTCAACGGCCACATCCATCAGGTCATGCAGAAGGTCGAGGGCAATATTACGTTCCATACCGCGCGCTCGACCGCATTCCCCCAGCCGGCTCCCGGTTCTGCGCCGTCGCCGGGCCCACTGAAGGTGCCGGAAGACAAGCTGAGAACGACGCTCGGCATCGCCAGCGTCACTTTCAAGCAGAACGAGCAACGCCTCGCCATCATCGATACACCACTGCAGGGTTGAGCACGAACATGTCCAAAATGAAATCGCTAATGAAAGTAGTTGTTGCGGGCGTTGCGGCCTTCCTCCTCCTGGCCGCGACGCCGGTCTGGGCGGCGGATGCGACAGCCGTCAAGATCGCAAACTTTTCCTTCGGGCCGCAGGAGTTGAAAGTGAAGGTTGGAACCACAGTCACCTGGACCAACGAAGACGACATCCCGCATACGGTCGTGTCGCCAAACAACTTCCGATCCAAGGCCCTCGACACCAACGATACGTTTTCGTTCACATTCTCGAAACCAGGCACCTACAGGTACTTTTGTTCTCTGCATCCGCACATGACCGGCGCAGTCGTTGTGGAAGCGACGACCGGAAGCATCGCGACACCATAGTGACGTAACAATGCGACCCGGCAACATGCTGGTCAGAGGCAGACGTAACTGGCTGAATTTGGCTAGTAACTCAAAGCTAACCTACGGCAATGGCGAGTCGAGTGGAATATTTACGATGCATCCCCATGGTTTTTTCACGCACAAGCGACTGCGCCTGCTATCAGGCCTCGTCATGTTTGTGTACATCACGATCCATCTTCTCAACCATGGGCTCGGTATCATTTCACTCGCTGCGGCGGAAAGTGGGCTGCGCCTTGAAATGGTGTTCTGGCGGACCCCGATAATGACGCTTCTTCTGTATGGGGCAGTGGCGATACATTTCTTGCTCGCGCTTTGGACCCTGTACACTCGTTGTGATTGGAGGCTGCCGTGGGTCGAGGTTCTCCGGCTTGCCTCTGGCTTTAGTTTTCCGCTACTGCTCATCAACCATGCCGTAACAACACGGCTTGGCGACACGCTCTTTGGGATTGAGCCATCATACGCGCTGATCATTGCGAATCTGCTTGCAGCAGGCAAGCAGGGCATGCAACTCGCGCTCTTGGCTCCGGGTTGGCTTCACGGATGTCTCGGGCTCTGGGTTACGCTGCGAAGGTTCCGCGCCATGCAAAGTATTAAGCGTTTGCTTGCCGCGCTAGTCATTCTTGTTCCACTGTTGGCCGCTGCCGGATTTATCCACATGACATCGGAAGTTTTAGCTATTGGGCCACGACCTCCGACAGGCTCCGATACTTTGCTTCACAAAACGGTGCTCGCGAGTTGGGATGCCATTCTGGTGAATATTTATTTTGGTACGGTTTTCGGAGCCTTCTTGTTTGGTCGCCTGCACTTTCTTTGGGGCCGACTTTTCCGAGTTCTGCGGCATAAATTGAAGAAAATGCTAGACGGCATGTCAGCGACTGCAAATTAACAAGGCAGACGCGTCGGGGCATGTCAGCGCAGGGTCACAACCGGACATAAACGCCATGTCCGCTTTGTGTCCGCTTTACTCTCGAAAGCAGACGTTGGTTAGGTGAAGCCGGAGTTATTGCCGCCCACCTATGAGTCAACGCCTAGGTCACTCGCTATCTAACTGGCGATATGCAGAAACCATCCGACAAGGCCCTTGCCGTCGCGCACGGCCGGAACGCGGCGGCGCAACCAGGCGTCAAAGCCGAGACACCGGCCGGCGCCTTCGAGCGCAAACAGGAACATCAACATCGCCAAGAACATGTAAGACCATGGCCATTCGGCCGGATCGCCTGGCCGGTAGATGCCAAGCCAAAGCTGCAGCACGAAGGCAATCGCCAGGACGCTGACGGCGCGTACCGCCAGCCCAAGAATCATCGACGTGGCGAAAGTCAGTTCGGCAAGAAACACAAATGGTCCGATCACGGTAAGATGCGGCAGCAAAAAATCCTTGACGAAGACGCGGTGGAACTCGAAAGCCGCGCGCGTTGCCTCCTGCTCGGTCCAATACTGCAGCCCACCGGACAACGGCAGCGGGAGCTTCCACAGCATGCCCTCGAACCACATGCAGCCGATCAGCACGCGCACGATCCAGATGCCGATGTGGCGGCCGGTGCGTTGCACGGGATCTTCCTGCCAATTGCGAAATGCGACAACAAGGCTGGCGATCATCAGGACCCAGAACAGCGCGAGGATCAGAAAGCGCCAGCCCCCAAGATCGAGGTAATCGCTCGTCGTTGCGGTCAAGAATTGCCAAACGTCGGTGATGGGGTTTTTTGGCATCTGTGGCGGCTCCAAAACAAGCAGCAACGGCGAGATTTAGCATAGCGAAAGGCGGAATCTGCATCACATTGCTGAAAGGTTCTCGTGATGCGACCTGAGGTCTGCCCGTGGCCCTTAGCGCACATTCCGAACGCACTGACGAATATCCGCTTTTGCGGGCAAAGCGGCCGTCGACGAACCGCTGCCAGCTAACCTCGATTTATGGGCCCGCGCCCTAATCCTGAAACGTCGGCCGGGCATGCGGCTGTTCGAGCGCTTCGGCCGGCGCGTGCGCGATGCGGCGCGAGATCAGCGGCATCACCAGCGACACAAAAATCACACGGCTGACGTGGTGGGCACCGACATAGACCGGGTCGAGATGCAGCGCCAACGTCAGCAGCATCATGGCGTCCACCGAGCCGGGCGCATAGGCGATCATCACCTCGGCCACCGGCAGATGCAGCACGGCGATCAGGCCGCCACCGAACAGCGTGGCGATGGCGACCGATACCGCGAATGAGCCGAAGGCCGCGCCGAGATAGTTCGCCAGCAGCCGTAGCGGCGTATCGGCGAAGCGCGCGCCGATCACGCCGCCGAGCGCGACCATGGCGGTGTTGGCCACCCAGGGCGGCACCACCGCGTGCACCAGCGCCGTGCCATGCAGGGCCGCCGAGGCGAACATGGCGCCGAACAGCAGGCCGCCCGGCACGCGCAGGCGATAGGCGATCAGCGCCACCACGGTCGAGACCGCCACCAGGATCGCCAGTTCGTCGACAAGGCCAAACGTCATCGGGCCGTTGCCGCGGCGCATGGCGTGGCCGGCAAAACCGAACAGCGTCAGCCCGGCGGGCAGGCCGAGCGCGATGATCACCACCCGCAGGCTCTGCACGATCGCGACCCCGCGCAGATCGGCGCCGAGCTCGGCGGCCACCACCAGCACCTGCGACATGCCGCCGGGTGACGACGCCAGATAAGCCGACAGCAGCTTCCAGCGGTGCACGAGATAAAGATAGGCGGTGCCGGACAGGCTGACACCGGCGATCGCCACGATCAGCACCGCGATGCTGGCCGGATAGGTCGCCACGCCGTGCAGCGTCGCGGGCGTGACCACCGCGCCCAGCGAAATGCCGATGATGACGAAGATGACGCGCGTCAGCAGGCTGGGAACCAGCATTGGCCGGCCCAGGAAGGCGGCAGCGGCGACGGCCAGGATCGATCCCGACAGCCAGCCGGCGGGCAGCCCGGCAAGCCCGAGCGCAGCGCCGCCAGCGGCGGCGATCGCAAGCGTCTCGGCGACGCGGCGGAATTTTTCGATAGGGGCGGCGGAAGTGGACACGGGAGGCGATCCATGCCGCGCGCTGGGCTTTCCGTCAAATCGCGGCAGCCATTCCGCCACGTCATTCCGGGGCGCGCCGTCCCGTAATGACCAGAATACAATTTCGAGCGGTTTCCACTTGCCGCGATTCAACCGCTCGTCCCCGCGAAAGCGGGGACCCAGGGTGACAATCCTCTGATTTGCGCGTGCATCCCTCGATTCCCGCTTGCGCGGGAATGAGCGGAGTTTAGATCGACGCACATGGAACGCACTCTAGAACAACAGATCGCGCGTGAGCGTGTCGAGATGGCGTACGGCGCCGAGCGCCTCGCGTAAAGCGCTGCGCTGCTCACGGGTCAGCCGCTTGACCGCGACTTTGTTGCTCGGCGGCAGGCCGCCTTTCACGTCGGCGATCTGCTGATCGAGGATGAGATCGAGGAACAAGCCTTGCGCGTGCGCCAGCGCATCGAGATCGTGCTGGCCGCGGCCGAGCGCAGCGACGGCGGCCAGCCGCGCCGGCGTCGAGCGCTCCAGCAAGTGATAGCGCACCGCCAAGACGCGCGCGGTGCTGACGATACCGAACAAGCCGACTTTCTTGAGATCGATACGGCCGTTGTCGGTGCGCAAGCCACCGAACAAATTGAGCCCGGGCGAAATTTCGCCGGCGGCCTCCGCCAGCAGCTTGGCGAAGGCGGCATTGCCCTGCGCAATATCGAAGCCGCTGCGCCATAGCTCCTGCGCCAGTGCGGTGTCGCCATGGACACCGACCAGATCGAAAAAGATATCGACCGACAGCAGGTCTTCCGGCTTCGAGCGGGTGATCCAGTCGGCCACGCGCGCGCGCCAGGTCGCAAGCGAGCCGCGCCAATGCTCGTTACTTCCCATCACGCCGCCCTCGCAATAGGGCACGCCGACCTCGTGCAGGATATCGGCGACCATGCCGCCGAGTGCCGCGAACCAGCGGTCGGCGGCACCGCCGGGCTCGCCCTCGGCGAACACGATGGCATTGTCCTGATCCATGGCGAGCAGGCTCTCGCCGCGGCCGCCGGAGCCGAGCACGCACAAGGCGTAGGGGCATGGCGCGTCGCCCTGCCCCGCTTCTTTCATGCGCCGTTCGGCCAGCACGCCGGCGCGCCGGGTGAGCGCGCCGAGCTCGCGCGAGATCACCGCGGCGATGTCGCGTCCGCCCACCTCTTCCGCTAGCAAGGCGCCGGCGGCCTGCGGCAGCCGCGCCCAGGCCGCGGCCAGTCCCGGCACGTCGTCGGCCAGGTCGAGGCTTTCGCCGAGGATCATCGCCTCCTGCGCGCGCAGCCGCAACAGGTCGCGGGAGGTGACGATGCCGCAAATCTCGCCATTCTCGTCTTCCACGCCGAGATGGCGAAAGTTGAACCGGCTCATGAGGCTGAGCGCGCGATAGACGAAGGCGGCGGCCGGCACCGCCACCAGCGGCTTGCTGGCGAAGGCGCCGACCGGCCGCGCCAGCGCCTCAGGCCCGTGCGCG
>Ga0307436_1000857_pt1 | contig 14106 bp, 15 predicted proteins | sample SalMarWE160440MG_FD_202513 | JGI IMG/M metagenome (GOLD analysis project Ga0307436, IMG submission 202513) | Salt marsh sediment microbial communities from the Plum Island Ecosystem LTER, Massachusetts, United States - WE1604-40 | ecosystem: Environmental > Aquatic > Marine > Intertidal zone >...
ACGGCGCGGTCGTAGCCGTGCACCGAGAGATAGATCACCAAGGCGAGGCCGAGCACCGCGATGCAGGCAAGCGACATGCGCGCGATGCCGGAGGCGACCGCCGGATCGAACACGGCGACACCGACCAGCGCGGCCAGCGCAACCAGCCAAGCGACGGTGAGCTGGGCATAGCGCACGTGCCAGCGCGACAGGTTCAGATAGGCGAACAGGAAGACGAGCAGCGTTGCAGACAGGATCGCCTCGCCGCTGGCGCGCCACACCCGCTCGGAGCCCGCCGACATGTCGAACACCTTGCCCCAGAAGCCGAAATCGATGCCGATATACATGAGTACCGCCCAGCCGAGCGCGGCGGCGGCCGGGAACATCATCGAGCCCTTGACCACGAACAAAATGGTGAGGAACAGCGCCAACAGGCCGGCGATGCCGATGACGATGCCGTAATAGAGGGTGAAGGAATTGACCTTGTCCTTGTAGGCGTCCGGGTCCCACAGGTAGATCTGCGGCAGCCTGTCGGTGCGCATTTCGGCGACGAAGGTGATGACGGTGCCGGGATCGAGGGTGACGCCGAAAATGTCGGCGGTATTGCTCTGTTGGCGCAGCGGGCGGTCGCCGGTCGACGGCGTGATGGCGACGATGCGCGACAGGCCGAGATCGGGCCAGAACAGGCCGGAACCGACCATGCGGTAATGCGGCACGACGATCAGTCGGTCGATCTGCTGGTCGCTGTTGTTGGTGAGCGCGAACACCGCCCAGTGGGTCGAGTTCTCGCGCGCGTGCACCTCGATGCGGCGCACGATGCCGTCGGGTCCGGGGGCGGTGGAAACCTGGATGCGGTCGGTATTGGTGGTTACCTGCTCGGTGGCGCCCGTGAGGTCGATGGCCCGCACGTCGAGCCGCACATTGACGGCTTCCACGGCGCGCGCCGGGCTTGACCCGGTGAGGCAAGCGGCAAACGCGAACGCCGCGACGGCGGCTTGAAGGGTACGCAAGACCCGCAAAACCTCTCCCCTCCCGGCTCCGTTTCCCCCGCCAGCCAGCCTCGATCAGTAGCCGGACGGAAGGCGCATGGGCAAGCATTTAGAAATCGCCCAGAATTGTGGCGATAAGGAGCGTTAAGTGCGGGCTTGCCTCTCCGCGCAACAGCAGGCGAGGCAAACTCACACCGTGAGCACGATCTTGCCGATATGGGCGCTCGATTCCATCAGTGTGTGGGCAGCCGCGGCCTCCTTCAGCGGGACGGTCTTGTAGATGACCGGCTTGACCTTGCCGGCCGTAATCAGCGGCAGCGCGTTGTCCTCCACGGCCCGCGCGATGGCCGCCTTGTCGGCGACCGAGCGCGCGCGCAGCGTCGAGCCGGTATGGTGGAGCCGCTTGAGCATCAGCCGCATGAGATTGACCTCGGCCTTCGGCCCGCCCATGAAGGCGATCTGCACGATGCGGCCTTCGACGGTGGCTGCCTCGTAATTGCGCGCGATGTAGTCGCCGCCGACCATGTCGAGGATGACCTCGGCGCCCTTGTCGCCGGTCGCTTTCTTGGTCTCGGCGACGAAGTCCTGGGTCTTGTAGTTGATCGCAACGTCGGCGCCGAGCTTGCGGCAGGCTGCGCATTTCTCCTCGGAACCTGCGGTGGTGATGACGCGGGAACCGAGCGCCTTGGCAAGCTGAATGGCGGTGGTGCCGATGCCGGAGGAGCCGCCATGCACCAGCAGCGTTTCGCCGGCTTTCAGGCCGCCGCGCTCGAAGACATTGTGCCAGACCGTGAAGAAGGTTTCCGGGATCGCTGCCGCCTCGACCATAGTGAGGCCGGAGACCGGCAGCGCGTGGCTGCCGTGCGCGAGGCAGTATTCGCCGTAGCCGCCGCCGGAGACCAGTGCCATCACGCGATCGCCGACCTTCCAGCGCTTGACGCCGGGCCCGAGCGCGACGACTTCGCCGGCGATCTCCAGGCCTGGAATGTCGGGCGCGCCAGGCGGCGGCGGATAGAGGCCCTTGCGCTGCATAACGTCGGGCCGGTTGACGCCGGCGGCGGCGACCTTGACCAGCAGCTCGCCCTCACCGGGCGCCGGAACCGGGCGTTGCTCGGGCACCAGCATTTCGGGGCCGCCCGGCGCCTTGATACCGATGACGGTCATGGTGGTGGGGATCGCGGCCATTGCTTCCTCGCTGGTTGGGGCGGACCTTGAGGCAGGTGTTTAGGCAGGCTTTGGCCGATGTGACAAGGCGGCCCGCGGCGGCTAGAAATTGCCGCTCGGGCGCGCGCGGGAGGAAGAGCCATGGCGGCATTCGACGATGACGACAGGCCGAAGAAGAAGATCACGCACGAGATCGGCCAGGACCTGAGCCTGCTCTCGGTGGAGGAGCTGGCCGCGCGCGTGCAGCTCCTGCACGACGAGATCAACCGGCTGGAAGCCGACATGGCGAGCAAACGCGCCAAGCGCGCGGCGGCGGATCAGTTCTTCAAGCGGTGAGCACTCAAACCGCTCATCCCCGCGAAAGCGGGGATCCAGAGCATAAATTTTCCAGCTCTGGATCTAGGACCCTGGATCCCCGCTTGCGCAGGAATGAACGGAATATCGAGAGGTGTCCGGCTACGGCGCGGGGCCCGAAAAAAATCCGGCATTCGACTTCAAATTTTAAGTTATCGTTAAGCTTTCTCGTTCATTACTCAGACCGTCCATCTTCATGGACGTTGAGTGGCTCCTGTCCACTCTGTTTGACGCCTCCCTGTTATCACCTTCGAGCCGCCGGCAACGGCGGCTCTTTTTTGTCCCGTTTTGGGTCAAGGCGGCGGCGCGGGTGTTGCCGCCCGCGTTCGTGCGGCAACTATGTTACAAACTTTGCTGGCACGCCGTCTGGACAGACCGGGCCGTATGGCGCCATGCTTACCCAATCGTTTACGGGGCGTGTGTTGGTCCGGCGTTAGTGAGGCGTATGCGTCATGTCAGAGAAGTCGTTCAGGCAGGCTGAGCCGGTGTCATTCGGCGAGCGGCTCGCCAATTCGCAGGCCTTTGCCGATCTATTTCGCGACGGCATGGCGCTGGTAGAAGAAACCGCAACCTTTCTCGACGGTCCCGGCCGCGCCGAATCCAAGAAGCTCGCGCGCTCCGCCGCGCTAGCCTATGCCACCGAGAGCATGCGGCTGACCACGCGGCTGATGCAGCTTGCCTCCTGGCTGCTGCTGCATCGGGCGGTGAAGGAGGGCGAGATGTCGCTCGCCCAGGCCAACAAGGAGAAGACCAAGGTCAAGCTCTCGGCCACCGACACGCACGATCCCAACAATTTCGAGCTGCTGCCGGAAAAGCTGCGCATGCTGATCGCGCGCTCGCAGGCCTTGCAGCTCAAGGTGCGCCGGCTCGACGCCACCATCCACAATCGCGCGGCGGGCGAGCAGGCGGCCGCGATCAATCCGGTCGAGCGCCAGCTTGGCCTGTTGAAGGCCGCGTTCGGAGCGGAGAACGCTTAGCGCGCGGCGCGCGCGCCTATCACTTGACTGTCATCGCCCGCGCAAGCGGGCGATCCGGTAACCCCCGAGCGTCAGTGATTACACGGTCCCCGCTTTCGCGGGGACGAAAACAGAAATTGTTGCGCGCCCGCGCCTGTCCAAAAACAAAAACCCCGGCTCGCCGGGGTTTTTTCGCAGCCCAGGCCCCTGGCCCTATTTCTTCTTCGCGCCGGCCTGGTCGAGGAAGCCGGAGAATTTCTTCTGGAAGCGCGAGACGCGGCCGCCGCGGTCGACGAGCTGCTGCTGGCCGCCGGTCCAGGCCGGGTGCGACTTGGCGTCGATGTCGAGGTGCAGCACGTCGCCCTCCTTGCCCCAGGTGGAGCGGGTGGTGAACTCGCTGCCGTCGGTCATCACCACCTTGATGGTGTGATAATCGGGATGAATCTCGGATTTCATGGCCTTATTCCGTCGGGCACCGGCTCGGGTGCCGAAATTATGCTGAATTTGGCGGCTCTATACAGGAGGCGGGGGCTGCGGGCAAGGTGCCGGATTTGACCGAGCGCAAAGCCTCGGGGCATGGTGCGCGCTCTTTGGCAGACGTCGAAAAGGCTTGGCCGTCGACCGTCAAGCTCGGCGGCCTTTCGTTGCGCGGGGCGACCGACATGGTTGGTTGGGAAGTAAGACGATGAACAGACAGGAGTTCCGGGCCGCCGGCTCGCTCGCGGCGGTCTTCTCGGTCAGGCTACTCGGCCTGTTCATGATCTACCCGGTGTTCGCCGCCTACGCCCGTGGCCTTTCCGGCGCCACGCCCTACCTGATCGGCGAGGCGCTGGGCATCTACGGGCTGAGCCAGGGGTTGTTGCAGATTCCCTTCGGTCTGATGTCGGACCGGGTCGGCCGCAAGGTCATGATCATCCTGGGGCTGATCCTGTTCGGTATCGGCAGCGCGGTGGCGGCGATGTCCACCTCGATCGGCGGCGTCATCATCGGCCGCGTGCTGCAAGGCGGCGGCGCCGTCGGCTCGGTGATCCTGGCGCTGGTCGCCGATCTCACGGCGGAGGAGAACCGCACCAAGGCGATGGCCATGGTCGGCATCACCATCGGCGCTTCCTTCATGGTGGCGCTGGTCGCCGGCCCGATCGTCGCGACCTTCATCGGCGTCGCCGGCATCTTCTGGCTGATGGTGGGGCTGGCGCTCGTCGGCGTGGCGATCACCGCCTTCGTCGTGCCGACCCCGCGCCGCGTGCGCGTGCATCGCGACGCCGAGACCGTTCCGGCATTGATGGGTTCGGTATTGCGCAACACCGAGCTGCTGCGGCTCGACTTCGGCATCTTCTCGCTGCATGCCATGCTGACGGCAAGCTTCCTGGTGGTGCCCGGCCTGCTGCACGGCACGCTGGACGTGTCGGTGCACAATCAATGGCTGGTCTATCTGCCTGTGCTCCTGGTTGCGGTTGCCGTGATGGTGCCGGCGATCATCGTGGCCGAGAAGCACCGCCGCATGAAGGGCGTGTTCGTCGGCGCGGTGGCCGCGCTCGTCGTCAGCCAGGCGATGCTCTATCTCGGCGCCGGCAATCTCTATGTGCTGCTGGCGGCGCTGGTCGTCTTCTTCTCCGCCTTCAACGTGATGGAGGCGAGCCTGCCCTCGCTCATCACCAAGGCGGCGCCGCCCGACGCCAAGGGCACCGCCACCGGCATCTATTCGAGCTCGCAGTTCCTCGGCATTTTCGTCGGCGGGGTGGTCGGCGGCTGGGCGCACATGCACGGGGGCAGTGCGGGCGTCTTCGCGCTGACCACGGCGCTGGCGCTCGCCTGGCTCTTGGCGGCAGCGACCATGGCGCAGCCGAGCTATCTGACGACGCGGCTGGTGCCCATCGCCGACGGCAAGGCGGGCGATGCCGAAAGCCTCGCCGCGCGCTTGCGCCAGGTGCCAGGCGTCGCCGAGGCCGTGGTGATCGCCGAGGAGAAGCTCGCCTATCTCAAGGTGGACTCGAAAAGCTTCGATGCGGCGAAAGCGGAGGCGGTCGCCGGCGCATCCTGACCTCACGGCCGCCAGCGCATCCTATTTACCGGCCTGCCCGACACCGGGTTCTTGTCCGCGCCGGTGTTAACGAAGCCGTGCTTCGCATAGAAGCGGATGGCGCGAGCGTTATCCGTGTTGACCATGAGATCGAGGCCGGCGGGCGACAGGCGCTTCGCCTCGTCGAGCAGCGCGCGCGCCGCGTCCGTGCCCCAATGCTCGGGCGCGACCACGATCTGGTCGAGATAGCGAGTCTTGGGATCGACGGTGACGAAGCCGATCAGCGCCGCGTCCCGCTCGGCGACCACGATATGCGCAACCGGCACCAGTTCGGCCCGCCAGCGCTCGCGCCACCAGGCAACACGCGCGTTGAAATCGATGTGCGGGAAGTGATGCGCCCAAGTGCGCCGCCACAGTTCGATCGCCGCGTCCTCGTCGGCGGCGGAGTAGGGGCGGAGAGTGAATGTTTTCGTCGACGGCTCCAACATTTCCCCGTCATCCTGAGGTGCGAGCGAAGCGAGCCTCGAAGCATGATCGGCTACCGATCTCGGATTTACGCGAGATCGGCAGCAATAATTGCCTGCACAAGTCGGCTATAGCCGACTTGCGGTGGCCGTCGCCCTTCGAGGGCCGCGTTTCGCACGGCCACCTCAGGGTGACGGATCGAAGGCGGAGCGTGCTCACCGCTCCGTCAGCTTCAGCTCGATGCGGCGGTTGCGGCGGTAGGCTTCCTCGGTGGTGCCGGGGTCGATCGGATCGAATTCGCCGAAGCCGGCGGCGACCAGCCGCTGCGGCGCGATGCCCTTGCTGATCAGATATTGCACCACCGAGAGCGCACGCGCCGTCGACAGTTCCCAGTTCGATTTGAACGGACCGCCGGTGATCGGCCGCTTGTCGGTGTGGCCGTCGACGCGCAGCACCCAGGGGATGTCGGCCGGGATCTGCTTCTCGATGGCGAGCAGGGCGCCGGCCACCTTGTCGAGCTCAGCCTGGCCTTCCGGCTTGAGATCGGCCTTGCCGGTGTCGAAGAAGACTTCCGACTGCAGCACGAAGCGGTCGCCGACCACGCGGATGTCGGGCCGATTGCCGAGGATCTCGCGCAACTTGCCGAAGAAGTCGCTTCGGTAGCGCGACAGTTCCTTCACCCGCTCGGCCAGCGCCAGGTTGAGCCGCTGGCCGAGATCGGCGATACGGCTCGCCGATTCCTTGGTCTTGGCTTCCGACGCGTTGAGCGCGGTCTCCAGCGCCGCGAGCTGGCGGCGCAGCGCGCCGATCTGCTGGTTGAGTATCTCAACCTGCGCCAGCGCCCGGGCCGAGATCTTCTTCTGGCTGTCGAGCGAGCTCGACAGCTTGCCGATCTTGCCCTCGGCCGCCGCGGTACCGGCGCCGGCGTTGTCGGCCAGCCCCTTGTATTTGTCGCGCTCGGTCTCAGCGGTGGCGAGCGTCGCGCGCAATTGCGCGAGCTGTTCTTGCATGTCGGCCTTGCCGGCCTTCTCCATCGACAGCAGATTGGTCAGCTCGGCGATCTGCGCGTTGAGCCGCTGCAGCGCGGTGTCCTTACCCTGCACTTCCTGCTGCAGATAGAACTGCACCACGACGAACACGGTGAGAATAAAGATGATGCTCAGGATCAGCGTCGACAGCGCGTCGACGAAGCCCGGCCAGTAGTTCATGCCGCTTTCGCCGCGGCGCGTGCGTGCAAGGGCCATTGTCGTCTACTCTCTAACTTTCCCCGTCACCCTGAGGTGCGAGAGCAGCGAGCCTCGAAGGGTGATCGGCCCGGGCTTCACCGCCCGACGTTCTCGCGCACCATGATCTCCAGCAGCCGCTTGATCTCGCGCTGCTGCTCGGCCTGGGCGTCGACCCAGTCACGGATCATCTGCTGCTCGGTGCGCATGTGGTGCACCAGGCCCTGGATCGCCTCCGCCAGATTGGCCATGGCGGTGGAGGCGGCCTTGCTGCCGCCGGCCTCGTTGACGGCGTCGCGCAGCCGGTCGAGCGCCGAGCGCACTTCGCCGGAAATGCCTATGGTGGCGGCGCTGCCGGGCTCGGCGGCCTGGTCGTAGACGGTGGTCGAGAGCCAGTCTTCCAGCTCGGTGTAGAAGCGGTTCTGCGCCTGGCTCGACTGCAGATCGAGAAAGCCCAGCACAAGCGAGCCGGCAAGCCCGAACAGCGAGGACGAGAACGAGATGCCCATGCCGGAGAGCGGGGCCGCGAGACCCTGGCGCAGCGAGTCGAACATGCTGCCGGCGTCGCCGGTGGCTTTGAGGCCCTGGATGACGCCGCCGACCGAGCTCACCGTCGCGATCAGGCCCCAGAAGGTGCCGAGCAGGCCGAGGAACACCAGCAGCCCGGTCATGTAGCGCAGAATGTCGCGCGCCTCGTCGAGCCTTGTGGCGATCGAGTCGAGGATGCCGCGCATCAACTGCGACGACATGGCCATGCGGCCCATGCGGCTGCCCAGCATCGCCGCCATTGGCGCCAGCAGCACCGGCGGCCGCTCGACCGCGAGGCCGGGATCGGCGAGGCGGAAATTGTTGACCCAGGCGATCTCCGGATAAAGCCGGATCACCTGGCGCACCGACAGCACGATGCCGATCAGCAGCACCGAGATGATCAGCGTGTTCAGGCTGGGATTGGCCATATAGGCCACCTGCACCTGCTTGTGCAGCACGAAGGCGATCAGCCCGCCCAGGATCACGAACACCAGCATCCGGAACAGGAAGATGCGCGGCGAGGACAATTTCAGCGGATCGATTTCTTTGGCCATGACGTTCAAGGTTAACACCCGGCGCGGAATTTGCGACTCACTATGCCACAGACCCGCGACATTTGAAAAACAAGGACATTGACGTGTTTGAGGGTCCGCCGCTTCGCTTAAAACCGCCGATTGAGTTCAAATTGCGGTGGACATCCCTAAGCCTTTCCGGCCTCCCGCAGCACCCGCAGCAGCTCCTTATGGATTGCCTCGTTGCCGGCGGCGATATGGCTCTTGGCGAACATGTCGTCGCCGCCGTCGCAGTCGGAAACAAAGCCGCCGGCCTCGCGCACCAGGATCAGCCCGGCCGCCATGTCCCAGGGATTGAGATTGCGTTCCCAGTAGGCGTCGAGCCGGCCGGCGGCGACCCAGGCGAGGTCGAGGGCGGCAGCGCCGAAGCGGCGCAGGCCGGCGACCTGCTGTTGCACGGCGCCGGTCTCCTGGTGGGCGAGCGCGAAGCCGCCGCGGCCGTAATGCGGTAACCCGCAGGCGATCACCGCGTCGGCTAGCCGCTTGCGCGAGGCGACGCGGATGCGGTGCTCGTTGAGGAAGGCGCCCTTGCCGCGTTCGGCGACAAACATTTCCTCGTTGGCCGGATTGTAGACCAGCCCGGCAACCACCGCGCGCTCGCGCTCGAGCGCGATGGAAATGGCGAACTGCGGGATGCCGTGCAGGAAATTGGTGGTGCCATCGAGCGGGTCGACGATCCAGCGATGCGTCTTGTCGGCACCGTCGCGCTGGCCGCCTTCCTCGCCGAGGAAGCCATAGCCGGGCCGCGCCTTGGAAAGCTCGGCGAACAGAGTCTCCTCGGCGCGGCGGTCGGCGGCGGAAACGAAATTGGCCGGACCTTTGAGCGAGACCTGCAAGTTTTCGACCTCGCCGAAATCGCGCTTGAGCGCGCGGGCGGCCTTGCGCGCGGCGGCGATCATGACGTTGAGCAAAGCGGAATGGAGCATGGCCGGTCGTCTGCCCGCACGGGCGCGGCGCGTCAAGGGCGCGGCGTGGCGGTCTGCAGCCACTTCTTGGCCGCCTTCTCGGCGGCGTCGCGCACCTGCTGGCTCTGCTTGGCGGCGAAGGCGTCGAGCTCGGCATCATTGTCGCCGCCGGCCTTGGCGATGATGTGCCACTTGACCGCTTCGGTAGCGTCGGCCGGCATGCCGCGGCCGGCCATGAGGATACGCGCCAGGCGATCCTGCGCGACCGGGTTGCCGCGCCGCGCCGCCTTGAGGAACAGCGCGGCGGCGGCGCTTTCGTTCTTGGCCGTGCCCTCGCCGTTGAACTGCGCGATGGCAAATTCGACCATGGCGTCGATATTGCCGGCGATGGCGGCAGCACCCATCAGCTTCATCGCCTTGTGCAGGTCCTTGGGCACGCCGCGGCCCTGCTTGTACAGGGTGGCGAGCGCGTATTGCGCTTCCGGCTCACCGGCGGCCGCGGCCTGCTGGAATAGCTGCGCGGCGCGGGTGAAATCCTGCGGGAACTGCTTGCCGTTGAGATAAAGTATGCCGAGATCGTAGGCCGCCACCGGATGGCCGAGCTTTGCCGCGTCGCTCAACAGCTTGGCGCCTTCCTGCGGATTGCGCGGCCCAGCGCGGCCGGCGAAATTGAACACGGCCAGCGCGAACATGGCGTCGCGGTCGCCATGGGCGGCGGCGAGCTTGAACCATTGCGCCGCCTTGACGTCGTCGCGGCCGACGCCGAGACCTTGGGCGTAGATTTCGCCGATCAGCGTCATCGCCTGCGGATCGTTTGCCCGCGCGCGCTTGGTCGCCTCGGCGAGCGCAGTCAGGTAATAGCCGCGCTGAAAGGCGCCGTAGGCGAGATCGACCTTGCTGTTGTCGGCCGGCGCCAGTGCGGCGGCCGCCGGCGGTACTGGCGGCAGCGGCACCTTCTTGGGCTGCGCCAGGGCCGGCACGGCGAGCGCGAGCACCGAAACGGCGACGAGGAAGAAAGCGGTCGCGCGCATCAGGCGATTGCCTCCGGTAGCCGCAAGAGCTGCGCCGCCGCGGCGAGCGTCGCCGTGGCATCGGCCCACAGCCAGTCGCCAAGCGCGACGAAATCGGCGCCGGCATTGACCAGCGGCGCCACCTCCGCAAGCGACGCCGCATAGCCGACGCAAGGCGCCTCGAACACTTCCGCCCACCAGGAAACGCGCTCTTCCACGCCGGCAAGACCCGGCCGCGCGCCGTTTTCGTCCGGCTCGCCGAACATGACATAATCGGCGCCCTGCTCGGCGGCGAGCATGGCCTCGTGGCGCGTGGTGAGGCCGCCGGCGCCGACGATCCAGTCCGGCTTGAGCGCATCGACGGCCTCGGCGAAAGCGGCGATGCCGGTCACGTGCGCCCCGTCGGCGCGCGCGCGCGCGACCAGGCCGGGGTGGCCTTCGAGCAGGAGGGCGACACCACGCTCCTGCACCGGGGCGGCAAGTGCCTTGGCTCGCTTGATCAGCGTCCCTTCGTCGGCGGAGGCCAAGCGCAGCAGCACCGCGGCGACGTCGGCGGCGTCAAGCGCGGCGGCGAGCGGCACCGTGAAGGCGCTCGCCTCGGCCAGCCGCGGGGTGATCAGATAGAGGCGCGGCGCCGGGCGGGGATCCGCAGGTTTCGGTCGCGAAGCCATGACCTTCGCATGCTAGCGCAATCAGGCGGAAAATTGGCACGCGGAACCGCCCGCCCGATGCCCTCGGTTGTCATCGCCCGCGCAGGCGGGCGATCCAGTAATCACTGCGCTCGTTGAGGATACTAGGTCAACGCTTTTGCAGTGACGACAGCCGGGAAAACCGCGCAGCCTAGCTCGGCATCGGCACCGGCCCCATGTCCTTGGGCACCCGGTAGCCCTTCTGCACCGCCGGACGGGCGGCGATGGTCTCGTACCAGCGCTTGACGTTGGGATATTGCTTCAGGTCGATGGTCTGCCATTCGAAGCGCGAGATCCACGGCCAGATGGCGATGTCGGCGATGGAATAGTCTCCGGCGACGAATTCGCGGCCGGCAAGCCGCGTGTCGAGCACCCTGTAGAGCCGGTGGCCTTCCTTGAGACAGCGCTCCTCGGCATAGGGCGCTTTGCCGGGATTATATTTCACGAAGTGATGCACTTGGCCGAGCATGGGGCCGGGACCGCCCATCTGCCACATCAGCCATTCGATCACGCGGTAGCGGCCCTCGCCCGACTTCGGCATCAGTTTGCCGGTCTTGTCGGCGAGATAGATCAGGATCGCGCCGGATTCCATCAGCGCGATGTTAGTGTCGCGGTCGACGATGGCCGGGATGCGGTTGTTGGGCGCGATCTTGAGGAAATCGGCTGCGAACTGCTCGCCCTTGGAAATGTCGACCGGGTGTACGGTGTAGGGCAGGTCGAGCTCTTCCAGCGCGATGGAAACCTTGCGGCCGTTCGGGGTGGTCCAGGTGTAGAGGTCGATCACGGGAATGTCCTTTGCGTTTCAAGCCGCGTCCTTTATCGAAATTCCCGCGCGACGTCACGCCGCACACGGCGTTTTGATCGCGGCGGAAATTTGCGCGTCATGAAAAGGCCAGGCCGTCTCATAATGACCATACTCGCTTTGTTGAGTGGGCGAGGGGAGGCGTGGGGAGTTGGTATCATGCGTATGCGCGGGCTCGGGATTGCGGTGCTGACGCTATGCGCGCTGCTGCTCGTCAACGCCAGCGCCAAGGCCTGGAATTCCGACGATATGACCGGCGCGCTGCCGGCGCTCTCCTTCACCATGACGCGCGCGAGTGACGGCAAGACTGTCACCGCGTCCGACTACCGCAGCAAGATCGTGCTGCTCTATTTCGGCTACACGTTCTGCCCGGACGTCTGCCCGACCACGCTGCTCAACCTCGCCACCATGCTCAAGCACATGGGCAAGGCGGCCGACGACGTGCGCGTGCTGTTCGTCACCGTCGATCCCAATCGCGACACGCTGCCGGTGCTCAAGCAATACACAGAAGCCTTCGCGCCGCAGGTGGTCGGCCTGCGCGGCACGCCAGACCAGCTCGCCACGCTGGCCAAGCGCTACCGCGTGTCCTATTCGGTGACGCCGGCCTCGCCCGGCCATCCGTATGAAGTCACCCACGGCGCGGCGGTCTATGTGTTCAACCGCGCCGGCGACATCAAGCTCTTGTTCACCGGATTGTCGACGCAGAACACCAAGCTCGAACCCTTGACCGACGACCTACGCCAGATGGTGGCCGGCGCCGGCAGCGGCAGCTGGTGGCGAAGGATATTGGGCTGGTTGTGAGGGCTACTTCCCGCCCGGGCCTTTCACCGGGAATTGCGCGGTGAGCGTCTTGCCGTCGGCGAATTTCAACGTTACTGGGACGCTGGCGCCGACCTGCATGCTGCTCTGCGGCTGCATGCACATCAGGTGATAGCCGCCGGGTTCGAAGCTGAACGTGCCGTGCGCCGGCACCTTGAGGCTCTTGACCATCAGCATGTGCTCGACGCCGTTTACCTCTTTGGTCTGATGCAGCATCACCATGCCGCAGGCGGTGGAAGAGGCGCTGGTCAATTCGACCGCGCTGTCGCTGTCGTTCTTCAGCGTGAAATAGCCGGCGGCCGGGGTCGCCGGGATGATGAAGCGCATCCAGGGCTTGTCGATGCTGACGCCGCCCTCGGCGTGCGCGAGCATAGGCGCGAGCACGGCAAGGGCGAACAAAATCGGCGCCAGCGCGCTAGCCGGTCCATTGGCTGGCGCGCACGCTCGCCTCGCCGACGGTCTCATTGGATTCACCATTCACGGTCCTTTCCTCGCTGCGCCGCAGGGCGTTGAGCACCAGCACCAGCGCCAGCACGCTCATCATTGCCGGCGGAATCCAGATGATCAAGCCGCCGATGGTCTGATCGTAATGAGCGCCCAGTCCGGGATAGATGCGCCCACAAAGGTCGTAGAACGAATAGAGGTCGCGCGGGATGAAGGTGATCAGCGCGCCGCCGATGATCTGCGGAAACATCACCAGCATGGCGAGCGCCGCGCGCGCGCCGAACGAGGCGCGCGCCGGCGGCTTCGGCCGCGGATCGAGCACCAGGCACCAGAACAGGATGCCGTCACCCACCATGGTCCAGTTCATCAGCGCGAACAGGTCAGGATCGATCATGGCGCGGAAATGCACCGGTGGGATCAGCCAGAAGAAGAACGAGCCGACGAACAGCGAAGCCGCCAGCGCCGGCTGCTGCAGCACATATACGGTGCCGGTGACCAGCGGATGCGTAACCAGGCGGCGCGCCCGGGCCGGCATGCCGCGCATCAGCGTTGCGCCCGGCCAGGCGAGCGCGATGAGGAACGGCCCGGCGTGATGCATGACCACGTGCTGGATGCGGTTGAAGAAGAACTGGTGCTCGGCCAGATATTCGAAGCGCGTCTCCAGCACTGCGTAGATGAGCAGCACGCCGGCGAAGAACGAAAGGCGCCGTGCCAGCGAAGGTTGCTCGGCGGCCGGCGTCAGGCCGAGCCCGCGAAGGTACCACCAGATGGCGAGCCAGCCGGAGAGGAATTCGACGAAAGAGAAATCCCACGGCGCCCAGAGCGGCAGCAGCGAGGCATGGGCGCGAGCGAGCCACCAGAGAACGAGGGCGGCCACCGCGATCGCCGCATAGACCGCCGCGCCCACCCGCACGCCGGCAGGACCGATCAGGAAAGGGGTGCTGGTTTCGACTTGCGACAAGGTGACGCTGCCTCCGCGGTCGACCGTGACAACGTCCGCTGCCCGCACTCGGTGCCGGCTGCGGCCGACGCTGTTATCCCTATTCGCGCGCTCTGTCGTGAATAAGGCACTGCCCTAGAGCATCCTGCATTTAGGTTGACGCATATCCGGCGTTTTTGAAGTAGTTTGCGCATTCCTGTGGCGTGAAGCGGCCGAGGAGCTGGCCGATGGCGGCAGAGATGGCGTC
>Ga0307436_1000858_pt1 | contig 14087 bp, 11 predicted proteins | sample SalMarWE160440MG_FD_202513 | JGI IMG/M metagenome (GOLD analysis project Ga0307436, IMG submission 202513) | Salt marsh sediment microbial communities from the Plum Island Ecosystem LTER, Massachusetts, United States - WE1604-40 | ecosystem: Environmental > Aquatic > Marine > Intertidal zone >...
CTTTCTCTTCGGGCGGCTCAAAGACACGAGACTCGGACCCTGGGGCGCGATCGTGCTGGTCTCGCTCCTCTGGACGGCCATGCATTACAGGTACGGGCCGGCGACGCTCGCTTTCGTCTTTCTCGACGGGCTCCTTCTCGGCGCTGCCCGCCATACGACCTCTTCCATCTGGCCGCCGGTCGCCATGCACACGATCGGGAATCTCTTCTCCATCTTTCAGTCCCTGACCGGGTGACGGCCCGCCCGGACAGGACTACGCCGCTCAGGCTCGTGGTTCCACCAGGATCTTCGCCGCGGCGGCCAGACCGAGCGAGATGGGCTTGCGACGCCCGACCCGTGCCTGGATCGCCTCGGCGGCGGCGTCCCGTGCCTCCACGGTGACGACCGCTCCCGGCACGAGGCCGGTGCGCTCGGCGAAACGCAGGAACTCCGGGTTCTGGTCCAGGACCCGCGTCACATGCTGTGCGACGCCCTTCGGCGCCTCGGCCAGGCTCACGGCGATGGAGTCCCGCAACCGCCCCTTGCGAGTCGGAATCGGGTCGCCGTGCGGGTCGACGGCGGGGTGCCCGAGGAGCGCGTCGATGTGCTCGAGGACACGCTCGGAGATGGCGTGCTCGAGCCGATCCGCCTCTTCGTGCACCTCGGTCCAGTCCAGGCCGAGGACCTCCACCAGGAAGAGCTCGACCAGGCGATGCCGCCGTAGCACATGCAGCGCGAGCTGCTCGCCTTGCGGCGTCAGGCGCACCCCCCGGCGCGGCTCATAGTCCACCAGCCCGGAGTCCGCCAGCGCCTTGACCATGGATGTCGCGGTTCCCGGAACCACGCCCATGATCGTCGCCAGCTCTCCGGTGGACGTCATCGTGGAGGCGTCGGCGTCCTGCGCCAGATAGAGACGCTTGAGGTAGTCCTCGACGGTGCTGCTGGGCACGATCTTGTTCAATAGTCGGGCAATTGAGACGCCCTGGCGCCCGGCCAGGGTTGACAGGATTGTAGCAGCGCGGTTACATTTTGACCTGTCGCTGCCAGTATTTCGCATCCTCAAAATAGCCTGTTGACTCGTTGTTCCGGTGAAGAAGAAGATCAGCCCCGTCTCGCTCGAAGGCATGCACCAGACGGTGCCGGTGCCCCATCACGGCGCGGGCTTCTGGCGCCAGTGGCGCGCCTTCGTGGGACCCGGGCTGCTGATCAGCGTCGGGTACATGGATCCCGGCAACTGGGGTACCGACCTGGCGGGCGGCGCGCAGTTCAAGTACGGGCTGCTGTGGGTGGTCCTCGCGGCCAGCCTGATGGCGATCGTGCTGCAAGTGCTCTCGGCCCGGCTCGGCATCGCCACCGGCAAAGACCTCGCGCAGGCCAACCGCGAGTGGTATCCGGCCTGGTCGCGCTGGCCAAACTGGCTTCTTTGCGAAGTGGCGATCGGCGCCTGCGACCTGGCCGAGGTGCTGGGCAGCGCCGTCGCGATCAACCTCCTCTTTCACATCCCGCTCTTCTGGGCGGTGCTCATCACCGCAGGCGACGTCTTCCTCCTGCTTGCCCTGCAGCGCTTCGGAGTGCGTACAGTCGAGGCCGTCATCCTCATCCTGATTGCGACCATCGGGGTGTGCTACTACATCGAGATCTTCGTCCTGCCGCACACGGCGCCGAGCTTTGCCGAGATGGGCCACGCCCTGATCACGCCCGGTCTGCGGCAGCTCGGCATGGCCTACGTCGCGATCGGGATCATCGGCGCCACCGTGATGCCCCACAACCTCTACCTGCACTCGGCGCTGGTGCAGAGCCGCCAGGTTGAGAAACACTCGGGCGCCCGGCGCACGGCCATCCGCTACAACACCATCGACACTACCGTGGCGCTGCTCCTGGCGTTCTTCATCAACGCCGCGATCCTCGTGCTGGCGGCGCACGTCTTCTACGGGCAGACGAGCGTCACCGTCGCCGGCGGCGAGGTCGTCCACTTCAGCGCCGACAGCGACTGGATTCGCGTCGCCTACCTGACGCTGGCGCCGCTATTGGGAACCGTCGGTGCGAGCATCCTGTTCGCGGTGGCGCTGCTGGCCAGCGGACAGAGCAGCACGATCACCGGCACGCTCGCCGGCCAGGTGGTCATGGAGGGATTCATGCACTGGCGGATCTCGCCCTGGCTGCGGCGCCTGATCACGCGCATGCTGGCGATCCTCCCGGCCATCTTCCTCATCGGGTTACGCGGGCAGGGCAGCGTGAACGACCTTCTCACCTTGAGCCAGGTCGTGCTGGCGCTCCAACTGCCATTTGCCATGTTCCCGTTGCTGCACTTCACCAGCTCCAAGCGCCGGATGGGCAAGTGGCGCAACGGCTGGTTCCTGATGATCACCGGCTGGGGCAGCGCAATCCTCATCACGGCCATGGACGTCTACGGGCTACGTGACTCGCTACATGCGGCCTGGCTGGTGCTCGCCGGTCGCTGACGCCGCACGGGAAGTCCCGCTATCCGCTGACCGTGACCGAAGCAGACGATTGCGAAACCGAGCTTCGTCTACGAGTCATGCGTCTCACCTGCGCGTCTACGACTGCGGATCGGGACTGGAAGGCAAGCCAAGGCCGATACCTCGAACCCCGCTCGCGTCAGGTGCGAACGCTGGCTAGGCCGCCTCGGCGCCCAGATGCTGAGTCGCAGGATGGTGCTGGTGGCCGTTCCGCTGGGCCAGTTGCTGCTGGTTGAGTTGCCACACTGAATAGTTGAGTGCACATGCGAAGCTCACCCAGAGGAGATATGGAACGAGCAGCACTCCGGCCAGCCACCTGATGCGCCAGAACGAGAGCACCGTCGCAATGATCAGGGCCCACAAGACCACGATGGCCGTGAAAGCCAAATCCCCACGATGCCAGCCGAAGAAGAGCCAACTCCTCAGTGCGTTGAGCGCGAGTCGCACGAGAAATAAGCTGAGGGCAGACCTGGCGGCGCGCAGCGCCGTCCGCTGCAAGCCATTGTTGGAGCACCCTCCGGGGATTGCGGAACGGATCTCCGCCTCGTCTCTCGCTATTCATCGCTCCCAAACTCAGCATCCGAATCCACCGCGCCGTCTCGATCAATGATCATCAGCTCGACGAAGCGTATCCGCAGTGTCACGGTCGTACCATCGGGAGGTGACGGCAATTTCCCCTCCATGGCCGCGACCTGCGCCGCGGAGGGCGGCACCGGGCCGCGCACCACGGCCCTGACAATCGTCTTGCCTGATGTTTTCTCGAAGCTTGCGCCCACCAGGTGGCTTCCCAAAGACGAGTTGATTTCCTGTTGCAGGGTGAAGCGGATTTTCGTCTCGAAGAGTTGTTTGGCAATGACATGCCGGGAGGTCACTGAGAGCGAGACGCCAAACACCACCAAAATGGTGATACTCAGCAAATTCTGCTTCAAGAAGTTTGTGACAGGTTGCCCCGACGTGCGGGTGACTCGGCGAAAACCGGTTAGCCACAGAACCACAGAGGCGGAAAACTGAATGGCAACCAGGTTGACAAAGGCCAGCTCGAAGGCGCCAAGCGCCAGGCTGGCTTCGCCGCGCGCGAGCAGAATACTCGCACAAGACAAGGGCGGTACCAGGGCGGTCGCGATGGCAACGCCCACCAAGGCCAAACTCAGGCGGAAGGAGACGGTTGCATAGGCACCCGCGGCACCGCCGGCCAACGCAATCATCAGATCCAGGAAATTGGGGGCGGTCCGCGCCATGATCTCGCCGGTGATGGGCATGTCTCTGTGGACAGTGCCGATCAGGAATGCGATCGCAAGAATTGCGACGGCTCCCGAAAGCAGCGATAACAGGCTCTTCAGGAGAATCTTCGCATCGCTGTCCACCAGCGCCAATGAGACGCCTGTTATCGGCCCCAATAACATGGCTACGATCATGGCGCCAATGACGACGGCCGGACTATTGGCAAACAAGCCGTAACTGGCGATCGTGGCGGCCAGGACATTCATCAACAGATGCGCGTTGCTGAACGACGCATCTTCGCGGATGTGTTCACGTACGGTTTCTTGCCATTGGTTTTGTGCAGCTGTAGCGGGCATCGCTTCTTTCCTATCCCTCGATTCAGCGGCGCCGTCAACCCGAGGAACGTGGGGGCCCCGACCAAGTTCCTATGGGCTTGTGTGTAGCCTTCGGTCGTCGATGTCGTCGCGCAGGATAACAGACCAGCGAGCGTCCGGCGTGCCGGTCGGAAGTTTCTGACAGCACTGAAGTTGCGAGACCTCGTGATCAGCCGAAGCGGTAGGTTCCGCCGGTGGTCCCGCCCGTATTCCACACCGTGAACCGCTCCGGGCCCGGAGGTAGTTTCTACCTCCCTCTCGGCCCTGAGCTCGGGTAGTAAGTGCTCTTCCTGCCCGAAGATCCGGAGGCTAGGCTCGATACACGTTCAAGAAAGGACGGTATCTGATGAAACGAAACCATATCGCAGTGACAGGACTCCTGTGCGGCGTCGCGCTGATCGCCCTCGCCGGATGCACATCTTCGATGGTGTCCAAGAACACGCAGCATACGGACGAAGGCATCACCTCGGTCGTCGAGGAGTCGCTCGAGGCCAACGACAACGTCAAGGCGCGCCAGATGGACGTCCAGACCCGGGAGGGCATCGTGTATTTGACCGGAGTGGTCGACACCGAGGCGGCGCGGCGTGAGGCCGGGCGGGTGGCATGGCGTACAGAGGGCGTGCGCGGCGTGGACAACAACCTCACGGTCGGCGAGCGGACGGTGGGCAACTGGGTCGATGACGTGATGATCAGCTCGAAGGTCAAGTCGAAGCTCATCGCCAACTCTTCGATCAAGGCCGCGGACATCGACGTGAGCTCGTCGCAGGGGGTCGTGACGCTGATCGGCCGCGTCAGCTCGCAGGCGATCAAGACCGAAGCCGAGCGCATCGCGCGCGACACCAAGGGCGTCACCGACGTAAGCAACGAGTTGCGGGTCGGAAAGATCGGGTCGTAGGCGCACCGAGAAAGGGAGAATTACTATGCTCTGGACGCTATTAGTCATCGTTCTCGTGCTGTGGGCGCTCGGCGTCTTCACCTCCTACACGATGGGCGGATTGATCCACATCCTCCTGATCGTGGCGGTGATCATCCTCATCGTTCAGCTCGTTCGCGGGCGCCGGTAGAGCCACCCCGTTGCCGCTGGCGACCAGCGGCAACGGGGTTTCCGGTTCCTGGCGAGGAAGGGTGGCGCAGCCCCATGGCCGAAGTGAACAGGATGATCACGCTCGCTTCACGGCCGCTCGGCTTGCCCACGGTGTCCGATTTCGAGCTGGTCTACTCCGCGGTGCCCTCACCCGGTCCCGGCAAGGTGCTCGTTCGATCGGTCTACTTGTCGCTCGATCCCTATATGCGAGGCCAAATGAACGGTGCCTGCCGTCATGCCCGACCCTTTGCCATCGGGGCGGTCGTGGGCGGAAGAGCGGTCGCCTACGTGGTGGACTCCGAGGATCCGAGTTTCCGGGCCGGGGATGCGGTCGAAGGGATGTTGGGCTGGCAGGAGTTCGCCGTCGCCCCGGCGCGCGAACTGAGGAAGATCGACCCCGGCCTGGCGCCGATCTCGACCGCGCTCGGAGTGCTGGGCATTCCCGGGCTGACGGCACTGTTCGGCCTGATGGACATCTGCGACCCGCGACAGGGAGAGACCGCCGTGGTCTCCGGGGCCGCGGGAGCGGTCGGGATGCTCGTCGGCCAGATCGCCAAGATCCGGGGATGCCGCGTCGTCGGGGTGGCCGGCTCCGACGCCAAGAGCGCGTGGTTGCTCGACGAGCTCGGCTTCGACGCGGCGCTCAACTACACGGCGGACGGCGGTTTCGAGGACCGGCTCAGAACGCTCTGCCCCGACGGGATCGACGTCTACTTCGACAACGTGGGAGGAGCCGTCACCGATGCGGTCGTGCAACAGCTCGGCATGCGGGCGCGAATCTGCCTCTGCGGAGAGCTTTCACAGTACAACCTGGAGAGACCCGAGATGGGGCCGCGCTGGCTGGGTCAGTTGATCGCCAAACAGGCGAGGATGCAGGGCTTCCTGATCTCCGGCCACGTTGAGCGCTTCTCCGAGGGACTCGAACAACTGGCGACATGGCTCGAGGAGGGGAAGCTCAAGTACCGGGAGGACGTGGCCCAGGGACTCGAGGCCACGCCCCAGGCCTTCATCGGCATGCTTCAGGGCAAGAACCAGGGCAAGCAACTGGTGCGGCTCTCGGAGTCGTAATCCGCCTCGCGCCCGTGCGGCGCATCGGACGAGTGACCTCGGGCAGTGCGGCGGAAATCGTCGCCTCGAAGACGCGTGAATCTATAATGCATTCTCCAGAGGGAGAATGACCCAATATGAAATTTCTCCGGCAAGGGAGTGTGAGGGGCTTTAGCGAGCCGTTCTCTTGTCTCGTGTGGAATGAGGGTTGACAAGACGGCGCACCGTCAGCGCTCCCTGTTCAGGCTCCCTCTAGGCGCCATTTTCCGCATCTGTCGAGAGACGGTCGGACCGCCGACTGGCGGGCTCCGCTCAGCCGGTCGCGGCGCGAAAGTGGGTGGATGAATATGTCGGCGGGAACGCAGGGGAAGGCGAATGGCCGCAGCCGCGAGGTCGCCGCGCTGCTGGAAGCCGCGCATGCCGTGCTGGAGAATCGTGGCGTCGTCGACACGGCGAGGGCGATCTCGGCGGCGTGCAGGACGATCCTCGGCGCCGAGTCCGGGCTCGTCGCCGTGTCTGCGGAGGATGGGGAGGGCCTCGAGGTCGTCTTCCTCGATTCCGGGAATCCCGATCTCGACCCCGCGGCCCCCCTGCCGGCGCCGCTTCGCCAGTTGAGCGCGCGTGCCGTGAAGCTCGGCCAGACCGTCATCGCCAACGACCTGTCGAAACGCACGGCGAAGAAACCCCCTCCCGGCCGTGCGTCGGCCCCGCGGAGCGCCCTCTTCGCGCCAATCCTCATCGCCGGCGAGGTGGCCGGGCTCCTCGGCCTGATCGAAAAGCCCGAGGGGTTTTCCGCCGCCGACTCGCAACTCGCCGAGGTCTTCGCCGAGATGGCCGCCGGGGCGATGCTCAACAGCCGCACCGTCAAGGGGCTCGAGAAGAACCGCAATGCCCTCGAACGGAAAGTGCGTAGAGGTGCGACGCAACTGCGCCAGGCCGAGGAGATGTTCAAGACGCTGGTGGAGAGCCTGCCCGATGTCATCGCGCGCTTCGACCCGGATCTGCGACTCCTATACGTCAGTCCGGCCATCCGGCAGGTCACCGGCCACTCTCCGCAGGAGTATGTGGGAATGAGGAGCCGAGAGATGGGCTGGCCGTCCGAGTCGACCGACGCGTGGGACACGGCTCTGCGGACAGTTTTCGCGACGGGACGGCCAGAGAAGATCGAGCTCGCGTACCCCGGTCCGGATGGTGTGCGGCACTTCGATTGCCGGCTGGTTCCGGAGGCCGAGTCGGATGGCGGGATACCGTCCGTCCTGTGTGTCGCCCGGGACGTGACCGACCGACGGCTCGCATACGAGGCCGAGCAGCGCGCCCGGCACGTCGCCGACTCGCTGCGAGAGGCGACCGTGGCGCTCACGCGCAGCCTCGACCGCGAGACCGTGCTGACGACCCTCCTCGATCGGCTTCTGAAGATGGTCCCATCCGACCGCGCCCGCATCATGGTGCTAGAGGAGGCATCGCGAGTGTCGGTACGGGCGATCTTCGACGGCGAGCGCGTGGTTCCCCTCCCGGTCGAGGAGCGACCGCAGTTCGACGCGAGCGATCATCCGATCCTCCAAACCATCCTGACGACCGGCAGCGCAGTCCTGATCCCCGACATCCGCACCCGCACCGATTGGAGCCTGCCGACGGATCGCTCGTCGGAAGCGAACTGGCTGGGGGTCCCGCTCTTTGCGCGGGGTGACGTCGCCGGCTTGATCTCGCTCTCCAAGCGCGAGCCCGGCTACTTCAATGAAGAGCACGTGAAGGTGGCCGAGGCGCTGTCGTCGCAGGCCTCGGTGGCGGTCGAGAACGCGGTTCTCTTCGAGCAGATGCAGGCATCGGCCGTGCGCATGCAGGCGCTCTCACGGCGCCTCGTCGAAGCCCAGGAGAACGAGCGGCGCCGTATCGCCCGTGAGCTTCACGACGAGGCGGGTCAGGCCCTGGTGTCGCTGCGTTACGGGCTTCGCCTGCTGGAGAGAGAGATGAACGAGGGTGGAAGCGGCAACGGCAGGGTGGCGGAGCTCGTGCAAAGGACCGACGCCGTGATCGACGGCCTGCACCGGCTGGCCGCCGACCTGAGACCACCGAGCCTCGATCTCGTGGGGCTCGTGGCCGCACTGCGCCAGTACTCGCGCTCGGTCGCGTCCAAGCGTGGCCTGACGGTCCGGTTCAAAGCCCGCGGGTTCACGGGCGAGCACCTCCCGTCGGCGGTGGAGACGGCTCTCTACCGGGTGGTCCAGGAGGCGATGACCAATGTCGTGCGCCACGCCGACGCGACCCGGGTGGACGTGTTGGCCGAGCATCGAGGCGACCGGGTCATGGTGATGGTCGAGGACGATGGCGTCGGCTTCGAGCCGGACCGTGCTCAGCGCGGGGATCACTTCGGCCTCCTCGGCATGAGGGAGCGGGTCGAGGCCCTGGGCGGAACCCTGACCGTGGAAAGCGCCCCCGGGGCGGGGGCCACGATCGTGGTGGAGGTGGCGAGTGCCGATTCGCATCTTGATCGCTGACGACCATGCCGTCGTCCGTTCCGGCCTCAGGAGCTTGCTTCGGGCCGACCCCGATCTCGAGGTCGTCGGTGAGGCGGAAAACGGGGCGGAGGCCCTGCGCCTGGCCGAGACGCTGCACCCCGACATCGTGTTGCTCGACATCACAATGCCCCCCGAGAGCGGCATCGAGATTGCCAAGCGGTTGAAGGACGCGCATCCGGAGCTGAGAGTGCTCTTCCTCACCATCCACGAGGACGAGGGCCTGCTGCACGAGGCGCTCAGCGCGGGCGCCTCCGGCTACGTGATCAAGCGGGCCGAGGAGTCCGAGATCCTCCAGGCGATCCACGCGGCGAGTCGAGGCGACATCTACGTGCACCCGGCGATGACCCGCGCCCTCCTTCACCAGCCGGTCACCACCGAGCGGCGCCGCGGGGCGCGAGCGGTCGACCTGACCCCACGCGAGCTCGACGTTCTGCGCCTCCTCGCCAAGGGAAACACCAACCGCCAGACCGCCGATCTGCTCGGCATCTCGGTGCGCACCGTCGAGAACCACCGCGCCAATCTGCAGGACAAGCTCGGCCTGTCCAGCCGGGTCGAGCTGGTGAGCTACGCCGAAGAGCACGACTTGCTGTAGGGCCCTGAGCCACGAATCAGGCCGCGAGTACCCCGCCGACCCCGTAGTTCCTACTTACCTCGCCTCCAGGTTTCGCGTAGAAAGTGCTCTTTCGGGACGGAACGCCACGCCACTAGGCTTGACAAGACTTCGAGAGGAGGTCCAAGCATCATGAGCACAACTACCCTCATCATCGTGATCGTCGTGTTGGTTCTTCTATTCGGCGGCGGCGGCTACTACTGGCGCCGAGGGCGTTGAAGGCCCTACGCGCCGTGGCAACGAGCTCTTCTCGCGACAAGACGGGACCAAAGGAGGTCATGATGAGTGTGATTCGAATTGCAGTGTTGACTCTGCTGGTCGGGGTACTCGCCTGCACGGCGTATGCCCAGACCGGACAATACGGTAGCCCGCCCGGCAGCCAGGGGCAGTACGATCCATACGGGCGCCAGCCGACCGGCCCCTACCCTGGAAACCAGGGACAATACGATCCGTACAATCGCCAGCCGGTGTACGGCTACGACCGCGGCCAGGCTCCGGTCGTCGACGTGGGCTTCTTCTACAACGAGCTGTCTCCCTACGGCGAGTGGGTGAGGCATCCCTACTACGGCTGGGTATGGTTCCCGCGCAATGTTCTCCCCAACTGGCGTCCGTACTCCATCGGCCGCTGGGTCGAGAGCGACTACGGTTGGACGTGGATTTCCTATGAACCGTTCGGCTGGGCGACCTACCACTACGGCCGCTGGGCCTGGGACCCGCAGATTGGATGGTTGTGGGTGCCTGGCACCGAGTGGGGGCCGGCTTGGGTGTCCTGGCAGCAGGGCAACGGTTACGTCGGCTGGGCGCCCTTGCCGCCCGAGGTCGGCTTCCAGATCGGAGTCGGTATCCGGCTCGGTGGCTTCAACCTCAGCTTCGGGATCGCACCGCGCAGTTACGCCTTCGTCCAGGAACGCCGCTTCCTCGATCCCCATATCGAAAACTACTTCGAGCCCGCGGCTCGCAACATCACGATCATCAACCAGACCACCAACATCACCAACTACACGGTGATCGACAACCGGGTGATCAACCACGGTGTGCCGGTCGAGCGAATCGAGCAGGCGGTCGGTCGCAAGGCCCCACGGCTGCGCGTTGTCGCCGCGCCCGACCCTCGCCCCACGGCCGTGCAACGCGATGTGATCAACATCTACCGGCCCGCGGAGAGCAGACTGAAGACGGTGGGTGTGGCACCGCGCAACAACGCCGGCTTGCCGGTCATGGACCGCAAGCAGACCCGGTCCGATGAGCCGGCCCCGACGGCCGTGCGGCCGCCCACCGCGGCGCCGTCCCACCAGGGAAACGCTCCGCTCCCCGTTCTGGTCGCGCCGCGGACCAAGGCCGCACGGGCGATCGATCAAAGTCAGTTCCAGCTCGAGCAAAAGAAGCTCGAGCAGAACCAGCAGAAGCAATTGAAGGCGCTGGAGCAGATCCATCGCCAAGAAATGGCACGTGCGCAGCGAACCAACGCTGACGCCAAAGGGTTGGCGCAACGCCAGGCGGCCGAGCTGAAGGCGCAACAGGAGGAGCTCCAGCGCGCCGAGCAGCAACTGCGGAACCGACAACAGATCGAGATTGAGGCGGTGCAGGCGACCGAGGAGCAGGTCAAAAAGCCTGCGGAACCTCCGGGGAAGAGCGCCGCGAAGCCCGAGAAGGTGGACAAGTCCAAGGGTGACGCGAAGAAGGTCGACAACAAGAAGAACGCGAAGAAGCCTCCGCACTCGTCCTGAATCGGTCCCACCGTGGCGGGCTCCCGGGCCCTCTTCGCGCCTCCCTACGGCGGAGAGGGTCCGGGAGATCTCGCTGCCCGATCTCTCTCCCGTCGAGCTGAGCATCTTGGCGTCGCGCGTCTCGCCTGGTCAGCGCTTCGGCGCGCTACCAGAACGCAAGGCGCCCGTTGGCGTCGGTGGGGATGAACGAGACGCGCAAGACCCTGCCGAAGATGACCCGAAAGGAAATATTCAGCCATTGACGGTTGAGATCCTCCGGTCTCACGTGTATCGAACCGGCAAACAACAGAAGAGCAAGTATGCCGCGCAGTACGACCTGGTTGAAGTTGATCTGTGCGACCAACGGCACTGCCACGGTCTACTGACGAGACGAGTTTCAGGGGGTCTGGAGTGTTGAGCGCGCCGCTTGCTTCACCAGCTCAGTGAAACGCTCCAACACGAGCTTCCGGTTCTCACTCCATATCCCGCCGCGCCGAGGAGCCTAGGCAGCCTTCGCCTTCGGACCTGAGAAGAACGCGCGCGCCATCCAGACCACGACGCCCAGGGCCACCACGAAGAAGAAGAGGAAGAGCGCGAAGACGCCCCATTGCGGATGGACTGGGACCGTGCCCGGGTCATACTCGCCGGCGAGGCGCAGCAACCGCACCTCATGGCGGGCGAAGACCATGGCCAGCATCGAGACAAAGATCAGGCTCCCGGCCACCCAGAGCCGACGGGTGAAGAAGAAGTAGAGCGCCATGAGCGAGAGCACCACGCCGAGGGTGACGGCGACGATCCCGGGTCCGAGCATGAAGGGCCGAATGATGTCGCTCAAGGTGAACAGATAGACGATCCCCAGCGCCGCGGTCGCCAGCATGCCCCACAGGAAGATGCGCTTGGCGGTGCGGAACGTCGCTTCGTCCTCGCCGGCCAACGCCCCGAGGAGGAAGCCGGCCACCGTCACTGCGCCCAGCAGCATGTGCCCCCAGCGCGCCAGGTACTCGCCCAGCGCCGGATTGACGATCAGGCCGCTCTGGCTCTTCGCGTAGAGCGCCTTGATCAGTCCCATCCGCTCGCCCATCGAGAAGACCGAGCTGTAGACGAAGCTGACGTAGAGAAAGACCGCCAGGGCGCCCAGCAGATACCACTTGGCGTGGCCGCTCGCCGGTTTGCCGAGAGACGCGGCATACACCAGGTAGTAAGCGACGATCAGCAACGGAATGATCGCCAGCCAGAGCCAACCGCTGGTGATCGAGGCGCCGTAGACCTGGCGCGGATAGATCAACTGCACGAACAGGAGCGGCGCCACGCCGAGGGTGATCGTGGCCGCCATGATCGCCGGCAGCGTCCGAAGGTAGCGCCTCGCCGCCAGCGTTTGGCCGCGCCCGGTCATGCCGAGATAGGCGAGAATCGCGGCGCCGCCGGCGAGCAGATTCATCGCGATGAAATGCAAGGTCAGGGTCAGGATGTGCAGGACCAGCAGCAGCCACAAGGGCGAGGGGATGAAGTCGTAGGCGTGGAGGGTCACGAGGCACTTCCCTTCTCACTGCCCGATCGAGTGCCGGTGGCTTGCTTTGGCGCCGGCTTCTTACCGATCGTCTGGAGATAGCCGATGAGCGCCGCGCGCTCCGCCGCATCGCCGGTGAACTCCGGCATCTTGGGATCGAGACTGGACGCGACGTCGAGGAGGTATCCGATGTCCTCGGCCGAGGACCCGGCCAGCGTGTCGGTCACGTCACGGAAGCCGCCCAGCTCGTGACAGGGGCCGCAGCGCAGCGCGAAGACCTTCTCGCCGAGTGCCGAACCGCCCAGCGTGGTCGCCTGGTCGAGCGGGATGGTGTCCACCCGGGCGCGAATGTATCCGGCGATCGCCTCCGATTCGGTCTCCGTGCCGACGAAGGGCGGCATGTGCGCCCGCATCACACCGACCCCGCGGATGAGCGCCGCGGCGAACGGCGCGTCGGTGTGCGCGAACCGCTGGTCGAGTCCGTGGTAGCCGTCTATCGTGTGGCAGGTTTGACAGGCGTGGCGGAACAGGTCCGCTCCGTCATCACCGGTCTTGTAGACGATCTCCGGCAGATAGCCCGTCTTCTGGATCTCCTGCGCGTCGCCGACCACGATGCCGTTGCCATACATGTAACCGGCGATGATCCAGGGCTTCCTCACCGACTCGCGGAACCACTCGAACGCGCCGACATAGCCCAGGCCGGCGAGCATCAGGACGACCGCAGAGACGGTCACCAGGCGGCGCGAGAGGAAGACGCCGAGAACCAGCAAGAGCAGAGCCAGGGCGCCGGCGAAGACGAACGACGCGTACATGGCGTGAACCGGCGTCGGCAGTCGGGTGAAGGCCTCCTGGATGAGCTTCGGGGGCAGCCCGTGGTAGAACCAGTAGAAACTCGGCGCCATCACCACCAGCCCCGCCAGGCCCCAGCCGGCGTTCCAGCGCACCAGATGGGTCTTGAACTCCCCTCTGGGCAGTCGCGAGGCGACCAGCAGGGTGTAGAGGCCCGCCAGGAGCAAGCAGATGCCGGTCCGGAAGATGGTGGTCGAAAGGTAGGTCGGGTTCAGGATCCCGTCCCAGAAACTGCCCGTGGTGATCCATTTGCCGGGCGTCAGCATGAAGGAGAGGATCCCGTTGATCACCGCCAGTGACAGCCAGGCGGCGGCGAAGTAGATCCAGCCGATCGCCAGATGCGTCTTGGCCGCCATGGTGCGGAAGCTGTAGTAGTAGAAGATCGCGGCCGCGATCTCGACGATGAAGAACGTCCACTCGATCGCCCAGCCCCACACGAAGTTGTGGATCAGGACCTCGGTCGCCGCCGGGTTCAACAGCCCGATGACGAACCAGATGCCGACCCCGGAGAGAGCACCGAAGACGATGGTGACGAGGACGAAGACCTTGGCCAGACGCTCGAGATACTCCAGGCCGCCGGCCTCGCCGCGCTTCCGCATCCGGTGTTCGGTGATGACCAGGTAGAGCCCGCCGCCGATCGCGAACTGGGAGACGAAGACGTGCAAGATGGCGATGCCCGCCATCAGGTAGGCGTAGCTCGTGCCGGGGTTCCAGAAC
>Ga0307436_1000862_pt1 | contig 14063 bp, 15 predicted proteins | sample SalMarWE160440MG_FD_202513 | JGI IMG/M metagenome (GOLD analysis project Ga0307436, IMG submission 202513) | Salt marsh sediment microbial communities from the Plum Island Ecosystem LTER, Massachusetts, United States - WE1604-40 | ecosystem: Environmental > Aquatic > Marine > Intertidal zone >...
CAGAACCTGCACCATCATCCGCATGTTCACTGTGTCGTGCCCGGCGGCGGCCCCGCCCTCGACGGGACGCGGTGGATCGCCTGCCGGCCCGGGTTCTCACCACACGGGGCATGGTGGCACCCTGGGTGCTGGACGGTGCCATCAGTCGCCGAGCAGGCCGACATCGTCGGGCGCGTGGGCAAAGCTGTCGAGGGAAACCGGCGAAATCGTGCGCATGGGCATGGTGGTCTCTTTGATTCAGTGACCGCGCCAGCCCGGTGCGGTCCAGGAGCGCCAAGACGCGGCCGATGAAGACGGTGACGGCCGCTCTCAGCCCGCGAGGTACTTCGCCCACGCCTCCATCAGCGTGGTCCTCGGCCCGAGCAAGTCGGACCGCCTGTATGCCTGCACGGTCTTCGAGCGCTCATCATGTGCCAGTGCCCGTTCGATGACGTCGGGGCTGGTGCCCGCCACCTCCGAGGCCCAATCGGCAAAGGATGAGCGCATACCATGCGCGGTCGCCTTGAAGCCGAGCTTCTTGACCAACTCGACCGGGCCGAGCCGGTGCATTGCCTTTCCCTCCTTGCCGGGGAACACCAGCCCATCAGCCGGCCCGCCTACTGCCGGATGCAGCCGCTTCAGCATTTCGACCGCGGACTCCGACAAGGGCACGCGATGCGCCTTCCCCTTCTTCATCCTCTCGCCCGGGATGGTCCACAGCCGTGCCTCCAGATCGATCTCTTCCCACCGCGCCTCAACCGCCTCCGATGGCCGGGTGGCACAGAGAACCTGCAGGCGCAGGATGTCCGCCGTCGTCGAGGTCTCCTGTGCGAGTTGCTTCCAAAACGCAGGCATCTGGCTCACGGGGATGGCAGCGAAGTGCTTCACTTCGTGCCGCACGCCGTTGCCGAGCAGAGTGTTCACCGCACGACTGCGCGCCGGGTTGCCGCCTGTCCGCCAGCCCTTGGCCTCCGCCCATTCCAGCACCTGGCTGATAGCGCTCTTGAGCTGTATCGCCTTTGGATTCTGGGTGTGCCAGATCGGGCGCAAGGCCTCGACCACGTGCTCGACGTCGACGCGGGCAACGGGGACATCGCCGAGAACCGGGTAGCCGTGCTGGCGCATCATGCGGGCGAACCGCAGCTCGGACTCTTCCCGCTTCCAGCGTGGGGCGTGCTCCTGCAGGTAGGCGCGGGCAACATCACGGAACGTCATTGGCCCCTTGGTCGATGCGGCCCCAGCTTTCGACCTCACCGGCTGACCGGCAGCGATGCGGTCCTCATCGCGTGCCCGCCGCGGGTCGCCTCCGTCCTTGACCACGGCCATGTACTTGGCGACCATCTGCTCGGCGACGTCCTGCGGCACGTCCTCGTAGGCGCCAAGGCCCATCCAGTTGCTTCGCCGATCCACGTCCCATCGCATGAGCCACGAGCGGTTGTTGCCGCGCATTTGCAGGTACAGATTGGGCGCAATGCGGAATGTGCCGTCACTGTTGCCTTCGGTATTTGTCTGCCAGGCCAGGGCGGCGGTCTGGCGGGGGTGGAGCTTGCGTTTGGACATCGGTTCGGGTCTCACTGTAGAGTGGACCCGGTGTCGCTTATTCTGAGCGACTAGTCCAGTCCGAACCTACGGAATGGTCAATCCTGAGCCTACGTCTTGTCTAAGTAGCGGAAATCACGAAGGAATAATGCGAATTCGGCCAGTTACACCGAACTAGGAATGGCAGAATTCTGCAGCTTCCACACTACGGCACTTGATGCCGGGGTCCATTCCGCTGTCGCCGCGGCAAGTCGAGGGGCGGGCGGAATGGATGGCGGGATCAAGTCCCGCCATGACGGTATGAGTGACGAATCGGACCCAAAGACCACTGGCGTCAAAGCGACTTAAGAATTAAATCCGCAAGGAAAAAACTCACAATCGCTGCCCCGGTGCCGATTTCCACCCGCTTGCCGGCGAACTGGTAGGCAGCGATGCCGACACCCAGGGCGCCAAGCATTGCCGGCATGGAAGCCTCAGCCAGAAGCCCTGCGGGTGCCGTCACCAGGCGCATGACGAGCGCCGCCACAAGCGCCGTAGCCACTGCCCTCACCCACAACAGCAGGTCGCTTTCCGGATCCAGCCGGCCGATCGCCAGCACCGCCAGGAAGCGCCAGACATAGGTGACAGCAAAGCCCGCCACCAAAATCGCCGCATAGACCGAAAGCGTCGTCATCCGAGCAGCCCCCGCCGCCTGGGCCTGGCGATGAGGAAGGCCGCCGTGCCGCCCACGAACCCGGCCACCAGCAGATCGAAGCGCGGCCAGAAATGGGTGGCAACGGGCCCGATGGCCGCCCCCAGCGCGATGGCCCAGAAGTCGAAGCGCCATCGCGCGCCGGAAAATAGCGTCACGGCGAAGAAGGCCGGGGTGAAGAAGACGAGTGTCTGCGCCAGCGCCGGCGGCAGGCTGTCGGCGAGGATGTAGCCGGTGGCAGTGAAGCCGAACATCGCCGTCATCAGTGTTGCGCCCAGCCCCATCATCCACGGCACCCGCCGCCGGCGTTCGATCTGATCGACGCTCTGGTTGGTCAGGAGCCAGATGGTGACGGCGGTGAAATGCGCCACCACGAACAGCGGCCAGCGCGGCGCTCCCTTGAGCCGTGCCCGCGACAGCACCAGCAGCGCAATGGGCAGAAGCCGCACGGCGGTCACCGTCACCGCCAGCGCGATGACGGACAGCCCTGCCCCCTTCTGCCACATGTCGGCGAACACCACCTGGCCCGGCAGCGCCCAAATGAAGCTGATGGTGGCAAAGCTCGGCAACAGGCTGAAGTCGAGGCTCTTGGTGAAGGCACCGAAGCCGATGAACGAACAGCCCATGACCAGCCCGGCGAGGCACACGGCGCTGCGCGCACCATCCAGCAGCCCCCGCCAGTCATAACTGTCCGCCCGCTCGTCGATCATGGCGGGTGGCGTTAGCCGAGGCTGGGCTCTGTGGCAAGTGGCAGCGGGTTGCCGCCAGGATGCCCCCGTGTGTATGGTGCGCCGCGAGATTCACCGCCCTCAGGACCGAAACTGCCGTCGATGCCCGTCTACCGCATCAACAACAAGACCGTCCTTTTCATCCACGTGCCCAAGTCGGGCGGCACGTCGATCGATGCCTGGCTCACGGCCCACGCCGCTGCCTGCCTGCACAACCGGTTGCAGCGGCTGTTCAGCGTCCACGACGGGCTCGGCCTCGACTGGCAGTTGCCGATGCAGCATTTCCATGCCGAGGTGCTCGAGCGCATGTTCGCCCCCGGTTTCTTCGATTATGTCTTCATGGTGGTGCGTGATCCGCTGGAGCGGCTGAAGTCGGAATACCGCCATATCCGCGCGCTTCCCTTGCGCATCGACACCTGGCTGCCCTTTGCCGTGTGGGCACGGCTCATGCTGTGGCTGGCGCGCCGGGCGCCGAGCTTTGCCCGCAACCATCTCAGGCCGCAAAGCGATTTCGTCTGCTTCAACGCCGAAGTGTTTCGATTCGAGGACGGTCTGGAGCATATTATCAAGACAGTGGCCGAGCGCCTCGACCTGCCGGAGCCGCAAGACATCCCGCACAAGCGCAACCTCGCCGATGAGGACATCCCCGTCAGCCCCCGCACCGCCCGGGCCCTGCGCACCGCCTACGCCCGCGATTACGATGCTTTTGGCTACGACATGACTCCGGCCGAGGAAACACCGTCGGCCCTCGCTCAAACCCCATAGCACTTGCGCCCTGTCACCCGAGAGGTTACACTTATCACGTGATCGCAAGCTTTCGCCACAAGGGTCTTCGGTTGCTGTTCGAAAAGGCTGACCGGAGCAAGGTGCTTCCGGATCATGTCGACAAGATCGCGCGCATCCTTGCCCGCCTCGATGTGGCGAGCGAAGCGGGCGACTTGGATCTTCCCGGCTATCGGCTGCATTTGCTCAAAGGCGCCTTGGCGGGGTTCTGGTCGGTGAGTGTCTCGGGCAACTGGCGCATTGTCTTCCGCTTTTCGGCCGGACATGCCGAGGATGTGGACCTGATCGACTATCATTAGGAGTCAATGGATCATGGCGATGAAGGAACCACCCCATCCCGGTCTGTCGGTGCGGCATGATTGTCTCGAGCCGTTGGGTCTCAATGTGACCACGGCTGCCCGGCGCCTCGGCATCAGCCGCAAGCAGCTGTCGGATATCGTCAACGGGCATGCAGGGATTTCGCCGGAGATGGCCATCCGGCTCGACAAGGCGTTTGGCGGCGGCGCCGAGACGTGGCTGCGGCTGCAAGCGGCCTATGATCTCGCCCAAGCGATGAAACGCGCTGACGACATCAAGGTCAAGCGGCTGACACCAGCCGCTTGACGGGGCCATGGCCAAGCATCACGCCGGTTCGGGCTTCTTGCGTGTCTTGCGCTTCTTCGGCGGCCGGCTCTTGCCAGGCAGCGCCTTGACTTCGGCCGGCTTGGGCAGGGCCCGCTCCTCGGCGCGCGTCAGGTAGGTGAAGCCGATGCGGTCCTCGCCGTCCTCGCCCTTTTCCACGATCACCCGCACGGTGCCGCCATTGGCGAGCTTGCCGAACAGCACTTCGTCCGCCAGCGGCTTCTTGACGTGCTCCTGGATGATACGGGCAAGCGGGCGCGCACCCATCTGCTCATCATAGCCCTTTTCGGCCAGGAATGCCGCGGCATCATCGGACAGCTCGATATTGATCTGCCGCTCGGCCAGTTGTGCCTCGAGTTGGAGGACGAATTTCTGCACCACCTGCTTCACGATCTCCGGCGTCAGGTGAGCGAAGGCGATGGTGGCGTCCAGCCGGTTGCGGAACTCCGGCGTGAACATGCGCTTGATCGCCTCCTGGTCGTCGCCCTCACGCTTGGTGCGGGTAAAGCCATAAGCCGCCCCCGCCAGCTCGGCAGCGCCCGCATTGGTGGTCATGATCAGGATCACGTTGCGGAAATCGACTGTCTTGCCGTTGTGGTCGGTGAGCTTGCCGTGGTCCATGATCTGCAACAGGATGTTGAACAGATCGGGATGCGCCTTCTCGATCTCGTCCAGCAGCAGCACCGTGTGCGGATGCTGGTCGATGCCGTCGGTCAAAAGCCCGCCCTGGTCGAAGCCGACATAGCCGGGCGGGGCGCCGATGAGGCGCGAGACGGAATGGCGCTCCATGTATTCCGACATGTCGAAGCGCAACAGGTTGACGCCCATGGTGGAGGCAAGCTGGCGCGCCACCTCCGTCTTGCCGACGCCGGTGGGGCCGGAGAAGAGATAGCAGCCGATGGGCTTTTCCGGCTCGCGCAGGCCGGCACGCGACAGCTTGATCGCCGCCGCCAGCGCTTCGATCGCCGTATCCTGGCCGAACACCACTCTCTTTAAGTCACCGGCGAGGTCGCGCAGGACCTCGGCATCGTTCTTCGACACCGTGCGCGGCGGGATGCGTGCCATGATGGCGATGGTTTCCTCGATCTCCTTGACCCCGATGACGCTGCGCCGCTTGCTTTCGGCCACCAGCATCTGCGAGGCGCCGGTCTCGTCGATGACATCGATCGCCTTGTCGGGCAGCTTCCTGTCGCTCATGTAGCGGTCCGACAGTTCCACCGCCGCCTTGATCGCGTCCTGGGTGTAACGGATCTTGTGGAATTCCTCGTAATAAGGCTTCAGGCCTTTCAGAATCTTGATGGAATCGGCCACCGACGGCTCGTTCACGTCGATCTTCTGGAAGCGCCGCACCAGCGCCCGGTCCTTCTCGAAATGCTGCCGGTATTCCTTGTAGGTCGTCGAGCCGATGCAGCGCAGGACGCCGCCGGCCAGCGCCGGTTTCAGCAGATTGGAGGCATCCATGGCCCCGCCCGAGGTGGCGCCCGCACCGATCACGGTGTGGATCTCGTCGATGAACAGGATGGCGCCCGGAAAATTTTCGATCTGCTTGATCACCGCCTTCAGGCGTTCCTCGAAGTCGCCGCGATATCGGGTGCCGGCCAGTAGCGCGCCCATGTCGAGCTGGAAGATGGTGCACTCCTTGAGCACGTCCGGCACTTCACCCTTGGTGATCTGGCGCGCCAGGCCTTCGGCGATGGCGGTCTTGCCGACGCCCGGATCGCCGACGAACAGCGGGTTGTTCTTCTGCCGCCGGCACAAGACCTGGATGGTGCGCTTGACCTCCGTCTCGCGCCCGATCAGCGGGTCGATGCGGCCCGACTCCGCCTTGGCGTTGAGGTCGACGCAATAGGCCTCGAGCGCATCCACCTGGTTCTTCTTGCTTTCGGCGTGTGTCTCTTCGTCCTCATCCTGCTCAACCCCGCGCACGGGGCGCGAATCGGATTTGCCCGGCCGCTTGGCGATGCCGTGCGAGATATAGTTGACCGCATCGTAGCGGGTCATGTCCTGCTCCTGCAGGAAATAGGCGGCGTGGCTTTCGCGCTCGGCGAAGATGGCGACCAGCACATTGGCGCCGGTCACCTCGTCGCGTCCCGACGACTGCACGTGGATGACGGCGCGCTGGATGACACGCTGGAAGCCGGCGGTCGGCTTTGCATCCTCGCCAGAGTCCATCACCAGGTTGGCGAGGTCGTTGTCGATATAGTGCTCCAGTCCCGCGCGCAGCTCCTCGATGTCGACCCCGCAGGCCATCATCACCGCCGAGGCGTCGCTGTCGTCGCACAGGGCGAGCAGCAGGTGCTCGAGCGTGGCGTATTCGTGGCTGCGCTCATTTGCAAGCGCGAGAGCGCGGTGGAGGGCCTGCTCGAGACTGCGGGAAAATGTCGGCAAATCGGGACTCCTACTCTTTCTCCATGGTGCATTGAAGCGGATGCTGGTGGCTGCGCGCCAGTTCCATGACCTGTGTCACTTTGGTCTCGGCCACCTCGAATGTATAGACCCCGCAGACGCCTACCCCCTTTTGATGCACATGCAGCATGATGCGCGTCGCCTCCTCGCGCCCCTTGCCGAAGAAGCGTTCGAGCACGTGCACCACGAACTCCATGGGCGTGTAATCGTCGTTCAGCAACAGCACCTTGTAGAGGCTCGGCTTCTTGGTTTTCGGCCGCGTCTTGGTGACGATGCCACTCTGGCGATCTTCACGGTTGTTGTTGTCGGACGACATGACCCGTTCCGTTGGTTTCGATCCTTCAATCCTGGCCGGCGGCACTGCCGCCCGCGATCCTCGCACCACCATTATATAAGTGATTTGCCCGCGAGCGGGAGAGGAAGTTTAACGCCGGGCGCACCGGATCCACAACGCGGCGGCCTGCCACGCAAACAAAACACCCGGCAGGCGGCCCTGCCGGGTGTCAGGCTAATCACGACTCACTCTCGGGGCGCCGGGAGGAAAGCGCCGGCCGAGCCGTTGGCTGTAGGAGGCCTTACTTGGGGGCCTTCACGCCGAACTGGGCGAACTGACCTTCGAAGGGCTTGTAGGCCTCCTTTGCGACGGCCATGTAGAGTTCGCCCATCTTGTTGACCTGGCCGAGATAGGCCTCGTATGCCTCCTTGGCATAGCCCTGCTGGATCTCGAACACCTTGTCCGGGCTCTTGGCAGCGATCACCTTGTCGAGCACCGCAGCGCCCTTCTCGAAGGACTTGCGCTGGAAATCGGCCGCCTCGGCCGCCATCGCCTGCAAACCCTTGGTCATCGCCGTCGCGCTGGCGACATAGGCCTCAAAGCCCTCTTTGCCGAACCCTTGGAAATCTTCGAACGATTTCATCATCTCTCATCTCCTTCCGTCACCGTTCACGCCGTGGCATCTCCACCGCTATGACGCCAATATATGCACTGCACAAAAGTTGTCAAGCAATTTTTTTGCAGTGCACAATGAGGAGGAAACCGAAGCCTGGCGAGGACCGTTAACGGATCGGTAACGTCGATTCCGGATAGTCGGCAAGGCTGGGCAAGCGGCTCGTAATGCGGCGCAAAAAGCGGTGCGGACATGCCGGGGCAGCGACCGAACAGCCCTGCTCTCAGGGGTCATCCATCACCTGCATTGCGCGCAAGCTTCCTTCCGGGTTATTCCTCGGGCCGACAGGTGGGGTGAAGCAAACATGATTCGCAACATTTCCGTCTCCGATGCGGCGCTGCCGCGCAGGGTGAGCGTGCTTTCGTTGGTGACGGCCGTGCTGCTGGCAGCGATGACGTGGATGGCCTTGCCCGGCACGGCCGCGGCCGGGCCCCTGTTCTCGGCCATCGCGGTGGATGCCTCCAACGGAAAAGTCCTTTTCCAGCACCATTGCGACGGTCACCGCTATCCCGCCTCGCTCACCAAGGTGATGACGCTTTATCTTCTGTTCGAGGATTTGCGCGCAGGCAAGGTCACACTGTCGACCCGCTTTACCATCTCCCGCCACGCCGCCGCCCAACAGCCCACCAAGCTCGGCCTCAAGCCGGGCTCGACCATCAGCGTCAGGGACGCCATCGGGGCAATCGTCACCAAGTCAGCCAACGATATCGCCGTCGCCGTGGCCGAAGGGCTGGGGGGAAGCGAAAAGGCCTTTGCCCAGCGCATGACCCGCACTGCCCATGAGCTCGGCATGACCCGCACCCATTTCGACAATGCCTCGGGTCTGCCTGACCGGCTGCAAAGGACGACGGCGCGCGATATGGCCACGCTGGCCTTGCGCATCCAGCGCGATTTCCCCAAGCGATTCGCCTGGTTCTCGACCGTGCACTTCACCTATGACGGCCGCACTTATCGCAACCACAACCATTTGCTCGGCCGCCTCAAGGGCGTAGATGGCATCAAGACCGGTTACACGCGTGCCTCCGGCTTCAATCTCATTGCCACCATCGAGCGCGGCGGCAAGCGCGTGGTGGGCGTGGTGATGGGCGGTCGCACCAGCCGCTCCCGCAACGCCTATATGCGGCGCATGCTGGAGCGCATGTTCAGGTCGCGCAAGCTCGAGCCGTACCACATTGCCGCCCTGGTTGCCGGCCATCCCCCGGGCTATGTGCCCCGGCGTGTGGCGCTGGCAATCAGTGTTTCGACCCCGCCGCTGCCGCAGCCAAAGCCCGAAGCGGCGTGGAACAAGGATGCACGGCCGAAAGTGGTCGAAGCCGTCCTTGGCAACGATTCGGCCAGGCAAGAGGCAAAGCCGGCCGAGCCCGCAACCAGCCGGGTCCAGCCCACCACCTTCCAGTCGGTCACGGTCAGGGCGGAGACATTCGGCAAGTCCGACAGTCTTGCGCCCGCGGTCACCGGCAAGATCGGAGACGATGCGCGACTGACGAGCGAAAAGGCGCTGGCGAAGACGGAGGCGACGGATCAGCCGCCGCAACAGCCCGCCCGCCAGGATACGTGGAATATTCAGGTTGGCGCCTTCCCCACACCCCAAGGCGCCAGGCAGCGCATCGACACAGCGCTCGCGACAGGCGTCAAGGTGCTCGACGGCAAATCCGCCTTCACCATGAAAGCCGAGGCCGGGAGCGCCACCATCTACCGTGCCCGCTTCTCGGGCTTCGACGAGAAGGCCGCGCGCGAGGCCTGCAAGCTGCTCAAGCGCAAGGGGCTCGGCTGCTTCACCCTCGCGCCGGCGGCCAACTCCGGCTGACCGCCAGGGCGCCTGTCAGCCCTTGGTGCAGACGCCTTGCCGCTGCAACTGGCTCAGCCGCTTGAGCGCGGCATCCCTGGAGCTGTAAGGGCCGCCTGCCCTCTGTTGGCTGCCGTTGGTATAACCGCCCCCGACACTGACCAGTTGCTGGGTATGGCAGTTGCTCGTCGTGTCTTCGCGCACGACGTACCATTGACCGTCGCTGGCCGCAAAGGCCGGCAGGGCGGAAAGCATAGCGGCGCCGCCGAGCACCAGGAGGGCGACGTTGAGTGACTTGATGGAAGGCATAGCGACCTCCTCTCGATGGGAACCCGGGCTTGCATCACCGCAGCGCGGCGCAAGCCGGTTTGCTTCTAGGACATCGCACATGACATGAATGTGGCCGGGTGGTGAACTCACGTTCATGTTGGCCCTTCCCACGGGCTACTCGCCCAGAAGCGCGTCCTTGGCGCGGTTGATCTTGGCAGCGAAATAACTCGAGCCGCCATGATCAGGATGATAGAGCTTCATCAGCCTGCGGTGGGCGGCGCGGATTTCGGCCTCGTCGGCATCGGGGCCGACGCCGAGGATGGTGCGTGCCTCGGCTGCGTCCATGACGCCGCCTTCGGACGGTGCGCCGCGGTCGCCGTCGCTGCCCCGGCGCCAGCCGTCGTGATGGCGGTCGAGAAACGCCTCCAGTAGTTCGCGACTCTGATCGCCGGCGGCGGCGCAGTCCTGCCGAAGCGCCTTCAGGTCGTCGAGCGGCATCTCCGACAGCCGCTTGCCGGCAAAGCGACCGGTGAGCACCTCGCCGTCCATGTTGCCGCTGTCATGGTCGAGCTCCATTGCCAGCACGCCGGTGCGCACATGCGATGTGTTGCCGGGTGTCGCCCGCCCGCTCCCGAACGGCCAGCCGGGAACGAAGCCGCCCAGGCCCAAGAGGCCGAGCCCCACCAGCAACAGCGGGGCGGCGATGGGCAACAGCCCGCGCAGCGCGAGCAGCACCGCAGCGGCCACCAGCACGGCGCCTCCGGTGCGCTTGACCACCATCGCCAGGGTCGTGGGATTGGCTCCCGCCAGTCCGCGCGCGACAAGCACCAGGGCGGCCAGGGCAAGGAGACCGAGGAGCACAAACTGCATTGGTGCTACTTCATCCGCTCGATGAGAAGACGCGCTCCCGCCCCTTCGCGCCTCGAATAGTCTGCGAGCGCCTCGCGCCCGCCCGCGGCGTAGACGGCGGCGGCCTTGAGGATGTCGCGCAGGGTGCGCGGCGAGCCGGCATCGAACCGGCACCAGGCCCCCCGGGTCAGGCGCGCGATCTGCCTGAACGCGGCTTCCGCCACCGGGTCGAACCCCTCCTGGAACATGAAGCAGGGGGTGCCGAGAAGGCCGATCTCGCCGGCCATCGCGCACAGATCGTCGATGTTCTCTTCCATGCAGTCACCGACATAGACCACGGCGCCGACCTTGCCCTTCTTCACCTCGCCGCGCACATGCTTGAGCACCCGGCCGATCTGGGTATTGCCGCCGCGACAGTCGACCTTTGTCATCAGCCGGGCAAGTGCTGCCGGATCGCTCACCCAGGGCGAAGCGCGGCACTCGCGAAAGCCGCGGAAATAGACGAGCTGCACGTCGAGCCCTCCGATCCTGGCGGTCTCGGCGAACATTTCCACCTGGATGTCGAGCGCGCGGTCCCATGTCGGCTGCCGGCTCATGGTGGCGTCCATGGCGAAGATCAGCCGCCCGCGCTTGCCTGATCGCTTGGCGGCTGGCGGCATGGCCTTGACGTGATCGAGGAAAGCCGCGATTTCCTCGCCCGAAGAGGCGGGGCTCACCGCATCGGGCCGGGGCGCCGGCATTTTTTGTTTCTTCTCGCTCATCACTGCTCGGTCCCGTCGCCACGCCATCATTTCGCCGGCCACCTTTACGTCCCGTGAATATAAGCCAGAGCGGAGTGCGTTCCATCCCCCCGCCAGACCCTGAAACGGAGCGATCCGGAAAGGCGGGGGACCTTTCCGGATCGCGGTTGGCCGTAAGCATGGAGGGGGTTGCTACGGCGAAGGGATGTCCAGCCACTCGAGCAGCGGGCGGCCGGGCCTGAACCGGCAGTCGATCTGGTCGACACAGGCGGCGCTCATGGCGAGCATGAACTGCGAGGCGGCAAGCATGCCGGCGGACTGGTCGGAAACCTCGGTGAAGGCGCTTGGCTTGAGCGCCAGCATGTCGATGCCGATCTGGATGCCGACCAGCACGAAGCCCGCCACGAGGAATTCCAGCACCAGGGCCGGACGCCTCAACTCGCGGTAGAACAGCGCTAGCCCGGCAGCGATGAGCGCGGCTGAGCCAAGCACCGTGGTGGCGGTCCAGTGGGTCGAGATCGCCGCTAAGGTGCCTGACATGGCAAGGTTCAGCGCCTCGCGCGGCATGATCAGCCTATCGAATGCCACAAAGGCCAGCGCCAGCGCTGCCACCAGCCAGGCATAAACGCTGAGCGAACGCGATGATTTCCGCTTGATATAGAAGGTGATAGCGGCAGCCATGGCGCCGGCTGCGAACATCAGCGCCGATGCCGCCGCGATCATGCCGCCCTGGCCGAACTGCAGGGCATGATCGTAAGGAGGTGCCGAAGCGATGGCACCCAGGAAATAGATGACGATCAGCGGCGGCATGAGGCAGCTCAACACGGTCATGGTGATCGAGCGCGGGCGGCTGCGCTCTGCCTGAGCGGACCGTCCGGTCGATGTGACGGCGTATATTTCGCTTGTGATTGTCATCGCTTGGGGCCTCTCACATGATGTCGTGCATCAGGTTGATAACGACGATGCGCCCGTTTCCTGTATCGCTCACCCAAACTCGCTCGCCCGCAATGGCGATGCCGGCCGGATCGTTGACGGCGGTCGGGCCGAAGCCGGCGGTGCCAGAGCCGATGGTCTCGAGCAATCTTCCCTTGTGATCGAAGAGCTTGATCCGGGAGGAGGTCCTTTCGCTGACGACCAGGTCGCCGTCGCCGGCGACACCGAGCGCCAGCGGCTCATCCAGAGGGGCCGACAGCGCAAGCGGCTCGGCCGGCAGTGAGAGATCGGCATGGAATTTGAGGATGCGATTGCGCCCCTCTTCGACTACCAGAAGGCTGCCGTCCGGCGCGGCCGTCATACGGCCGGGGCGCTCGAGACCGGTATCGCGGTCGATTTCCTTGCCTTTGCGAAAGGCGACGACCGCACCCATGGCCGCCGACGAGACATAGACGGTGCCGTCAGGGCGGGCGAGCACGCCGTCGGGTGCCCTGAGGTCGCCCGTGATCTGGAAGGCGTAGCGATAGCTGCCGTCGGGGCGAGGCTCGAACGCGGCCACCCGGTTGCGGCCCGCATCGGCCGCGTAGAGCACACCGGCAGCGCCGAAGGAGACATCGCGCGGCCACTTGAGCACGTCAGCGCCGATCTCGCCTTCATAGGCGAGGGACTGCGCATCGAGCATCACCAGGCGGCTGCGCTCGGTCTCGGCGAAGACCAGATGCTTGTGGTCGGGGCTGAGGGCACCACCGACGGGCAGGCGATAACCGCAGGCGCTTGCCGTGGAGATAAGCGCACCGGGCACTGCGCCGCACAACAGATGCTGCTGCTGGTGGAGAAACTGGGCGGTAAACCCGACGATGGCGCCATAGGCCGCCAGCGGCAGGATCAAGATCTGGAGCTGCTTGTGCACTTGTGGAACACTCTCGCTTGTGATCCGTTTCGCGCTTAACCATGCAAACCGGTCGCCACGAAGCGGGCCTGAGGACATTCGGGCGGCGGCTTTGACAAGCGGTGCTCAACGATCGATTAACGCCCTGTTTCGATCTCGAAAGGATGGGTGCCGGCATCGGCGGATTCAACCGCATCGGGCCATCGGCGCCTGATTGCGGCGCGTCCGCGCCGTTGCATCGGCGGGAGCGGAAATCGGCTCATTTTGAAAAAGATTCCCGCGATCGACCAGGCAACCACGTCGACACGTGCCTCCATGCCCGATCAGAAGTGTCGCATTGCGGGACTGAGACAGCGCGTCGATGATCTTGGGGCGGGAGAGAAGGACCAATTGCTCCCGCAACCCGTCATGGCAAGGCTCGACCCCGCCATTCCGCCGGCAACTCCCCTGGCTGAGGCCGTAGCGGAACGCAAACCAGGATCAAGTCCCGGAGTGACGGACAGACAAGAGGATTCGACACCTGAGCGTTAACCGTCCTGTCATCGTGGAAGGACTAGGATTTTTCGCAGCGATTCGCTGCTGGTCTTGGCGGAAGGGGCAGGTGCGGCATGAACGGGCTTGATGCGATCATCCTCGGCATCGTCGAAGGCTTTACCGAGTTCCTGCCCATCTCCTCGACCGGCCATATGATTGTGGTCTCGGATTGGCTGGGCCTCGGCCAGAGCGACGTCAACAAGGCGTTCGAGGTGATCATCCAGCTCGCCGCCATCCTGGCGGTGGTGGCGAGCTACCGCGACAAGCTCACCCTCCGCCACATCGAGCTGTGGATGAAGCTGGCGCTTGCCTTCCTGCCCATCGGCGTCATCGGCTTCCTCCTTCGCCATCAGGTGTTGGCCATATTC
>Ga0307436_1000863_pt1 | contig 14062 bp, 13 predicted proteins | sample SalMarWE160440MG_FD_202513 | JGI IMG/M metagenome (GOLD analysis project Ga0307436, IMG submission 202513) | Salt marsh sediment microbial communities from the Plum Island Ecosystem LTER, Massachusetts, United States - WE1604-40 | ecosystem: Environmental > Aquatic > Marine > Intertidal zone >...
ATATATCCATTTGAATCCCGTGAGGGCCGGACTGATAAAGGGGATGGATGACCTTGACCGCTATAGATACAGCGGCCACAGTGTTATCATGGGGAGAGTGAAGAATGACTGGCAGGACCGTGATTACATATTGAGGCAGTTTGGAAACAAAGAAAGGGAGGCTAAAAGGGAATATAGAAAATTTGTTGTAGAGGGTATCGCTGATGGGAAAAGGTCTGACCTTGTGGGAGGAGGGCTGGTAAGGTCACATGGAGGGTGGTCTCAGTTGGTCACAATGAGAGGGAAAGGAATGGCCGAGGCGGCTGACGACCGGATTCTGGGCAGCGGGCAGTTTGTGGAGCAAATCCTGGAAGAGGCGGAGGAAAGGATACGGCAACAGTTTCCGATATTGGAACGCCGGAAGAAGATCGAGCAAGTGCTCCGCACAGTTTGCCGGGAGGAACAAATAACCCCTCAGGAGCTGCAGAGCGGAAGTCGAAGAGGCCGGATTCCGGCCATTCGCCGTAAGATAGCAGAGCAGTTGGTTAAGCATTCTGGCATACCGATGGCGGAAGCTGCGCGATTACTTGGAGTTTCGGTGTCGGCAATATCCAAGGCGCTGAGGGAATGAAAGTCAACCTAATCAAGTACGTCCCCCCACCACCGTACTACCCACTTGGTACGGACATCAACGGAGCCGAGGTCTACCGTTGTTGTCCCCAGGGGAATGTGGTCCGGATCGACAACTTCGTCCGCCTCGTGAGGGATGCCAACTGAAGAGGGAGGAAGATGACATGAATGGTAAAGTTTTCAGGTGGTGGCGGAGCAGGAATGATATGACGAAGAAACTGCTTGGAGCAATATTACTGTGCGAGATGATGATCGGGTTCTATCCCGTGATATGCCATGCGAAAAATTATTCAGAGGTCGCGGACAAGCTCCAAAAAGGTCAAACGAAAGAGGCGATCACAAAGTTGCTCGGTGAACCTGTCAGGAAAAGGATCACCGGAAAAAACCATAAATATATTTGGGGGCCGGAAGAGGAATTTTGGGACAGGATACCCATGGGGACACGCCTTGAAGTCTGGGAATATGAATTTTCTGACGGCCATCTGAATCTCTACTTCATCGATGGAAAGAATCACCTGGATTTCAAGGCATTTGCTCCGAAAGGAGTGATCTATTGAAGATGACATGGAGCGCCTCCTGCGTCCATACCAGCAGGGAACTGCATGGGTTGATTTGACATTTGGTGAAGGATTCGGAGAACATATTCATATGGGTAAGATGCGAATACCGGTCTTCCTTTTCTTTTTCTTGTGCCTCGCCTTGCCTTCTTATGCCGGAGAAAAGGTATATACGAATGCGGACCTGAGTACGCCCGCACCTTCCCTGGACAAAAACGCCAGGATAGACCCGGCGACGGGCAAGGTGATCAGGGATGCGAACGATTCGTCCTATGGCTCGACGCATGCCGAGAGTTGGCATGAAACCGCCGCGAGGACGGTACGTCGGGTGAGGGATCACGTTGGAATGGCAATAAATCAGATCAAGACGAATATGACCGCCCTTGCAGCAGTGATCGGATTTCTGTTTGTGCTGTGGGTAGCATGCCTGGTTGATATCCTCCGCAATGAATTTCTGGGAAACAATAAGCTCATATGGTTTATCGCGGTCACGTTTATCCCCGTAGTAGGATGTCTTCTTTATTTCTTTATCGGCACCCGCCAGAAGAAATACCGGATTATCCGGGACAGTTAGCAGAGAAGCCCCGCTCCGCTTTCTTTACTTTCAGGGGCTACGCCTCACGAAAGAGGTCCTCTCATGCAAGCCCTTGTCTACCCCGGGAAGTTTGAGCAGAAAAGGAGGATATATTCCCAACAGTGACCTGCTCGAAACATTTTAGTCGCCGCGTGAACCGTGGAAAAAAGACTTTGCCCTGCGGAATGCTGATGTCCGGCTTTCTAACGTCCATCGCTGGCGCGACGTTCTTTTTTGTTTACATTAACGATGCAGTTGCTGCCAGGGCGGGAGAACCGGATCAGTCTTTGCTGTTTTGGTATTTTCCCATTCTGTTTGTGGGCGTGTTCTTGGTGCTTGCCGGTGCCGGCTTGGCGGCTTGGGGAGCAGCCCGGCTGCGAAGGTCGTGCGACAGGATTGCGCCAAAGGATTGTGATTAATCGGGCTTTGAAAACTTGGTATAATTCGCCTATATTGTTTTTCAGGGGGAGATTATGAAAGTTGTTACTGCGTCGGAGATGCGGGATATAGACAGGAGGACGATCGAGGAGTACGGTATAGCCGGTCCTGTCCTCATGGAAAGGGCCGGTGTATCGGTGGCGGAAAAGGTCCGAAATCTGTTCGACAAACATAAGGTCGTGGTGATAGCGGGCGGTGGAAACAACGGCGGGGACGGGATCGTCGCGGCCAGGGAACTCTTCAACCACGGCTGGCACGCCAAAGTCCTTCTCTTTTCCAAAGAGGAGAAGCTGAGTCGCGACAACCGTGAACAATACAAGACGGCAAAGCGGCTGGGCGTGCCTGTCGAGTTCAGGACCCGCCTGACCCCGGCGGACCTGCACGGCGCTATCGTGGTCGACGCCCTCTTCGGGACCGGGCTGAGCAAGCCCGTCACGTCCGTCTTTGCCGAGGTCATAACATGTCTCAACAAATCTGATGCAAAGGTCCTTTCCGTCGACATCCCTTCAGGCATTTCCTCGGACACGGCCCGGGTGATGGGGGAGGCGGTAAAGGCCGATTATACAGTGACCTTCGGACTCCCAAAGATCGGCCATATGCTTTATCCGGGCGCTGAATTTACGGGCAGGCTGTTTGTGGAAGATATAGGGTTCCCGGACGAGCTTTTGTCGTCGGTCCTTCTCAGGGTCGAGGCCGTTGAGAAGAGCTACGCCGCATCTCTTGTGCCGGAAAGGCCGGCCCATTCCTACAAGGGGGATTATGGCCATGTCCTTGTGATCGCAGGGTCGAGAGGCAAGGCCGGCGCCCCCTTGATGGCTGCGCGGGCCTGTCTCAGATCGGGTGCGGGGATGGTCACTCTCGGCGTTCCCGAAACCCTTACGGACGTATTTCTGTCGAGGGTTCTGGAAGAGATGGTTCTTCCGCTGCCTGATACCGGCGGCGGCATTTTCTCCGAAAGGTCCTTCGATGCCATCGCCGGTTTCCTCGACTCCCGGGCCGACGTCCTGGCGATAGGGCCGGGTATTACGACAGACGTCAATATAGTAAATCTCGTGGAGAGGCTGGTGACTACGCTCACCGTGCCGATGGTGCTTGACGCCGACGCGCTTAATACGTTGTCCGGGAAAAGTGGCATTCTGAAGAAGGTAAAAGCACCGATTGTGCTCACACCGCACACGGGCGAGATGGCGCGCCTTCTCAGACCGGCTGGAAAAGTGGCCGCTTCGGCGCCGCCGGAAAGGGGATTACTGGCCGGGATTGCAGGTGACAGGCTGTCGACCGCCGTGTCTTTTTCGAAGGAGACCGGAACATGCCTGGTACTAAAGGGCGCTCCAACAATTGTAGCGGGCCCGGAAGGCAGGTCCTTCATAAATACGACGGGCAACGCCGGTATGGCCACGGCGGGGTCCGGAGACGTGCTGACAGGAATGATAGCCGGTTTGCTGGGCCAGGGGTTGAGTCCGGTCGATGCCGCAGTCCTAGGTACCTACATGCACGGGCTTGCCGGGGACATTGCCGCCTCCGGCAAGGGCATGCATTCCCTTATAGCAGGAGATATCATCGACAATATTGCGGCCGCCTTTTCCGCGCTCGAAGACGCCGAATGAACAGGCTCGTCTTTCCGGAAAACCTTAAGGGGAATGTCACCGCTTTCTTTACGGGCAGGAAGCCGGGGACCGACACGGGGGACATCGCCGGTATCCTGAAAGTCAGGGTCGCCTCGTTCTATCTTCCCATCCAGAAGCATACCGGCAAGGTCATTGTGCCGGGGCCTTCAAGAGAACCGCTGATTGCCGACGCCGTGATTACACGCGAGGCCGGCCTGTTTATAGGTGTTCAGGTCGCCGATTGCGTTCCCGTTCTCCTTTACGATCCCAAGAGGGCGGTCATCGGCGCCGTCCACGCGGGATGGAGAGGGACTTCCGAGGGGATACTGAAAAATACGGTGAGGAGCATGATGGACAGGTTCAGGTGCGAAGCGGCGGACATCCTCATTGCGATAGGACCCGGCATAAGATCATGCTGTTACGAAGTGGGTTATGATGTCGTGCGTGCAGTCGGTCATGCCACCGGCGAGGGAGACTATATTTTTCGCAAGGGTGAGAAATATTGCCTTGACCTGCCGACGGCAAATAAATATCAGGCATTGTCGATGGGCGTCCCGGAAGCCGGCATATGGATTTCCGGGGAATGCACCTTCTGCAATCCCGACAGATATTTCTCCTACAGATATGCGAAGGGGCCGATCGGAAGACAGGGCGGTTTCATCGGTAAGACCCCGCCCCTGATCCGGTCCTCGTAGTGATTTTGGAATCGGCAAATCAGGGAATTCCCGATTGTTTTCTCCTGTGGCGGGCCCTATCATGTGAACATGGAAAGCTTTTGCATATGCAAGGAATGCCCTCTGCATACCAAATGCAACGATTGCCATTGCAGCTGTCAGGCCTGCGCGTCTGCTATTGAACGGTGTCCGGCAAGGAGCATATCCGTCATCTATTGGGACGGCACATATGGTGTCGTCAAGGACGTAATTCTGGATGAACTGATATGCAGTGCTGAGATAAAGCAGTTTCTCCGTTCCGGCGGGTGGGCCGTCCTTGGCTGTGATCCGATACGCATCGAAGAGAGGGTCAGCCTGGCTTCACCTCTCCGCAGACCCGGCATGTACGATTCCGGTGAACGGGCAGACGAAGCCATTCTGCCTGTGTCCAGGATCATCTGACGGGCCGGCCGCGCGGTCCGGGTTATTCACGGACGTACGCAGGCACTGCGGGTTTTCAAGAAAGCCTCTGTTTTACCGACGCTCTTTTCCCTGTGATTCCGAACAATTTTCCTGTTGTCCATGGTAAAATTATTTCAAAGTCAGGACTTGCTGATGCTGATGTTGCGTATGAAAAAAAGAAGGCGACCGTTTACATTGTTCCCGTTTATGGCGGCGAAGGTGTCCGGACCACGGTAACCGTAACCAGTGCGGGGACGCTTATCGATGGCATCCAACCAGGCGAGAAATCACAAAACGAGAGGTTCTCATGATCAGAGCGAAAGATGTAATGACCACCGATGTAATCACCGTTACCCCCGACACAACCGTTGAGGATCTCGGCCGACTGTTTATTCAAAAGCGCATAAGCGGCGCACCTGTGGTCGACGCCGAGAATAAGTTGTACGGTATAGTCACTGAAAATGACCTGATAAAGCAGAACGAGCGGTTTCATATCCCTACCATGATCAGGCTGTTCGACGCCTTTATCCCTTTGGGTGGCGATTCTTCGATTGAAAGGGAGATCAAGAGGATGTCCGCGTCAAAGGTGTCCGAAATATGCAGGAAGAAGGTCGTGACTGTCGAACCTGAGACCCCTCTGGCCGACATTGCTACCATCATGTCCGAAGAAGGAGTGCATCTGCTGCCGGTGGTGAGTTCGGGAAAGCTGGTGGGAATTATCGGCAAGATGGACGTGATAAAAGGGACGGTGGGGTGAAGCTTCTGAGCGGAAGCAGTGAAGAGACGGAGGAGATAGGTTACAGACTGGGGAGGAAGTTGAAGGCGGGCGATGTGGTAGGGCTGTACGGCGATCTGGGCGCGGGTAAGACCACTATGGTGAAGGGGATCGCCAGGGCCTTCGGGATAGAGAGGCGCGATGTGACAAGCGCCAGTTTTACCATAATTGCCGAATACCGGTGCACCCCGCCTTTCTTCCATATCGACCTCTACCGCGTCGGCGAAGGAGAAGACCTGGACAATACGGGAATATGGGAATGCATCGGAGGCGGATCGGTCTCTGTCATAGAGTGGGCCGAGCGGCTGGGAAAGCCTCCTGTCCGTGATTATATCAAGGTGATAATTGAAGACGGCGAAAAGGATGTTCGTGAAATAACGATAGAAGGGGTAGATGAAAAAGATTGGAATAATCTGTAAACCGGGAAGGCCGGAGCCGGAAGAGATACTGCGGGAACTCCTGCCGTGGCTGAAGGGAAAGGGCTATGAGACCTTTGTGGACCGGGAGGCCGCCGCAGCACTCAACATCCCGGGGTTCACGAGAAGCGAGATCGCTTACGCCGTCGATGTCGTCTTTGTCCTGGGGGGTGACGGGACCATGCTCTCCGTGAGCAGGTCGGTCGCGGAGAAAGGCGTCCCCATACTTGGGATCAACCTGGGCAGTATGGGCTTTATTACGGAGATCAATAAAGACGAGCTGTATGACGTGGTAGACAGGATTCTGGCCGGTGATTGCGCCATCGAAGAGCGACTGATGCTCACGGCCAAGATCCTCAGGGCGGGGGAGGAGATATCGGGATACACCGTCCTGAACGACGTTGTGATAAACAAGGGCGCCCTTGCCAGGATAATAGACATGGAGACGTTCATAAACGGTAAATACGTGACCACCTTCAAGGCCGACGGCCTGATCGTCTCGACGCCGACGGGCTCGACGGCCTATTCCCTCTCTGCCAGCGGCCCGATCATCTATCCCACGCTGGACAGCATCGTGTTGACGCCGATCTGTCCCCATACGCTTACCAACCGGCCGATCCTGCTGCCCCATGATTTCAGGATCGAGGTGGCCCTCAGGACCCTGAGCGAAGACGTATATCTGACACTGGACGGTCAGATAGGCGCCCCCCTCAGGATGGACGACGTCATAGAGATCAGTCAGGCGGAATACAAGACGAGGCTCCTCATCCCTTACGAGAGGGACTATTTCGAGATACTGCGGAACAAGCTGAGATGGGGGGAACGGTAGAGTGGACGCCGAAAAGGGGAGGAGCAGCATCTTTGAAGACCTGACGACCATGCTCGAATTCTATCAGGCCATGGGTATCGAAAGGATGCCCATTGAACTGAGGGAACCCCCTGTTGATACGACTTCTCAGATGAGAAAACCGGGAAAGCCGGGCGTCGCGGCAAAGAAGCCTGAGACTTCCGTAATCTCTGCTTCTTCAGGTGGAGAAACGCAACGGGCAGCGGAAAAGTCCGGACGGCTGAAGGACCTCAGGGACGAGATAGGAGAGTGCGTGCGGTGCAAGCTTTCGAAGCAGAGGAAGAACATAGTTTTTGGTGACGGAAATCCGGACGCGGCGCTGATGTTCATCGGAGAGGGCCCGGGTAGGGAGGAAGACATCCAGGGCTTGCCCTTTGTTGGCGACGCCGGGATGCTTCTTACAAAACTCATAGAGAAGATGGGCCTCAAGAGAAAGGACGTGTATATAGCGAACATTGTGAAGTGCAGACCGCCGGGAAACAGGGACCCCGAAGAGGACGAAGTAGCGACGTGCAGACAGTTTATCGAGGCCCAGATAGAGATCATCAAACCCCGCGTCATCATGACTCTCGGCAGGATCGCCCTCCAGACGCTGCTGGAAAATCCGAAACTGAAGATAAGCCTTTCGAGGGGGAGTTTCCTCGATTACCGCGGGGTCCCCGTAATGCCCACCTTTCACCCGGCCTATCTGTTGCGTAACCCGAAGGACAAGTGGCTTACCTGGGCCGATGCCCAGAAGGTCATGGAGAGGCTACATGTCGGCTGAGCGCAAATTTTGCCGGCGGGCGGCGTCATTCTTCCTCAGGAACAGGGCTGCGGGACGTGGTGAGCACGATACCTTGTCCGGGTCTCAGCTCATAGGAAAAGGGGGCCGGGACATTATCGAGGCGGTACTCCGGGGAGATATCTCCGAGGGGAGTTCCTGTCTGTAAGTATGTCTGGAGATCCTCCGTATAAAAATGCTGGCTGTTATATATATCCTTGTTCATGATCAGGAGAGACTCCTCCGGCGTGTGGCTTGAAGCCTTCCACATAAGAAGTATGTTGGGATTGTCGCAGTGAGGCAATTCGGTGGAGGCGTCCTCCTGGAAGATCACGTGGCTGCTCTTCATTTCGTTGACCCTTCGCACATAATCGGTGAGATCGATGGCCGTCTCCTCCCAGTCTTCGGGCCTGGTCTTTACCACATGGGGCTTCTTCCGGAAGCCGAACTCGAACCCCATAGGCATCATCAGTCCTCCTGAAAAAAGGGCGGCGAAAAGATAACGCTGTTTGAGACCATCCACGTTCCCGTTCAGCTCCTCGCAGAGCCTGACGGTGTCGTGGCTTTCCGGGAAGCTTATCGACGGGACGATGTCCCGCGTCAGAACATACTGCTTCATCAGCCATGGGCTCCTGAAGTCCCACCATTTCGAGCTGTTGAATATGTAATCGAAGCCGGCCCTGGCGGTCTTGATTGTTAAATCGGGCGGACACCCCAGGGTCTCTGCGAAAAAGAGTACATCGGGATGTTTCTCCCTTGTCTCATGGATGAGTCTTTCCCAAAAACTGCGGGGAAGCTGGTAGGCCGCATCGCAGCGGAACCCCGTGAACCCCAGCTCTATAAGGAAGGTCACGATCCTGAGACAGAGCCCGTAGAGCCCTTCCTTATCACGTGTATTCCTGTGGTCGAATTTTGCCAAGTCTTTCCAGACCACTTTCTTGCCGTTTTCGTCCGCGAAAGGGTGGGCCACCCCGCCTTTTCCTTCCCACATGAACCACTCGGGGTGGTCCTTCAGCAGATTCGAATCCACACTGCAGTGGTTGATCACAAGGTCAACCATGACCCTGAGACCCATCCTCTCCGCAGAAGCGACCGCCGCTTTTACCTGTTCACGGGGCGCAAGGGAACTTTCCCTGTTCAGAAAGAGCGGATTAAAATCAAAATAGTCGGCTATCGAATAGATGCTCCCCGACCTTCCGGTCATCTGGATGGGGTTGACAAAGACCCAGTTGAAGCCCATTCCGGCGGCCCTTGACAAGTGGCCCTCCCAGTCCGAAAAAGTTCCGGCAAGCAACGGGAAGAGGTTGTAGATCATCATTTTTTCGGGTGGTCTCATGTTTGTCTCCTTTGGTGGTTTATCGAGATTCCTGATGTCCATGAAATTGTCTGCACGTCTGTTCGATGAGCTTTTCATTCTGAGCGAGTACGGCGAGCCAGAAGTTCATCCTTTCTGCGTTCGTTCTGTCGCTCCAGTGATCAAACAGATGCGGGGCGTTGTCAATGGGAATCCTTCCCCTGCCCGGATGTATTTCGAGGGAGAAGGATACCTTGTCCGGAGTCAAGTTGCCCAACGACGTGCTTACGATCGATGACAGCCCCGAGGGGCCGTACATGAGGTCCAGAGATTCCTTGCCCCTGAACTCAAAGGGCAGGGGGACCGCATCGAGAAAGCTCATGTGGTCTGATACCCCGAATGGGTTCGCTGCTGAAAGAGGGTGACCGTCATGGAGGTGAAGATGAAGAGGCTTTCCCAGTGCTGCCAGTTCCCTCACGACACGGAGCGTTTCAGGTAATGCCGCTTCGACGGCGCAGACGATGTCTTCCATCAGGTCACTTACCCCCGGATCAGAAGTCCTTATATTGCAGACGTCACTGCCGGGGTGTATCTGCGAAAACACCTCGCGGGCCTTCCATATACCGACGTGGCCGGCGTCGATGCAGGCGCTGACATTCTCAAGACCGCGGACCTTGCGGAAGAGATCGACGAATGCTTCAGTGTCCAGGCCTGCTGCATACTCTATAAAGAGATGCGGACCATTTTCAGCCTGTAAGAGGAGGTCCAATTCCCCCAGGGCCTTTGTGTAAGCGTCAAATTGAGTTGATATTTCCATCTGATCGTGGACGACGAGGCCGAAGATACGCCCCCTGGCCCTGGCGGCGAAGTCCGATATATTCGTCCTTCCACCCGTGTCAAGGACATCAAGCCCCCGCTTCAGATGAACTGCCGCCGGTGTTTCAGGGTGAGGCTTGAACTGCAGCAGATAGTCCAGTTCTTCCGGTGTTTCCGCATAAAATTCGGTGCCCAGTCCCGCCTGGCTGAAGCGGAGCCTCGCCAACTGCAAAAGGGCATCGTCACCGTCTATCCTCTTCTGAAAAAGGGCAAGTATACGCGGGCAGGGAACGGCCTTTTTCCCCTTGCCTGGCATGGTCCGCTTCAACGGACACCCTGCTGGGGTCTTGACTGTACAAGATAGATCTCGTCTCCCGAGATCACACCTTCGATGTCCTGAGGCTTACCAAGGTCCTTCTCCACAGAGACGGCGATATTCATCAGCCGCTCCCCCGTGGTCATTCGGGCTTTTTCATCCGTCGAGAGGGATGCCCCGGTATAATCCGTTACTTCCCTCGACAGCTCACCGGGAGGCCCGGGCACAAAGGCATAACTGAAGCTCGCAAAGGAGAGCATCCTCACGGCACCTGTGTGTTTGTCGCAAACCATACGGTAAGGTGTTCCCGGCACCCTGCCCGCCGCAAGGGCCTCGCCGAGTCCCTTTGCCAGTTCTATATATACCTCATCGCGTTCGCCTGTGACAGGGTTTATCGTGTGCATGATAAACGAATATTCCGGTATCATCATCTCCTGAACGAGGACCGCCATAAAGGCGTTTTTGTGCGAAATCCCGAGTTCAGCCCTGCTTGTTACGGCCCTCTCTGTCCAGAGCGACGCCCAGACGGACCTGACCGCATCTCCCGCTTTGTCCGGGGATACGTTGGCGACGGTCTCGTAGAGGCCGGCGCCGGACAGTCCCTCCAGGTCCTCGCAGTTCGAGCTTGACCGGACCATCAGCCTCTTGCCGGGTCCGAACATCCTTTCTACCGCCGCTGCCAACTCCTCCGGCTCTTCCGTCTCTGCGATTATCTTTCTTATCCTGACAAGGATGTCCTGTCTCTCTACCGTCCCGGACGTGTCCAGACGCTCCGTAAGAGACCGATGTTCTCTTTCGAGTTCAGGGCGCTCCTTCAGTGACTCTTCCAGTGCCCCGAAAGGTATTACTGCACCTCGCGGCGTCCTGAATGCTCCTCCCGAGGTCAATGACAGTTCCATAAGTCTTCTCGCCCCAAAGGCCTTGCCGCCTCCGCTTTCGAAGGTAACACGATCGATTCCGAGCAGCCCTTTTCCCGCGGTCATGACAACCGCGGGAAGCCTGATGTGGGCGGCAGGTGACTGCCTTACGGGCTCTTCCGTCGAGCCTTTTGAGACGGTGTATCGAACATTTTCACCTCCGGCGTCCAGGGCAATGGTCTTTCCACTCAGAATGTGGAGATCGGAGAAGAGGTCCTTGTCCTCGCAGATGACGAACACAACGCCGCCCTGTCTGGCGCGTACCGACAGGTGTGAGAGGTGGGGCATCTCGTGCGGCACGACCATTGCCGTGATCCCGGCCGGTATCTCTTCATCGCCTTCGACTTTCCGGAGCAGGGCGATGACCGGACGGGCGGAAGACGCAGATAAACCGGAGAGACCTGAAAGGGGCTGCAGGGTGCCCGATGCATGTCCCGGAACGATGACATCCCAGGGGGGAAGGGCCGCCTTCTGCCGGATGTTCTTAAGGAGAAGCTCGGCGAGTTTGGAGAGTTGGAAAACCGGGTGGCTCCTTATCTCGGATTCAGCGAACACCTTTATCGCCCGCCGGCCTACTCGCAGCGCATCACCGAGCTTTTCGGCCCTCTCGGGGAAGAGTGAGAGTATCCTGCCCGTATGGGCTTCAGCCAGCCTGAGGCTTCTGTCGACACTTGCCTTCAGTCTGAGAAGCTGGTCCCGGCTGTCCCCGTCGAAGTCCTTTCTCCATGCACCGGCTTCAGATATGATTGCCTGGCTTTCCTCACGGTCGGATCCGCTGATCATGAGGTTTTCGACCGTCATTCCGAGGCAGCCGAGAGCGTGCTGCCAGGGAAGAGACTCACGGGACCTGAGATCGTCAATGATCCGGCTCAGCAGGACGAAAGAGAAATCCTCCATGCCTATATCGGCGGCCAGCAGTTTCTGTGCCCGGGAATCCTCCTGCTTGCGGAAGCTGCCGGAAAAAAGGCCCCGGAGCTGAGTCAGAAGTGCCAGCACATCCATCAATTCTTCAGTACTTTCCGCCGAGTTTTTTGCTTCGAGAAAGCGTTTTATGAGGCCGGCCTCACTCTCGCCTTCGGCCGTCGCGATGGAGGAGAGACGTTCATCGAGAGAGCCGGCATTGAAAAACTCCGTGAGTTCGCGATGGAATTTTCTGAACTCATCGACAAAGGAAGAGGGGTAGTCGGAGCCGGGAGATGTAATTCGCTCCAGCACGTCCGATGAAGTTTCGAGGTCCTCCGGCCCGGCATTCCGGTGAAGCTTGTTCTGAAGGGTCGTCTTGATCTCCCTTTTCAGCTCCCGGGGGATATCGTTTCTGTGGGCTATGTCCCGTATCCTGGTGAGAGGCTCAGGCCGGAGGAATTCGCTGTCGAAGGAGGGCAGCCAGGGATAGATCTGCCTTATAATAAAAAAGTTTTCGGGCTTTGCCATACGTGTGAGACGAAGGAATATGTCCTTCGCCATACGCGCGTGATGAGAAGGCCGGTAGTGGCCGCCGTCTTCGCTCACCCTTACCTGGCCGGTGCCGAGAAAACGGAGGTAGATTGCAAGGTATACGAGCTGCCCGACAGTGAGGTCCGGCGCATCGTCCGAAAAAAGATCGTGGACCCAGTCGAGCTTTTCCCTCCAGCTCCTTCTCTTCCTGTCGGCCCCGGCAATGACCTGTGCAAAGTCGCCGGCCGGTATTTCAGGCCTTGGCTGCACAGCCGCTCCGGGCGGGAGACCGATAATGGATAAAAGCCTCTCCCGCGCGTTATTGATCAGCACGGGAGGATCGGGCCACTGTTCCAGGATGAGGGACCCGGAATACCTTCTCCTCTTCAACCGGTCGATAAAGCCCCTTATGCCGGAATCGTCCCTGCCGGACGGTCCTGTGAAGAGGGGCAGATGTCTGTCTGCGTCGCCGTAATTTTCGTGCAGATGCACGTGGATGACCGGCAGATCGTCATCCAGGAGATCCATATAGCGGAGGTAATCATTGCGTGTAGCAGGGCAGAGATTCGCATGTCCGAGGTCGAGGCACATTCCTATCCCCGGCCTTTTACCGGCCCCTGCATCGAGAAGGCGGAACAGCTCGTTGAAATCCCCGGGTGCCGTCTCGGGAGTATTCTCTATGGACAGGCTCATCCCTTTGCCGGAGAGTTCCGTTGCCAGCGGCCCGATCGCCCTGGCGAAGGCCGCGGCCCCCTGTTCTTTACAGAAGTGGATGTTCATGACTACGGCTCCCACATCGCGGGCAAGGCGGATTGCCCGCTCCATTTCGCCTTCGGACCCCTGAACGAAGGGGTTCCACCGCCACGGGACATGAACGGACAAACGTATGCCGTTGGCGGCGGCCGTATCTTTTATGTAGACGCGGGTTTCTTCGGCCAGTTCCTCTTCCGACCAGCCTTCTCCCGTCTCTTTCCTGTCGGGGAACCACTCGAAGGCATCGAACCCGTTTGAAACCGCGTATTCGAAGGGCTCAGTAATGCTTCGGGCGAACCATGCGGTCTGGTTGCCTATGCTGAACCTTTTCTCTTCAGCCATCTACTATGCCAACCTGCGGCCTCGCCTGGACGACGTGGAGGTCTTTACCCGAGAAGACCCCCTCTATGTCCTGTGGTCCTCCGAGAACTTTTTCGACCACTTCTCCCACTTCGGCTACGCCTGTCATGAACCTCCGGCGGAAATCCGTGTCCCAGACGATCCTTTCATCGCTGTAATCCAGAACGACACGCCGGGGTTCGGGCAGCATGAAGCTGTCGTAAAGGCCAGCGCCGGCATATCCCGCCAGGTCTTCACCGTTCGAATCGGAACGGAAGGTCAATCCGCCGCCGAAGAGCCCGATACTCTTGCCGGGATAAGAAAGCACCCTCAGCGCCTTATCGCCTTTTTCACGTACGAAGCTGAGCGCCCTTCCGGGGTAATTCCCGACAAGGGCCTCGCCCAGACCAAGGACTGCCTCGGCATAGATCTCATCCCTGTTTCCCGTCAACGGGTTCACCGTGTGGACGACATAGCTGTAATCAGCCTCTA
>Ga0307436_1000866_pt1 | contig 14046 bp, 16 predicted proteins | sample SalMarWE160440MG_FD_202513 | JGI IMG/M metagenome (GOLD analysis project Ga0307436, IMG submission 202513) | Salt marsh sediment microbial communities from the Plum Island Ecosystem LTER, Massachusetts, United States - WE1604-40 | ecosystem: Environmental > Aquatic > Marine > Intertidal zone >...
GTCGTCGCGATGCGCGATCCCGATCCGCGCACCTCGGGGCAGTCGCTCGAACGGTTGCGGCAGGCGGGAATCGAGGTGGCGCTCGCCGATCCCGCCGGCAATCCGGCCTGGCTGCATGAAGGATATCTGAGCGCGGTGGGGGCGGGGCGGCCGTTTGTTTCCGCCAAGCTGGCGGTCTCCGCCGACGGCAAGATCGGCCGGCAGGGCCAGCCGAACGTCGCGATCACCGGCGAGGCGGCCCGCCGCTACACCCAGGCGCTGCGCGCCCGTCAGGACGCCATCCTCGTTGGCGCCGAGACCGCCCGCACCGACAATCCCTCGCTCACCGTCCGCCTGCAAGGGCTTGAGGAGCGCTCGCCGTTCCGGTGGGTGGCGCTGGGCGAACGGCCCGCCGATCCCGCGCTGCGCCTGTTTACCGACGGTGGACCGCCAACCGGCGTCATCGCCACCGATCCGGCGCGTGCCGACGGACTGCCGGCCGCCATCGAACGGCTGATCGTCCCCGCCGCGGCCGAGGGCGGTATCGATTGGTCCGCGGCGCTGCGCGAACTCGCTCGCCGGCGCACCAACATGCTTCTTGTCGAAGGTGGCGCGGCCGCACTTCGGACCCTGCTCGCCGCCGGCCTCGTCGATCGGTTCTACCTCTTCCGCTCGGACCGCCAGGTCGGTGCCGACGGCGTCGCCGCCGGCGACCTCGAAACCGCGATCGCCGAGGCCGGCTTGCGGGCGGCGCGACAGCGCCCGTTGGACGCGGACCGACTGACAATCTACGAGAGGGCCCGCTGATGTTCACCGGGATCGTCACCGATGTCGGCCGGCTCGCGGGGGTCGTGGCGCGCAACGACGGGCGCGAGCTGACAATCGAAACCGCCTATGACCCCGAGACAATCGCCGTCGGCGCCTCGATTGCCTGCGACGGGGTGTGCCTGACCGTCACCGACAGGGGCGTCGATGACGGGCACAACTGGTTCCGGGTCTTCGCGGCGCTCGAGACGCTCGACGTCACCACCGTCGAAAAGTGGCAAAAGGGGCGCCGCCTCAATCTCGAGCGATCGTTGAAGGCGGGCGACGAACTCGGCGGCCACATCGTGCAGGGGCACGTCGACGCCGTCGCCACGGTGACCGCCCGCGAAGACATCGGCGACCAGATCCGTCTCGATTTTTCGGCGCCGCCCGAGGTCATGCCCTTCATCGCCAAAAAGGGCGCCATCGCCCTCAACGGCACCTCGCTGACGGTCAACGAGGTCGGCGCCGACAGCTTCTCGGTGCACCTCATCCCGCACACCGTTGCCGTGACGGCCTGGGGCGACACTCGGCTCGGCGACCGGGTCAACCTTGAGGTCGACCCATTGGCGCGCTATGCCGCCCGCCTGATCGAAACCCGTGACCGGCCGGACGAGCCAGGCAATTGACCGAGTAGCTGACCGAGTGGCTGACCAAGTGACAGACCAAGGGACCGACCGAGTGGCCGACCGGATGGCCGAGGCCCCCCACATCCTCATTATCGAGGCGCGCTTCTACGAGGACATCTCCGACGCGTTGCTGGCCGGCGCGACCGCCGCCCTCGCCGAGGCCGGGGCCCGGGTCGACCGGCACGCCGTGCCGGGAGCCCTCGAAATCCCGGCGGCGCTTTCGTTCGTGCTCGAAGCGGCGGCCACCGGCGTCGGCCCGTCCTATGACGGCTTCGTGCTGTTGGGCTGCGTCATTCGCGGCGAGACCGGCCACTACGACATCGTCGCCACCCAGTCGGCCCGCGCCGTCATGGATCTGGCGGTCGCCCATGGTCTGGCGATCGGCAACGGCATCCTCACCGTCGATACCGTCGAGCAGGCCCGCGAACGCGCCGGCAGGGAGCGCCGCGACAAGGGCGGCGTGGCCGCGCGCGCCGCCCTGGCCATGGTCGGTCTCAAGCGCGACCTGGGCCTTTGAGGGTGGCCGGGCCGTCCCCCCGACGTCCCCGACCACTCCGGGCAGCGGCCAATCAGCGCAGCCTCGCCCGCCTGGCGGCGGTCCAGGCGCTCTACCAGATGGATGTCGGCGGCGCCTCGCTGCCCGAGACCCTCGAGCAGTTCGTCAGCCACCGGCTCGGCCAGGAACTCGAAGGCGAGCACTACCTTCCCGCCGACGCGGATTTCTTCCGCGCCATCGTCTCCGGGGTGGTCGGCCGGCAGATTGAAATCGACCCCCTGATCGACCAGGCCCTGACCGCCGACTGGCCGCTGGGCCGCCTGGACAAGACCCTGTGCGCGATTCTGCGCGCCGGCACTTTCGAATTGTGCTTTCGTGCGGATATCCCCGCCCGGGTGGCGATCGTCGAGTATGTCGATGTCGCGCGGGCCTTTTTCTCGGGGGACGAGCCGAAGCTCGTCAACGCGGTGCTCGACCGCCTGGCGCACGCAAGGCGGCGCAGTGAATTCGAGGCGGAACCGGAAAAGTGACGCAGCAAGCCAGCCCGCCCTGGACGCAACGCGGCACCGCGTACCGCAACATCGCACTGCTGACGACCTCGATGGCCACCGTCTCCTCCAACCAGGCGGTTGTCGTTTCCGCCGCCGCGTTGGCCGCCATCTCGCTGGCGCCCGATCCGGCGCTCGCCACCCTGCCGATGACCGCGACAATCGTCGGGCTGGCGCTGTCGGCGCTGCCGGCCACCCGGATCATCCACGGATTGGGCCGCAGAAAGGGCCTGATGCTCGGCGCCGCGGTGGGGATCGCGGCGGGCGTCGTGGCGTTCTACTCGATCATTCTTGGCTCGTTCTGGCTGTTCTGCGCGTCCCTCTTCTTTGTAGGCACCTCCGCCGCCTTCGTGCAGCAATACCGCTTCGCCATCGCCGACAGCGTTTCCGGCGATCTCAGGGCCCGCGCCATCTCCCTGGTGCTGGTGGGAGGGGTGGCCGCCGGCATCATCGGCCCGCAAACGGCCCTGTTCGGCAAGGACCTGTTCGCCGGGGCTCCGTTCGCGGGGTCGTTTCTCGGCATCGTCGGGTTGTCGGCGATCGGGTTCGTGGTTCTCTCCTTCACCCGCCTGGCGCCGCCGCGCCATCCCAAGCCGGGGGACGCGCCCGGACGCTCGACAAGGGAGCTCCTGCGCAGCCCCACGGTCTTCGTGCCGATCGCGACCGCCATGATCAGCTACGCCCTGATGACCTTCGTGATGGTCGCCGCGCCCCTGGCGATGGTCACGGTTTGGGGGCACTCACCCGCCGAAGCGACCGGCGCCATCCAGGCGCACATCGTGGCGATGTACCTTCCCAGCCTGATCACCGGCTGGGTCATCTCGAGGATCGGGGCACCCGCCACCATTGCGATCGGTCTGGTGCTGATCGCCGGGTGCGCCTTCGTGAACCTGAACGGCGTCTCCGTGCTTCATTTCTCCGTCGCGCTGGTGATGCTCGGCGTCGGCTGGAATTTCGGGTTCATCGGCTCGACGACGATGCTGACCGGCGCCTACGCGCCCGAGGAGGCCGAACGCGCCCAGGCACTCAACGAACCGCTGGTCTTCGGCGCCATGGCCGTCGCCTCGATCGGCTCCGGGGTATTGCTGCACACCATCGGCTGGCAGTCGATCAACGTCCTGGCCTTCCCGATCGTGCTCGTCGGGTTGGCCCTGCTGGGCTGGTGCGTGATGAACGGTCGGCGGGCGCCGGCCTGAGACCGGGGCGGCCCTAGAAGAGGTTGATGCCGCTGACCGACTTCAGGATCGCCTGGACGAAGGTCTCGTCATCCCCGTAGCCCGGCGTCCGACGCGGCACGGTGGCGAACACCTTGCCGTCCTGCAGGGTGTAGACGGCCTTGTCGGTCACCCGGTTGTTGGAATCGAAATAAACCGCCAGCACCGTCCGCTCGACGGGCCGGCTGGCGCCGAACTCGGTCTCGGCGACCTTGGTCTCGATGTAATAGAAGGCGAGCTCGGCGCCCAACGTGTTGGTGGTCTGCGGCGAACCCAGGACGATCTCGACGAAGTCCCTGGAGACGCCGGGCCGGATCTGCTGCAAGGCGTCCTCGGGGATCGAAAAGCCCTCGGTGCGCGTCTTGGAGAAGGCGAGCCCGGTATTGGCGCATCCCGCAAGCCCGCTCCCCAGTGCCATGAGGAGGGTGATCGCAACGGCGGGCACTATGGAATGGCGAAGGGACATCAACTACATTCTCCGCGCCGGGGGACGGCTTGGCTGTGATGGGCGTTCGCGACGCGCCGGCCCTGTGTAGCCGCCAAACCCGCGCCGTGGCAAGCAGTCCGTCCACGCCACCCGCCAGTCGCGGCTCGCCGAGCCAAACGCCCCGCAAAGAAGCGCAATGATGCCGTTTCCATTCCGCAAAGACCGCCTGGGTGACGCGGCAGTGGCCGTCTACACACCGATTGTGGCGCAATCCCGACACCCCCGCCCGTTCCTCGAATGGGGGATCGCCGACACCGCGACCGGCCGCTTCGACCTCTTGTCGCTGCACGTGGCGCTGGTCCTGCACCGGCTGCGCCGGGAGCCGCAAGCCAGACGATTCGCCCAGGCGCTGTTCGATCTGTTTTTCCGGGACATGGATCGCTCACTGCGCGAGATGGGCGTGGGCGACCTGTCCGTGCCGCGCCGCGTCGCCCGCATGACCGAGATGTTCTATGGGCTTCTGGCCAGCGTCGGCGAGGCGCTGGACCTCTCCGACGCCGCGGCGCTCACCGCCGCGCTGTCGCGCAACGTCTACGACCAGGAGCCCAACGCCGCCGCCGAGCTCGCCACCTACTGCCGGCGGCAGGCCGCCGCGCTCGCCGCGCAATCGGCCGACGACATCGTTGCCGGCCACCTGGAGTTTGCCCCCCATGAAACCGACGCCTGAAGCAGATCTTTCGACCCTGCTCGGCACGCGGGTGCGGCTCGCCCGGGTGCCGCCGGCCGGCCGCAAGGTGCGCATCGAGGCCGACGCCGAGGCGCTCGAGGCGATCGCCTCGCGGCTCGGCATCCTTGGCGTCGACCGCTTCACCGCCGCGATCAACGTGGCGCCCTTCCGCGGCGGCCTGCGGGTGAGCGGCGAACTCGACGCCGCGGTTCGCCAGCAATGCGTGATCACCCTCGAGCCGGTCGACGCCTCTGTGCACGAAACCATCGACCGCGTTTTTCTCGAAGGCCCGGACACCGCGCAGAAGCACGTCCTCGTCGATCCGGAAGCCGAGGACGAGCCGGACTGGTTCGACGGCGAAGTGCTCGATTTCGCCCCGCTTCTGATCGAGACCCTGTCGCTCGCCCTCGATCCCTATCCGCGCGCCCCCGGCGCCCGTCTCGAGGAGGCCCCGGCCGGCCCGGATGCCGACCGGGCGTCCCCCTTCGCGGCGCTCAAGGCCCTCAAGCCGCGCTCGCCGCAAGGTTGATATGCTCTCAAAAGGCTTGCCTCGCCCCTTTTCGACGATAAGGTGCCCCGTGCGCCGGCCCTTCCAGCTTTGTCGATGAATCCTCAAATCACGATATCGGTCGACGCCATGGGCGGCGACAACGGTCCCGCCACGGTGCTCAGAGGCGCCCGGATGGCGCTCACCGAGCGCCCCGCGACCCGCTACGTCTTCCATGGCGACGAAACCGAGCTTTCCGCGCTCATGGCGGCGCTCCCCGGGCTCGGGACCGTCTCCGAAATCGTCCATTGCGACACCGTCGTGCCGATGGACGCCAAGCCGGCCCAGGCGCTGCGCCGCGGCCGCGGCAGTTCCTCGATGTGGAGCGCCCTGCAGGCGGTCAAGGACGGCGCCGCCGACGTCGCGATCTCGTGCGGCAATACCGGTGCCCTCATGGCGATGGCGACGGTCTGCCTCCGGCCCATCGACGGCATCGCCAGGCCCGCGATCGCGGCCATCTGGCCGACCCTGAAGGCCGACACGATCGTCCTCGATGTCGGCGCCACCGTCGGCGGCGACAGCCGCCAGCTCGTCGATTTCTCGATCCTCGGCGCCGCCATGGCGCGGGCCCTGTTCGACATGAAGAGCCCCACCCTCGGGCTCCTCAATGTCGGGGTCGAGGAAGTCAAGGGTCTCGACGCGGTGCGGGACGCCGCGAAGTTTCTCTCCGAGGCCACGAATGCGGGGATGCGCTATCACGGCTTCGTCGAGGGCGACGACATCGGCAGGGGCACCGTCGACGTGGTGGTGACCGAGGGCTTCGCCGGCAATATCGCCCTGAAGACCGCCGAGGGCACGGCCCGCCAGGTTGGCGAGTATCTGCGCGCCGCGCTCGCCGAGACCTGGTCGTCGCGGCTCGGAGCCATGCTCGCCCGGCCGGCGCTCAGGGCCTTCCGGCGCAAGATGGATCCGCGCCGCGTCAATGGCGGGGTGTTTCTGGGCCTCAACGGGATCGTCATCAAGAGCCACGGCGGCAGCGACGAACTCGGCTTCAGGAGCGCCCTGGGGCTGGCCTACGAAATGGCGCGCAACCGCCTGATCGAACGCGTCGGCGAGGGAATCGACAGGCTGGGACCGCTGCCCGAGCACGCCGCGAGCGTGTCCGTCGAGCCGTCGCCGGCGTGAGCGGCGTGCGCTCCATTGTCAGAGGCGTCGGCAGCTATCTGCCCGAGCGGGTGCTGACCAACGACGATCTTTCGAAAATTGTCGACACCTCCGACCAGTGGATCGTCCAGCGCACCGGCATCTCCGAGCGGCGGGTGGCGGCGGACGGCGAGACGACCTCGACATTGGCCCTGCACGCGGCCCGTCAGGCACTGGCGGCGGCCGAAATGGAGCCCGCCGAGATCGATCTGATCATCGTCGCCACCACGACGCCGGACCGCACCTTTCCGGCCACCGCGGCGCTGGTCCAGGAGGAGCTGGGCATCGGCGAGGGCTTTGCCTTCGACCTGCAGGCGGTGTGCACGGGTTTCGTCTATTCGGTGGCGACCGCGGACTCCCTGTTCAAGAACTCCATGGGCAGCCGCGCCCTGGTCATCGGCGCCGAGACCATCACGCGCATCCTCGACTGGACCGACCGCGCCACCTGCGTCTTGTTCGGCGACGGCGCCGGCGCCATCGTGCTCGAGGCGGTGCCCGAGGCCGAAGCCGATGGCCGCGGGGTGCTGGCCAGCCGGCTGCGCGCCGACGGCAGCCATTGGGACAAGCTCTATACCGACGGCGGCACCTCGCTCACCCGCAGCGCCGGGCTGGTGCAGATGCAGGGCCGGGAGGTCTTCCGGCACGCCGTCGGGATGATGTCGGACGTGGTCTCCGGCGCCTTCCAGGACGCCGGCTATTGCGCCGACGATCTCGACTGGTTCGTCCCCCACCAGGCCAACAGGCGCATCATCGACGCCGCCAGCAAGCGCCTGGGCATTCCGCTCGACAAGACGGTCGTCACCATCGACCGGCACGCCAATACTTCGGCGGCCTCGGTCCCGCTGGCTCTCGACACCGCCGTCCATGACGGCCGCATCAAGCGCGGCGACCTTGTTATGATCGAGGCCATGGGCGGCGGATTCACCTGGGGCGCCTCGCTAATTCGCTGGTAGTACCGGACAATTGCCCACATTGACCGCCGACGAGGCGGCCACTAGTGTGTTTTTTTGTCTTGGGGCAGGCAGAGGGTGCGGGGGCATGGCCGGAAAAACGGTGACGCGGGCCGATCTCGGTGAGGCCGTCTATCAAGCGGTTGGGCTTTCCAGGACAGAATCTGCAGAACTGGTCGAACGGGTACTTGATCTTATCAGCGACTCTCTGGTGGACGGCAACAACGTCAAGTTGTCCTCCTTTGGCTCGTTTCAGGTCCGTTCGAAAAATCAGCGCATTGGACGCAATCCCAAAACCGGCGAGGAAGTCCCCATCCTGCCGCGCAGGGTTCTTGTGTTTAAGCCATCCAACGTGTTGAAAACCAAAATCAACAAATCTATGGTCGGCTCTGGAATCAAATAGTTTTTGATAGTTAGAACTGACCGTGGACAAATCTCCGGACGCGTTTCGCACCATTTCCGAGGCGGCCAAGGAGCTGGCGCTCCCGCAGCATGTGCTGCGCTTTTGGGAGACCCGCTTCGGCCAGATCAAGCCGCTCAAGCGCGGCGGCGGGCGCCGCTACTATCGCCCCGACGACGTGCAGCTCCTGCGCGGCATCCGCTTTTTGCTTTACGATCAGGGCTTTACGATCAAGGGGGTCCAGAAGATCCTCCGCGATCAGGGCGCCCGCCATGTCATCGCCATCGGCCAGACCGGGTCGATCGAGCCGATCGCGCCCGGGGTTGCCGGCGACGACGCCGAGTTCATCCGGCCGGACGGGCCCGCCAACCCCTCGATCGATCCGTATTCGCGGGCCCGGCTCAACGAGGCCCTCAGGGAAATGCTCGAATGCAAGCGTTTGCTCGAGCACGCCCGCGAAGAGAGCTGATCGGCCGCCGACGCCCGCACCGGTGAGGACGACATGCATCTTCGCACCAAAATCGGCATATGGGTGATCGGAGGGCTGGTCGCCATCATTGTGGCGCTGGCTGCCTTTGCGCAGTTCGGAAGTGAGATCAAAAGGCACCGCTTGGTCGAGGTGGCGGTGGATTCGATCGTCATCCCCACCGATCAGGCGGCTCTGGAGCGCGGCCGCTATCTCTTCCGCTCGCGCGGCTGCGCCGATTGCCACGGATCGGACGGCGGCGGCCGGGTGTTCCTCGACGAAAGCGGCTTGCGCGCCAAGTCTCCGCACATTTCCCCTGGCCCCGGCAGCGTCACCGTGGGCTATGCGGCCGAGGACTGGGTGCGCACGATCCGCCACGGCGTCAAGCCGAATGGCGAGCCCCTGCTGATCATGCCGAGCGAGGACTTCGACCGGTTCACCGATGCCGACGTCGGCGCGATTGCTGCCTATGTTCGATCGCTGCCGGCGGTCGAGGGCACCGGAGCGGAATTCGACATTCCGTTGCCCATGCGGCTCCTGTACGCGGCCGGGATGATTCAGGATGCGGCCGAGAAGATCGATCACACCCTTGCCCCGCAACAGCCACCGGCTCCGACAGACCGGCTCGCCGCCGGCGCGTATGTCGCCGAAATCTGCAAGGGATGCCATAACGACTCCTTCAGCGGCGGTCCCATCGCCGGGGGCTCTCCGAACTGGCCGCCGGCGGCGAATCTGACGCCGGGCGAGGGCGGCGTGCTCGATCGCTACCCTTCGGCGGAGGCGCTCGCCGCAATGTTCCGCAGCGGCAAGCGGCCGGACGGCAGCGCCATCAGCGACGCGATGCCCGCTGCGGTTCTAGGGGAAATGAGCGACGCCGAGATTTCGGATCTGTACGCGTTCCTGAAGAGCCTGCCTGCCAAGAAGACCGGCGAGCGTTAGGCCGGTTCCGACGGTCGCAGCGCTGGTAGCTTACGCCGGTGATCCGGTCCAGCGCGTCGCCTCCAAGATCCGCGGTCTTCTGCATCGGCGCGTGCGCACGGACGATCGCGGACGCCAGCCGCACCCTGGCGCAGCCGATCCGCGAGCGTCGAGGATTCGGGAGCCCGAATCATCACGCGGGCCGTGCGTGCAAGTGACCGCTCGAGACGGGCAAATATGGTTGCGTTGCCGCACCCACGCCGCCAATTAGCGCCATTATGTCGTTCAATGTTGCCCAAGGATCACGGGTTGCGTCCCATTGTCACTTGCCGTTCGCGTCCCATGCTATGTAGGGTAGTTGCACGATTCCGAAACAAAGGACGGCGCCATGCGCACTCTCAAAACGATCATCCTGGGGACTTTCGCCGCGCTGGCCATGGGCACGTCGGCATTCGCAACCGACCTCTACGCCACTACGACTTCCACCTATTCCGAGCCGGGAAAGGCGACCGACTGGAGCGGGTTCTATTTCGGCGTGCTGGGCGTGGGCACGCACGTTTATGAGACCGGCTGCTTCGAGTGCTCCGAAAACGGGTTCGGCGTGGCCAAGGTCTTCGGCTACAACTGGCAGAGCGGCAACGTCATTTACGGCATCGACAAGATGTTCGTGTACTGGCCCATTGCCCAGGAACCCGATGTCTACAAGATCACGTTCCAGGCCATGGCCCGCATCGGTACCGAGGTGACGGACGGCGTGATGATCTACGGTGCGGCGGGCGTTGGCACGACGAGATTTGTCGATGAGACGCCCTGGGCTGCCTACGGCGCCATCGCCTCCGGTGTCGAAGTTGCCATGAACGACAACCTCCGCTGGCGCACGCACCTGCAATGGTCGCGGGCGTTGCAGTATCCCATCGCCAATATCTCGGTCGGCACGGGCATCGTTTGGGGCTTCAACTAGCGAACCGGAATCCGCGAGACGGCGAGGAACGGCCCCGCTTCGGCGGGGCCTTTCATTTCGCGCCCTTTGTTCGCAGGTGATGCCATGTCGATCGCAGTGGGAACAATGGTCGGAGTTCCGGGCTGTTCCGTGCCAGCTCCGCTCCTTACGCGTGGTTGGAAGCCGCCGCCGCCGCCGGCCTTGCGCGGCCCGATCAAACTAAATATCAAATCTCCACCGGGGCGTAGCGCAGTCCGGTAGCGCATCTGACTGGGGGTCAGAAGGTCGCCGGTTCGAATCCGGCCGCTCCGACCAGTTTCGCCGGCGCCGGCGGCGCTGGCCCGATCAAGGGGAAAAGCCATGAGGGCGATGTTCGCGGCGCTCGCCTTGGCGCTGACGATGGGGGTGGCCGAAGCCTGCCCCGACTACCAGCTCAGCGGCAGGGAACTCTACTACTCGGCCGCAGAACTCTATCAGGCCAAGGCCTTCGGCGTCATCGCCGGGGGCACGCAGAACCTTGAGAAATGCCGCTTTCCGGGCCTCGGCACGCCGACCGGCTACGTCGCGCCGGCGCCCGATTTCGAGCTCTTCTACTCCAAGACGCAGGGCTATGCGCTCGAAATCCGGATCCTGTCGGAATGCGACTCGGTGCTCCTGATCAATACCGCCAACGGCAACTGGTACTATGACGACGACGACGCCGGGGCGGGCGACGCGCGGATCCATCTCAACCACCCCTCCGAGGGCTGGTACGACATCTGGATCGGCACCTATGGCGCCGCCAATTGCGACGCCCAGATGATCCTGGAGAGCTTCTAGCTCCCGATGCCGCCGAAGCCGGCCAGCATGGGCGATGGCGCCTCGGCGGGCGCCCCGTCACCGCCGCAGCGGCTGGCGCCGCCCCCCGCCCACGACATCGACGTCACCCGCCTGCAGGCGGCGCTGGCCCGCTGGCCCGGGATGCGGGGCGCCGGGCTGCGCCTGTTGCACGTCTCCGAGAACGCGACCTATCGGGTGCGCGCGCCCGACGGCACACGCGCCATCCTGCGGGTCAGCCGGCCGGGCGAGCGGACCCGCGACGAGGTCCGCTCCGAACTCGCCTTCCTCGAACTGTTTCGCCGCAACGTGGCGCCGGCGCCGGCCCCGATCGCTTGTGATGACGGTGAACTCGTGCACACCGCAAAACTCGGCTTGGGAGACCGGCCGGAGAGCGTGCTGGTGTTGTTCGACGAAGCCCCGGGCACCCTGGTCGGCGTGGCGGGGAGCGACGAAGCGCTGTTCGGGCGGCTCGGCGAAATCGCCGCCCGGGCGCATCTCGAGACCGCCCGCTGGACGCCGCCGCGCGGCTTCACCCGCCCGCACGTCTTGGCCCAATCGATCCTGTCGCTCCGCACCCCCCGGGACCGCTGGCGGGGCGCGCCGGGCGTCGACCCGGCCATCGACCCTGCCATCGACTCGCTGCTCGAGCGGGCGCTGGCCCTGGTGCGGCGGCGTCTGGATGCGTTCGGCACCGGGTCGCGCCGTTTCGGGCTCATTCATGCCGATATGTACGGCGACAACCTGTTGCGCGACGGCAGCGCGCTGACGGTCATCGATTTCGACGACGCGTGCCACTCCTGGCATTTGTACGATCTCGCCGCGTCCTTGTCGTATCTCGAAGCCCGGCCGATCGCCGAGGCGCTGCGGGCCGCCTGGCTGGACGGCTACCTTCGCCACCGCCACCTGCCGACCGCCGATGTGGCCGAGGCCGATACCCTGATCATGCTCCGGCGGCTGCAGCTGCTCGCCTGGCTGAACGCGCATTCCGAAACGCCGCTCGCCGACGCCCATCTGGGGGATTTCGCGGCCGGCAGCGCGCGGCTCGCCGAGCGGTTTTTGAGCCGGCTGAGCTAGGTCTCAGGGCAGGGCGCCGGCCCGCTGCGTCTCGCCGAGGCGCCCATATCCCGCCGTCACCCCCCAGATCAGACCGATCAGCAGGAAGAAGTGCCGCCAGTGGTCGATATCGATGATCGCCGCTTCGGTCATCAGCGGCACGAAGGTCGCCACCGCCGGGATCAGCAGCAGCCGGTTCGGCGACGGGATCGCCAGCGACTTGACGGCCCGCCAGATCGTCATCGCCGTCAACCAGATGATCGCGAATCCGCCCGCCCAGCCGTAGGCGATCAGCACTTTGAGATAGGTGTTGTGCGGCTCCTCGCCGACCCGCAGCCGGCCGAACTGCATCGGCCCCATCCCCAGGGGATCGTTTAGCGCCACGACGACCGCGTAGGCCTGCCGGCCGAAGCGCCCGAACGCCCCGGTATCGTAGTCCTGGACGAGCTCCGCCCTGACCGCGAACAGGTGCCGCACCGGCTCCAGCGTCAGCAGGCCGGCCAGCACCAGCGCCAGGGCGACGGCCCCGATGGCGCCGATCAGCACCATCCGGGTGCGCTGGCGGGGGTTGGCGGCCAGGAAGTAGACGCCGAGAAAAACGATCGCCGAGGTCGCCGCGAAATGCCCCCACGCCCCGCGCGAGAACGACACGAAAATCCCCACGAACAGGACCAGAAGGATGGCGGCGTTGATCGCGATCTGCCGGGCGTTGCCCAACAAGATTCGCTGCAACACCACCGCCGCCGGATACAGCAGGAACGGCCCGTAGACGTTCGGGTCCTTGAATGTCGCCTTGGCGCGGCCGAATTTCAGAAACACGTCCTCGCCCGGCAGCATTCCGATGTAGGCCAAAATCCCGATCAGCGCGACCACGACCGCGATGGCGACATAGGCGGAGTTGATCACCCGCATGCGCGCGAAAGGCGCCTCGGCGATGTAGTTGGCGGCGACGAAGGCGGTCAGCAGCAGGAACACCGTGACTGACGAATAGATCACCGCGTCGGTGACGGGGGTGAACCGCACCCGCGCCGCCGCGATCATCGCGGCGGGCAGAAACACCACGATCACCGCGATCAGGTTTCGCGTTTTCGGATCGATCGGGATGCCGGCGATCGCCACCAGCCCCATCACGATCGCGAACATGACCTCGTAGGGGCTCGGCTCGATCCACACGAAACCGCCCGAGAAAATCCACACCGGCACCATCACCGCGAGCGCCAGGCGCCCCGTCATGGCGATCTGACCGCCCTTGGGCGGCAGGGCGGCGCCGGCGGTGAAACTGAGCGCGCTCACCGGGGCCTCCTAGTAGGCCCGGGACTTGCCGCCGACCAGCGCCAACGGCGTCATCAGCAGAATGTACACATCGAGCAGGATCGACCAGTTCTCGATGTAGTACAGATCGTGATTGACCCGCTGGGTGATCTTGTCGAGCGTATTGGTCTCGCCGCGCCAGCCGTTGATCTGCGCCCAGCCGGTAATCCCGGGCTTCACCCGGTGGCGCGCGAAGTAGCCGTCGACCGCTTCGTGATAGAGCTTGTCGGCGGCCTTCGCCTTCAGCGCATGCGGGCGCGGGCCGACGATCGACAGCTCGCCCCGCACGACGTTGATGAGTTGCGGCAGCTCGTCGATCGAGGTCATGCGGATGAACTTCCCCACCGGGGTCACCCGCGGATCGTCCCTGGTCACCAGCCTGTCGGCGTCGGCGTCGGTCTCGTCGAGATACATCGAGCGAAACTTGAAGACCTCGATGAGCTCGTTGTTGAAGCCCAGACGCTTCTGCCGGAACAGCACCGGCCCGCCGCTGGTGACCTTCACCGCCAGCGCCGTGGCGATCAGAACCGGCGACAACGCCACCAGCGCCGCCAGCGCCACCGATTTGTCGAACAGCCACTTGACGATGACGTTCCAGTCCGAGATCGGCTTGTCGATGACGTCGAACAGCGGCAGGTCGCCAACGAACGAATAGGCCCGCGCCGCGAATCTGAG
>Ga0307436_1000868_pt1 | contig 14030 bp, 13 predicted proteins | sample SalMarWE160440MG_FD_202513 | JGI IMG/M metagenome (GOLD analysis project Ga0307436, IMG submission 202513) | Salt marsh sediment microbial communities from the Plum Island Ecosystem LTER, Massachusetts, United States - WE1604-40 | ecosystem: Environmental > Aquatic > Marine > Intertidal zone >...
TGAAGTAGTCCGTGAGGTAGCGTTCCACGGATTCCGACAAATCTCCCGTCGTCTCGGCCGCGTCGGGAAAGGGCGCGCGGGCGGCGGTGGCAAGCTCGCTTTCCACCATCTCGACGGTGACGATGTCCTGCGCGTAGATCGCCGACAGGCGGCGCACCAAGTTCTCGAGCTCGCGCACATTGCCCGGCCAGTGATAGCGCTTGAGCCGCTCGATAGCGGCGGGCTCGAAGCTTTTCGGCGGCAATCCCTCTTTCTCGGCGATCGAGAGGAAGTGACGCACCAGATCGGGAATATCCTCAAGCCGTTCGCGCAGTGGCGGCAGCCTGAGCGGCACTACGTTGAGGCGGTAGTAGAGGTCCTCGCGGAATAGGCCCTGATCGATCTGCTGTTGCAAGTCGCGATTGGTGGCGGCGATGATCCTGACATTGGTCCGGATCGGCGTGCGGCCGCCGACCGTTGTGTATTCGCCTTCCTGGAGCACACGCAGCAGCCGCGTCTGCGCCTCCATCGGCATGTCGCCGATCTCGTCGAGAAACAGCGTGCCGCCTTCGGCCTGCTCGAAGCGGCCGACATGGCGGGTCTGGGCACCGGTGAAGGCGCCCTTCTCGTGGCCGAAGAGTTCGGATTCGATGAGCTCGCGGGGGATCGCGGCCATGTTGATGGCGACGAAAGGCCCGTTGCGGCGTTTTCCGTATTCGTGGAGCGCGCGGGCGACGAGCTCTTTGCCGGTGCCGGATTCGCCTGTGATCATCACTGTGAGATCGGTTTGAGTGAGGCGCGCAAGGACGCGATAGATGTCCTGCATGGCGGGACAGCGGCCGATGAGCGGCAGCCCCTCGCTCGACTCCGCCGAGAGGCGTTGCGCCTTCTTGCGGGGCTCGGCGAGCGCGCGGCCGACCACCGAGATAAGTTCGTTTAAGTCGAACGGCTTCGGCAGGTACTCATACGCGCCGCGCTCGGCGGCGGTAATGGCGGTCATGAAGGTATTCTGTGCGCTCATCACGATGATGGGCAGGTCTGGCCTCAGCTTCTTCACCCGCGGGATCAGATCGAAGGCGCTTTCGTCGGGCATCACCACGTCGGTGATCACAAGGTCGCCCTCGCCCTGGCTGATCCACCGCCACAACGTCGCGGCATTGCCGGTGGCGCGTGGGGCATAGCCCGCGCGAGCAAGCGCTTGGTTGAGGACGGTGCGGATCGCCGCGTCGTCGTCAGCGATCAGGATATTGCCTTTGCCCATTCCGCTTACGCCTGCGTTGTTTCTCTCGCTTGCGTCGCTTCGCTCTCGGCCATCGGCATCAGCGCGCGAAAGACTGTGTATCGGGGACATGACTCGCATTCGATGATCCCCCCATGGTCGCCGATAATCTTGGCCACCAGCGCAAGCCCGAGCCCGGTGCCGGACGGCTTGGTGGAGACAAACGGGTCGAAGAGATGCGGTAAGAGGTCCGCCGGCACGCCTTCGCCGTTGTCCTCCACGGCGATTTCGAGCGGCAGGCTGACGCGGGCCTGGCTGCCCGGCACGGAGAGACGAACGCCAGGCCGGAACGAGGTCGAGAGCGTGATCTGGCCGTCGGCGCGGTCCTTGCCAATGGCCTCGGCGGCATTCTTCACGAGATTGAGAAACACCTGGACGAGCTTGTCGCGGTTCCCCGGTACCGGCGGCAGCGACGGATCGTAGTTCTCGACGATCTTGATGTGGCGGGCGAAGCCGCTTCGCGCGACCTGCTTCACGTGATCGAGCACGTCATGAATGTTGACCGGCTCACGCTGAATGGGCCGCTCGTCGCCGAAGATCTCCATGCGGTCGACCAGTTTGCAGATGCGGTCGGACTCGGTGCAGATGAGCTGGGTCAAGATCCGGTCGGAATCGGTGCGATCGCTTTCCAACAGCTGAGCCGCACCTCTGATGCCCGAGAGCGGATTCTTGATCTCGTGCGCAAGCACGGCGGCAAGGCCCGAGACGGAGCGCGCCGCACCGCGATGGGTCAGCTGGCGCTCGATCATTTGTGCCATGCTGCGCTGCTGGAGCATCACCATTACCCTGCCCGGCGCTTCGCGCAGCGGACCGCCATAGAGGTCTACGAGCTTCGGCGCGTCGAAGCGGAACGAGCCGAGCTCGACGCCGTATTCGTTGACTGTGGTACCGTTGCGCTGCACCTGCTCGACGAGAGCGATCAGAGGGCAGCCGAAAGCAACCACATCGGGTAGGCTATGCCGGCACAGAACACCGGCGCTCATCTGAAAAAAATCTTCCGCCGCGGTGTTCGCGTATTCGATGGCGAGATTCTTACCGATGACGAGAAGCGGATGCGGCAAAGCCCCAAGCAAAGCATCGCAGGGAATCGATGGGGGATCTGCTTTTCGTCGAGGGCTGGGCTTTTTGGTCGAGACGCTCAAAGACGTGTATATCCTCGCGGCCGCGCGACGGATGGCCTGACGCGAGATGCACAATTTTTATGCACAGCCATCCCATGATCTATTATTGGGCAAGATACGTGGCTTTTTGCACGGGAGCAACAATCCTTTTGCCGCATCGCAACAATAAATATCTTCAATGGGTTAATCGCGGTTGTTCCCAAATTTTCCACAATTTTCGGGAGCAGCCGCGATGAGTGTCGCGACCCTGATCGTAGCGGCTGGGCGTGGCGCCCGCGCGGCAAATGATGCCGGGAAGCCGAAGCAATATTGCCGGATCGGCGGCGAGGCGATGCTGGCGCGTACAATCGGCGCGTTTGCCGCCCGTCCGGGTATTGACGATGTCGTGGTGGTGATTCACCCCGACGATGCGGCGCTCTATGCCGAGGCAAGCGCTCCCTTTGCTGATCGTTTGCTTCCACCTGTCACCGGCGGCGCGCGGCGGCAGGACAGCGTGCTGGCCGGGCTTGAGGCACTGGCCGCGCATAAGACCGACCGCGTGCTGATCCACGACGCGGCGCGGCCGTTCGTCGATGCCGATCTCATCGGCCGAGTGATTGCGTGCCTCGATAGCCACGCCGGCGCCCTGCCCTGTCTCCCCGTCACCGACACGCTGAAGCGTGGACAAGCGGGCCGCGTCATGGGAACGGTGGCGCGCGACGATTTGTGGCGGGCGCAGACGCCGCAAGGTTTCAAATTCGATGCCATCCTTGCCGCCCATCGCGCGGCCGCAGTTGACGATTCCCGGGAGTTCACCGACGACGCGGCGATTGCCGAATGGTTCGGGCTCGATGTCGCGCTGGTCGAAGGCTCCGAACACAATCGCAAGCTGACCACGGCGGAGGATTTGAAGATCGCCGACGAGATGTTACAGGTGTCGCGTGGCAGCGGATCCGGCACGGTTCGCGTCGCGTCTGGCTATGACGTGCACGCGCTCGGTCCCGGTGACGCCGTGATCCTGTGTGGCGTGCGCATTCCTCACACCAAGATGCTGGTCGGCCACAGCGACGCCGATGTCGGTCTGCACGCACTGACAGATGCGCTGCTCGGCACCATCGCCGACGGGGATATCGGCGTGCATTTTCCACCCTCGGACGATCGCTGGCGGGGCGCGGCCTCCGACATCTTCCTGAAGGCTGCCGCCGATAAGATCAGGGAACGCGGCGGCGAGGTCGTCCACGTGGACGTGACGCTTCTCTGTCAGGCGCCGCGTATAGGGCCTTACCGCGATGCCATGCGCGGTTTCATGGCCGAAGCACTCGGGCTTGATGTCAGCCAGGTGAGCATCAAGGCGACCACCAATGAAGGGCTCGGCTTTGTCGGCCGGGGCGAAGGCATCGCCGCCATGGCGACGGCGACAGTGAGGCTGCCATGACAGACACGATCGAGATCGACGAACGCCTCGTCGCGCAAGCGGCCGACTTGCTCGATGCGTGCCGCGCCAAGGGCGATCTCATCGCGACGGCGGAGTCCTGCACCGGCGGGCTCGTCTCGACGACATTGACCGCCGTGCCCGGCTCGTCAGATGTGTTCGACCGCGGCTTCGTCACCTATTCCAATACGGCTAAGAGCGAGATGCTGGACGTGCCCTATTGGCTGATCGAGAAGCACGGCGCGGTAAGCGAGGATGTCGCGCGGGCTATGGCCGGAGGCGCGCTCACTCACAGCAATGCGAGCCTTGCCGTGGCGGTGACCGGCATCGCCGGGCCTGATGGCGGCACGCCGGAGAAGCCTGTAGGACTCGTGCATTTCGCCGCCGGTCGCCCGGACGGTCCCATGCATCACGAGCGTGCCGTGTTCGGTGATCTCGGCCGGGCCGAGGTCAGGCGACGCGCCGTCGAGCGGGCGCTGTCGCTCCTGCGCTCATTGGTTTGAGGCGAGTGCCGCAGGGCTCGTACCGTAGACCTTGTCGGCCCTCGCTTCGAAGGCGTCGGTGTATTTCCGCACGGCCTTGTTGAACAGGCCGCCCACGACCCGCTCGAACATGCGCGAGCGAAAGGTGTAAGCGATATAGAAATCGACGTCGCAGCCGCCGTCGCCGCGGGGCAGGAAGCGCCAGCGGTTCTCCAGGAAGGAGAACGGCCCGTCGAGATATTCGACGAAGATCGTATTTGCGGCTTGATCGAGGGTGACCTTAGTGGTGAAGCGCTCGCGGATCAGCTTGTAGCCCACCTGCATCGTAGCTATGAGCACGTCCTTGCCTTCAACGTGATCGCAGCGGGTCACGGTGAGCGCGTCCACGAGCGGCAGGAACTGCGGGTACTCCTCGACACGCGAGACAAGCGCGAACATGTTCTCTGCTGAGTGCGCGACGGGATGCTTGACTTCGAAGACATGCATAATGGCAAGCGGCGGCGCTTAGGCGCCGAGCAAAGTGCGGCGCGCCGCCTTGAGCTGCGCGAAGTCTTCGGCGGCGTGATAGGAAGACCGGGTCAAGGGGCTCGATGCCACGAGGAGGAAACCTTTCTCTTCGGCCAGGCGCTTATACGATTGAAACTCCTCAGGTGTTACAAAGCGGTCAATGGCCGCATGCTTGCGTGTCGGCTGGAGATATTGGCCGATAGTGAGAAAGTCGACGTCTGCCGCGCGCAACTGGTCCATCACCGCGGCAACCTCGTCTTTCGTCTCGCCGAGACCGACCATGATGCCCGACTTGGTGAAGAGGCGCGGATCGCGGCGCTTCGCCTCTTTCAGCAGCGCCAGCGAGTGGCGATAGTCGGCGCCCGGGCGAATGCGCCGGTAAAGCGACGGCGCCGTCTCCATGTTGTGGTTGAACACGTCGGGCCTTGCCTCGACGACGATCTCAAGTGCGCCCTTCTTGCGCAAGAAGTCCGGCGTCAGCACCTCGACAGTCGTGTTCGGCGCTTGTTGCCGGATCGCGGCGATGGTCTCAGCGAACTGCACAGCGCCACCGTCGTCGAGGTCGTCGCGGTCGACCGATGTAACCACGACGTGGGTGAGATCAAGCGCGGCAATCGCCGCGCCGACGCGCTGCGGCTCGTCCGCATCGAGCGGCGCAGGTCTGCCCGTCGCCACGTTGCAGAAGGCGCAGGCCCGCGTGCAGATCTCGCCCATGATCATCACCGTGGCGTGGCGCTTAGCCCAGCACTCGCCGATATTGGGGCAGGCCGCCTCCTCGCAGACCGTGTGCAGGCGGTGTTCGCGCAGCACGGCTTGCGTCGCATCGAAGGCGTGTGCCCCAGGTGCCTTGACGCGGATCCAGGCCGGCTTCGGCAGAACAGGTGTGTCGGGCAGCCGGGCCTTCTCCGGATGGCGCGGCCGCGCCTTCGTCTCACGCAAAGTGTCAATCACTGTGACCATCGATGGCTCAGCTCCCTGGGGGGCCTTGAACCTTTCGCCAAATCCATATCAGGAGGATCGCGCCAATCGTGGCGACGATCAAATTGCCGAGCCAGCCATAGAACTCGATATTCAGGAGCCCGGCGAGCGTGCCGCCGACGAACGAGCCGGCGATGCCGACCAGGAGATTGGTGAGCAGGCCGTGATCGCTCGCCGTCACCTTCTCGGCGATGTAGCCGGCGAGCAGGCCGATGATGAGCATGCCAAAGAAGCCGACGCCCGGCATCGAAAGCAATCCATGACCTTCCATCGAAACCTCCAGGTTCTCTGGGTGCATGCCGAGATATGAGCGGGGCCGCACCGGACAGTCCGAATATAGGGGCTTTCGGTGCTGGCGGCATTAGCCGTACTCCCGATAGGGACTTACTAGGTCGCCCCAGTCTTGGTCTCGCGTTAACGTATCGAGGCTCATGGTGTCCGTCCCCCAGGCCTCCCTCCCCGTTGGCACCCATGAGCTACGACACACTCACGACGACCTTGGCTGGCGGACTTGTCAAAGGTCACCCGCAATTCGGGGCGACCGGCGGCAAGCCGGTGACGCGGCGGTCGCTGAGAGCGCTCGACTGGTCGAATTTCTTCCTGTCCGATGTTCGCGACGGCATCGGGCCCTATCTCGGCATCTATCTCCTCTCAGCCTATAATTGGGATGCAGGCTCGATCGGGGTGGCAATGGCGGCTATGGGCATCGCCATGGTCGTCGCCCAGACGCCTGCCGGTGCCCTGATCGACGCCACGACGAACAAGAGGCTGGTGATGGCGGGAGCGGCGCTCGTCGTCGCGGTCTCCTGCGTTCTCATGACCGTCTTTTCCTCGCTGGCGGCGATCGTCCTCTTTCAAGTTCTTATCGGCGTCGCCGCGGCGATCCTCGCGCCGGGTATCGCGGGGTTGACGCTCGGACTTGTCGGTTATCGTAAGTACTCCAAGCGGCAGGGCCGAAATGAAGTGTTCAACCATGCCGGCAACCTGGCGGCAGCTGCCTTTGCGGGACTTGCCGGGCAACTCATTGCCTTGAAGTGGCTCTTCTATGCCGTCGCCTTGTTCGGGGTTGGCTCCATCATCTCCGTCCTGGCCATACGCAAGAAAGACGTGGACAACGAGCTCGCACGCGGCGCCAGAAGCGAGATCATCGAGGGCGAGGAGGAAGAGCCTGCACATATTTCCGGCTTCTCCGTGCTCATCTCCTCGAAATCGCTCCTCATGTTTGCGCTTTCGGTCGTGCTGTTCCATTTCGCCAATGCGGCCATGCTGCCGCTCGCCGGGCAGTACATGACGGAAGCCTCAAAGAGCAACGGCTCGATCTACATGTCGGCGTGCATCATCGCCGCGCAGCTCGTGATGATCCCCGTCGCGAAGTTCACTGGAGACCGCGCGGACGGCTGGGGACGCCGTCCCATCTTCCTAGTCGCGTTCGCAGCCTTGATCGTGCGCGGTCTGCTCTACACCGTCAGCCCCAACCCCTACTGGATCGTCGGTGTGCAGTTGCTGGACGGCATCGGCGCCGGTATTTTCGGGGTGCTTTGGGTGATCGTGGCGGCCGATCTCACGCGCGGGACCGGACGCTACAACCTCGTGCTCGGGGCTATTGCCACGGCGGTGAGTCTCGGGTCCGCGCTGAGCAATTTCACGGCGGGCTACGTCGTGAACTGGACGAGCTACCCCGGCGGCTTCCTGTTCCTCAGTGCCTGGGCGCTCGTCGCGTTTCTCGTGTTCTATTTCGGCGTTCCCGAGACGCGGCCGGTCCCCTCGAAGACTTGAAATCGGAGATGCGCACTCAAGGCGCCTCTCTCTTTAGCCTCCCCGCGTCAGTGTATGCGTTGCCATACCCATAGGCAGATCACCGCGCCGATGGAGGCGATGATGATCTGACCGATCAGGCCGTAGGCAGCGATGCCGACGAGCCCCGCGAGCAGGCCGCCGACGATGGCGCCGACAACGCCGATCAGCAAGTTTATCAGCAGATCCTGCTGCCGCCCCATGATGTAAGAGGCGATCGCGCCCGCGATCAGGCCGATAACGAGAAAGATAATCAGGCTCATAATGGTCCTCCCATCTATTGATCGGCTCCTCGCGCGCTCCGTTACGGGGAACTAGACGTGGAGGGCACGCCCGAAGGCGTTGAGCACCGATTCGTGCATCATCTCCGACAATGTCGGATGGGGGAAGACCGTGGCGATCAATTCGGCCTCGGTGGTTTCAAGCGTCTTGCCGATGGCGAAGCCCTGAATGAGCTCCGTCACTTCCGCACCGATCATGTGGGCGCCGAGCAAAGCCCCTGTATCAGCATCGAAAATCGTCTTCACCAGCCCTTCGGTCTCGCCCATGGCGATGGCCTTGCCGTTGGCGGTATAGGGATAGCGGCCCACTTTCAGCGTGTGACCTGCATCGCGCGCGGCCTTCTCGGTCAGGCCGAGGCTCGCCATTTGCGGCGCGCTATAGGTGCAGGCCGGGATGTTGGTCTTGTCTATAGGGTGGACGCCGTCGATACCTGCGATCTTCTCCACGCACATCACGCCTTCATGCATCGCCTTGTGGGCGAGCCATGGCGGGCCGACGACGTCACCGATAGCATAAAGGCCGGGGACGCCGGTGCGGCACCATTCGTCGATGACGATATGGCCTTTCTCGACCTTGACCCCTTGCTCTTCGAGGCCGATCCCTTCGACATTGCCGGTGATGCCGATGGCGAGGATCACGCGTTCGACCGTGCCGTCGACTTTGCTGCCGTCAGGAGTCTTGAGCGTCGCGGTGACCGTATCTTGCCCTGTGACGAGCCGCTCCACGGTGGTGCCGGTGCGCATCGCGATGCCTTGCTTGGCGAAGGCCTTGTGCGCAAGCCGCGAGATTTCCTCGTCCTCGGCCGGCAGGATGCGGTCGAGCACCTCGACCACCGTCACTTGCGCGCCGAGCGTGCGGTAGAAGCTTGCGAACTCGATGCCGATGGCGCCGGAGCCGATGATGAGGAGCGACTTCGGAAAGTCTTTCGGGACCATCGCCTCCTTGTACGTCCAGATCAGCCTGCCGTCGGGCTCGAGCCCGGGAAGAATCCGCGCTCGCGCGCCGGTGGCGATGACAATGTGCTTGGCGGTAATTGCAGGCAGCGCCTCGCGGTCCTTGCCCGTCAGCGCAATGCGCCCCTCTCCTTCGAGCCGGGCCTTGGCGTTGATCACCGCGATGTCGTTCTTCTTCATGAGGTAGGCGACGCCGTTCGACAGGCGCTCGGCGACTTTGCGGCTGCGCTCGATGACATGTGCGAAATCGAAGCCGATATTGTCGGCGCGGAGGCCGAACTCGCCCGCGTTCTGCATCAGGTGAAAGACTTCGGAGGTGCGCAGAAGCGCCTTGGTGGGAATGCAGCCCCAGTTGAGGCAGATGCCGCCGAGACGGTCGCGCTCGATCACGGTGGTCTTGAAGCCGAGCTGCGCCGCGCGAATAGCGGCCACGTAGCCGCCAGGGCCGGCGCCGATGACGACGAGATCGAAATTCGTGTCTGGGGACGTCACGCAAGCGACCTTATCATCAGAACCCAGTCGCCTTGGTGCGGAAGGCTGGGCGGCAGAATTGCCGGCTCGCTCGTGGCCTGTGCGTAGCCGGCGCGCGTATAGAGGCGCGCGGCACCCTCATTCCAACTGCCGACGATGACGCTCATGGCGGGTGCGCCTACCTCGCGGCCCTTCGCCTCGGCGACATCGAGAAGCTTGGTGCCGATCCCCTGCCCGCGGAACTCCGGAAAGGTCGCGAGTACGTTGATGTACCACGAGCCCGGCGCCTGCGCCTCGAGGCGGATGAGTGGGCGCACGAGTTCGGGCAACTCGTCGAGGCCGGTGAGATCGTAAGGATCGTCAAGGCGATAGCCGATCAAGCTCGCGGCGACCTCGCCACCTGTCTCGGCGATGATGGCGTTGCGGTAGGAGAAGCCGCCCTCCTCGCGGCGGGCGCGATCGCGGCCGACCTCGAGCGTGGACTGGCCAGGGTCTGCCAGCAGGCCCCACATGTAATTGGGGCCGCCCTCGCCGGCGATGTCCACCAGCACGGCAAGGTCGGAGGCGTCGGATGTGCGGGCTGGTCGGACGGTGAGCGTCATGGCCGGCACGCTACACCAGCATTGTGACGAGGTCTTCGATTTCCGCCCAAGAAGGCCGCTGCCGGTTGGTCTAAAATCGGGTCCATGAGTCGCATCGAGGGAGCCTGGCAGCGAATCGTCGCCCATGCCGACATGGACGCCTTCTATGCGGCGGTCGAGCAACTCGACGACCCGCGTCTGCGGGGCCGGCCGCTCCTCGTCGGACCGCCCGGCGCCCGCGGCGTTGTCCTGACCGCAAGCTACGAAGCGCGGCCACACGGGGTCGGTAGCGCCATGCCGATGGTCACGGCGCGCCGACTATGCCCGAACGCGGTCGTGGTGCCGCCGCGCTTCGAGCGGTACCAGGAAGTTTCGGCCGCGATCATGCGTGTCTTCGCCGACTTCTCGCCCGAGGTCGAGCCGTTGAGCCTCGACGAAGCCTTCCTCGACATGACCGGTTCGGAGGGGCTGTTCGGCGACCCGGAGACCATGGGCCGCCGCCTGAAGGCGGCCGTTCGCGACGCCACCGGCGGCTTGACTGTCACCGTCGGGCTGTCCGCAATCAAGTATGTCGCCAAAGTCGCGAGCGGCTACAAAAAACCGGATGGCCTCACCGTGGTGCCGCCGGAGAGTGCCAAGGCGTGGCTTGCGCCCATGCCGGTGTCGCGCCTGTGGGGCGCCGGCCAGAAGACCGAGCCGCGGCTGCATGCACTTGGGCTTCGCACGATCGGTGATGTCGCCGACGCCGATCCGAAGTTTCTCGTGGCCAAGCTCGGCAAGCTTGGCCTCCATTTCTATACGCTCGCCCAGGCGCAAGACCCCCGGCGGGTCGACGCACACAGGCCGTCGAAGAGCATCGGCTCGGAGAACACGCTCGAACGCGACGTGCGCGATAAGAGCGAGATCAAGCTCCATTTGAGGCGCTCGGCCGACAAGATTGCCCGGCGCTTGCGGAGCAAAGGCCTTGTTGCCGCGGGCATCGCCGTGAAGCTCAAGACGGCGGACTTCAGGACCCTGACGCGGCAGCAACGGTTATCTGAGCCGACCGACGTTGCCGAGCAAATCTACAGGGTCGGTGTGGAACTGCTGGACGCCTTCAAGCATCCCGGGCCGTTCCGGCTGGTGGGCATGACCGCCTACGATCTTTCCCAAGCGGGGGCCTATATGCAGTCCGGCCTTTTCGATTCCTTCGGGCGCCGGCGGCAGCTGGAGGTTGCGATCGACGGGCTTGCCGCGCGTTTCGGCGGCAAGATTATCCAACGCGGCGACGACCTCGCCGTGCCGAGTCTCACGCCCAATCTCGATTTTCTGGACGATGACGTTTTTAACAAGGGGGACTGATCGGTCCCCTACACCAGCAATGGTGACGGGGTCTTCGATATAGGCCCTGAAGGCAGTGACGAGATTTTATGCGTCCTTATTATTTCTTCTGAGCATTTGTCGAGGTGGAGAATTGCCTATCAATCTCTTCGATTTTATCTTTGAGCGAGCGTAGCGCGGTTTCGTGGGAGACGATGACAGATTGTAGTTTAGAAAGTTCATTGTCGGTCTTTTTAGCCACAGAAAAATACGAGCCGGGATGGGCACCACGGGTCCCCCCAGTTGTCTATATCAGCATCGCAACTGGATCTTCAATGAAGGCCTTGAACGCGGCGAGCAGCTCGGCGCCAAGCGCCCCGTCGATGACGCGGTGATCGACGGAGAGCGTCGCGCTCATCATGGTGGCGATCTTCACCGCGTCGTCCTTGATGATCGGCTTCTTCTCGGCGCGGCCCACCGCCAGGATCGAGGCTTGCGGCGGGTTGATCACCGCATCGAAGCTGTCGATGCCGTACATGCCGAGATTGGAAATGGTCGTGCTGCCCCCCTGATATTCGTGGGGCGCGAGCCGCTTCGAGCGCGCGCGTGCGGCGAGATCGCGCATCTCGTTGGAGATTTCCGACAGGCTCTTCACCTCGGCATTGCGGATAATCGGCGTGTGCAGCCCGCCGCCTTCGAGCGCCACGGCGACGGCAATGTCGGAGTTGCGGTGGCGCAGGAGGCCCTGGTCCGTCCAGGTGGCGTTGGCATCCGGCACGGTCTGAAGCGCCATGGCCATGGCCTTGATGATGAAGTCGTTGATCGACAGCTTGAAAGCGTGCGGCCCGTCATGAGGTGCCATGCCGTTCATGCGCTCCCGGGCGGAGAGCAGCGCATCGAGCTGGCAGTCGATGTTCAGATAGAAATGCGGGATGGTCTGTTGCGCCAGGGTGAGCCGCTCGGCGATGGCGCGGCGCATGGTGTCGAGGGGCACGACCTCGTAGGTGCCGGGCTCGTAGAGCGCGCGGATCTGCTTGTCGGTGAAGCCATGGATGGCAGGCGGCGGCGGGGCCTTGACCATCTCGCCGCGGCGCGGCGCCTCTGCCGCAACTTCGGCGGCCGGGCGTGCGCCTGGTCGGGCATGCTCCACATCGGCCTTGACGATGCGGCCATGCGGGCCCGAGCCGGTGAGCGCAGCAAGGTCGATGCCGCGTTCGCGGGCGAGGCGCCGGGCCAAGGGGGAGGCGAACACGCGGCCGTGGCCATTGGTGCGGGCGTGCCCATTTCCATTCGCTCTGATCTGCTCGGCAATGCGGCTCATCACATGCTCCGCCGAGCCTTCCTGAGCTTCTTCCTTGGCGGGAGGCGTCGTTGGCTGTGGCGCGGGCGACGGTGCCGTGTCCGATGCCGACTCGCCTTCCTCGAGCAGGACGGCGATGGGCTTGTTGATGGGAATGTGCTCGGTACCTTCCGGCACCAGAATCTTGCCGATGGTGCCGTCGTCGGCAGCCTCCATCTCCATGGTCGCCTTGTCGGTCTCGATCTCGGCGATGACGTCGCCCGCGTGCACCTCGTCGCCTTCGTGGACGTGCCATTTGGCGAGCTTGCCCTCCTCCATGGTGGGCGACAGGGCGGGCATGAGGATCTGCGTGCTCATGCCGAATCTATCTGCGCGCGGAGTTCGTCAATGGAGTCCTCCCAGTGCTCACCGTCGAAGGGAAGAATGCGCGTCACGCGGACACTGCCCGGCTCGAGGCAGCACACGTTGATGCTATAGCCATCTGGCTTGGAGCGGGGCACGTAGAAGCTCTTGATGCCGCACATGGAGCAGAAGTGATGCTTCGCGATGCCGGTGTTGAACGTGTAGGTGGTGATCTTGTCTTGCCCGGTAAGCAAACGGAAGCGATGCGCGCCGACGTGATAATGGAGATAGCCGGCCTTCGCGCAGATCGAGCAATTGCACTCGCGCGCCTCAATCTCGTCGGGGGCGAGGACTTCGTAGGTGACTGCGCCGCAATGGCAGCCGCCGCGCTTCCAGCTCATGGGAGCGTCTTCCATACGCCTCACTCCCGGTAGCAGACCGACTTTGCCGCGGAGACCACCTTCTCTACCGACGGCAGTGCCAGTTTCTCCAGATTAGCCGCATAGGGCATGGGTACGTTGGCGCCGGTGATCTTCAAAGGCGGCGCATCGAGATAGTCGAAGGCGAGCGCCGTCACTTGCGAACCGATCTCCGAACCGATGGAACCCACGGACCAACTCTGCTCCACCGTGACGAGCCGGTTGGTCTTCTTCACCGAGGCCACCACGGTGTCGATGTCGAGGGGCCGCAAGGTGCGAAGATCGATGACCTCCGCCTCGATACCCTCTTTCGCCAGCGTCTCCGCTGCCTCGAGCGTGTACATCATGCCGCGTGAATAGGACACCAGCGTCACGTCGCTGCCCTCGCGCGCGATGCGCGCCTTGCCGATGGGGATCAGAAAGTCCGCGCGGGTCGGCACCTCGCCCTTGTCGCCGTAAAGAAGCTCGCTCTCGAGAAACACCACGGGGGCGTTGTCGCGGATGGCCGCCTTGAGGAGGCCCTTGGCGTCGGCAGCGTCATAGGGGGCGATCACTTTCAGCCCCGGCACGTGGGCGTACCAGGCGGAGTAATCCTGGCTGTGCTGGGCCGCCACCCGTGCCGCCGCGCCATTCGGCCCACGAAACACGATGGGGCAATGCATCTGCCCGCCGGACATGTAGTGCGTCTTGGCGGCGGAATTGACAATGTGGTCGATGGCCTGCATGGCGAAGTTCCAGGTCATGAACTCCACGATGGGCCGCAAGCCGGCAAAGGCGGCGCCGACGCCGACGCCGGTGAAGCCGTATTCGGTGATGGGCGTGTCGATGACGC
>Ga0307436_1000870_pt1 | contig 14007 bp, 15 predicted proteins | sample SalMarWE160440MG_FD_202513 | JGI IMG/M metagenome (GOLD analysis project Ga0307436, IMG submission 202513) | Salt marsh sediment microbial communities from the Plum Island Ecosystem LTER, Massachusetts, United States - WE1604-40 | ecosystem: Environmental > Aquatic > Marine > Intertidal zone >...
CTCGACGGTCATGCCGATCGTCTATGCCGGCACATTGCCAATGACGGCTGCCATCGTCGTGCGCTTCGCGCTGCTCGATAACCCGTTCTACTGGGCGATGGCGGCCATGGCAGTCGGCGTGCACATCTATTTCATCTGGCTGATGAACGGCTTCAACACCACCGTCATGGCCATGCTGGAATACCGCGCCGAAAAGGATGCTCTGATCGCCGAGCTCGAGCAATCGAAGTCTATCTCCGACGACGCGCGCTATCGCGCCGAGGAAGCCAACCTTGCCAAGTCGCGTTTCCTCGCCACCATGAGTCACGAGCTGCGCACCCCGCTCAACGCCATTCTCGGCTTCTCGGAGATCATGCGCGGCGAAATCCTCGGTCCGCACGCCAATCCGACCTACAAGGAATACGCCAACGACATTCACGAGAGCGGCCAACACCTGCTCACCCTCATCAACGAGATCCTCGACATCAGCCGCATTGAAGCCGGCCGCTACGAGCTGCGCGAAGCACCCGTCGCACTCGCCGACGTTGCCGAAGATTGTCATCGCCTGATACGGCTGCGCGCTGAGAACAAGGGGCTCAAGATTGTCGAGATGTTCGAGGAGAACTTGCCGCAGGTCTGGGCCGACGAGCGGGCCATCAGGCAGATCTGCCTCAATCTCCTCTCCAACGCCATCAAGTTCACGCCGACCGGCGGAACCATCACGCTCAAGATTGGGCGCACGCCGCTCGGCGGTCAATTCTTGAGCGTGAAGGATACGGGCCCCGGCATTCCGGAGAATGAGATTCCCCGCGTGCTGCGGAGCTTCGGCCAAGGCTCCCTCGCCCACCAGACAGCGGAAGGCGGCACCGGGCTCGGCCTTCCCATCACCAAGGGCCTGACCGAGCTGCATGACGGCACTTTCGAGCTGAAGAGCAAGCTGCGCTACGGAACCGAGGTGATCATCACGCTCCCCCGCAGCCGCGTCATGGAGGCGCTGCCCCGCTTGGCCGAGCCTGGCGAGGAGCAGCCGGACAAGCCGCAAGTGCCGTGGCGGGCTTCTCACGGCAAGCGCGCAAGCTAGCCTCTCATAACGCCCCTCGGCGGGCGATTTGCCCTACCCCACCAGACCTCCTACATAGGCCGAAGGAACCACCAAACTGGCAGTGCTCCTTGGAAACGCCTTGCGTCAATGTCTGTCTGCTGGACGAGAAGTCCGGGCTGTGCGCCGGCTGCGGCCGCAGCGGCGATGAGATCGCGCGCTGGGTCGAGATGACGCCCGACGAGCGGCGTGACATCATGGCGACCCTGCCCGAACGCCTGGAGCGCCTCGAGCGCCGGGCCGAAGCGGAAGGTTCGCGCGCGTGACCACGTGGATCGCCCTATTCATCCTCGCCCTCGGCGCCATGCTGCTCGTGGGCGATGCCAGCGGCATGGTTGAGGGGATTGACGCCACGACCTTCGGCTATCTGGCGATCATGCTCGCCCTCCTCGTCTATGTCGCTGGGGGGCTCATGACGCGGTATGCCGGCGGCGCGAGCGCCATGGTCCGCGACGCGGTGACCTGGCTCGCGCTCGGTCTCGGCTTGGTCACGCTCTATGCCTACAAGGAGGAGCTCACGCCCCTCGCCGCGCGTGTCGTGGGCGAGCTCCTGCCCGGCACGGCCATGACCGTCGAGGAGAGCGCCAATGGGCTCACCGAGGTCAAGATCAGGCGGCGTCTCGACGGACACTTCACCGCCACCGTGGAAGTCAACGGCAAGTCGATCTCAATGATCGTCGACACCGGTGCATCGTCCATCGTGCTCCGCCCCGAGGATGCAAAGAAAGCCGGTATCGATATCGACAAGCTCAGCTACCGGATTCCAGTGCTGACGGCCAACGGCCGCACCATGGCGGCCAGGGTCCGTCTCCACGAGGTCGCCATCGGTCCCCTGGACCGCACCAAAGTCGAGGCCCTGGTGGCCAGGCCCGGGACCCTGACCCAGAGCCTGCTCGGTATGAGTTTCTTAAGCCGCCTCCGCTCCTATGAGTTTTCCGGCGATTTCCTGACCCTGCGCGGCTGAAATCCGCAAAAAACGGGCAGTTTCGCAGCGAGGCGTTTTGCGTTCGGCTACCAAACATATGCTGATCGAGGCCATGCAGTGGGGCGCTCTCGCCCTCGGCATCGTCGCCTTCATCTTCTTCTTCGACGATCTCCGAGCGGTCTTCCGCCCGGAGGGTTTGCCGACCCTGGCCGAGGCTATGCGGGATCGGCCCGTCGACGACGAGAAGAAGGGACCGGGCTTCGACCGTGAGGTCAGGCTGAGGGCGGACGCCAATGGCCACTTCGTGTTCAAGGCGGCTGTCAACGAGCGCCTGGCAAACTTCGTGGCTGACACCGGCGCAACCTACGTCGTGCTCACCTATGACGACGCGGAGCGCCTTGGGCTCTCACCGCACACCCTCGATTTCTCCGCCCCGGTCCAGACCGCAAACGGGGTCACGCATGTCGCGCCCGTGACCCTGGACCGTGTGCGTGTGGAGGACATCACGGTCCGCAACGTGCCCGCCGCCGTCGCCGAAAAGGGCGTGCTCACCACCAATCTCCTCGGCATGAGCTTTCTGGCACAGCTCAAGAGCTTTCGCATCGAAGGCAAGGAGCTCGTCCTGATCCAGTAGCGGGCTGCACAACGTATGTCAGATCACCGGCACGCCGCCCTGGTGCTTCGCCTTGTGCTCCGGCTCCACATGGATGGTGACGACGGCATCCGGAACATCGCATTGGATGGCCTCCTCGATACGGTCGCAGATGGCGTGTGACTCGGCCACGCTCATGTCGCCCGGCACGACGAGATGGAACTGCACGAAGGTGGCACGCGCGGCGTGGCGCGTACGAAGGTCGTGCGCCTCGATCGCACCCTGCGCGCCTGTCGAGATCGCCTGACGGATCTTCTCCAACTCGTCCTCGGGAACCGCCTCGTCCATGAGCCCGCCGATGGACTGCCGCACCAGGACCCATCCCCACCACAGAATGTTCAGGGCGACAATCACCGCCAGCAGGGGATCGAGGATCAACCAGCCGGTGAGTGTCACCAGTGCGACGCCGACGAACACACCGGCAGAGGTGACGACGTCCGTTAGGAGGTGGCGCGCGTCTGCGACGAGAGCCGGCGACCGATTTCTGCGCCCAACGCGGAATAGAACCACGCACCAGAGCGCGTTGACGGCCGTGGCGACCCCATTGAACAGGAGACCAATAGTAGGCGCCTGGATCGGGCGCGGCGCGATGAAGCCAAAATAGGCCTTCTGCAGGATGGCGATCGCGGCGATGACGATCAGAACACCCTCGACGACCGCCGAAATATACTCAGCCTTGTGGTGACCGTAGGGGTGGTTCGCATCCGGCGGCCGGGCGCTGACGCGTATGGCGATGAAGGCCGTGACAGCCGTCGCCACGTTAACGATGCTCTCCAGGGCGTCCGAGTAGAATGCAACGCTTCCCGTGAACAGGTAGGCTGCATATTTCAGCGCGAGGACGAGAACGCCAATGCCGATACCCGCGAACGCGAGTTTGATCACTTTCTTCATGGCGGCGTGTTCAGACTTCGACGGTGCGGCGGCCCGGCGGCGAACCCGCGAGGGATGACGAACTGGCTCCTAGGGGTCTAGAACGCCCGATGCAAGCCTTCTCTTTTCGATTGCAACTCGCTTGCATTAGAAGTGCGCGCAAGGGGGCATAAGGCACTGCTCAGGACCCTCGCACTTCCCGATACGATTGTTATATAAGCCCGAAATGCAGAACCTCAGGGGGGAGAATGTTTCCCAAGCCACGCCAAGACCTCGTTCCCAACACTGCTGAATTCGAGCGCCTGCCTTTGGTCAAGGTGACTGGGTTCCGCGAATACGACGCGCGCTGGCTCTACCCGCAGGAGATCAACCTCCTCGGCATGGAGGCGGTCGGGCTTGGGCTCACCACCTTGATGCGTGAGCGTGGGGTGCCGGTCCGCATCGTCGTCGGCCACGACTTCCGCTCCTACTCCTCGGCAATCAAGGCGGCGCTCACCACCGGCCTGCTCGCTGGCGGCGCCGAGGTCTATGACATCGGCCTCGCCCTCTCGCCCATGGCCTATTTCGCCCAGTTCGATCTCGACGTCGAAGGCGTCGCCATGGTCACGGCAAGCCACAACGACAATGGCTGGACCGGCATCAAGATGGGCTTCCAGCGGCCGCTCACCTTCTCGCCCGACGACATGACGGCGCTGAAGGAGATCGTGATGAACGCGAAGTTCGCGCCCTACCACGAAGGCGCCCGCTACATCTACGTGCCGGATATGCCAGAGCGCTACATCGCCGACCTGCTCAAGCACGCGAAGCTGACGCGCAAGCTAAAGGTCGTCGTATCATGCGGCAACGGCACCGCCGGCGCGTTTGCGCCGCAGGTTCTGGCGAAACTCGGCTGCGAGGTGATCCCGCTCAACTGCGAGCTCGACTACACCTTCCCCGCCCATAACCCGAACCCGGAAGATCTCCGCATGCTCAATGCGACGCGCGACGCGGTGCTTGAGCATAAGGCCGATCTCGGGCTCATCTTTGACGGCGACGGCGACCGTTGCGGCGTAGTCGACAATACCGGTGAAGCGATCTTCGCCGACAAGGTCGGCGTCATGCTCGCCCGTGATATCTCCGCTCTCAACAAGGACGCCCATTTCGTCGTCGACGTTAAGTCGACCGGCCTGTTCCAGACCGATCCCGTGCTGAAGGAGCACGGCGCGAAGACGGCCTATTGGAAGACCGGCCACTCCTACATCAAGAGGTACAGCCACGAGACCGGCGCGCTCGTCGGCTTCGAAAAATCCGGCCATTTCTTCTTCAATCCACCCCTCGGCCGGGGTTATGATGATGGCCTTGTAGCTGCGCTTGCCGTGCTCGATATGCTCGACCGCAATCCAGACAAGACTCTTGCCGATCTCAAGAATGCCCTGCCGCGCACGTGGCAGTCGCCCACCATGTCGCCCCATTGCGCCGACGAGGTGAAGTACGACGTCGTCGACCGCGTGGTGAAGCACTTCGAGGATGTCGCTGCGAAAGGCGGCAAGCTCGCCGGCCAAAATATCCGCGAGTTGATCACGGTGAATGGCATCCGGATCGTGCTCGACGACGGCACGTGGGGACTGGTGCGCGCCTCTTCCAACAAGCCTGAGCTTGTGGTCGTGGTGGAGAGCCCCACCTCGGAGGCGAACATGCGCGCCATCTTCGCCGAGATCGATGCCGAGCTCGCCAAGCAGCCTGAAGTTGGGGAGTACAATCAGAAGATCTAGGGAGGTTTCGTGCGCATGACCGCAACAGAACCGTCAGATCTCTGTCGCAAATTTGCAATCCGAATCTGCTTCCTTGCGCGTCAGTCATGATCGAGTTCGATTACACAACTGTCGTGTTTGCAGCAGGCCTCATCGTCGGCGTGACGCTCGACCTTCTCCTGCTCCGCACGCTTCTCGCTCCGCCCTTCCGTATCTGGCCGACGCCAGCGCCGGGAAGCTGGCAGAGCCTCACCTTCTGGGGACTGTTTCGCGGCGGCATGGTGTTGACCTTCGTCGTTGCCGTTCTCGATTGGAATGCGACCCCGCTGCTCGATTGGACCCGCTTCATTGTCGGCCTGCCGCTCGGCCTTGGCGGGCTGTTCATCACCGTCTTCGGCTATTTCAATCTCGGCCTCGGCAACACATATTGCGGCTCCGATGGTCTCGTGAGCCACGGCCTCTATCGCTTCAGCCGCAATCCGCAATACACCGCCTCGATCGTCGGTCTGATCGGTCTGTCGATCGGCGCCAACTCAATCCTCACCATCGTGCTCTCGTGCGTGATGATCGGCGCCTATGTGCTGATGTCGTTGGTCGAAGAGGACTGGCTGAAGCAGCACTATGGCGCGAGCTATCGCGAGTATTGCGAGCGCACCGCCCGCTTCCTCGACATCCAGGGCCTCATCCTCGCCCTTGGCGATCGCAAGAAACCGTCCCGCCAAACCGGCTGAGCCAACAACCCGGATGAGGTGTCGGACAAACGGAATTCGTCATGCCCGGGCATAAGCTCGGATTGAAATCAAGATCCGGGGTGCCCGGCATGACGAGATTGGTTTCATCTAAACGGTGCTCTCGCTACTCGGCCGCCACGGCCCCGTAGCTCTCACCCCGGATAATATCCCCCGCCTGCTTCAGCACTTCGATACCGGCGCCGTCGAGATGCGCGTTCTCGGCGATATGGCGGCGGAAAGCGCGCGCCCGCTTCTGCCCGTGATAAAGGCCAAGGATGTGGCGGGTCATGGCGTTGAGCCTGACTCCATGCGCAAGCTCCCTCTCGACGTAAGGCATGAACCGGTCGAGCACCTCGTCCCGCGTCGGCGCAGGCTCGTTTGCGCCGTAGAGTGTCCGATCCACCGCGGCGAGAAGATAAGGGTCGGCGTAAGCCGCACGGCCCAGCATCACGCCGTCGAGATGCTCAAGATGCGGCTGCGCTTCGGCCAATGAGGCGATGCCGCCATTGATAACGATCGCCAGATCCGGCCGCCGCGCTTTCAAGCGGTGGACCCGGTCGTGATCGAGCGGCGGCACGTCCCGATTCTCCTTGGGGCTCAGTCCGTCCAGCCAAGCCTTACGCGCATGCACGATGAAGGTCCGGCAGCCGGCTGCGGCGACCGTGTCGATGAACCGATCGAGACTCGCCTCCGCATCCTGGTCGTCGATGCCGATGCGGCACTTCACGGTGATCGGCACAGACGCCGCCTCGCCCATCGCGCTTATGCAGTCGGCGACGAGCGCAGGCTCGGCCATGAGACACGCACCGAAGCGGCCCGACTGCACCCGGTCGGACGGACAACCGATATTGAGATTGATCTCGTCGTAGCCCCACGCCGCACCGATGCGTGCCGCCTCGGCGAGCTTGTTCGGGTCGCTGCCGCCAAGCTGTAGCCCAACGGGATGCTCGGTCGCATCGAAACCGAGCACACGCTCCCTGTCGCCGTAGAGCACGGCCTCCGCCGTCACCATCTCGGTGTAGAGGAACGTGTGGGCCGAGATGAGCCGCAGAAAATAGCGGCAGTGGCGGTCGGTCCACTCCATCATCGGGGCGACGCAGAAACGATGGGAGTCTGGTTTCAAAGGCTTAGGCTCTCTACAGGGATCGATCTCTGAACATGGCGTTGGGCTGCTGGCGGCGCAAGTCGCACAACGTCAGCGGTATTTCTCCCCCCAATTGTAGAGTGCCTTCAGCACAGGGCCGAGCGCCTTGCCCTTGTCCGTGAGGAAATACTCATAGCGCGGCGGATGGCTGTCATAGAGCCGCGTGGCGATCACGCCTTGAGCTTCGAGGGTCTTGAGCCGCGCCGACAGCGTGTTGGGCGCCACGCCAGGTAGTCCGGCTTCCAGCTGCTGAAACCGCCGGGGCCCCTGGCGAAACAGGTCTCGCAGGATAAGCAGCGACCACCTCTCGCCCACTACGTCGAGCGCCCGCGCCACGGGACAATCTTCCTGGCCATATCCATTCCCCATGTCAGCTAGTTAGCCCCAGCTCACAAATTTTCAAGTTACTTGTTATTGACAAGTGACTATCGTAATTATAGTTACTAGTCGATGCAACCAGTGTGGAGGCATCACCAATGAATCTCGGAGACCGCCTGATGGACACGCCCCCGCGTGCCAGGCCGAGATCAACGGCAATGTCACCGTTGATGCCTAGGAGGGCGCATCGATGTATGCAGTTCTGTGGGCTTTGATCATCTTCTTTGGCGCCGGTATCGGCACCTGGCTTGTGTCGTTCGCCGTCGAGGCCATGCGACCCAAGCCGAAGGCACCTGCCAAACTCAGATGGGCGCCTAACATCCCAATCCAAACGGTTGAAATCGGCGGCAATAAGCTGCGCTACATCAAAACCGGCAAAGGCCCTACCCTCGTTCTTCTGCACACTTTGCGCACGCAACTTGATCTGTTTGAGAAGGTCGTGCCCGAGCTCGCCAAGCATTTCACCGTCTACGCGCTGGACTATCCGGGCCACGGCTACTCCGACATTCCCAAGGCGCGCTATGACGCGGACTTCTTCGTCCGCGCGGTCGAGGGCTTTCTCGACAAGCTCGACTTGCGCGACGTCACTCTCGCCGGCGTCTCGATCGGCGGCTCGATTACCCTCATCGTCGCCGCGCGCCGCAACCCGCGCGTGGTCCGCGTGGTCGCCATCAATCCCTACGACTACGCCAAAGGCCGCGGCATGGCGCGCAGCTCGCTATTGGGCTGGGTCATCACCTACGCATCCCTCCTCCCCGTGGCCGGAGAGACGGTGATGCGGCTTAGGAACTACCTGATCATGCGCGCGGTGCTGCAAGGCGGCGTCGCCGATGCACGCAGCATCCCGCCGGTGCTATTGAAGGAGATGTACAAGGTTGGGAGCCGCCCGGGCCATTACCGCGCTTTCCTCAGCCTGCTCCGCAATTCGGAAAGCTGGGAGACGGCAACCAAGGAGTATGGCCGCATCGAGGTTCCTATGCTGCTCGTTTGGGGCGACCGGGACTGGTCAAAACGGTCGGAGCGCGAGCACGACCGCGATTTGATACCGGGCGCCGAAATGAAGACGCTGGACCGTGGCGGCCATTTCCTGCCCCTCGACAGGCCGCAAGAGGTGAGCGACGCGATCGTCCGCTTTGCGAGGGCTTGAGTGGCAAGCTAGCAACTGACGGGAAGACTCGATGGAGAGAGCGATGAATCGCACACGCCTCAGTCTCTACTACCTTTGCGGCTACCTTCTCTTTGGCGGCCTTCTGCTCCTGTTCTTTCCGACGGAAGGCTTAAGGCTGTTCCTATCCAATGGCGACTACGGTGACGTCTTTCCCAGAGTGACGGGCATGGCCCTGGCAGGCCTTGGCATGACCGTCTTTGCCATCATCTACACACGCTCAGAGGCAATGTATCCAGCCACGCTGATCATACGCCCGTTCTTTCTGGCATGCCTTGCGGCCTTCTACTGGCTCACCCATGACCCGCTATTCCTGGTGCTGCTTGCCATCGTCGGATTTGGCTTCGTGCTCACCCTGACGTCCTATCTCCTCGACCGCAGCCAGAGCAGAAGCGTCTAGTTCGGCGACGCCTCCCCCCCGGAGGCGCCATCCGCGGCGGCGGCCGCAGGCACCTCGACCTTCTCCGGCGGCGCCAAAGGGTGTGGCTTGGAGTTCATATAGGCTGCCACATCCCACGCCTCCTGCACGGTGAGCGCAGGTGCCTGATAGTGGCTTCCCGGAGGCATATTGGGCCGGATATAGGAGGCTGCGTAAGCGATCTGGCCCATGCCCGCACCGCCATTGAAGCTCCCATCGCCCCAAAGCGGCGGGATTGAGTAGCCCACCTCCGGGCTGGCTTTCCGCTGCCCTTGCCCGTCCGCCCCGTGGCAACTGGCGCAATGCTGGGTATAGACCTCGGCGCCACGCCTGGAATCCGGCACCGCCGCCGGCAACGCGATCGGCATCAGCCCCATGCCGGGCAGGCGCACTCCTTCCGGCGTATCCTTGCCGACGAACTTGATATACGCGATCAGCGCTTCCATCTCGCGGCTGTCTTCCGGCAGAGCGTGCCCGTTCATGCCAAGCTCCATGCAGCCATTGATGCGCTCCGGCAATGTGATCACCTTGTTGTTGACCATCATCGGAAAGGTGGCAGCCGTGGAGACAAACGGCGCCGCGAAAGGTTGGAGACCCGCCTTCAGATGGCAGCTCTGACAGGCGAGATCGTTGCCCGCGAACGCCATGGCCGGGTCTTCCGCGCCCTTGCCGATATAGCGCGGCGTATCGACGATCAGCTCCCTGCCGTAACGGATCAGATCGTTCTCAGGACCAGGGCCGAGCGTGGAAATATCGGCTGCGTAGTAGTCCACCGTTCCCACCGTTCGGCCCAAAAGAAGATAGCCGGCGCCGAAGCCCGCCACGGCCGCAAGTGCGATAAAAATCTCCAACAGGATCGTTCGCAAAACGTCGGCCCCCAAAAAACTTGATTTACGCTAGACGCATGTGCGCCCGGCCCCATGAATCACTATATGAAGTCTGAGCCCTCATGGTCTTGAAAGCATGACAGAAGCAGCCTCCACCAAAGACCGCCACGCCATCGATCATGCCATCGACCCTGTCTGCGGCATGAAGGTCGATCCGCATGTGGGGAAACCGACCCACGACTACCAGGGTCACACCTATCATTTCTGCTCGGCCGGCTGTCAGGCGAAATTTGCCGCAGACCCCGAGCGCTATCTCGACAAGCGCGATGAGCCGGAACCGGCGCCACCCGGCACGCTCTACACCTGCCCCATGCATCCCGAGATCGTGCAGGAGGGCCCCGGCAGCTGCCCGATCTGCGGCATGGCGCTCGAGCCCATGGGCGTGCCGGCCGAGGACGCTGAGAACCCCGAACTGATCGACTTCACCCGGCGGCTATGGGTCGCCGTGCCGCTGTCGCTCATCATCGTCATTCTCGATATGAGCGCCCACGTCTTCGGCGTCGATCTCCTGCCCTTCGTGTCCCCGCACGCCGAGCAATGGCTCTTGCTCGCGCTCGCAACCCCGGCGGTGCTGTGGTGCGGCTGGCCGTTCTTCGTGCGCGGCTTCGAGTCGCTCCGCTCTGGCTGGCTCAACATGTTCACCCTGATCGGGCTCGGCACCGGCGCCGCTTATCTCTACAGCCTGATCGCGACAATCGCGCCAGGCGTGTTCCCCGCTTCCATGCGCGACGCGCACGGCCTCGTCCCGGTCTATTTCGAGGCTGCCGCCGTCATCGTGGCGCTGGTGCTCGTGGGGCAAGTGCTCGAATTGCGCGCCCGCGAGAAGACCGGCGGCGCCATCCGCGCGCTTCTCGATCTCGCGCCCAAGACGGCGCTCCGCGTGCTGAAAGACGGCAAGACGGAGACCGTGCCGCTGGCCGAGGTCAAGGTGGACGACGTCTTGCGGGTGCGACCGGGCGACAAGATCCCCATCGACGGCACGGTGATCGAAGGCCGCAGCGCCGTCGACGAGTCCATGCTGACCGGCGAGCCGGTCCCTGTGGAGAAGGCCGAAGGCGATGCGGTCACCGGCGGTACGCTGAACGGCTCCGGCTCCTTCGACATGCGCGTCGACCGCACGGGCGCGGAGACCACGCTGTCCCAGGTGGTCAACATGGTCGCGGACGCGCAGCGCTCGCGCGCGCCCATTCAGGCGCTGGCGGACGTGGTTGCCGGCTATTTCGTGCCCACGGTGATCGCCGTGGCGGTGATCGCCTTTATCGTCTGGATGTTCTTTGGGCCCGCGCCCCAGCTCGCCCATGCCCTGATCGCCGCCGTCAGTGTGCTCATCATCGCCTGCCCTTGCGCGCTTGGACTCGCCACGCCCATCTCCATCATGGTAGCCACCGGGCGCGGCGCGCAGGCCGGCGTGCTCGTGCGCAATGCCGCCGCATTGGAGCGGCTCGCCGCGGTCAACACCCTCGTTACCGACAAGACCGGCACGGTGACCGAAGGCAAGCCGACCCTGACCGGCATCGAGGTGGCGCAAGGCTTCGATGACGACGAGGTCTTGCGCCTCGCCGCAACACTTGAGGCCGGCAGCGAGCACCCCCTTGCCGAGGCCATCCTGCACGGCGCCGAAGCGAAAGACCAGAAACTCGACAAGGCGCAAGGCTTCGAGGCGATCACTGGCCAAGGCGTCAAGGGCCACGTGGCGGACCGTGAGGTCCTTCTCGGTAACGCGCAGCTTATGGAAGTCTCGGGTATCGACGTCGCGCCGCTTGCGGGTGCCGCCGAGACGCGGCGCCAGAACGGCGAGACCGTCATGTTCTTGGCCGCGGGCGGCAAGCTGGCCGGCATCGTTGCCGTCGCCGATCCCATCAAGGAGAGCGCCGCTGAGTCGATCGCCAAACTTCACGCACTCGGGCTTCGCATCGTCATGGCGACCGGCGACAACGAGACGACCGCGAAGGCCGTCGCGTCAAGACTGGGCATCGACGAGGTGCATGCGGGGCTCCGGCCCGAAGAGAAGCTCACCCTGATCGAAGACTTGCAGAGCAAGGGCGCCGTGGTCGCCATGGCGGGAGACGGCATCAACGACGCGCCGGCCTTAGCTAAAGCGGATGTCGGCATCGCCATGGGCACAGGTGCTGACGTCGCCATGGAGAGCGCAGGGCTGACCCTGCTCAAAGGCGATCTCCGCGGCGTGGTACGCGGCGTCGATCTCGCCCGCGCCACCATGCGCAACATCAAGCAGAATCTCTTCTTCGCGTTCTTCTATAACGCCATCGGCGTGCCGATCGCGGCCGGCGTGCTCTATCCTGTTGCGGGTATCCTGTTGTCGCCGATCATCGCCGCCGCGGCTATGAGCCTGTCGTCCGTCTCGGTGGTCAGCAACGCGCTGCGCTTGCGCCGCATCGATCTCAGTTAGCAAAGACCTAAAGTCCCGCGACAACCCTTCGCATGCCGCAAGGAAGCTGACACCTTTCATGAGAGGCAAAATTTTAACGCCTGACCCCTAGCGTCGCTCTCGGATCGCAGGCTCCGAAGGAGCAATCGGTTTCCAAAGAGAGCATCAGACCATGGCAAAGGCCAAGTATCACAAAGCCCAACGCGTGTTCGTGAAGCCCGTCGGCACATGGGCCTATGTCGAGGCTGTGGTTCCGAAATGGGTCAAGGGCTGCGACGAGCCAATCAAGATCGCCTATGACTGCGGCATGGGCCGCGAGTTCGCGCAAGAGGAGCTCGAGGAGGAGTCCAAGGGCCTTCAGCTGACCGCCGCCAATGGTAGCGGCGAAGCGTGGCGCGTCCTCCGCGGCCACAACCGCTGGAAAAGCGCCGAGCAATGCGGTCATCATCCCTATCCCGGAACGCATCCGACGGTCGTGACGGCCGATCGCGACTGGGGCGGCTGGCGCGTTCCCGGCGCGGAATATGATCTCGATCCCCAGCGCATCGAGCATCAGGCCCAGGTGATCGCGCGGGCCCCAGTCTTCATGAAGCTCCTCGAGGAATTCGTGCAGTACACCGATGGCGAAGCCGAAAACCTGAGTGACGATCTCACCAAGCTCGCGCAGGTCGCCCGCCGCGTCCTCGAAGAAGTCGGCGAGTAAGCCGGCTGCCTCACGATGCGTCTAGACCGGCGGTTTGTCGCCGACGACACCGATGATCGCCACAATCACGACGGCAAGGACGAAAAGACCGAAGAGCCAGCCGTAAAAGGTGATGCGTCGTTGCTCCTGGTCCAAGTTGAGCTCGATGTTTCGGGCCCACTCGCCCGGATAGTCGCGCCCTGATACCTGATGGCTAGGCAACGAAGCCGACGATTCCGTTTTGGTCTCAGTCATTCCAGTTCTCCTAGCTGGTTCCTAGCCGACTATTCCCAAATAAATTGCCAACGCGGCCAACACCACGAGACCGCCGAATAGCCCGGAGAGGAAAATCACCCGCGACCATCTGGTCTTGAGGACGATCTCGCCCTGCCGGGCTTTCTCGGCCGGGTAGGATTGTGGTGGCCTCCGCCGTGAGCGGGAAGATGCTGCCTCGGTCCTGGTTGCGCTCATTGGACATCTCCTATTTGAGGCTTGTCGAGGATAACACGCCACGCGGCCCTCGGTTTCATGGGTTTGCCCCGGCGATCAGGTAGGTTCGGGCTTGGCAGCGCGCGCTTAGGTCTCTAAGAGCGAGCTGAGAGGATGGTGTTGCCGCGATGAACGACTCTAGCCGTCAAACGAAGTTCCTGAAGGACTACGCGCCGCCCGACTTTCTCGTCGAGGAGGTCGCACTCGACGTGAGCCTGGCGCCCAAAGCGGCCCGTGTCGCCTCAAGACTCCAAATGCGCCCCAACCCCAAAGTGGCGACGGGCGGGAAGCCGCTGGTGCTCGACGGCGAGGCTCTGACGCTCGAGCGCGTCGCCCTGGACGGCAAAGATCTGTCCCCCGGTGAGTATGTGCTGTCCGAGGGCGCGCTGACCATTACCAGCGTGCCAGCGCAGCCCTTCACCCTGGAAGTCGTCACGCTGTGCGATCCGGAGGCCAATACGGAGCTCTC
>Ga0307436_1000871_pt1 | contig 13997 bp, 13 predicted proteins | sample SalMarWE160440MG_FD_202513 | JGI IMG/M metagenome (GOLD analysis project Ga0307436, IMG submission 202513) | Salt marsh sediment microbial communities from the Plum Island Ecosystem LTER, Massachusetts, United States - WE1604-40 | ecosystem: Environmental > Aquatic > Marine > Intertidal zone >...
AAGAGCTCCTCAGATCACTCTCCGATGCGCGGGAAGACCTTGCATCGCATACGTCGCGTGTCGAATCATTGAAAGAGATCGTTGTCGACAATAGACCGGCCGGGGACCTGCTGCCCGCCGACGTCCTCCTGGGCACGCTTTCCGACGTCATCGAAGTCGGGGCGGAGTATGAGAAGGCGATTGAAGGGGTCCTGTCTGAAAAGGCCGACCTGCTCATCGTCAGATCAGAGGAAGAGATACGGGGTGCGATAGAGTCACTGAGAGGTTCGGAGACAGGCAAGGCGTCTTTCATTGCCATGTCCCCCGCGCCTGCGGAAAGGGCGGCCTGGCGACCGGAAGGGGCCGTCGGCTGCGCACTTGACTTTGTAAAGGTCAGAGAAGAGTTTTCACGTATTGCGGAAAACATTCTCGGCAGGGTGTTTGTCGTAAGGGACATTGAGTCCGCCATTGCGATGATGGGCCTGAAGAGAGACGCCGTTCTTGTTACCATGGACGGGGAGGTTATAGAACCGTCCGGCGCGGTGGTGGTGGGCGGCGGAAAGGGTATCTTCAGCAGAAAGAGGGAGATAAGGGAACTTGAGGAGATGATTGATTCCGAAAAAGCCGTTATCGAGGAGATGAGGGGACAGGTTCAGGACATGCAGAACATGATCTTCGGAAAAGAGGAGGAGATGAGGGCCGTTGAGTCGTCCGTCCATAAGATCGAAAAGGAGATATCCCTTTCCCGGCTTACCGTCGAAAATTACAGCAATGACAGGGAACGCCTGAACAGGAAACTTTCCTATCTGACCCTGGAGCTGGAGGAGATTTCCAGGGAAAGGGAATCTCTCCTGAAGACGATCGGTGAAAACGGGGACAAGATAAGTTCGGTCGAAACGGGGAAGAAAGCGGCGGAAGAAGAAGCCGCTTCCATTCGCGACGGGATCGCCAGCAAGAAAGCGGAGATGGAGGAGCGCAGGGCGGATGTGACGGACCTCAGGCTGCTTATCGCCTCGACGCGGGAGAGGATTGAGGCGGTCAGGAATGAAAGAGAGTCCCTGGCCAGGACCGTGGAGGATCTCAAACAGAAAAAGACAGACCTCCATTCAGAACATGGCGCCGTCCGGCAGCGGATAACCGGGCGTGAAACTGAAGTGGCCGAAGAGGAGATGCGGCTAAGGAAATGTGTTGCCGAAGCGGACAGAGTGAGGGGCCACATATCTCAGAGGAAGGAAGAGATCGAGAGAGAAAACGGAGACCTGATCCTTGTCGAACAGGGCCTCAGGACGTTGAGGCAGGAGATAGCCGCCATGAGAGCCAGGATAGCGGAGCTTGACGTGGCGAGGGCGGAGCACAAAATGAGGATGGAAAATATTGCCGAAAACGTGCGGACCAACTACGGTGAGGAAATCGCCGGGCTGCAGGTCGAAGATGTTACGCATGAGGAAGAGGAGAGGCTTGCGGAACTGAGAAGCAAGATACAGGAGATGGGCCCGGTGAACCTCGGGACACTGGAAGAATATGAAGAGCTGCGCACACGGTACGAATTCATGACGAAGCAGCAGGAGGATCTCACGAAGTCGATAGCGGAACTGGAAGAGGCTATTTCAAAGATCAACAGCACGACCCGGAAGAAGCTGAGGGATGCCTATGAGTCTTTGAACGCCAAGTTCGGGGAAGTATTTACCAGCCTCTTCGGAGGGGGCCGGGCCGGGCTTGTCCTGACGGACGAGCATAACATACTTGAATCGGGCATAGAGATCGTTGCCCAGCCCCCCGGAAAGAAGCTCCAGAACCTGCATCTCCTCTCGGGAGGAGAAAAGGCACTCACCGCACTGGCGATACAGTTTGCGAGCTTTCTCATCAAGCCCACCCCCCTCTGCATACTCGACGAAGCGGACGCCCCTCTTGACGAATCCAATACGGAGAGATATACAAAGATGCTGGAGGAGCTTTCCGCCGACACCCAGTTTATCGTCATCACACATAACAGGACTACCATGGGCGCCGCGCAGCATCTTTACGGCATTACCATGGAAGAGGCCGGCGTCTCCAAGGTGATCTCCATGCAGCTCGAGGAAGTACAGGCCTGACAATGGGCATCCCGGACATGGGGAGATACCCGCGCTGTTGCCGTATCCCTGACGTTGCAAAACAGCACGGAAGGGCCACCGAAAAAGTCTTGTGATGACGACATGATTCCATTTATCTTCCACATGCTAAAATTGTTACAAGACGAGCCTCACAGTTTGTCATTCCCGCAAGCAGAGCGCGCAGGGAATCCTTTTTTTTCGGAAAGATTCCGGACAAACCGGAATGACAGATTATTGCTCAATGTGGCGTTACTAATTATCGCTTTGGTAAATGCGGATCTGACGACCGGTGATTTTCAGTGGAAGGCCGGCAGGCCATTCCACAGGGCTGTAAGGTGTCGCTACAAGACGTTTTTCGGCATTCCTTCAGTGCTTTCCCGGTATTTTATTGCAACTGCAAGGTTTAGATGAATAAACTGGCAGACCTCCTGCCCGGCAGGATATCGACGGAACGGGAAGACCTGTTATGCTACGGCTTTGACGCATCGGGGCTTGAAGGAGTTCCCACGGCGGTTGTCTGGCCTCAGGATTGCGGGGATGTGGTTAAGATCATGACCTTCGCTTTCGATAATGATATCCCGGTCATCCCCCGCGGTGCAGGCACCGGTATGACGGGGGGGGCCGTCCCGTCCAGGGGGGCTGTTGTCATCAGCATGGAGAGGATGAACAGGATAATCGAGGTGGACAGTGAAAACCTCAACGTTCTTGTCGAGCCCGGCGTAATCAACGGAAGGCTTCAGAAGGAACTCGCGCCCCGCCGGCTCTTTTATCCGCCCGATCCCGCCAGCATGAATTTCAGCACCATAGGAGGTAATGTCGCCGAAAATGCGGGCGGCCCCAGGGCATTGAAGTATGGGGTCACAAGGGATTATGTGATGGCGGTCGAGGCGGTCCTCCCCGACGGCGGGGTGATCCATACCGGCGTGCGTACTCCGAAAGGGGTCGTCGGATACGACCTTACGAGACTGCTTGTCGGCTCCGAGGGGACGCTTGCCGTTATCACGAAGATCAGGCTGAAGGTCATCCCCCTGCCGGAAGATGTGGTGACACTGCTGGTGCTCTTCAGGGAACTGGAAAAGTCGGGGGAAGCGGTGAGGCGGATACTGTCGGCCGGGATTATTCCCAGGACGCTGGAATTTCTTGACGGGGAGACCGTGAGGGCGGTGGAGGATTACAGACCAGTCGGCCTTCCCAGAGATGTGGAGGCGCTGCTGATCATTGAAATCGACGGATCTGCCCCGTCAATCAGAAAAGAGGCGGAGAAGGTATCGGATATCTGCGTGGACCTGGGAGGGGACGCGATAATGGCGCAGAACGATCTTGCGAGGGAAAGGATCTGGGAGTCGAGACGCGCCGTTTCTCCCGCCCTGTACCACATCGCACCATCCAAGATAAACGAGGACATTGTCGTCCCTGTCAGCATGGTCCCCCGCATGCTGACGAGGCTGAGGCGGCTGTCGGAGGAGAGCGGCATAAAGATAGTCAATTTCGGCCACGCAGGGGACGGCAATATTCACGTCAACCTTATGGTCGACGTTTCAGACCGGGACGAATACGCGCGTGCGCAGGACCTCGTGAGAGAAATATTCAAATTTACTCTTGAAATGGGCGGCACCATCTCGGGAGAACACGGTATCGGTCTGACTAAATCGGCTTACATGGGCATGGAAATTCCGGAGGCCGAACTCGAGTTGATGAAAAAGATCAAAGGCGTCTTCGATCCCAAGGGGATACTTAACCCGGGGAAAATATTTCCGGAATAGAGCGGAATTGACGTTCCGGCGGCCGGGGCGGGAATATGCCGTTGCCAATTCCGGATGGTGTCTGTAGAATAACAGGAGGAGGCGCTTTATGAAGATAAAAGAAGGAATTCTACTCGTTGCAGCAGTCGTGTTCCTGGCTGCAACGGGCTTCCCTTTTTCAGTTTCTCCTGCCGCCGGTGCCGAAAAACAGAAGGCAGCCGACTTCTCTCTTAAAGATCCCGGGGGTAAGACCGTCACCCTGTCATCCTCGAAGGGGAAGGTAGTCCTGCTTAATTTCTGGGCCACCTGGTGCCCCAGCTGCGTCTCCGAGATGCCCTCTTTGAACAGGTTGTACGAAGAGATGAAATCGCGCGGACTTGAAGTCATAGCAGTTTCCACCGACAGGTCGGCTGTCAGCGTCAGGGATTTTCGGGACAACCATGGACTTGCTTTCCCTGTCGTGATGGACGAGGACCGTGAGGTGACGCGCCTCTATCACGTTTTTTCCCTGCCTACCAGCTTTCTTATAAACAAAAAGGGCTTAATTGTCGAGAAATTCTTCGGAGCTTACGACTGGACGGGGCAGGAGATGAAGGAGAAGATAGAGAAGCTCTTGTAGCCCGCCTTGTTCTATCGTGCCTTATCTGAAGTTTATGGTGATGAGGGCCAAAGCGGGCGGGAGATCCGGGGTTAATAAGGGTTCCAGAGATGACAGGAGACCAGCCTGCCGCGGATCTCTTTAAGTAGCGGTACGATCCTGTCGCAAGGCTCGAATCTTTTAGGGCACCGTGGATGAAAGGGACATCCCGGGGGGATGTTGATGGGACTCGGGACTTCCCCTTTGAGGGGTGCCGCGTGGATCCTTTTCTTGCCTGCGGCTTCCAGCCTGGGAGCTGCTGCCAGAAGTAACTCCGTATAAGGATGAAAGGGCCTTTCGAACAACTCATCCGTTTTTGAGTATTCCACGATCTTCCCCAGGTACATGACGCCTACGTTTTCGCTGAAGTAGTTGACCACTCTGAGATCATGACTTACGAAGAGGAAAGAGATGCCCGATGCCTTTCTAAGACCTATGAGGAGGTTGATGATCTGGGCCTGTATCGAGACATCAAGCGCCGAGAGGGGCTCGTCGGCCACGATGACTTCCGGCGATACGGCGAGAGCCCTGGCGATGCATATCCGCTGCCTCTGGCCGCCGCTGAATTCGTGGGGATAGCGGTTTATGATCTCCGGTCCCAGGCCGACCCTGCCGATAATGTCCACGACCATTTTTTTCAAGTCACGGCGGGCTGCGATCTTGTGGATTATCAGCGGCTCGGAGATGGTTTCATAAACCGTCCTCCTCGGGTTCAGCGATGCGAAGGGGTCCTGGAATATTATCTGGACCGACTTTCGGAAGCTCTTCATGGCCTGTCTGTCCATCTGGAAGACATCCTTCCCCTTGAAGAGAACCGTGCCGGATGTCGGTTCCATCAACCGGAGAACAAGCTTTGCCACCGTGGACTTGCCGCAGCCGCTTTCGCCGACGAGGGCCATGACGCTGTTTCCGGGGATGGAGAAATCGAGCCCGTCTACTGCTTTCAGCACGCCGTCGGCGCCTTTGGTCCTCACCTTAAAATATTTATGTAATGAACTGACCTTCAGGAGTTCCATCGTACGTCCCGGGTCATCGGGCATCTCACGAAATGGCCCTCTGACACCTCCACGAACTCCGGCTCCCGCTCTTTGCAGGCCACCCGTGAGTAACGGCATCTGCCGGAGTAGGAGCATCCAGGCGGCAGGTCCCCGGGCCCGGGGACTGTGCCCGAAATAGGGTTGAGGGGCCTTCCCCTTGCCTGTGGTATTGACTCCATGAGCCCTCTGGTGTAAGGGTGCCCCGGGTTGTGAAACAATTCTCCCGTGTCCGCGATCTCCACAAGTCTCCCGGCATACATTACTGCCACTCTGGCGGCGTTTTCAGCAAGGACCGCGAGGTCATGGGTTATCAGGAGGATGGCCATCCCCCGTTCTTCCCGGAGACCCTGAATAAGTTCGAGGATCTGGGCCTGGATCGTCACATCGAGGGCGGTTGTGGGCTCGTCGGCTATAAGCAGGGCCGGGCTGCAGGCTATAGCGATGGCGATCATTACGCGCTGCCTCATCCCTCCGGACATCTGGTGCGGATATTCGTCTATCCTTGTTTCGGGGGAAGGCATCTTCACCGACCGCAGAAGGTCGACCGCCTTAACCTTTGCATCTCTTTTTGACATCGACAGATGGGTGACAAGCACTTCTTCAATCTGATATCCGACGGTAAGCACGGGGTTCAGTGAGGTCATGGGCTCCTGGAAGATCATGGCGATGTCCTTCCCGCGCAGGCTACGCATGGATTCGGAATCGAGCTTCAGGAGATCTCTTCCCCTGAAGAATACTTCCCCTTTTGCGAAGGCATTGGGCGGCAGAAGTCCCATTATCGAGAGTGCGGTCATGCTTTTACCGCAGCCGCTCTCGCCCGCGAGACCGAAGATTTCAGATTCCTCTATCCTGAAGCCGAGACCGGAAACGACGGGCAGTGGATTTGCGGCAGACCTGAAAAATATGCTCAGATCCCTTACTTCCAGAAGGGACACGCCAGGCTACTTTTCCCCTTTTTTCAGAAGCTTGAGGTAATTTTCGGCCTCTTTCAGTTCGGGCATCCTTTCGAGGGCCCGCTCCCACTCCTCGAAGGCCAGCCCGGTGAGACCTTCCATATAATAGCTCAGGCCAAGCTGTACCCAGGCGGGACCGTACGAAGGATTGATCGCCTTTGCCCTTACGAAGTGCACAATGGCTTCTTCCACGAGCCCCTTGTTTCTGAGAGCGATTCCAAGTTTGGTATGTATGTCGGGCAGCTTCGGATGCAGCCTTACGGCCTTCCGGTACTCTTCGATGGCCTCGTCATTCATGTTGAACTGCAGATAGAGGTTCCCCACCCTGAAATGTTCATTCGCGAGCTTTCCCGCGATGAAGGGGTCAAGAGCGTCCGGGGCGGGATGGGCGATCTGCGCCGCCATGGAAAAGACTTCCTGCGCCTTCTCGAATTCCCCAAGGTCGTTGTATGTAACGGCCAGATTCAGTGAAGCCTCCGTATACCTGGCGTTGATGTCGAGGGCCATTTCGAAATGTTCGGCCGCCTCCTTCAGGTCGCCTTTGAGGTTGGCGATGACGCCGAGTTTGTTGTGAACGTCGGCGTACCGGGGGTTTATCTTTATGACTTCATTGAGGATAGGCTCTGCCTCGGTGAATTTGCCTTCTCCGTAAAGCTTGTTGCCAAGGTCGTAAAGTTCCTGGAGGTCGGGATTCATTATTCTCAGGAAATTATATGGAGAGGGAGAAACAATTGTCAAGGTAAGCCGTGACTTGCCGCGACTCTTCAAGAGAGCTGCAGTCGTGATCGAAAGAGGAGCTAACTGCTGCCTGTCAGTTCTTCTCTCTTTACTTTCAGCAGCAGCACCGAGAACATCCCGGCCAGAAACAGGAGGCCCCCGGCGAGGGCAAAAGGCGCCCCGGGTTCCCTGCTTGCCTCTATCAGCGCAGCGGGGAAAGGTGACATACGAATGTTCCTTATATATATGCCGAAGCCGTCATGAAAGGAAGGGGCGTTCGGCCTGATGACACCCCTGGCGACTACCCTGTCGTCCCGGTAATAGGTGATATCCGCCGACCAGTCGGTAATGTATCCGGACGGGTCTATAGTGGTATTTATCCTGTCAAAAACGACTTCGGGGCCGCCGGGCAGACTGAGGACGGAGCCCTCATAAGCATATGCCATCCTCTTGTAACCCCCATAGGAACTGAGAAGGTGTGCGAGCAGTATGAAGAGAAAGCCGGCATGAACGACCTGTGGAGAAATTACCGGGAGCCATTTTCTGCCCCCCTTTTTTTTAACGACTGAGTCGATGCTGCAGACCAGGGTATTGATCGTAATGAGAGAGAGGACGGCGATGGAGAGCCAAAGCCACCAGGTTACTCCGACAGGGCTCTTCACCAGCCACCGGAAGAGGGGGAGGATGTATAATTCCTGAAACTCCGGCGTGAAAGGCATGATTAAAGAGCCGTAAGACAGGACGACGAGGAGGACGATAAGGAGCCAGACGGCGGTCTTCAGGGAAAGGAGGGTCTTCAGCGCCTTTTTCAAAAGATTCATATTCCCTCCTCTTCAGAACGAATGGGAGCTCTTCATGAGCAGGCTTACCCCGAGATAGGTGAACATCACGATTACGAACCCCGCAACCCCCAGCAGGGCGGCCGGCCGGCCCTTCCACCGGGACGTCAGACGTGCGTGCAGGTACAGGCTGTAAAAGAGCCACAGTATTACGGTCCACAATTCCTTCGGTGTCCAGAGCCAGTAAGTTCCCCATGCCAGATAGGCCCAGACGCCCCCGAAGACCATCGCTGCAGAAAAGAGGAAGTATCCCACGACAATCGTCTTGTACTGGAGCAGTTCGCTCTGCTTTTCCCCCGTCAGCCAAAATACGACCCCGAGCGCAGCCCCTATGCCGAAGAGGGCGTAAGAGAAAAAAGAGAGGGTGACGTGAGCTTCGAACCAAATGGTTTTCAGTACGGGGGGAAGCGGGAAGTTGTGGGGTTTAAAAGGCAGCGAGAGTAAGAGGAAGAACACCGATAATGCCGTGACGGAATAAAGCACTCTGCGCGGGTTTTCCAGTTTTAAAGTCAAAGGTAACCCGAAAAGTGTGATAGAGGTGGAGAGGAAAAAGAGGGTGTCGTGCGGCCCGACAATGGGAAGTCTGCCCAGCACCATTCCCCTGTAGAACATATACGAGACCTGCAAAAAGAATGCGGGATAGATGAAAACTCTTCGATAGCAGCCCAGGATATAGAGGACGGCGGAGAGTATTGTCAGCAGCACTATAGCATTCCGCAAAGGCATCGCTTAATCCTCCGCCGGTCTTCTGAACCGCAGGAACATGTAGAAACCTATTAGAAAAGGCTCAAACCGTATGACCATATTGTCGGTAAAACCCCACAGGAATTGGTAGACGGCGATTTGGAGCGTGCTTACGGTCTCGAATCCCCTGTTCATGAGTATCTCCGTCAGCTCTCTTATTTCGAATGAGAACACGTAGAGCAGATGCACGCCGAAAAGTATCAGAAGGGCCTCGGCGTATGCCTTTTTCCTCCGTCGCACAAAGAGAAACAGCGCCCCCATGACCGCGAACGTCAGCGGGACGTTGAATGTGTAATTCGAGGTCTGAACGGGTATATCGATCAGCATGCCCGTGTTCCCGGTGAGAGGGGCAAAGGTGGCCTGGATTATATCTCCCTCACTTTCTATCCCTTCAAGTTTCACGTCTTTAATACCGCTTACGATCTTCGTCGCCGTCAGGGTTACCGCATAACCATAATAATTCTTCACCTGTATCCATATGAGAAGGCCGGAGAAATAGACCACAAGGAAAATGGCAACAGCCGTTACCACGGCCGACTTACGGGGAGGTGACATCGGGTTTAGCATAATGGAGATAGATAAAGAAAAGACCGAGGGAGACGGCTATCATCAGACCCTGCGCGACATATATGTGGATATATTCGAAGATGCTCCTGAAATGTATTCCGGCGTAAGCAAGACCGGCGATGCGAAACACGTTGATGATCTGGAGAACCGCAAAACCTGCGAGGATACCGAGGAGTCTTTTCTTCCATGTCGAGGGAAAGGCCAATACGGCTACGGAGTAAATCATTACCGCCTCGAGCCCGTTACAGCCGAATCGAACATCAAGCGAGATGGCCGGCAGCTGCAACACCGAGTTATGTGTAACACAGGGTATGCCCAGGATTCCGAGGATCCTGGCGGTGGCGAGCACTACTCCCCTCGTATATGTGCCGTTAACGTCTATTATTTTCTGAAGGGGAACATAACCGATGATGAAAAAAAAAGCGCCCATGAGGACCAGATAGGTCAGGGCGAAGCGTTTTATACCGACGGAATTCCGGCCTCCTTTCTTCTTCGGAGCGCTATGTTTTTGATTTACCCTGTTCCTGCGCATGACGGAGACTTCATTATACAACAAGGGGGAGGAATTCGTAAAAAGAGCGCCTGTTCAAGGGGCTTTCGGCTGAGTGGCTCTCGGCCGGAAAGCTTCCTTTACCCCTGCTTACCGGCGGGCGTGCCTCTTTGTCCAAGAGGGACCCTATTCCTCCCTTTGGCAAAGGGAGGTCAGGAGGGATTTTATGATTTCAATGCTGCTCTCTTGAGACTGTCGGTCATCACAGGGGACTGCACTATCGTTTGAAGTGTCCGCTCTTCCCGCCGCTTTTTTCAGTTACGAAAATGCCCGATATGACCATTTCCCTGTCCACGGCCTTACACATGTCATAGATGGTGAGGGCTGCCCCGGCAACAGCCGTCAGGGCCTCCATCTCAACGCCTGTCTGACCTGTGACCCTTACCCGCGACAGAATGTCTATCCGTGATCCCCCCTCGTCTACCTCGAAATCTACCTCAACGGATGCGATGTTCAGGGGGTGGCAGAGGGGAATGAGTTCGGGCGTTCTCTTGGCGGCCATGATTCCGGCGATACGGGCCGTTGCCAGCACATCGCCCTTCGGGATCTTCCCCACCGCAATCAGCCGGAGGGTCTCTTTTTTCATGCTGACGAAGCCATGCGCTTTAGCTTCCCGTAAAGTCGGAGGTTTCCCGGAGACATCGACCATTCTGGCCTGTCCCTTATCGTCTGTGTGGCTGAGTTTGCTCATCCGCCTATCTTTGACATCGGTCTTTTTCCGGACGGCCCGGCTGAAGGGGATTGGTGTTCCCGCCGTGTCCGGCCCTTAGCCGGGAGCATGGCCTCGGGAGAGAGGTTCCTGAACAGGTGACCTTCCGGTTTGACCTCCACGGCCAGACGGAGCAGGCGGGCTATCTCGGCATCGGGCGATCCGTTTCGGAGGGGGGACTTCAGATCAATCTCGGTCTCGGAAAAAAGGCAGGGCCTCAGCTTTCCGTCCGCCGTCAGCCTCAGCCGGTTGCAGTCCTCACAGAAGTGGTGGCTGAGAGCGCTGATGAAGCCTATTACGCCCTTTGCTCCTTTGAGCCTGAAATATCGTGAAGGGCCGTTTTTCCTTGGACGGACCGGATCAAGAGGGCCCAGGGCTTCAATGGCCTTTCTTATTTCTTCTGTCGGGATGTATCTTTCAGGGCTCCAGAAGTCGATGCATGCAGAGGGCATCACTTCGATGAACCTTATCTCGCAATCCGAATCAATGGTCCGCCGGGCGAAGGCCTCTATCTCGTCATCGTTTATACCCCTCATGGGCACCATGTTTATCTTGAGAGGACGAAGACCGGCCTGTTCTGCAGCTGAAATCCCCCGCAGGACAGCGTCAAGCTCACCGGTCCTTGTGATTTGGCGGTATCTTTCGGGGGAGAATGAGTCAATGCTGACGTTGACCCTGTCCAGCCCCGCTGCCCGGAGTTCCCGCGAGAATCTTTCCAGGAAGACCCCGTTGGTGGTCATGCTGAGGTCTTCGATGCCGCTGATCTTCTTCAGCGAAGATATGAGAAAAACCACGTTCTTCCTGGTCAGGGGCTCGCCGCCGGTCAACCTTACTTTCTTTACTCCCAGACCGGCTGCGACCTCTGCCACCCGGATGATTTCCTCGTAACGCAGTATGTCCTTATGCCCGCAGGGAAGAACCCCTTCTGCGGGCATACAGTAAAGGCATCTCAGATTGCATCTGTCGGTGATGGATATCCGGAGGTAATCTATCACCCTGAGGAAATTATCCTTCAGCATTCCCTACTTCTTCTTGCCGGGTTTCTTCTCCAGTTCGGCAATCTTCTTCCTTGCGACAGCCGCCTCCTTCGAATCCGGGAACTTCTCAATGAGCCTTCTCAGGATGATCGTCCCGGTCTTGGCGTCTCCTATGTCGGTGAAAGCAAGCCCCTGCTTCAACATCGCAGCGCTTGTCTTGGCGCTGTTAGGATATTTTTTAAGCAGTGTTTCATAGGCAAGGATGGCGCCCTCGTAATCCTTTTCCGCGTAATAGGTCTCTCCTATCCAGAACTGTGCGTTATCTGTCAGATCGTTTTTCGGGTAGTCCTTTATAAAGGATTCGAATTTCCGTCTGGCCTCCTTGTAATTCTTATCCTTGAATGTCTGGTAGGCCTTGTCATAGGCCTTTTTTCTCTCATTCGCGGCGGCTTTGACCGGCGCTGCCGCCGGCTTCTGTACCATCCCCTGTTTTGCCTGGGCCGGCAAGCTCTCCCCTGAAGGCTGAGAAGGCTTTTCAGGCCCTTTGGACACCGCCGCCGGACTCTGAGTCTGCGGGGCCGGTGTGGCACCTGCCTGAGGTGCTACGCCCAGCCTGTCGCTGAGTGCCTTTACCTGGGCCTGAAGCCCCTGAATCTGGGTCCGCAGGAGATCACGGTCCGTTTGAGCGTCCTTGAGCGTCCTGTCCACGTAAAACTTGTTCTCGTCGAACCTGCCGCGCAGGGACTGAAGACCCTCGGAGATTTCCGTCAGTCTCGAATTTATTTGAGCCTGGCCTTCCCGGACTGCGCCAAGGGAGCCTTCCTTTCCTGTCTGCAGCGATCCCAGTTCTTTCGTTGCAGCGTCCGTCTTCTGCTTCAACGCAGTCAGCTGCTTTTGCATATCATAAGAATTGCGTTGCAGATCGTTGATGTCCTGCCTCATATAATCCATGTCCCCGCTTGACGCACACGCGGCAAGGGAGATGAGCAGCAGGAATGAGAGGATCGTCTTCACCGCTATTTGCCTCCGCCCAGTATCACAAAGTGGGCACGCCTGTTTCTGGCCCAGCAAGCCTCATTGTGCTCCTTGCAGAGGGGTTTTTCCTCGCCGTAGCTGAGCGTTTCTACCCGGGAGGAAGGGACACCGAGAGAAACGAGGTAGTCCTTGACGGCCTTGGCCCTTCTGTCTCCGAGAGCCAGGTTGTACTCATTGGTGCCGCGCTCGTCCGTGTTCCCTTCGATTGAAAGCGTTGCCCCGGTATGCCCCGTCATCCAGTCGGCTATCGACGTCAATTCGTCTTTGTACTGAGCCTTCACGTCGTACTTGTCGAAATCAAAGAGGATATCGGCCCATTTCCCTTCCTGACCCTTGATCTCCATTTCCTTCGATCCGACGGATTCGACGTTCGAACCTACTTTCGCCTCGGTGACTTTTTCGGGCGTCTTGGACTCCATCCCCTCCTTTGCCTGCTCCTTCTGCTGCGCCGGCTGGGTCTCAGGCTGTGTTATTGCTCTCTGCGAGCAGCCGAATGCCATTGCGACAACGAACACGAGAAGAAAAACCCAATACCTTTTCATTGCTTCCTCCTGAAAATAAAAAAATCAATTCGGCGACCATCTCGGGCCAAAGGCCTTAAGGTCTCTCGGTGTAATTCTCTTTTGGGACTCCCCGTTGGCTCTCATGATGTATATGCCCTTTCTCCCGTCCCTGTCGGAAGAGAATGTTATATATCTCCCGTCGGGGGAAAAGGAGGGGTCTTCGTTGTTGCCTGATTCGGTCAGTTGAACCAGCTGTGAGCCGTCGGGTTTCACCGTGAAAATCTGGTTCCTTCCGCCCTGCCTCCCGGCAAAAACAATCCTGTCTCCCGTGGGAGACCAGTATGGCGAGGTGTTATAGGAACCTTTAAATGTAACCCTTCTTATCCCGGTGCCGTCGGAGTCCATCACGTAGACCTGGGGACTGCCTCCCCTGTCCGAGACAAAGGCGATGTGTTTGCCGTCGGGTGAAACCGCAGGCGATACTTCAATCCCGTAAGATGAGGTCAGCCTTCTGACAGATCCGGCGGCAAGGGAGTAGGTGTAAAGATCGGGAGTGCCGGCCCGCGATGAAGAAAAGACAAAAGAATTCCCCCTCGGGAAAAAATTGCCCGCAATATTTATTCCCGCGGATGTGAAGACCCTCTTCTCCGTCATTCTCAGGAAGTCTAACAAATATATGCTCCATTGTCTACCCCGTTCCGCAGAGTAGATGATCCTGGTACCGTCGGGCGACCAGTGCGGTGAAAGCACCATGCTTCCCCGCAGCCCGATCTTCTTCATCCGGTGGCCGTCCCAGTCCGTTATATATATGCCGCTTCTGCCCCCTTTCTCTCCCACGAAGGCGATCCTTGTCCTGAACACGCCAGGCTGGCCCGTCAGGGCGGTGTAAATGTCGTCGGCGATGGCGTGTGCAAG
>Ga0307436_1000873_pt1 | contig 13972 bp, 4 predicted proteins | sample SalMarWE160440MG_FD_202513 | JGI IMG/M metagenome (GOLD analysis project Ga0307436, IMG submission 202513) | Salt marsh sediment microbial communities from the Plum Island Ecosystem LTER, Massachusetts, United States - WE1604-40 | ecosystem: Environmental > Aquatic > Marine > Intertidal zone >...
ATCTGCTCCATCAATTGGTATGCCATCATTGTAATCTGCATAAAAAGTAATCATCTGATTTATTCTTGCAGAGCTTTCTTCAAAATCATCCCAAATTAATTCTGAAGGGATTGATTCAACACAATCACTTCCATCCCATTCACAATTTGTTCCTAAATTACAAGGATTATTATCACATTCAAATTCAGAATAATCAGAACATTGGGTTACAGGACTATAAACACACTCTCCTTCAACACAATCTTTTATATTACATTCAACATCAGGACAATCTTCTAAAACTGAACAAATTCCAAAATCTTCACAATATATTTTGCTCAATGTAATAAAAAAACCTTTAGCTAATCTAACTTCTGCATCAGGATTATTTGGATGAAGTGTATCTCCATTAATATTATATTCAGGACATAAATTTCTATATGTCTCTTCTCCATCTTCATAAGAACAAATAGCTCCCTCAGGAGTAACTGAAACAATATCTCTTATATCATATATAGGAATTATTCTAGAATAATTATTAACAACTTGTTCACTATACCATTTACTCCAAACATTCCAACCACTTCCTCCAGTAGTTACTGTATCAACGGGATGAGTTGTAATAGCAAAATCAATTGAAGGATAATCCTGAATTAAATCATTCAAAATAGGAGAGTAATCATTAAACATAGTTTCTGCGGTGCTTTGAGAATGAGTATACAAATATTGAAAACCCATATCAATTGAACTTCCAAATTCATTTCTGATATAATCGTCAAAAATTTGCCATCTATAATCATCATATGCAAAAACATAATGAACCATCTGAGGATTATCAAAAGCATTTGCAGGAATAGTGTCTCCTTGATCTATTCTATAAGTTGTTATTGGAAAGGTAGGATCTAATGCAACAATTCCATCTCTTAAATTTAATCCCCAAGACCTGCTTCCAAAAAGAATCCTTTTAGTTTTAAGTAAATCAAAACATTGAGGAGAAATTTCATCATATAAAGACAATTCATCACTTCCAATATAAACCTCTTCACAACTAATATCCTCCAAACAATCATCATCATCACAATCTATTAACATATCACAATCATTATCTATTCCATCATTGCAGATTTCTATTGCACCTAAATTTATACTTTCATTTGTATCATCACAATCATTACCATCATAAGTACATCCATTTGCAGTTCCGCAGTTTGGACAGGCACCATAGCCGTCTGTGTCAATATCTGTGCAAATTGCAGGTTGTGCTTCTTTAGGAATTCTATATATATGTACTTCCTCTTTTTCAAATGTATCTTGGAAAACTCCTCCTGTTATTGATAAAACTCTATCTGAAACTACAGGAACATAAGTCACTATCACTTTATCTGCTCCAATAAGTAAATCATTTCCAAAAGTTACACTAACTTCTCTTGTTCCATGATTTATCTCTCCTGTTACAACTGTAGATGAAATTCCTAATTCGCCATAAATAGTTCCATTCTCCTCTGCCACTCCAATTAACCAAGCAGTAGCAGAACGTGTATCAGGAGCATTACTTTCATTATATCTTCTTCCATAAACAATAACAGTTCCAGGAACAGGATCATGATCCAAAGTAAAAGAAAATTCTGTATTTGCAGGAATAACTTGTTCTAATCCCTTATACTCAGAAATTCGTTTATGTTTTCCTAATTCATCATACATTATACCTGACAAGTCTGTTCCTCCATCAATATTAAATTGAACATTAATTGTTTCTGGCTCATCTGGAACTCCTGGATCTCTCGCAGATTCCTGTTCAGGTTCTGTAATTCTCACAGCAAATACATATATGTCTGTATCTGTTTCTCTAATTAAAGTATCAACTCTATTCCCTAACACATTTGCATTATCTATTATTTCTATCTCTTCTGGTTCATCTCCTAAAACTACGCTTCCTAAATCTTCCATTTGATCTACAAATTCTGCCATTACTCCAAAATTTTCAGGAGGTGTTGGATTAAAACCAGTCCAATAAGGGAACCATCCAAAGCCCTTTACACCATTTACAACACTCAACCATATTTCCATACGCAATTGCTCTGCTGTAGGACCAGGCCATCCAGCAGATGTGCTCAAACCTCTATCCAAATCCTGTGTCTCCATTGCCAACATTATTGGAACTAAATCATGATTATCTTCTCTCGAAGTTTTTATTAACTCTATATATCTTTCAAATAAACCTTCTCCTGTTATATTGTATCCAGGATGAAATGCATATTCTAATGGATAAGCATCCCATATAATTGCTTCTCCTGCAAAATATTTCTTACCAAAAAAATCTTCATTATCCATATAACTAAAAGGAGTTGTTTCTGTAAAAGGTCCATATAAATGATGCATATAACCATATCCATATAATTTTAAAAACACAGGATGTTGGGGATCGTATTTTTGTGTTAAATAAGACCAACTTCCTACCACTGGCGATGGAATCATATAATTATATCCTCCTAAATTAGGTTCATCATCCCAAGTCCACATAATCATATTATCATTATCCCTATAAGCAGTTACATAATCTATAATATTATTCAAATCCGAATTTTGTTCTCCATGATATAATTCTTTTCCTTCCCATAATTGTGGGCCTATAACATATTTATCATATTCCTCTGCAGAATCTAAATAACTGCCCCATTCAGATACACTTGGTTCTTTCCAATCTAATGACTCAAGAACATTAACAAATTCTTTCCATGCACTTAATCTTCTTCTATCAAGACCATATGAAGAAATCACAAATACTGGCTTTGCTGTTCCATTAGATTGCCTTATCCAAACAGCATTATTTTTGTCTATTCCTGTATAAGGAATTCCCTCATAAGGTTTTTCAAATTTTTCTTTAATATATGTTAAAACTTGGGAATTATTTAATATCTCTGCAAGCAGAGTATAATTGCCTATAGGCAATTCTGAATGGTCCAATAAAAATTCCTCTTCTGTATTAATTATTATTTCATCATATAATATATTTGGGGAATAACCATTATCTCCAGATAATGTTACCCGTAATCTTGACCCCATCAAATGCTGAGGAATTTGTGCATATATATACTGAGATATTCTTGCATGGTATGGTGCATGTAATAATTCAAATCCTTCAATTGGAGATTCTCCTAATACTTTTACAGGCATAGTTACATTATCAATATTTCCATCCCTATCTGTTATAGTTAAAGTTACATTAAAAATACCAGGTTCTGTGAAAATATGCACACATGAAATACCTGAAAACATTACATTATATTTTGGCCAGCCTCTTTTCATATAATACCCATCTCCAAAATCCCATTCAAACCTTGTAATATCTGGAACACCATCTATTTCATCCACTACATTATTTTCATCAAGATCCACACTATATGGAGCATCATCTGCACTACTTGTTGCATCAAAAAATACTTCATCTCCAACTTCTACTACTAAACCAGGATCTAAACTAAACCTAGCCAATGGAGGACCTGTAAGAGATCTTTCTGAATTAACTATTATTGTCGCATTTTGTATATGAAAAGCACCGTCTGTATCAGTCACCTTAAAAGTAACAATATGTTCTCCTGTTTGTGATGTATCTGGTGTAAAAGTAAATAAGTTATCATATATGTTCATATTATTAAGTTGATTATCTATAGAATAAATCAATACATCTTCAGCATCTGCATCTGTTGCTGATAAAATTATGACTAATGTGTCTTTTGCATTTATTTGTTTATCTTCAATCAAAGCTAAAATAGGTGGATTGTTGAACCCTTCTTCAAATGTTATAGCAGAACCATTATTTGATAAATCTGAATTCATTCCTACTCTATCAAAAGCTAAAATTGCAAAAGTATATTCTGTAGAAGGATTAAGACCTATAACTGAATAACTTGTCTCTTGTTCTGTTACAAAATCTATAGGTATAAATAAACCTTGACTTAAATTATATTGATAAATTCCATATCCATCAATACCACTTGCACTCTCTCCAGGATCTGTTGAAGGTTCCCAACTAAGATCTATTTGGTTATCTGATATTGCTTGTGCTTGTAAATTTTGAGGTATTGTAGGAGGATCAGTCTCACTTGATGGATCATAATTATAAAGTGCAGTAATATCTGTTTGATCTAATGCACGATTATAAATTCTTACTTCATCTATTATTCCAGAAAATGAATTGCTTCCTCCTGCTCTTGCTCCTATTATTGTAATAGGATTTGCATTTACACTATTTATACTATTTATATATTGTCCATCTCTATACACTAATATATTTCCACCATCATATACAATAGTATAAAAACCCCATTGGCCTTGCTCAGCTGCTATCTGACCATTTATTACATCATTATTAATTCTAAGCTCCCCTGTAGAATAAAATCCAGAATATAAATTATTACTATCTTCATACATAATATTATAACTTTTTTCTTCATCTATACGTGCCCAAAAAGTTATTGTTTTTACATCAAGACCTAATCTTTCATCCGGCTGGCTGTTTTGAAGCAAAGATACATAATCATCCTGACCATCAAAAAGCAACCCATTAAATATTTTTCCTTGTATTCTTTGAGGTGCATTATCATCATATGTCTCACCTTCACCCAAAATTCCATTTATTCCATTTATACTATCTTCTACTATTGAACCTCCTTCTTCATCAAAACTCCAGTATGCTACAAGTCCAAGATTTAAATCAGTAATTACAGAATTGCAATCACTTCCATCCCATTCACAACTTGTTCCTAAATTACAAGGATTATTATCACATTCAAATTCAGAATAATCAGAACATTGGGCTATTGAAGGGCATTCATCTGCTAAAGAAACACAATCCTCTGAGAACAAAATATTTCCTCTATAATAACATCCCTCGCTGATTGTGTGGCATTCTGTTTTATCACAAATATTAAATAACCCATCACCGCATTCTGTGCATGCTCCAGGATTTGGAATTGCACATACACCATCACAGCATCTGTTTAAAGTTCCATCTCCAACAATTTCATTTCCAAGACATAATTCATCTATAAGACAAACCTCTCCACTTAAATCAGTACAAGAACAACCTTCATCTTCTATTCCATATCCTGAATCTCCTAAACATTGATTGTCCTTGAAGTCACATAATTCAGGTGCATTTGGATAAATATCCTCATCTTCGTCGTTGCAATCGACTAACCCGCATTCCCCCCCTTCAATACTATATCCATCTTCATCAATATCTGTGCAATTCAAAGTGGAACTTCCAAAATATAATTCTTCTACTTCTGTTTCATTCAAAGCAGAATTATAAATTTTCACTTCATCAATAATTCCATTAAAATAACCTTCACCTTCAGGAATTTTTCCAATTGTTGTAGATTTACTTAAAGTTACAAGAGTTCCTGAAACAACATCCTCATCAACAAGTTGTCCATTTACATAAATTTTCCTAAATCCATCAGCATATATTAAAACTATATGCATCCATCCTGTAAAAGATCCTTCTATATAATCTAAATAATGAGTTCCCACGGTTCTTACAATAGTTCTTACATCATTATTAGGATATAAATCAATACTGAAAGGATAAATATAAGGGCTCCTTCTAATCAAAGTAGCTATATTATTATTTTCTCCAGAATTAACCCATAAAGAAATTGTTAATTCGTTTGTTTCATCAATTCCAAAAGTGCTTAAGCCTAAACCCATATAATCATCAACACCATCAAAATAATAGGCTGAATTAGGATTTGCATTTCTATCCTCAGTCAAAACAGCTCCATAAACAACTGCATCATAATCATTTCCAGAAACATCCTCTGCATTTCCATCAAATGGAAGATATAATTGAAGATTCTCGTTGCTCAAAGCAAAAACATTAAAAGAACAAAAAAGAATCATAAACAAAAGAAAAAAAATTTTAATTTTCTGATTCACCATCTTTATTTTAAAATAAAAAGATTATTTATAAAAATTTAGGTTTTAAAAGATATAGAATTTTAAAAATTATCTGCTAACATGAAAACTCTTAACTTGCTCCAAAAGTTTTTTTGCATTTTTATTTTTTTTAAAATAATCACTTCCAAACTTTTCTAATAGGTTTAATAATTTCTTCTAAATAATCTGCAACAGAATTTTTTAAATCCAAAGCATGTATCACTTTCCCAGATTCAAATGCTCTTTCTAATTCTTCATAATTTTCAAATTCAATGTCTCCCCCATATTTTTTATCTCTTTTAATTTTTAATTTACCAAACTTTGGAAAAAGAATTAATTTTGCAATTGATAAAATAGGATTATTTTTAATATTTCCAAATTCACAATAAGCACTATTTATTTTCTTTTTGATACTTTCTTTTTTATCTCTAATAGAAATAAAACTTTCTTTGACAGAACTTGACATTTTTCCTTCTGCTCCTCTTAAACTTGGAATAATCGGTGTATACAAATAAACTGCTTTTTGCAAATCAATTTTTTTTCCTGCGTCTAAACCAAGCATATAAATTTTTCTCTGGTCAGAACCTCCTACAACAAAATTAACCCCTAATTTTTTTACATCCTCAATTTGCATTAAGGGATAAATTATCTGGCTTATCTTTGCATTTTCTATATCTCTTCCAACCTGTTGCATTGCTCTCACTCCTCGAGTAACAGTAATATCTAAAGCCATTTTTAAAATATCATCAATAAAATCTGGCTTCCTTTGAAAACTAGTTCCTCTAACAATTTCTGCTTTTAATCCAACTGACTTAAAACCTTTTTCCCATTGCTTAAGCTGTTTATTAACAAAATCCCAATCTCCTTTTTGATTTAACCAAGTATGCCAATCTGCCAAAAGAACCTTAACTTTAATTCCTGCTTTTTGCAAATCAAGAAGTTTCAAAATAGTAACCAAATGCCCAAGATGAATCTCTCCAGAACACTCATAACCACAATAAACAATTCCTTTTTTCATAAATTCTCTGATTTTATCTTCATTAACTATTTCAAAAACATTTCTTTTAATTAATTCCAACCTTTCATCAACACTCATTACCATAAGAAAATAATAAAAAAAGAATTATTAAATCTTTTTATCCAAAAATAGAATTCATCCAATCAAGAAAACGTTGCCATAACCCATATTTCTTCCAATTACAAGAATTAATTTGATTGCATTCACTTTCATCTAAAATCATGCAAGAAATACCTTCGCTTCCTTCACAAGAAGAAGTTATATCATTCCATGTACAAAAATTAGTATTAAAAATTAAACCCGCATCACTTAAACTTTTTGCCTCTCGAGAAGCAAAATCACATTGAGATTTAGAAGTAAAAACATTACAAGGTAAAGTTCCATCACAATATTTTGTTAAAGTTTCTAAATTAAATAAAGTAAAAATAGGGTATTCAACAGAAGTAATGGTTCCAAATTTATTCCTGTCTAAATGAGGTGGAAGATGTAAAATACTCATAAATTCACCATTCACTTCTGCAAAAGAACCCCTTAAAGGTTTATAATTTTCTCTAGAAATTATTTTAGTTCCATCTCCTAAAGAAATTTCTACAAAAAAAGAAGCATCTCCATCATAATTAATTTTATCCAAATCTTCAATTGACAAATCCCATTGAATAGTTGTCTCTTTATTTTCCTTGATTTCTCCATTAATAGTTCTCAATGAAATAAAATCTATTTCATTGAACCAATTTTTTTCTATATCTTCGCTATCTCTGTCTGAAATAAAAAGTTCAGAATATTTATCATAATCAAAATAAAAAATCTCAAAATTAATTTCTGTTCCACTTACTAATTCAGGATCTACAAAAGTAATTTTAATTGGAATTGTTTGACCCTCTTGAAGCTGTTTAAGATTTTTATCTTTCAAAAAATTAGTTCCTGTCCAATAAAGTTTTTTTGAAAATGAACCATCAAGAACGCAATTTAAAAGAAAACCAATTTTTGAAGTACATTCGTTCAAAGTTAAATCATCACAATTTTTTGAATCTCCTGAACAAATTGAAGTTTCATCATTCCAAGCACATCCATAATTTTCGCACATTTGCAAACTATCTCCAGACCAAAAATCACATGGAGGGGATTCTCCATTAGGAAGTGTAATACTTTTTCCATTTAAAAGAGAAATTGTTCCACTTCCAAAAGAAGGCAAAGCACATTTTCCAGATTTTTCAGAAGAATAACATTTTCCAACTATACAAACTCCTTCGGAGCAAGTTCCACAATCAGTTGTACCCCCTCCATAAATTTCAGGATTATCTTCCCAAACCCCGCATTCGAAATTATTCGTAGAACAAAAATCTTCTTCCGCAGAAATAAAATTAATTGTCAACAATAAAAAACACAACACAAAAATCATCAAACTCTTTTTCATAAAATCAAAAACAAAAACCACTTTAAATAATTTTGTAATATAAAAAACTTTAAATCAATCTTATTTTTTTCTAAAAATGTTAATTCAAATTCTAATTACCCTCATCATTGGCATCTTAGCTGGAACAATAACTGGTTTAATTCCTGGAATTCATATAAATTTAATTGGAGTTTTTCTTGTTTCTCTATCTGCTTCTTTATTCAGTTCATTAAACCCAATTTACATCGTAATATTTATTTCATCAATGGCAATCACTCATACTTTTATTGATTTTATTCCTTCAATATTTTTAGGATGTCCAGATACAGATACAGAACTTTCTATTTTACCAGGACATGAATTACTTAAACAAGGACAAGGATATCAAGCAATAATTTTAACTTGTTACGGAAGTCTTGCAGCAATTTTTATTTTAATTTTAATTCTCTTTCCTTCTATATTAATAATTCCAAAAATTCAAAATATTCTTCCAACAATAATTCCAGGACTATTAATTTTAATTTCTTTCTTTTTAATATCAACAGAAAAAAGAAAATTTATTTCATTAATTATTTTTTTTATTTCAGGGATTCTTGGATATTTTGTTTTAAATTTTTCTTCAATAAACCAGCCTCTTTTTCCATTATTAAGTGGATTATTTGGAAGTTCAATGTTAATTACAAGTATAAAAAATAAAACTCAAATTCCAAAACAAGAAATAAAAAAACCTGAAATAAAAATCTTCAAACCTTTGTTAGGTTCTTTAATTGCTTCTCCAATTTGTAGTTTTCTTCCAGGACTTGGTTCAGGACAAGCAGCAATCATAGGAAACTCAATTTCCAAAAATGATAAAAAAGGTTTTCTTGTTTTACTCGGAGCAACAAACACTTTAGTTATGGGTTTTTCTTTCATAACTCTTTATCTTATTTCAAAAACAAGAACAGGCGCAGCATCTGCAATAAAAGAAATAATTGGAACATTAAATTTAAACTTATTAATCTTAATTTTAATAATTATTTTAATCTCAGGAATAATTTCTTTTTTCTTAACAAAAAATCTAGCAAAATTCTTTTCACAAAAAATTCACAAAATAAATTACACTAAAATTTCAATAGCAACATTAATTTTTCTTTCAATAATTGTCTTACTTGTTTCAAATTTCCTCGGATTAATAATATTCATTATCTCAACAATTTTAGGAATCTTTTGCATTCATCTAAAAGTTCGAAGAACAAATATGATGGGATGTTTGTTGATTCCTACGATAATTTTGTATTTGTTTTAATTGTACAGTAAACTACAGTAAAAGGTACAGTAAATAGCTCAAAAATTAAGAATCAGCGAATATAAATGAAGATTAAAAAGTAACTAAAAAATACAGTAAACTACAGTAAAAGGCACAGTAAAACCTTAATTCTTCAATTTCCAATAAGCAGCATTTTTCCCTCTAACTATCCTAGGATTTCCAACAAGTTCTATCTTTCCTTCTTCCTTTAATTCACTCAGATAATTATTTATTGTATATTTCGGAACAGCATATCTCAAAGCTTCTAAAAATTCTTTCATGTATCCTTTTCCCCATCTCCTCAAATGACTCAATATCAACTCTTTATTTGTTTCCTTATCTAATCCTTTTCTACGCGTATACTCTCCTTTTTTATCCATTTTTTTATAATATTCTTTAGATAAAATGTATTTTCCTCCTCCAAGATATTCTATTAAACCTAAATCTCTCAAACCCCTTGCAATTTCTCTAGATTCAATTTTTTTGTTATTTTTTATCTTGTTTAAAACAAGAAGTTCTTTATCATTTAATTGCTTCTCTTTTTTTTCAGCCACCCGATGCACATATCTAGCAAACTCCAAATCTTTAATGGTGCCATCAATTTTTAAAACAACTTTATGATCAGTTGTCTTATTATAATCAGGTAAACTTTTTCCCAACGCAAGTTGATTTGCTACCATTAAATTAACTCCGTTTCCAAATTGCTCTACAAATCCACACTTATATAAAACATCAGCAATAAGTTTATTTCTTGTTTCGGTTTCATCAATCATATTCTCTATTGTAATTCCTTCCAACAAACCTCCTGGACTTGTAATTTCTATCTTATCCTGTGTTTGAATAATCAAAATTGTCCCAGGTTGAGAATAGTCTCTATGAATAATTGCATTATTAATAGCTTCCCTAATTGTCTCCTCATTAAAAGCCTTCTTTTCCAAAAGACGTAATCCCTCAGGAATATGGAGTGAAAGATTTCTTGAATCAATTTTCTCCCAAATCTCATCATAAAAAATAAGATAACCTTCAGAATAAATTTTACTATCTTGATTTCTTATTTCTTGCTCACTAATTCTATATCCAAAACGAATTTCTACATTTGGCAAGAATTTTTTCAAAGACCCTTCCTTACCTAAAAGTACAAGAGCTGCAAGAGTTATTTTAGTATTTTTAATAAGTCTTAAGTCAATTAGCAATTGTTTATCATTAAAAAGACTTATATCTTTATCTACTCTATTAGATTGCCTAAGTAATTTCCTTAATTCATTTATTGCATCAATAGACAAATCTAATAAAGATGCTCCTTCAATAATTTTAGATGAATAATCTTCATATTCTTCATTAATAATTTTCCTCTGTTGATCTGAAGACATATTTACTAAACTATCCCCTATTCTCATTAAAGCTCTTCCTTCAAATTCCAACCATCTACCAATAGGTCTTGAAGGAACATAAATTATTAATATTCTCGAATCATTATAATAAAATTCTTCAATCTCTATTTTATAATTAAATTTATCAAAAAGACTTTTTTTCAATTTCCCTACATTATTAAATGCAGAAGTTCCAACAACTTTTCTTGGAAATTTATCAGATACTCCCAAAATCATTTTTCCACCTTTTTCATTTGCCAAAGCCACAAAATACCCACAAAGAGAATGAATGCCCTTTTCAAAATTATATGAATTTCTAGCTTCTTTAAATTCCAAATGCTCTGTTTCTTTATTTGAATTAAGTAGTTTTTCAAAAGATTCGTTATCCATTCTATTATTTAAATTTCTTATCTTTTTTAATTTCCACCATCCCCTCAAAACCAAGCCTCCAACTTCTCCTGTTTTTCTAACTCCTTCCCAAAAATACTATCAATATATCTCTTCACAAGTTCAAGACTTTGTCTAAGATAAGGAGATAAATCATAACTTTGTGCTAAATCTAAAGCAGGTTCAAGATATTTTTTTATTCCTCCCTCATTAACTGTAAAGATTATTTTTCCTCCGCACTTAGAACAAACTCCATTCAAAGGAGGTCTTCTCATAACTTCATTACATGCAACACATCTAAAACCCTGCATTGAAAACTTTCTCAAATTACCTTTCAAATCCCTCATAAAATGCCTTTCAATTATTAACCTCGCTGTATCTGTTGTATCAACCGCCCTAATCTTCTCAACAAGCTTCATTTGATGCTGTACCTTCTCCTGCATTGTTCCCAAAGACTTATACGCAGAACATGCAATTCCTTCATTAAAATTAGAAGTATTGTGAGTAAATCCAATTCCAACAAAAGGGTCTTTACCTTCTTTCAAAATGTTTTTCACAATTGGAACACTTTTAATTTCAGAAGAATGCAATCTCTGTTCAGCTTTTTCATATAATTCCAAAGGATATGAATAACACATTTCTAAATCTAAAATTTGGTCGTCAACTTCTCCTGCATCAATTTTTGCATTTAAAACCAAAGGAGCATCCTGAGTTCCTCCTCTATGCGAAGGTAAAAACTCTCTTGAAAAATTTAACAAAACATCTCCTAAAAGCATAATCGCTGCCTCATCACCATCACAATCTCTTCTAACAGCAGCATGCATATATGGACTTGCAAAACCCCCCAATGAATTTGAAAAACCAATAAATCTACAAACAACTCCTGCACAATTATGAGGTGCCATAAAAACACCTAACTTTCCAACTAAATCATCTCTTGACTTGATATTATAAAAAGATTCTAATCCATAAAACTTTACAAGCAAATCATCCACAAAATTACAAATTCTAATAAAAATATCATCAGCTTTTTCATCAAGAGAATCAGGAGAACTAGGAAGAAGAACATCATGAGGCATCAATTCCAAAATTTGATTTTCATCAACAAGTTCTTTTCCATAAATATCTTTATCATATCCCAATTCTTTTAATTTTTCAATGCTCACAAAAATTTCTTTTGGCTTAAATGAAACTAAAGGTAACTCTGTCACATCAAATCTAATAGTTCCATCCTTGTTCACTTGCAAATCATGCATTGCCCTTAAAATTCCCTTAGAAAGATTTTCCATTTTATGCTCTGCAGAAGATGTTCCTCTCACCCCTTTAATTAAAAGTGGAAGTTCATGCTTTGCAACACCAAGTTTCTCTCTTGCTTTTTCAAAATAATGATTAATATCTAAAGATTGATAAAAATAAGTTTGCGATTTTTCATGCTCTTTACAAACTTCAAAAGATTTTTCCTTGCACTCAAAACAATAAAACATCTTCTTGCACTTTTTCTCACAATCTTCACAAACAGAATAAATAGTTTCCTTTTTACAATTTTCACAATAATAAATTGGAAAAACACTTTTCACACTTCCTTCTTCACATGCAGCTTGCACACTTCGAAGTCTTCCTCCTTCCTTACCTACAGGGAACAAAACATTTGGACTTCCAATCAATTTTCTAAGTTTTGCTTTTTCTGGTCTTCCCATTCTTGTTCCAATAAAATCCCCTGCCTTATCCTTAACTTCAAAATCAGAAATTAAATTAACTAATTCTAAAACAGATTTATCTTCTTTCAAATTTTCAGATATTAATTTTTCCTTCAAAGATTCAATCTCTTCTTTCAAAAATCTCTTTTCATTTAAATTAAAATTAATTCCTAAATTAGAAAAAAAAGATTTAGTATTTTCTTCATTTAAAATAACATTTTCTATTGTAACTTCATGTTCTACACCCAATAATTCTAAAGCTCTTTTTCCTATAGAAAATTTATCTTGTTCAGTTTTATTAAAAGGTAAAATTAATTTTTCCTCAACCCAAGAATATTTAAGCCAATCAACCAAACCCAAAAATTCTTCATTAGAAATTTCTGTCCAGTAAAAAATAAATTTAGGATTAAGAGGAATTTTATATTTTTCACTAAACTGAATAGATTCTTCAAAAGAAATCTTAAAAGGATTTATTTTTTCTTCAGAAAATTTTTCTTTCAAATCAAGTTTCCACCATTCTTCAACATAACCTGATTTAATCAAATTAGAATTTCTATTAGCCAAATCACTAAATGGAAATAATATATCTCCTAAATAAATTATCTCTTTTACTTCTGAATAAATTTTTTTACCTTCTTCCAAGGTCCTAATTTTTTTCACACTTCCATTATTTAATTTAACAATTGGTCCATCAATAGAATCACAAACAGTTGTAACACATCCTTTAGTTGGTTTTTCAATTTTCAATTGAGTTCCAGTTGCAATAAAACTATCTGTAATAGCCATTGTTGCAGGATGTAATGATACTGCACTAAAACCAGATACTCTCCCTCTTCCATAACGAAATCTAAACCCTCCAGACCTTGAAGGATGTCCAAAAATAGGTCTTCCAGCAACTAAATC
>Ga0307436_1000874_pt1 | contig 13943 bp, 15 predicted proteins | sample SalMarWE160440MG_FD_202513 | JGI IMG/M metagenome (GOLD analysis project Ga0307436, IMG submission 202513) | Salt marsh sediment microbial communities from the Plum Island Ecosystem LTER, Massachusetts, United States - WE1604-40 | ecosystem: Environmental > Aquatic > Marine > Intertidal zone >...
GTTCGACTGGAGCGACCTGCCCTGGGACGAGCTGGCCTTCCCCACGGTGCGCTGGGCCCTGCAGCATTACCATGAGACGCGCGGCCTGACCGACTTCGCGCCGCGCAGCAACCCGGAAGGCGAGGCCCACCGCTGGTGAGGCGACCGCCCGGCTATTGCGGGGGCGTTTCTTCCGCCGGCTTTGCCGTGTCGGGGATCTGGTAGCGGGTGATCAGCGGCACCTGGAAGGCGGTGAATACGAACGTCAGCAGCAGGATGCCGAAAATCTTGAAGTTGACCCAGATGTCGGTCGAGACGGACCGCCAGACGACCTCGTTCAGCACCGCCATCGCCGCGAAGAAGATCGCGAAACGGAACGTGAGCAGGAACCATCCGCGGTCGGTAAGCTGCCACGCCGAGCCGAGCATGGATTTGAGCAGCGGCTTGCGGAAGACCAATCCGCCGAACAGCGCGATCGAGAACAGCGCTTGCACGATGGTCGGCTTCATCTTGATGAAGCGCTCGTCGTTGAACCAGAGCGTGAGCCCGCCGAACACCATCACGATGCCGGCCGTGACCAGCGGCATGATGGGGAGGCGCCGCTCGATTGCGAGCGACAGGATGACGACGATAACGGTCGCCGCCATCAGCGCGCCGGTGGCGACGAACAGGCCTTTGATCAGGTAGGCGACGAAGAAAGCGGCCAGCGGCGTGTAGTCGACGACCGGCTTGAGCCAGCGGGGGGCGGATGTTGACATGGCCGGGTTATAACAAGCCCCTTCCGGGCGGCAAAGCGCCACGTAGGGCTACCGGATGGGGCGGTCGAGAGAATATCCCCGACTTGTCGGGCGCAAATCGTTAAGTTCCGCTTGATATGGTAGTGTGATCCGGTTAATTAGCAACATATGGTAACGACACCGCCCAACAAACCGACAGCACCCGGCGCTATCCAGGGCGGCGTTCCCATTCGTCAGCAGCCGGCGCGGCAGGACACGCCGCAGCGCACGCCTTCCCGCCCGACGCCCGCCGCGGCCGCGGCGCACGATCCGTCCGACGTCGAGGCGGCGACCCGCCGGCTCGACACGTTGCTGGAAAAGGACACAGACGGCGAGCCGCGCAAGGACGTGCCGCGGCGCGGCTTCTACCTCAACATCGTCGTCTGAAAATTCGCTACCCGTCCAGCCCCATCAGGCTCCGCGCGAAGGCGGTGGCGTCGAAGGGGCGCAGGTCGTCCGCGCCTTCGCCGACGCCGATGGCGCAGACCGGGATGCCGAACTTCTCCGCCAGCGCGACCAGCACGCCGCCCTTGGCCGAGCCGTCGAGCTTGGTCACCACGAGGCCGGTGATCGGCAGCATCTCCTGAAAGGTCGAGACCTGGCTGAGCGCGTTCTGGCCCGTCGTGGCGTCGAGCACGAGCAGGCAGTCGTGCGGCGCGTCCGGATCCTGCTTCTTCAGCACGCGGGCGATCTTCGCCAGCTCGGCCATCAGGTTTGCCTTGTTGTGCAGCCGGCCGGCGGTGTCGATCAGCAGCACGTCCGCCTGCTCGCGCCGCGCCTGTTCCAGCGCGTCGAAGGCGAGGCCTGCCGAATCCGCGCCCTGGTCCCGCGCGACGACGGGACAGCCGGCGCGCTCGCCCCAGATCTTGAGCTGTTCGACCGCGGCGGCGCGGAAGGTGTCGCCCGCCGCCAGCACGACCTTCTTGCCGTCGTCGTGCAGCGCCTTGGCGAGCTTGCCGATGGTCGTGGTCTTGCCGGTGCCGTTGACGCCGATGACCAGCACCACGTGCGGCTTCCGGGTCGGGTCGGGCTCCAGCGGCTTTGCCACCGGCTCCAGGATCGTCGCGATCTCTCGGGCCAGCGCTTCGCGGACCGCCTCGCCCGTGATGTCCTTCTCGAAACGGGTCGCCGCGATTTTCGCCGCCAGCATGGCCGAGGTCGACGGGCCGACGTCGGACATGATCAGGACTTCCTCCAGTCCCTCGATCGCCTCATCGTCGAGCTTGCGCCGCGTGAACACGGACGAAATGCCGTCGACCAGCTTGTTCGAGGATTTCGAGAGGCCCGCGCGGAGACGGCCGAACCAGCCCGTTCCGCTCATGCCGCCGCCTCGTCGGGCAGGCGCGCGATCAGGGTCTCGGCGTTGGCGGCGACGACGGTCGCGGTGACGAGCGCGCCGTCCCGCGCCGCGGGACCGAGGGCGACAGGCGCGAAATGCTCGCTCCGGCCAATGCCGCCGCGCTCGACGAGGACCTGCGCCGTGCTGCCGACGCGGGATGCGAGATAGGTTGCTGCCGCCGTTGAGCCCGCCGCGCGCAGTTGGGCCGCGCGCTCGCGGCGGAGCGTCTTCGGCAGTTGCGGCATGCGGGCGGCCGGCGTGCCGGGCCGCGCCGAATAGGGGAAGACATGCAGCCAGGTGAGGCCGCAGTCGTCGACGATGTCGAGCGTGCGCCGGAACATGTCGTCCGTCTCGGTCGGAAAGCCCGCGATCAGGTCGGCGCCGAACACCACGTCCGGCCGCAGCGCGCGCACCCGGCGGCAGAAGTCGACCGCGTCGGCGCGCGTGTGGCGGCGCTTCATGCGCTTCAGGATCAGGTCGTCGCCCGCCTGCAGCGACAGGTGGAGATGCGGCATGAGGCGCGGCTCGCCCGCGATCAGGTCGAGCAGGTCACGGTCGACCTCGACCGCGTCGATGGACGAGATGCGGAGCCGCGGCAGGTCCGGCACCAGCGCCAGCAGGCGGCGTGCGAGCTGCCCCAGCGTCGGCCGGCCCGGCAGGTCCGCGCCGTAGGAGGTAATGTCGACGCCGGTGAGCACCAGCTCCTTGTAGCCGGCCTCGACCAGCGTCCGCGCCTGCTCCACCACCGCGCCCACGGGGACCGAGCGGCTGTTGCCGCGGCCGTAGGGGATGATGCAGAAGGTGCAGCGGTGGTCGCAGCCGTTCTGCACCTGGACGAAGGCGCGCGCCCGGTCGTCGAAGCCGGTGATGAGGTGATGCGCCGTCTCGTCGATCGCTTCGTGGGCTTCCATGATGTCGCCGACGTCGACGCGCAGGCTGTTGGCGGTTTGGGCATAGCTTTCGGGCCGCAGCTTCTCGCCGTTGCCGATCACGCGGTCGACTTCGGGCATCGCGGCGAAGCTGTCGGCGGCGATCTGCGCGGCGCAGCCGGTGACGATGATGCGCGCGTCCGGGTTCTGTCGGCGGGCCTTGCGGATCGCCTGGCGCGCCTGGCGCTCGGCCTCGGCCGTGACCGCGCAGGTGTTGACGATGATCGCGTCGTCCAGTCCGGCCGCACTGGCGTGGCCGCGCATGACCTCGGACTCGAAGGCGTTGAGGCGGCAGCCGAAGGTGACGACCTGCGGGCCCCGGCTCATGCCCCGTCCTCCGCGTCGATCTCGCCCGTGAAGCTGTAGGCGACCGGCCCGGTCAGGATGACATCGCCGTCCGCGCGCCACTCGACCGACAGCACGCCGCCGCCGTCGACGGCGATCTCCACGTTCCGGCCGGTCAGGCCGCGACGGCTTGCGGCAACGCCGGTGGCGCAGGCGCCGGAGCCGCAGGCGAGCGTGATGCCGACGCCGCGCTCCCAGACGCGGAGGCGGATCCTGTCCTTGCCGGTGATCGCGGCGACCTCGACGTTGGTGCGTTCGGGGAACAGCGGATGGTGCTCGATCTGCGGACCGAAGGTCTCGAGATCGACAGCCTCCGCATCGTCCACGAAGAAGATGCAGTGCGGGTTGCCCATGCCGACCGCGACGGGGTCGGCGAGCGGCCCGACCGTCAGCGGCACGGTGAGCGTATCCATTTCCTTCGCCAGCGGGATGTCGCGCCAGCCGGTTCTGGCCGCGCCCATGTTCACGGCGTAAAGCCCGCCCGGCCGCTTTTCCGCGGCCAGCGGTCCCGCCGGGGTCTCGATGGCGAGCCGGTCGGCCCCTGTCTCGGCCATCACCAGCGCGGCGGTGCAGCGGGTGCCGTTGCCGCAGGCCCCGGACTCGCTGCCGTCCTGATTGTAGAAGCGAAAAGCCACGTCCGCCGCGGCGCTCGCGGGCGGCTCGATGAGGACGAGCTGATCGCAGCCGATGCCGCGGTGGCGGTCGGCGATGTGGCGCATCTGCCCGGCGGTCGGCGCGACGCCGCCCTTGCGACGGTCGATCACGACGAAGTCGTTGCCGAGGCCGTGCATCTTTGTGAATGCGATCATGGCTTCAAATCCCGGTGCCCCGCCTTATATGGCTTGGGTGGCCCGCAAGTCTAGGAAATTAAGGCTTTTCGCCGCGTGGACGGGGCCGGCGCACGCTTGACTCGGCAAAGCCGGTGGCGTACAAGCCCGCCAGCCTTTAGCGAAATGCAGGTGACCCGTTGGTCCCGAGGGGCTCCGCCAGTCCGCGAGTATCGCGCACTGGCGCGTTTTGCGTTGAATTGAACCTGTTGTCGCCGGGTACGGTCCCGGAACTGGCGCAGAAACTGGCATAGGACGGCCCATGTTCGACAGTCTGACCAGCCGATTGGGGGATGTGCTCGACCGCTTGAAGCGGCGGGGCGCGCTCAAGGAGCAGGACGTCGAGGCGGCGCTGCGCGAGGTGCGGGTCGCGCTGCTGGAAGCCGACGTGGCGCTGCCCGTCGTTCGCGACCTGGTGGCCAAGGTCAAGGAAAAGGCCGTCGGCAGCGATGTGCTGAAGTCCATCACCCCGGGCCAGATGGTCGTCAAGATCGTCCACGACACGCTGGTCGAGACGCTGGGCGGCGAGGGCGAGGACGTGACGCTGCCGGTGGACCCGCCGGGCGCGATCCTGATGGTCGGCCTGCAAGGCTCGGGCAAGACGACGACCACCGGCAAGCTGGCGCTCCGCCTCAAGGACCGCGAGCACAAGAAGGTGCTGATGGCGTCCCTCGACGTGGCCCGCCCGGCCGCGCAGGAACAGCTCAAGGTGCTGGGCGAGCAGGCGGGCGTGACGACGCTGCCGATCGTGCCGGGCCAGCGCCCGGTCGAGATCGCGCGCCGCGCGATGGAGGCCGCCCGCTTCGGCGGCTTCGACGTGGTCCTGCTGGACACCGCCGGCCGGCTCCACATCGACGAGGCCCTGATGGACGAGGTCGCGGCGGTCCGCGACGTCTCGATGCCGCTGGAGACCCTGCTGGTCGCGGATTCCATGACCGGCCAGGACGCGGTCAACGTCGCCAAGACCTTCCACGAGCGGGTCGGGCTGACAGGCATCGTGCTGACGCGGGTCGACGGCGACGCGCGCGGCGGTGCGGCGCTTTCTATGCGGGCGGTCACCGGCTGCCCGATCAAGCTGCTCGGCGTCGGCGAGAAGCTGGAGGATATCGAGACCTTCCATCCCGACCGGGTGGCCGGCCGTATCCTCGGCATGGGCGACGTGGTCAGCCTGGTCGAGAAGGTCGCCGAGGGTGTCGAGGCCGAGGACGCGGAGAAGCTCGCCGCCAAGCTCAGCAAGGGCGAGATGGACCTCAACGACCTGGCGGACCAGCTGCGCCAGCTCAAGAAGATGGGCGGCATCGGAAGCCTGATGGGCATGCTGCCCGGCATGGGCAAGATGAAGAACCAGATGGCGCAGGCGAATATCGACGAATCTATGATCAAGCGGCAGGAGGCGATCATCCAGTCGATGACGCCGCACGAACGACGGAAGCCGCAGATCATCGCCGCCTCGCGCAAGCGGCGCATCGCCACGGGCTCCGGCACCAGCGTGCCGGAGGTGAACAAGCTGCTGAAGCAGTTCATGACGATGAACAAGATGATGAAGAAGGTCGGCAAGTTGGGAAAGAAGGGCCTGATGCGCGGCGGTTTTCCGCCGATGCCCGGCATGCCCGGCATGCCGCCCCGCTTCTGACCGAAGGAATTCGAGCGCCGGCTCTTTCGGGAACCGGCAGAACCAGTTGAACCGATGACAAGCGTTATAAGTGACGAGGGAAACGAAAAGATATGTCCTTGAAAATTCGACTAGCGCGCGGCGGCGCCAAGAAAAGACCTTTCTACCGGATCGTGGTGGCGGACTCCCGCATGCCCCGTGACGGCCGCTTCATCGAGCGCGTCGGTACCTACAACCCGATGCTGGCGAAGGACCACCCGGAACGGGTGACCTTGCAGGCCGAGCGCATCGAGCACTGGCTGAAGATTGGCGCGCAGCCGTCCGAGCGCGTCGCGCGCTTCCTGGGCAAGGCGGAGATCATCGCCATGCCGACGTATCGCGAGCAGCCGAAGCAGAGCCAGCCGCGCCCGAAGACGGTCGAGCGCATGGCCGCCCGCGAGGAGAAGCGCAAGGCCGCCGAGGAAGCCGCGAAGGAAGCGGCCGAGGCTGCCGCCACCGCGGCGGCGGCCCCCGCCGAGGAGCCTGCGGCCGAGGAAGCGCCCGCCGAGGAGCCTGCGGCCGCAGAGGCGCCCGCGGAAGAGAAGTCGGAAGGCTAGTCGCCGGAACGAGCGAGCATGACGGAACGCGCACATACAGAGGACCGCAAGGTCTGTATCGGGGTGATCGCGGGACCGCACGGGGTCAAGGGCCAGGTGCGTCTCAAGAGCTTCACCGCCGATCCCGCGGACGTGGCGGCCTACGGGCCGGTCACTGACGCCGCGGGTGCGCGCACGTTCAAGCTCGCCATCGCCGGATCGGCACGGAACATGCTCATCGCGCGTATCGAAGGGGTGAAGGACCGTGACGCCGCCGAGGCGCTGCGCGGGGTCGAGCTCTACGTCGACCGCGACCGGCTGCCGGAAGCGGAGGAGGACGAGTTCTATCATGCCGACCTGATCGGCCTGCCGGTGCGCACGGCCGACGGTGAGGCTTTCGGGACGGTGCTCGCGCTCCACAACTACGGCGCCGGCGACGTGATCGAGATCCGCAGCGTCGATGGCGGGACGGAGATCCTGCCGTTCAACAAGGACGTCGTGCCGGAGATCGACCTGGAGAACGGCTTTCTGGTCGTGGCGCCGCCGACGGAGACGTATGCCCGTCCCGAGGACGCGGACGAGGAAGCGCGGAGGGCCGGGCCATGACGCAGAACGTGCCTTGGAACGTGCGCGTATTGACCCTGTTCCCGGAGATGTTCCCCGGGCCGCTCGGCGAATCGCTGGCGGGCAAGGCGCTGGCCGATGGCGTGTGGTCGCTCGGCACGGTCAATATCCGCGACTTCGCGGTCGACAGCTACGGCACGGTGGACGATTCGCCCTTCGGCGGTGGCCCCGGCATGGTGATGCGCCCGGACGTGGTGCATGCCGCGCTGGAAGCGGCGGCCGGCGCGCCCGGTCCGGTGATCTACCTGACGCCGCGCGGCCGCCCGCTCGACCAGGCGACGGTGCGCGGCCTCGCCGCCGGTCCCGGCATGACGGTGCTGTGCGGCCGATACGAAGGCGTGGACCAGCGCGTCCTGGAAGCGCATGACATGGTCGAGATCAGCCTCGGCGACTTCGTGCTGTCTGGCGGCGAGCCGGCGGCGATCGCGTTGATCGACGCCTGCGTGCGGCTGCTGCCGGGCGTGATGGGCGACGAGAATTCGCTGGACGAAGAGAGTTTTCAGTCGGGTTTGCTGGAATACCCGCACTACACGCGACCGGCCGAATGGCTGGGCCGCAAGGTGCCGGACGTTCTGCTGTCCGGGCACCATGAAAAGATTCGCGCCTGGCGGCGCGAGCAGGCTGAACGCGTCACGCGGGAACGGAGACCCGATCTCTGGGCCCGCGTCGGCGCGCAGATGTAAAAAGCGAGGACGGAAAGATGGATATCATCCAACAGGTAGAACAAGAGCAGCTGGCGAAGCTGGCGTCGGGGCGCGCGATTCCGGATTTCCGTCCGGGCGACACGATCCGCGTCAACGTCAAGGTCGTCGAAGGGACCCGCGAACGTATCCAGGCCTTCGAAGGGGTCTGTATCGGCCGCAAGAATGCGGGGCTGAACAGCGCCTTCACGGTGCGCAAGATCAGCTACGGCGAGGGCGTCGAGCGCGTCTTCCCGCTGTACAGCCCGCGCGTCGAGGGCATCGAGGTTGTGCGGAAAGGTGCGGTGCGTCGCGCGAAGCTGTATTATCTACGAGGCCGCCGGGGCAAGTCCGCCCGTATCGCCGAGGACACCAGCCAGCGCCGTGTGAAGGAAGTTTCGGTGCCCGAGACGGGGACGGCCGATCGGTCCGACGACGCGTAGGCGCCATGGCGGCGCCACGCGGGCGCACGCCGCCGCCGGCGGACCACGATAAGAAAATGCGTCAGAAAAACATTCACGTCGTCGATGTGGAAGAAGACGGCACCTGTCTGCTCTTCATCGATCGCCATATCACCCATGAGGTCACGACGCCGCAGCCGTATGAAGGGCTGCGGACATCGGGTCGCAAGGTCCGTTGCCCGGAGCTGACGCTCGCGGTCATCGACCACAACATCGCGACCGACCGTAGCGAGGGTATTCCCGACGATTCCAAGCTGCAGATCGATACGCTGATCCAGAACTGCGAGGAATTCGGCATCGAGCTGTTCCACTTCACCGATCCGCGCAACGGCATCGTCCACATCATCGGGCCGGAGCAGGGCTTCACCCTGCCGGGCGTGACCCTGGTCTGCGGCGATAGTCATACCGCGACGCACGGCGCCTTCGGCGCGCTTGCCTTCGGCATCGGCACGTCGGAGGTCGAGCATGTGCTGGCGACGCAGACGCTGATCCAGGCGCCGGCCAAGAGCATGCGCGTCTATGTCGACGGCGACCTGCCGTTCGGCTGCACGGCCAAGGACCTGATCCTCGCCATCATCGGCAAGATCGGCACGGGCGGCGGCACCGGCTGCGTCATTGAATACGCCGGCCCGGCGATCGAGGCGCTGTCGATGGAAGGCCGCATGACGGTCAGCAACATGACGATCGAGGCCGGCGCGCGTGCGGGCCTGATCGCGCCGGACGAGAAGACCTTCGCCTACCTCAAGGGACGGCCGAAGGCGCCGAAGGGCGCGATGTGGGACAAGGCGGTCGCCTACTGGAAGACGCTGCCGACCGATCCCGGCGCGACCTACGACAAAGATGTGCGGGTCGATATTTCCGAGATCGTGCCGCTGACCACCTGGGGTACGAGCCCGGAGGACGTGGTGCCGATCACCGGCGTGGTGCCCAATCCGAAGGATGCGCCGAGCGCCGAGCGCCGCACCAAGATGCAGCATGCGCTGGATTATATGGGGCTGGTGCCGGGTACGAAGATGACCGACATCGAGGTCGACCGGGTGTTCATCGGCTCCTGCACCAACGGCCGGATCGAGGATCTGCGCGCGGCCGCCGAGGTCGCCAAGGGCCGCAAGGTCGCCGACGGCGTGCGCGCGATGGTCGTCCCGGGCTCAGGTCTGGTGAAGCAGCAGGCCGAGGAGGAGGGCATCTCCGATGTCCTGATCGAGGCGGGCTTCGAATGGCGCGAGCCGGGCTGCTCCATGTGCCTGGCGATGAACACCGACCGGCTCGAGCCGGGTGAGCGGTGCGCGTCGACCACCAATCGTAACTTCGTCGGCCGCCAGGGGCGTGACGGCCGTACGCATCTGGTCAGCCCGGCGATGGCCGCCGCGGCGGCCGTGACCGGGCGCCTCACCGATGTTCGGGACTTGATGGAATAACGATGGCGACACAGATTTCGAGAAAGGAAAGCCTGGATTTGCAGCCGGGCGACCTGCAGGGGATCGACCGGGTGTTCGGGCGCGACCTGCGCAGCCAGGGTTGGGTCGTCGACCTGGCCCGTATCGGCGAGGACGCCGATGACGGCGACTACCAGAACCGGATGGACGAAGACCTGGACCCGGCGATGATCTGGGTCATGCGGGGCCGCCGTCGCCGCTGACCGGCGACGGGGCCGACCGATAGGGAGAAAACGGATATGGAAAAATTCACCAAGCTCACCGGTATCGCTGCGCCGATGAACATGATCAATATCGACACGGACCAGATCATCCCGAAGCTGCATCTGCGCACGATCAAGCGCACCGGCCTCGGCAAGGTGCTGTTCGAGGAGCTTCGCTTTCATCTCCACGGCGGCGAGAAGGCGGACTTCATTCTGAACCAGAAGCCGTACCGCGACGCGAAGATCATCGTCGCCGGCGACAATTTCGGCTGCGGCTCGTCGCGCGAGCATGCGCCCTGGGCGCTGCTCGACTTCGGCATCCGCTGCGTCATCTCGACCAGCTTCGCGGACATCTTCTACAACAACTGCTTCAAGAACGGCATCCTGCCGGTCACCGTCAGCAAGGAAGATCTGGACGCGCTGATGGCCGACGCGTCGGACAAGGAGCATCCGGAACTGACCGTTGATTTGGAGACGCAGGAAATTACCCGGCCGAACGGCCCGAAGGTGAAGTTCAAGATCGACGAATTCCGTCGCGAATGCCTGCTCAAGGGGCTCGACGACATCGGCCTGACGATGCAGAAGGCCGAGAAGATCGACAAGTTCGAGGAGCGCCAGCGCGAGAGTCAGCCCTGGCTCTACGCCCAGGGCTGAGCACGAGGAAGGTCAGGGAATGGCGAAGCCGCAGACGCTGTACGACAAGATTTGGGAAAGCCACGTCGTCGACGAACTGAATGACGGCGTCTATCTGCTTTACATCGACCGGCAGCTCCTGCACGAGGTGCTGTCGCCGCAGGCTTTCGAAGGCCTGCGGATGGAACGCCGCACGGTACGCCGTACGTCGGCGACGCTGGCGGTGGCGGACCACAACGTGCCGACCTCGGATCGCCATCTCGGCATCGAGGACCCGGAGTCTCGCCTGCAGGTCGAAACGCTGAGCAAGAACTGCGAGGACTTCGGCGTCCCGATCTTCGACATGCACGACCCGCGGCAGGGCATCGTGCACGTGATCGGGCCGGAGCAGGGCTTCACGCTTCCGGGCGTCACGCTCGTCTGCTGCGACAGCCACACGGCGACGCATGGCGCGTTCGGCGCGCTTGCCTTCGGCATCGGCACGTCGGAGAGCGAGCATGTCATGGCGACGCAGACGCTGCGCTCCCATCGCGCCAAGAACATGCGCGTGCTGGCGGACGCTCCGCTGCCCTTCGGCTGCACCGGCAAGGACCTGGTGCTGGCGATCATCGGCCAGATCGGCACCGCCGGCGGCACCGGCCATGTCATCGAGTATTGCGGCCAGGCCTTCCGCGACCTGTCGATGGAAGGCCGCATGACGGTCAGCAACATGACCATCGAGGGCGGTGCCCGCGCCGGCATCATCGCGCCGGACGAAAAGACCTTTGCCTTCCTCAAGGGCCGCACCATGGCGCCCAAGGGGGAGATGTGGGACAAGGCCGTTGCCTACTGGAAGACGCTGAAGTCCGACGAGGGCGCGGTCTACGACAAGGAGGTCGTGATCGACGTCCCGAAGATCGCGCCGCAGGTCACCTGGGGCACGAGCCCGGAAGACGTGGTGGCGATCACCGACACCGTGCCCGATCCGAAGGATGCGCCGAGCGATGCCAAGCGCAGTTCGATGAAGCGCGCGCTCGACTACATGGGGCTCACGCCCGGCACGCGGATGCAGGACATCGAAGTCGACAACGTCTTCATCGGTTCCTGCACCAACAGCCGGATGGAAGACCTGCGTAACGCTGCCGCCGTGATAAAGGGCCGCAAGGTCGCCGACGGCGTGCGGGCGATGGTTTCCCCCGGGTCAACGCTGATCAAGCAGGAGGCCGAGCGCGAAGGGCTCGACAAAGTCTTTATGGAGGCCGGGTTCGAGTGGCGTGAGTCCGGCTGCTCGATGTGCCTTGGCATGAACCCGGACCGGGTTCCGGCCGGCAAGCGCTGCGCGTCCACCTCGAACCGCAACTTCGAAGGGCGCCAGGGGCGCGACGCGCGCACCCATCTCGTCAGCCCGGCGATGGCCGCGGCCGCCGCCGTGACCGGCAAGCTCACCGACGTCCGGGACCTGATGAAGTAGCGGCGATGGCACAGCGCGCCCGAACGCTCGTCGAGAAGATCTGGGACAGCCACGTCATCGACGTCGAGGAAGACGGGACCTGCCTGATCTACATCGACCGGCATCTCATCCACGAGGGCTCGACCCCGCAGGCCTTCGACGGGTTGCGCGCGGCCGGGCTGCCGGTGCGCCGTCGCGATGCGACGCTCGGCGTGATCGACCACGTGGTGCCGACGCGTAACCGCGCGGCCGGGCCCGCCGACCACGACGCCCGCGTCATGCTCGATTCCATGGTGGCGAATTGCCGGGAGTTCGGCGTCGAGCTGTTCGACGTCTTCGACCCGCGCCAGGGCATCTGCCACGTCGTCGGGCCGGAGCAGGGCTTCACGTTGCCGGGTCTGACGCTGGTCTGCGGCGACAGCCACACCGCGACGCACGGCGCGTTCGGCGCGCTTGCCTTCGGCATCGGCACGTCCGAGGTGGAGCATGTGCTGGCGACGCAGACGCTGGTGCAGCGCCCGATGAAGACGATGCGGATCACAGTCGACGGCGCGCTGCCGGCCGGCTGTACGGCGAAGGATGTGGCGCTCGCCATCATCGGCCGAATCGGCACGGCGGGTGGCACCGGACACGCCATCGAATATGCCGGCGAGGCGATCCGCGGGCTCGACATGGCCGGGCGCATGACCGTCTGCAACATGACGATCGAGGCCGGCGCACGGGCCGGACTGATTGCGCCGGACGAGACGACTTTCACGTTCCTGAAGGGCCGCCCGCGCGCGCCGCAGGGCGCCGACTGGGATCGCGCGGTCGCTTTTTGGCGCATGCTGGTTTCGGACGATGGCGCGGTCTTCGACACCGAGGTGCGGCTGGACGCCGAAGACATCGAGCCGCAGGTGACCTGGGGCAATAGCCCGCAGGATGTCGTCGGCGTGACCGGCAGCGTCCCGGATCCGACGCGCGAGCCCGACCCGATGAAGCGGCAGTCGATGGAAAAGGCGCTGCGCTACATGGGGCTGACGCCGGGCACGCGCATGACCGACATCCCGGTCGACCGCGTCTTCATCGGCTCCTGCACCAACAGCCGGATCGAGGACCTGCGCGCCGCCGCGGCGGTCGCGAGCGGGCGCCATGTCGCCGACGGCGTGCACGCCATGGTCGTGCCGGGCTCGGGCCAGGTGAAGGCCGCCGCCGAGGTCGAGGGGCTGGATCGCATCTTCCGCGACGCCGGGTTCGAGTGGCGCGAACCGGGCTGCTCGATGTGCGTCGGGATGAACGAGGACCGCATCGCGCCGGGCGAGCGCTGCGCGTCCACATCCAATCGGAATTTCGAAGGGCGTCAGGGCCGCGACGGTAGGACGCACCTCGTCAGCCCTGCGATGGCGGCAGGGGCTGCGATTGCGGGTCGCTTCGTCGACGTCCGCAGGCTACAAGACTGACCAATGATCCTGCGGCCGTGACCGAAGGGTGGGGACCTTCTGTGACGGCCGATATATGCCAATAGCGCAACCGTTGATAGAACCAACGCCGTAAAGCGACGAAGGAGTTAAACGTGGCTGCAAACAAGAAACTGCTCATCCTCCCCGGCGACTATGTCGGCCCCGAAGTCATGGAACAGGTAAAGCGCGTCATCCGCTGGATGGACTCGCGCCGCGCCGTCCGTTTCGAGGTCGAAGAGCGTCCATTCGGTGGCGCCTCCTGCGACGCCAACGGGACCCCGCTGACCGAGGAGACGCTGAGCCTCGCCAAGGAAGCGGACGCGGTGCTGATGGGTGCGGTCGGCGGGCCGAAATACAACGACCTGCCGCGCGACAAGCGGCCGGAGGCGGGCTTGCTCCGCCTGCGCAAGGAGATGGACCTGTTTGCCAACCTGCGTCCGGCGGTGACCTTCGACGCGCTGCTTGAGGCCTCGACCTTGAAACCGGAGGTGGTCAAAGGGCTCGACCTGATGATCGTCCGCGAGCTGACCTCGGGCATCTATTTCGGCGCGCCGCGCGGGATCGAGACGCTGCCCGACGGCACCCGACGCGCGGTCGACACCCAGGTCTACACCGAGGCGGAGATCCTGCGCGTCGCGGAGGTTGCGTTCGAGCTA
>Ga0307436_1000875_pt1 | contig 13928 bp, 11 predicted proteins | sample SalMarWE160440MG_FD_202513 | JGI IMG/M metagenome (GOLD analysis project Ga0307436, IMG submission 202513) | Salt marsh sediment microbial communities from the Plum Island Ecosystem LTER, Massachusetts, United States - WE1604-40 | ecosystem: Environmental > Aquatic > Marine > Intertidal zone >...
TCTGGAGGCATGGGCGACGGCGGTGGATGTCATCCACGCGATAATATCGCGCTGTCTTGGCTGGCACGAAAACTGGATCTAAGTTTTGACTGGTTTGAGTCAGTCATGAGCGCGCGGGAGAAGCAGACGGAATGGTTGCGTGAGTTGATGAAAGATTATGACCTTCCCAAAGTGATCCTCGGAAAAGCTTTCAAGGAAGGCACCAACATCGTGACCGGAAGTCCTGCCATTCTCTTAAAGAACCTTCTTGAGGAGGATGGGGAAGCAGTTTCTATGTATGACCCCCATGTAGACGGCGCCCGCCCTCCCCAGTTCGAGAAGAGCGTTTTTCTTATCGGCACTAAACATCCCGAGTTCAAAGACTTCAATTTTCCTCCGGGATCAATAGTAATCGACCCCTGGCGGTATATTCCCGATCGGCCGGGCGTTACCGTGATCCGCGTGGGAGTCGGAGACGGACTGAAATGACCACGGCTCCACTTTTTTCCATTCTTATTTGCACTGTAGGCAAGGCGGAGCTGACCCGGGGTGCGATCGGCTCGATTCTCACGCAAACGCTTCAGGATTTTGAGGTAATCGTCACGGACACGAGCGGTGGGCCGGAAATCGAAAGCGTGGTTGCCGCTGTTGATGATGCACGCGTCCGGTTCTTTCGAGTCCCTGAGAACGATCCGACCCGGTCATGGGACTTTGCCTACAGCTGTTCACGCGGTTCGTTCGTGCTTTGGTATGACGACGACAATGCGCTGGTCCCGACAGCCCTGGAACGGTTCAAAGAAGGGATAGATCTGGAAGGCGCAGATATCATTTCCGGTAATCACACTTATTATTACGGGCAAGGCAACCGCCATTATCCGCAGTTTGAGAATGTGCTGGGACTCGTGCCCTCCTTCTCCCTAACGCGGCGACGCTACGACCCGGAGTCAGTCCTGCGCGCCGTATACAGCTACTCGTTCGGAACCGCCGCGATGCCGCCACGCTGGCACTCGGCGGCGACCGTCGTCTCTAGGGAGATTTGCGAGGCGATCCGGGACGAGACAGGGTACGTGATCACCCCGGGGTTCCTTGGCAATTTCCACCTTCATCCTCTCATTTTTGCTTATGCGAAATGTCCCATTTTTGACGACACCCCTCTCGCGGTAATCGGGAAGATGGGTAGCTCACAGACGCAACAGTGGTCGAACGTGTTTCTTGGCGAGAAGCGGGATTTTGCCCTCCCTTATCGCTACACCGGCGTGACTGCTCGCAACCTCGCCAACACTACCGCGGAGTGTTACCTTGCAGTCCAGAAGCTCTTGCCGCGGCGCCTTGGCGGCTACGCCCTGAACTGGGAAGCATTTTTTCGTCGATATCTCGGTGAGCTCAGGGCGGCCTCATTGCCCCTGGCACAGCATCTCTATCATTGGCGAGAACTCAACAGCGCCCTGGTCGCGCTGCCGAGAGACCGGCAGCGAGTGTTTCGGGTGAACCTCCTCGGAGGCCTTCTTGCATCGCTAGCCAAGCATGGGCTCACTGCGCTGCAGGTATGGCCCCGGGTGCGTCAAACCGTCCACCGCATTCGTGGCTCGAGTGGACCTCGCAGGTTCGTCGAACTCTCGGGATACGGCGTTTCGAATGTGGCCGGCTGCGCACAGGTGCTCCACGATGTGCTCGGAAAGGAGTTCGGCATATTCCTCAATGGCGCTCGCGGCAAACGCGGTGGCGTACAGGGCGAACGCAGTAATGATCCGGCAATCGGAGCATCGCTGTGATCGCCGCACGACGCCTCCTGGCCGTGGTCCCGGCGCGCAGTGGCAGCAAAGGCATTCCGAACAAGAACATGCAGCCCCTTAACGGAATCTCGCTCATCGGGCATGCAGGACTGTGTGCACAACAAGTGGATGGCCTGGATGCGCGATTAATCTCTACGGATTCACCTGCCTATGCGGCAGAGGGTTCGCGATACGGTCTGGAGGCTCCGTTCTTGCGCCCGGCGGCAATCAGCGGTGACGGAGCCAGGGCGACTGAGATGTTGATACACGCCCTGGAGTCGGCCGATGCCCACTACCGGACCAAGTTCGACATCGTGGTGCTCTTGGAGCCGACCTCGCCGCTCCGACGCGCTGAGGACGTCGCTGCGACCATCCGCATCGCTGTCGCCACCGGCGCCGACTCGGTCGTCACCGTCAGCCCCATCGACGCCCGATCCCACCCCGGGAGGGCTCTCGCTATCCACAATGGCCGGATCTCGTACTATGAAGCACGCGGCCGCGATATCGCGAACCGCCAGGAGCTCGAGCCTCTCTACGCCCGCAACGGGGTCTGCTACGCGCTGACCCGCGATTGCATCTTGCGGCGCAAGGCCGTGATCACCGACGACTCGCGAGCCCTGGTCATCGCTCGTCCAGTGGTCAGCATCGACACTCCAATTGATATGGAGTGGGCCACCTTCCTAATGCAGCGTTTGGGAATGAACTGATCGATGACCGACAATCACGGAGTTGCGAGGGCGAAGCATATTGCCGTGGTGCTGGCCGATCGCGCAAACTACGGTCGTTTGCGGCCGGTTATGATCGAACTGCGCGAGCATCCGCTCGTCGACCTGCAGGTGGTATGCGCCGGAACGACCCTTTTGGATCGTTTTGGCGAGGCCGTAAACATCGTGAGGAAAGACGGATTCGACGTCGCGGAATCGGTTTTCACAGAGCTTGAAGGGTCGGTGCTGGCGACGATGGCAAAGTCGGTCGGGCTGGCAGTGGTCGAGTTTGCCAATGTCTTTCAACGGCTGGCCCCAGACTTCTTGCTGCTGATCGGCGATCGCTACGAAGTATTCGCCGCTGCCATTGCTGCGGTCTATCAGAATATCTGCATTGTTCACATTCAGGGCGGCGAGGTTACAGGCTCTATCGACGAGTCGGCGCGTCATGCTATCAGCAAGCTCGCACACTATCATTTTCCGTCGACCCGGCGTTCCGGCGAATTTCTGGTGGCGATGGGGGAGCGCGTGGAAACCGTGTTCCCGTTCGGTTGCCCGAGCGCAGACGTGGTTGCCGAGGCGCCGAAGCAGATATCCAAGATTCCGCTGACGCGTGTTGGCGTTGGACCACCGATCGAGCTGGGCCTGCCGTTTCTTCTGGTTCTATTTCATCCGGTGACGACCGAGTACCATGACGCGGAGCGTCAAATGGAGGAGTTGCTCGCGGCGGTTAGGAAATCAGGGTTGCAGACGATCCTTGTCTGGCCGAACATCGACGCCGGGGCTGACCGCGTATCGAAGGCGATCAGACGATTTAGGGAGCACCATCCAGGTGCACCGCTACACGCCTATAAGAATTTCGAGCCCGAGGACTTCATCACACTTCTCCACAATGCCGCCTGTGCCGTAGGCAATTCATCCAGCTTTGTCCGAGACGCCGCCTTCATTGGAACACCAGTTGTCCTCGTGGGTTCACGACAGGATGGGAGGGAGCGAAGCCAAGCTGTGATTCGCGTCGAATCGGACAGCCGCTCGATCCTGGATGCCATTCGACGTCAGGTTCAGCACGGTCGTTACGAACCCGACGCTTTGTACGGCGTTCCAGGGGTCTCCAAGCGTATTGTTGAAAAGTTGGTGACGCTTGAGCCTTACACGCAAAAGCGCCTTGCCTATCTCGGTGTTGTGCCATGAAGTCGATCGGCCGTGGTCCAAGGCGTCGAGACAGACGAACCATGCCAACGGTCCTCATAACTCTTTCAGAGCCGGTAATTGCGCGGTATATCGTGTTCACGCCGTTCTGGGAGGCTTTGAAGTCACATTGCGCCGACGTGCATCTCGTCATTGTGGCGAGTTCTGAAGTTTTGGATAGTTGTCAGCCGCTCCAGGCGTCAGATGTGACTGTCGTGCGTATGGAGCCCAAAGCGGTGAGCGGCCTTGGATTGTTGCTCGAGAGCTTAATGCGGAACGGACTTGGCTGCAAAACAACGCTATGGCGGCAAATGCTCGCCCATGAGCGGGGCAAAAGTTCTTACCTGGCGACTCGCGCCAAGAGGTTGCTGACGCGCCTCATCGGCAACCGCGTGATGTTCAAAACTGCGCTTCGTTTTGCGTACGCCCGGACAGTTCGCCATAATGAGATTTACCGGCTCTTCGCCCGCTACAAGCCCGATCTGCTGGTGGCCCTTTCTCTCACTGAAGATTTGGATGTTGCTGTGGAGGTAACCGCTCGGCAATGGAAAGTTCCGATCATCGGCATGACGCGAAGCTGGGATAATTTTACGACCAAAGGGGTTCTCCGCGTCCTCCCCGACATCCTTTTGCTTCAGAACGAGTTCCTGAAGCAGATGGCATTGAGCCATCAGGGACTTAGGAAGGGTCATCCGCGTATGCGCATGATTGGGGTGCCCCACTACGACTGGAATGGGCGATCCGAAATTCGTGTAGCCCGGGAGGATTTCTTCTCATCGCAGGGATTGGACCCGAACCGGAGATATATTCTTTACGGTGCCGTTGGAGACCTTCTCTTTCCCGCGGAACGTGGAATCGCCGCGGTATTCTCCGGGCTCATTGAAGATGGTGACATTACCGAGCCGGCGCAGGTACTTTTCCGTCCGCATCCGGCACACGCCAGTCCGCTTGCAATGATCCGGTCCTTTCGGTATGTGAGAGTAGATGCAGGCGGCAAACCCCTGGCAGGGGCGCATGGGATCAAACAGGATCTCTCCCTTACCGCGCATCTTATAAACTCCATCGCCCACGCCGACGTGGTGGTCACAACCGGCTCGACGTTTGCAATCGACGCCTGCGTGCTCGATAGGCCAGTTGTTTGCGTCGCGTTCGACCCTACGGACGAACCGGTTAGATACTGGCGCTCAGCACAACGTTTCTATGATTGCTCGGACCATTTCGAAGCCCTCGTCGCGACCGGGGGCGTGCGTGTCGCCCGGAATAAGCGGGAGCTCGCCGAGCACATCAATGCTTACCTAGCCGAGCCGCAGCTCGACGCGGAAGGAAGGCGGCGCATTGTTCGCTTGTTCGCCGAACCGCACGACGGCAGGGCCAGTGTCCGGCTGGCCGAGGCGGTGATCGATGCCGCGGGCGAAATTGTGCCGGAAAAGCTCCCCTTTGGCCAGGAGCAACGCACTTCGGTGTTCAGCTAGCTGTGTTGTCGAACCGCTGGAAATCGACTTGGACGCAGGCACAGCGCTCCCATCGTGCCGCCACGGCTCACTCTTCGACTGATCTACGTTGTTCTCGGAGGCGGCGGAGACATAATCCATCGCCTACGATATCTCGCGCCCCTCGGGTCTCTGTCCTCATGCGCGTCCATAATACCGTACGTTGGGGCGGCGATTGACCGCATTCTCGGCCCAGAGGTTTGGCGACTTCGAGCTTCTAAGTCTCGATGATGGCTCGACCGACAAAAGTCTGGACGTCACCAAGCGCGATACGGGTCGGCGATTGGTTCTTTTCCGGAATCAGCAGAACATGGGCTACGTGTACAGCCTGAAAGTTATTCAGGCTCCGCGACAGGAGAGTTCATTGCCATTAGGGATAGCAATGACATCAGCCTACCCAAGGGCCTCGAAGAGCAAGTCGCCTTCATGGACGCACGACGTGATGTCGCCGCCTGCGGAACTTGGTACAGAGCATTTGGAAGCGACAAATCCTTTGTCCACAAAATGCCTGCCTATAGCGGGTCGGTACGTCATTGGTCGGGTGACAACCGAAATTTTCGTCCCCGTATTGCCAATGCGAGGACCAAAGAAGGCCGAGTTGGAAAAGACGCTCAAATGGAGCGATCGGTGATATATTCTGTAGATGACTTTTTGGATCGCAATGAGAAAACCTACGACGTATGCGTTATCGGAAGTGGACCTTCAGGAATGTGTTTTGGCTTGGAGTTGCTCTATTCCGGGTTAACCGTTTGCACTGTCGCGGGGGGAGATCTGAATGAGAACAGCTATTACAGGCAACTCAAGAGCGTTGAATGTCCGGAACTCGAGATCAAAGATGACTCCCGCATACGAGCCTTCGGAGGCAGCTCGACTGTATGGTCCGGATTTATTGCGCCACTAGACGCGATTGATTTGAATCCGCGGTGCGCGATGCACCCAGGATGGCCTCGCGAGGCAAACGTGGATGCTGTCATCAATGAGCGGGGACATCGCTATAATTTGCCCCAACTCTCTCTGTTTGACGCAGATAGCCTCTGTCTTGATCCGTGGCCCAAGTTCGCTCAATTGGCAAAAAAAATTTTCTTTGTACAAAGACCTCCTTTGAACTTTGCACGGCAGTTCAAATACGCTTTTGCCAGAAGCGGTTTTGACTTGGTATTGGGAGCCGTCGCCACTGGGCTCGATACCGAGAACAACGGTGACGGGCGGTCAGCGACTTTCGCCACATTGAGATCTTCGGCTGGACGAACTGGAAAGGTAGCTGCGAGAGTATTCATTCTAGCCGCAGGCTGTATTGAGAATGTTCGCCTATTATGGAACTCGAAAGACGAAACAGGCGTGGCCTTAGGCAACAACCACGATCAGCTGGGTCGGAGGTTCATGAACCACCCTAAAGGTTACGTCGGCGAAGTGTGCTTCGATCGTCCCTTGGACCTGAGGCACCCAGTGTTTCGGCTAAACCGGGGGTATTTCAGAGGCTATGTAGGGTTTCGGCTAAAAGACTCGCCGCAGGACGGGATTCTAAATTGTTGTCTTCGACTTGAGCCGTTGTATGCAACACGCAACTTAAGGGCAGCTGTTAAGAGTGCTATTCGGCTTCACCCGCGCCAAGCTATCCGAAGCGGTTTGTTGGCGCTGAAGGACCTCTGGGAATTGACTAGGGCCTTCAAGCTGCCACTTCGGTGGGGTACCGTTGCAAACGCACGAGTACGCTGCTTCTTGGAAATGGAACCCTCTCCAACGAACCGCATAACACTATCCGAGCGTTCGGATCCGCTGGGCGTCGCGATACCTATCGTCAAATATAGTGTCTCTGAACGTGCGCTAAAGTCTGTAACAGCATTGATCACACGCTTCTCCTGTGAATTAAACACTTTGGGTATCGGCAAGTTTACGCCATACGCATCTCCTTTGAGTGCTTCTCTGACCTGGGACGCGGCTCATCACCTTGGAGGGACGTCGATGGGCCCTGACCCGCGAACGTCAGTTGTGAATCACGAACTAAGACTCCACGGAGTGGATAATGTTTACTTAGCCGGTGGTTCTACCTTTCCCACCGGAGGGAACGCAAACCCGACCCTCACCATGATTGGCCTGTCTTTAAGGCTAGCCGACACTGTCCGCGCGACTTTGTCGCCACCAAAACTCAAAGTCACAACTATTCCTAGGCCTGCAACGATCTCCGCGAGAAGCCACGGAATGATTATCGTGGGAAGCGGCCGCCGGGTTGCGGAAGATGTGGTCCCGGCCGTAGAGGCTTTGGGCGAGCTAGCGCATATTCAGTCGATCTATGCCACTCGTCCAGGTGTCGTTTTTGGTCGGCAGAGACCCTATGAAGTGAGGCCGATTGACGAGTTGCCAGAAGAAGAGATTACTTCTGCCGGCGCAATCTACATCGCAGTACCTCCCGATCAGGTACCAACTGTATTGGCGGCCCTCAGGCAATACGACTGTCGTCATGTCAAGCTCATCGTCGACACGCCCGCCGTATCGTCGAAAACCTTAGACGCTGACTACGATCGATTCCGAAGCGTTCAGGTGGCTGAGGATTCCGTTGCACTTCCTTGGCTGCCGGCAGTACAGGCCTGTCTTGGCGCGATGTCCGAACCTCGGGAGATACAATTTCTGAATTCAGCTTATAGGTATCATGCCATTGCTCTTGCCAAGGCCGTGACTCGTCAGTTTAAAAGCCAGGGTGGAGTCAAGTCCGCATATCGGATTCGCCGCCGCACGCGTCTAAGGCTCACGGCTGGCAGTTCGGTGTTATTGGAGGAACCACGGGATTATGAGGCCGGGCGCCTAAATATCGCTATGAAGAACGGACGCATAATTTCGTCACATCCCGGGGCTGATATCACGATAAAAGCTATCCGCCATGACGATCACTGTATCGGCTTCACGGTGGCTGACAGCAAAGCATATTTGAATGATGTCGAAACAAATTTGGTTGGTCGGTTCATTGCAAGCGATAACGTTGTCACAAAAATGCCAGATTTCAAGAGAGTCGGTCTGTACCGCATGCTGTCTGTCATGCTTTCTAACGAAGAGAATTACTATTCCCTCGAGGAGGGTGTTGAGGACGCAAAGGTTAACGCGGCTCTGCAGCGCTTCCACTTATATCACAATTGCCTTGGGAATTGACAATCTCGCGTCGTGACAGCGAATTGCAAAGTAGAACTTCGCAGTATCGTTCGCCCATCAATGGCAACAGCTGCCAGGGCATTTGCCGTGAAAGTCGAGACAGCGATCTTGTCTGGTATTGCCGCGTCATGTGGGCAGTTCGGTGGCTTCCTTGCCCCGTCACCGTCAATACGAATGGGTAGATCTGATCGGTGGTCTGGCAATTCTCTGTAAAGCGCGGCCCGCGCGCCGCGCTGCCGCTATCGGTTTCGACACCGCGCTCGCCAGGGAATGAGACATGAAGGTCCCCAACACAAGCAGCCCCCAGCGGGACCGCCTGTGGCTGATTGACGGTTCGTGTCTGCACTCGCGGCCGCAGCACAAGAACCATGTTTGGTCCTATGACTTTGTCGCGGATCGGACCCATGGTGGGAGAAGATACCGCATGCTCAATGTGACCGACGAGTTCACGCATGAGTGCTTGCCAATCCGCCTCGATCGAAGGGCGCCGATGTGATCGATGTTCTATCGGACCTTTTTATTCTGCGCGGTCGGACAAAGGACCATGGTTGCTTGCCATGGCAGTGCGGGACTGGATCGTGCTGTCGGCGCTAGGGCCACCTATGTCCCGGCAGCCCCTGGGAGAACTGCACGTTGAGAGCTTTAACGCCAGGATTCGTGACGAGCTGCTCGATGGCGAGATCTTCTATACATACGCTCAAGGACGCGCAGATCGTGATCGAAGCCTGGCGGACTGATTATGCCGTCCGACGGCATGCCTCCCTAGTCTACAGGCCGCCGGCGCGCAAAGTATTTATGTCTGCGTTTGTCACGTCCGTCTGCGCCAAATCAATCCGCTCCGACGGCCACGCTCCCCGCTGGCGTCAAAACCGCTGCTAAACTGACATTGCATCTGGACCACTCGATGGGGGCCGATCAAATGTCCGCGATCTCGCGTGCTCCACGAATCTCTGTCCTCATGAGCGTCTACAATACCGAGAAGTATGTCGGGGCAGCGATTGAAAGCATTCTATCCCAGACCTTCGGCGACTTCGAGTTTCTGGTTGTCGATGACGGCTCGACCGACAACAGTGTGGAGGTCATCAAGCACTATACGGACCGGCGATTGGTTCTTTTCCGGAACGAGCGGAACATGGGGGTCGTGTACAGCCTGAACCTTATTCAAGCTCGCGCGAGGGGAGAGTTCGTTGCTCATATGGACAGCGACGATATCAGCCTGCCTAAGCGCTTCGAAGAGCAGGTCGCTTTTATGGATGCCAGGTCGGATATCGCTGCCTGCGGAACTTGGTACAGAACATTTGGAAGCGGCAAATCATTTGTGCGCAGAATGCCTACCCAGCCCGAGGACGTCACGGCAGGCCTCCTCTTCTATCAGCCAGTACATCAACCCGCCAGCCTTATTCGTAGGACCATTATTGAGAAGCATCAGCTGCAATACAGGATAAGACTTCATCGCGATAAGAACTTTACCGACTATGACTTTTGGTCGCGGCTAGCTCAAGCAGAGCCTGTTGCAAATATTCCACGACCCCTACTGCTTTATCGTCTTCACTCTGCGAGTGTGAGCGCCGTCCACCGACGGAGAAGCCGGGAAGTAGCGGCGCTGATCAGAAAGGAACTATTGATAGGCATGAGCCTCTCGCCTTCGGAACAGGAGTTGGTGACGCATCACTCGGTCCGACCGAAGGAGGGGAAAGACATACTATCGTTCCTTCGCGAGAAGGAGACTTGGTTCATCAAGATCCTTGAGGCTAATGAACTCTCGCACAAATACGATCCTAAATCACTCCACCGCACTCTTTCCGAGCGTTGGAGGATTGTATGCAGCCTTAACTCTCGTCTCGGGTTATCTGTGTGGAATATATACCGCCGGTCTGAGTTTAGCACGACGCAAAGTGATTGGCCGCTGCTGAGGCGGTTCCTGCTTTTTGTGAGATGCCTCCTACACCGGTAGCCGCTCGGCTGAGTTGACGGCGCCAGGGTAGAGTCACCCCACAGCTATGCGGAGGTGATCGGTTTCCAATCCCCCATGAAAATACTGGTTATCACGCAGACTATCGACAAGAGTGATAGTCTCCTAGGTTTCGTGCATGGGTGGATCGCGGAATTTGCCAAACAGTGCTCGCAGGTAACAGCGATCGGACTCGGTGTGGGTACCCACGAATTACCAGAAAACGTTCACGTGCTTTCGCTCGGCAAGGAGGAGGGCAGATCGAGAATCCTATACGCGCTGCGGTTTCTCGTATTTGTGGTGTCAAAAAGGAAAGACTACGACGCTGTCTTTGTCCATATGAACCCGGAGTACGTGCTTCTTGGGGGAGGACTTTGGAGGCTAATGGGGAAGAAGGTTGGACTGTGGTATGCGCATGGACATGCTTCGCTGATGCTTCGGGTCGCCAACCGAATGACGGATCTCGTGTTTACGTCGACCACAGGTGGATTTACTATTCCGTCATCTAAGCGGCGGGTCGTCGGTCAGGGGATTGACTGCAGGCGATTTTCATTTGTCGCTCGCAAGCTGTGCACGATTTTTAGCGTCCTCACGGTGGCCCGCATCTCACCAGTGAAGGATATCGAAACGCTCATCAAGGCGTTCGCAGGTCTCCCAAGCGGTTCGGTGCTCGACATTGTCGGCGCTCCGGCGGTTCCCAAAGACGAACAATATCTGGAAGGCCTTAAAACTCTGGCCGAACAACTCGGAATCGGCGAGCGGGTGAATTTTCTGGGCGCGGTTCCAAATGCCGCACTACAGCCCATATATGCACGCGCCGATCTATTTGTTAACACGTCTCGTACCGGCAGCTTCGATAAGACGGTAGGCGAGGCCATGGCCACAGGCCTTCCCGTGCTCACGTCCAACCCAGCCTTTAAGGAAGTGCTGCAGGACCATGCCGCAGACCTCATATTTGCTCCCGGCGACGCAAACGGCTTGTTGAATCGAATGCAGGCGGTGTTAGCAAAGTCGATTTCGGAAAGGCAGGCTCTTGGACTGGAACTTCGAGCGATAATCGAAGAGCAGCACAGCCTCGCCACCTTGCCTGATAGGATTCTTTCGCATTACTCGTTGCAGGCTAAGGGGCAAAAAATCGGCACTCCGGTCGACCTTGACCCACCTCCCCTTTGACCATTAGCATCGCCCCGAGCGGTCGCGCGGGGGATGAGGGCTGTTGTTACAGGTGGCGCACAGATTGAGAGACCACCTGTCCGATCCCCTTTTTCAAACCCTCCTATGACACCGGCTTGGCGAGTTCCGGCGTTGCCCGCGGCGACTCCGGTTCTCGCGGATTCTGGTCGATAGCGGCGATGTCGAAAGCAGGTCGTCTGGTGGATTTCATTTTTCTTAGTGGTGGACGTCATGCGTCAAGGGCTTGAGTCATTGGTGGAATTGGTGAAGGGCGCGAACCTCAAAGGCCAGCACCTTGAAATCGGCACCGGGACGGGTGGCACGCTGATACCGCTGATGCAGTGCTATACCGACGCGTCGCGGCCTAAGTTCGTGGTCGTCGACCCCTTCACCTACTTTCCGAACCAGCGCGAGACTGTCGAACGTAATCTTCGGGACGCCGGTCTTGACCCGACAACGATTGATTTTCGCGTTGGCATGAGCTGGGCTTTGGTCAACGACGCACTGGCCAGGCGGGAACGGTTTTCTTTCATCCTGATCGACGGTCTCCACGGTGTGAAGGAAGTGACCCAGGATCTGCGGTGGACGCGCATTCTCGAACTTGGGGGCTACGTTTGCGTCGACGATTACTCGCGATATCGCGGCGTAATGTGGGCGGTTCGGTGGTTCCGTGCCCGTCACCCCCAATACGAATGGGTGGATCTGATCGGCAACAATCTGGCGATTCTTCGCAAAACGCGGCCCGCGGGCCACGCCGAGGTTACGGGCTTCGACACAGCGCTCGCGGGCGGGATCAGCACGGCGGCCAGACTCTGGAAAAAAACGGAAGCGCGCGTAAGGAAGAGGCTACGGCAGGGGCCTAGATCGCGCTTCGAGACTGCGGCACACCTGCAGCCTGAGTGAGCAGTAGAAGCACGGGCATTGACACCGCGCCCGGGCGCTTACGACCCGATGAGATTCATCCAGCTGTGATAGGCACAGCCTAGCTGTGAAAACCGTACTTGTAGCAACAAACCGGCTCTCGATCGGGGGGGCTGAGCAGATTGCAGTGTCGCAAGCCAATGTTCTGCATGAAGCGGGGTACAACGTGTATCTCGGAATGCTGTACCGGGTTAAAGGCCAAGACCAGCTCTATGATGGTGTTAGGCTGCCCAGTGATCATATCCTCCACTTTGATATGAAAGGCATGAAGGATATTAGCGGGCTAGGACGGGTGTATGCATCTCTAAAGAAATACAAAGTAGAAATTGCCGTGTGCCACCTTTTCGAGGCAAACACGATCGTACGATTGGCTGCTTGGACTGCTGGAGTAAAGACGATTATCGCTTGTGAACATAGCGTGTATGGTGGCAAGCATTGGTGGCAGCGAACTGTAGACCGAGCTTTGGCATCCCGATCACATGCGATTATGGCAGCTTCGAAAAGTGTTGTTGATTTCACTGCAATGCAAGAAAATATTCCATTAGAGAAATTTTATGTCGTGCCGCAAATCAGTGAGTTTTCGTTGACTGGCCGCTTTCAGAGAAATGAACTGCGTACGAAATTGGGCATTCAGCAAGATGCCATCGTGGCGATCACCATAGGCAGGATGGTCGCCGAAAAGGCTCAAGATCAGATCATAGACCTCGCTGACCGCTTGAGAGCTGAAACGAAACTTGTATTCATGATAGTTGGTTATGGTCGCGAAGAGCAAAACCTAAAAGAAAAAGTGTGGAGGTTAGGTCTATCGAATCAGGTTAAAGTGGTGGTTGATGCTCGGTATGCTAAGGAATATTTGATAGCAGCAGATATTTTCGTAATGACCTCTGAGAGGGAGTCGGTGCCGATAGCAATGCTTGAAGGTATGTATCAGGGGCTCACGCCAGTTGCGTACGCTGTTGGCGGCATACCGGATGTCATAGCAGACGGCGAGAACGGCTATCTCATTGAACGTAACGACATCGAGGCAATGACGCGCCGAATTTCTAGTTTGGTCCACGATGATGATACGCGACAAAAGCTTGCTGTGGCCGCAAGGAAATCTGCTGCTGCTTATGACACTGGAAAGGCAACGTTTCTCGACTTGATCAAAAAACTGAGTGTGTCACAAGAGGCTTGAGGCCCCGGCGTCCCTTACGACGAGTCCAGAATCGCGGGCCCTGCCGCCGAGGAGCCGATGACCTGGCGGCGTTGTCGGACGCTTGGGGTTCGAACATCCCAAGATTTTGGCGCCAGCCCCTAAAATAAATTCGCTCCTCACCCAGCGGATCGGAGCAAAAAGAATCATGCAAGAATATCGCTTCTGCTTCACGTTGGACACCGAACCAGATAATCTCTGGGCCGGCGCTAAGAAACTGGGATTTGAACACTTTCTACGCCTGCCGGACTTCCATCGCCGGCTGGTCGATGCTGGTGCGCGTCCGACGTATCTGACCACTAGCGAGGTCGTGGAGGCGGAACGCGGCCGTCGGGCAATGGATTGCGTGCTGGAAGCGGGTCAATGTGAGGTCGGTGCGCATTTTCACACCTGGACCCGGGCGTGGCCGTTTCT
>Ga0307436_1000876_pt1 | contig 13910 bp, 23 predicted proteins | sample SalMarWE160440MG_FD_202513 | JGI IMG/M metagenome (GOLD analysis project Ga0307436, IMG submission 202513) | Salt marsh sediment microbial communities from the Plum Island Ecosystem LTER, Massachusetts, United States - WE1604-40 | ecosystem: Environmental > Aquatic > Marine > Intertidal zone >...
CGCAACCACGCGCCTGACATTGCCGCCATGGACTTGTTCGTTGCCCCGACTATTGGCTTCGACCTGCTCTATGCCCTCGTCATCATTCGGCTAGACCGCAGAGATCTCGTCTGGATCAACGTCACGACAAATCCGACGGCAGAATGGATTGCACGTCAAATAACCGAAGCATTTCCTTGGGATGATGCCCCGCAACACGTCATTCGCGATCGGGATCGGATCTACGGCACCATCGTCACACGCCGATTGCGCGCCATGGGCATTCGCGACAAGCCTACGGCACCAGCCTCGCCTTGGCAGAACGGCTTTGCCGAACGATTGATCGGCTCGATCCGGCGCGAGTGTGTCGACCATTACATCGTCTTGGGCGAGGCGCATCTGCGCCGAATCCTGCGAGCCTATGCTCGCTATTACAACGAAATCAGAACGCACCGCTCATTGGCTAAAGACGCGCCGGTCTCTCGCCCCGTTCAGCCTGTGTGTACCGAGAACCCCATCCGCATTTGTTTAGCTGAAGGAATCGCCTAACGTCAGAGCACAATGCTTGCCTTGCTCTGCTTCGTCCTGGCCGTCTTGGCCTCGCCATTCAAGTCGAAGAGCCGGCTTGAAGCGGAGAACGCGGCACTTCGGCATCAGCTGATCATTTTGCGGCGTAAGGTGCGTGGCCGGGTCCGGCTCACGAACAGTGATCGCTGGTTCTTGATCCAGCTCTATCGATGGTTTCCATCGGTTCTGCAGGTTCTCACGATCATCCGTCCCGAGACGCTGGTGCGTTGGCATCGGGCGGGCTTTCGCGGCTACTGGCGTTGGAAGTCGCGCTCACGGGGAGGGCGGCCGCAGATCGAACCGGAACTCCGTGCATTGATCCGGCGGATGAGCATCGAGAACCCGCTTTGGGGAGCGCCGCGCATCCACGGAGAACTGCTCAAGCTCGGGTTTGATTGTCGCACAGTCGAGCGTCGCCAAGTATATGGTGAAGCGACGGGGGGGCCAAGCCAGGGGTGGCGCACCTTTCTGCGTAACCACGCGCCTGACATCGCCGCCATGGACTTGTGCGTTGTCCCGACCATTACTTTTAATCTGCTCTATGCGCTCGTCACGCTGGTCGGGACGAGTGGGGCCTGGGGTAAGTTGGCTGGCCTGGGAGCGCTCCCAAGGTCCAGCCAAAGGGAGGTAGACGCCGCTACCTCTCTGACTGAAAGCGCTTCAGATATCCTCCGGCTCAATCTCCTGCAACGTTTTCAGGAATTTCTGGCCCGCCTCGAGCTCAGCCGCGAGCCGTTCCCATTGCGCCGCGAGGCCAATGAAATGTTCCTTGGCTTCTGGTGTGTCCGCCTCAGCAGCCAAGCGTTTGCAGTTGGCAGCGTGTCTTCTGCACTCTGGAGGATTTCGGGATTGCCGATGATAGGAGCCACTGTGCGCTCTTCTCCGGAAAAAGGCGAGTTGCTTATCTCGCAACCCAGCAGGCCGCGCAGTTGGCGTCAGGCTCGCCCAGGGCCCAGAACGAGGTCGGGTCCGACTGGGCCGGTAACCAATCCGCCATTTGCGAGGGAACCAATCTTGGTCGGAGGCTTTAACCCATCAGGGGCACTGCCGGCAGTTGGAGGCCGCCATGCACCAACGCTCGCCTCCGCATCGCCGCGTGGCCTTGATCGTGGAAGATGAAGTCTCCGTGGCCCTCGACCTGAAAGACATTTTGCACGCTCTTGGCTTCGACATTTGCGATTTGGCAACGGACGGGGAACAAGCTTTCTGGTTTGCCATGGGCGATCGGCCCGACGTTGTCGTTATGGAGGTTTACCTCGAACGGGGTCGAGAAGGGATTGAGGTCGCTAGGCGGCTTCGAGACCTATGCGATGCACCTGTCGTTTTCGTCACTAGCTATAGTGACCAGGCTACTATAGAGCGCATCCATGAGAGGGTGCCGGGAGCGCCAGTAGTGCCTAAGCCGGCGCATCGTGACCGTCTCGCGGATGCCGTGGCGGAGGTTGTCGAGCTTCATTAACTGAACCCAGCGGCGATTCGGCTTGGTGATAAGACGAGGATGTGCGGGAGCTTCTCATGGCATCACAGAGGCTTGTGCCAGCGCCAATATCAAAGTTGGAGTTGTGGTGGACCTACCACGAACGCGCATCTCCACTTCTCTGCTAGCCGGCTGGCATGGCAACATAATGCGTAGAGTCTCCTGACTCTACGCGCGCCAGAACATTGAACTTCCTGTTACGCTTCGCATTGTCCAGCGCCTCGTCCACGTCGGACGGCGAATGCACCGACTTGCCGTCGACCTCGACGATGATATCGCCGGTCTGCAGTCCGCGATCGGCGCCGATCCCGCCAGGTTCCACATCGGTCACCACCACTCCGTCCGTATCGGTCGACTCGCCAGGCGACAGAGTCAACCCCAACCGCGAGGGAGGATCCTTGGGATCGTGAGATCCGCGGTACTTCTTCTCGAGAGCAACGTCGCTGGGCGGGCTCGGGAGCTGGATGAGCGTGACCTTGACGGTTCCGACCCTACCCTTTCGTATCAATCCTAACGTGACCGTCGTACCGGGCGGGATCTCACTGATCGACTTCGAGAATTCGCGACTGCTCTGCACCGGCTCGCCATTAATTGTGTTGATGACGTCACCGGACCGAATGCCCGCCTTTGCCGCTGGGCTGTTGTCTAGAGACTCCGCCACCAGCACGCCACGCGGCGGCTTCAGGTCGAGGGCGTTTGCGAGTTCTGGTGTGACATCTTGGGTATGGACGCCCATCCAGCCCCGGACAACCATTCCCGTTTGCTTGAGCTGGGGCACTACGGACCTAACGGTCTTGGCCGGAATGGCGAATCCAATGCCAACTGAGCCTCCCGTAGGCGAGACGATGGCGCTGTTCACGCCGATCACTTTACCGCTCGCGTCGAAGCTTGGACCGCCTGAGTTGCCCTGATTTACCGGCGCATCGATCTGGATGTAGTCATTGTAGTCTGCGGATATGTCGCGAGCGCCTGCCGACACGATGCCCGCCGTCACGGTGCCTCCGAGGCCGAAGGGATTTCCGACGGCGATCACCCACTCACCGATGCGCGGTGGTTTGTTTGCGATCTCGACAAACGGAAATGTCTTCTTGGCGTCCACCTTAAGCAGGGCGATATCTGTTTCGGGGTCGCGGCCCACCACCTTGACGGGATATCGCTTACCGTCATTGGTCGTGATCTCGACCGACTCCCCGTTCTCGACCACATGATTGGCTGTCACGGCGTAGCCGTCCGGAGAGATGAAGAAGCCCGAGCCCTCGTTCTTGACAAGCCGGGGCTGCTTCTCGCCTCGCGACTGATCCTGGAATTCGCGACCTTCGTTCGATTTGGCATTCGGATTGTGGAGGAGGTCTTCGAGATTGACCGACCCATCGCCCTCTTCCACGACCCGCGTACTTACGCCGAACACGGCAGGTTTGACCCGGTCTACGACATCCTCGAATCCACCGGGTGGCCTATGCGACAGGTCCGGAAGCGAGGCGACCCATGGCTGAAGATCGCGTTCGGGCGCGACCGAGGTCATGAGCAAGGCGGCCGCCAATACGAGCCCGGCAATGCTGAGAAGGCTGGTAGCGAACCGGAGAGGGCTTCCGGCTTTGGGCCCTTTTGCCATGGGCACCTCCGTGGAATCACCGACTAGCGTGCATCAGCAGCGCGGCCACGCACAGCGATCCAGTAACGTGATACGCATGCGAGGGTTCCCGGCGTGTCACTCAGTTGCGCCGCGAAGATTGCGCATAAAATCAGCACCATCCTGCCATATATGAGATCTTCACCATGGCGAGATTCCTCCGATCAATACGCGATTCTGTCCAGGTTCATGCTTTTCACGAGCCATTGCGCAACGTTTCGGAATCCGCGACGCCCTCGCCGGCAATAACAAAGAGACGGCGACGTAGCGCCCCATCAAGTCCTTCGCGCCATACACCCAACTCTTTTGCGATGGCCACTGCGCCTACGAGGGCGAGATCAAGCGCGTTGAGATCATTAGGTAAAAAGAATTCCTGCTTAATGCTCATGGCAACCTACCTTGCCCCGCGTCTTTCAATAAACGCCTTCATGCAGGATTCAGACGCATCGGATCCGGGGGCAATTCTGTGGCGAAACTGCGCGCCAGCGTGGCTAAACGGTTTTGCGATCGTGTATCTAGACAGTTTTCCAGACCTCCCTAAAGGCCTGCGCTAGCGTCTTGATGGTCCACTCGTCGTAAAGCTGTCTTGATCATCGCGAGGAGGATGCCTGATTGCGTCATTCCCGGCCCCGTCGTAGCCACCACACCGGGACGCCAAGCAATTTCCATCCTTTTGCCAACCGATCAACTCACCGGGCTGGTAATGTCAGAGTTTCGATGATGCGGAAAGTAGGAGGCCAGGATGGAGGAGGCCCATCTTTCGTTGCGCATAGCGCCATCGGCAGTGCAGCATTGGTCTATCATCGGCAATAATGACAACAGGCACGGTGACTGGAGAGCATGAAGATTCCCGCCTACAAACCAAAGGACGGGGGCAATGCCCGGAAATCCTCAAGAGTGCAGAAAACACGCTGCCAACTGCAAACGCTTTGCTGCTAAAGCAGATACACCAGAAGCAAAAGAACACTTCATTGGTCTCGCGACGCAATGGGAACAGCTCGCCGCCGAGCTGGAGGCGAGCCGAAGGTTCCTGAAAACGCTGCAGGAGATTGAGCCTGAGGAGGGTGTCTGAAAGGCTCTCAGTAAAAGAGGCAGTGGCGTCCAGCATCGCTACCTCCCTTTGGCTCGGACCTTGGCAGCGCTCCCAGACCAGCCAACTTACCCTACCGAAGCTTTTCCGAAGCGTCTCGTTCCCCGGTCTGAGGGCGCTATCGTGCGAGAGCTGAGCAAGGTTTGCGAACCCGGCTTCTTCTTCCAGCATTCACCAGATGTAATAGCGCTGCTTCCGTCCGGGGGGTTATTGTCCAACTTTGAGCGGGCTTCCGCCCCCAGACGACTCGAGTAAGAGGGGGGGGCACAATCCTGCCCGCGTTTAGTCCGCATTTCTTCCGACTGCGGAAATAGCGTGTGAGGGCCGTCAGCATAGATGCAAATCCCCTCGATCAGGCGCGGGGAACAACATGCCTATAGTGCACGTTTGCGGTGATGGCAGAGGACCATGTCAGGGGACATCAGTGAACGGTCTGTTAGTGTGATTTGGAGTCACTTCGATGTGCGACTATAGCTTAGAACTCAAAGAGTCCAGGCCTGCCAAGCTCGGTGAAAAGCTGATCTCGACTCGCTTCCCCCGCACCATGACCCGCGGTTTTGCTGCAATCGATGACAGGGAGAGGCGAGTGGCGGTGTGCGTGCTTCCAGGCACCGAGCTTGCCTTCGCCGAGGAGGTTATGGCTTACCGCCCGCTCCTCAATTTTCGCCGCTCCACGGGGCAAAGAGTTGCCCGCTTCAAACAGGTCAACCAGGGCGAGCCAGACAGGCACCACGACGCCCTTGAGTTTCCTGATGGTGAGATCTGTCTGTTGACGCAACTATGCGAAGGCCAGGAGGCGACCGTTCTGCAACTGCCGGTCAGCACCGGCAGCACCGCCCAGGGCGCACAAAGGCAAGAATCTGCGGCTATACAGGCCCCAGAACTCTAAAGTGCCGAGATCATCAGAGCCCGACCGTGCGTCGGGCTCCATGACAGGGCAAAGCATCGGAGGATGTGCTCATGAGCCTGCTTCGATCGATATGCTGTCTCTTTGCCGCGCGCTGTTCTGGGCAAGAGCCGCCTCGGCCAGCGGATGAGCGAGAGGCGCCGGGCGACCTCGGACAGAAAGAAGCCGAATTAGAGAAGACTAGCGAGGACGAGCTTCGGCACATGGGAGACGCTAACCGCTGAATGGTCGGTGCTCCCCTTCACGCTCCAGTCGCTTCGCTGTGCCACTCCCAGCCGGTCACGAAGAGGAGTGGCAAGACCTCTCGTTGGGTCGTACCTAGCGGTGCCCTACGGGTCCGGGCTCCGCTCGCGGCACCCGTCACAACCTACAATCTGTTGGACTCAAGGGCTGATCTACCGAAGATGAAGCGCGGTGCTTAATGCTGTCTCAAGAAGGGGAGCGGTAGGATGGACAGGCTCCTGCTAGTTGCTGCGTGCGTGATCCTGGCGTCATGGGCAATGCCAGCGGTCGCAGAGGAGCAGACTGTCAACCTCTTGCAGAAGTACGAGCATTGGGACGCGTACGCGACATCTGAGGGGGGCTCAAAAGTCTGCTTTGTGGCGTCTCAGCCGCAGGACTCGAGTCCCAAGAACGCGCCGCGCGGTCCGATCTATTTTTACGTCTCACTCTATTCTGATGGCAAGGTCACTCTTGAGGTCAGTGTAAGGATGGGTGAGTCGTTTGCGCCTGGCGGGAAGGTGACTGTAACCATCGGCAACAAAAATTTTGAGCTTTTGACGGAAGATGAGAGTGCCTTCGTCGAAACGAAGGTTAGCGAGGAGAAGCTCGTAAAGGCCATGAAAGCGGGGGCCTCTATGCGAGTTCAAGCACGGTCAACCAGCGGCGCGAATACGAGTGACAGCTATTCGCTGATTGGCGTCACCGACGCGCTAGAGCGTATCCACAAGGAATGTAGCGGCCAACCCACTTAAACGATCCTCCCTTCCAACAGGGAAGCTGGAAGTCCGATTTCGAGCGATCGATCGACCATGTATTTACGAAGCCTGATCGAGAAGACGCCCCATGCTGAGCTGCCATGCAACATGACAGGGGCGTCGTTGCGGCCCAGTTCCGGTGCGCATCCGAACCGTTAGTTTCCAAGCTTATTGTCCAGACGCGCGAGAATGCGATCAATACTCTGTTGGGCCTCAAAGACAGCTTCTTCCTTGCGTGAAGCCAAAGTCTGCAGAGTGGATCGCGTCATGAGTGGCAAGTCAGCTCGCGTGGCATAGATGCTGACACACCAGCTAGCCCATTGGCGCGTGGGAACGATCTCGTATCCCCGATAGCGGTATGTGTGCGTCGTTGTCATCGAAGGGCTCTCGAAAAAGCCCCCGTCATTCTTTGTCAACGCCCACAACAGCAAGATGGTTCGAAGAGGCGGCCCCAATCGAAGCGATCATCGCCCCCATCGTTCGGTTAGGGCCGCCAGGACCGATCCCAATGACCACAATGCCATAGCGGCCCGTTTCGGCCTTGAGCCGGATCAAGCATCCAACAAGAAGCCCGGTCTATGGGTGTCATAGGCCGGGCCTCTCCACTGGTACTCTACTAGTACTCTTGCTTTCCAAACTGGGCATCGGCGCTGGCTGCGCGGGGGGTCGCAGGGATGTCACCAACGCCTATGCCCTGGTGTGGAAAACGTCTATCCAGGAAGTTGGTTTCGTACCCAAGGCGGCTCCAATGGCCAAGGGAACCTATAGCCTACCGTTTTCGTTGTGGGTGAGGACGGAGGTGCGCTGCCGACCATACGAGGCCCGGCATGGTCCGCGTGGTGCTTTCGCTCTGTCTAACCGCCGCTGCCGTTTGCCCTTCCGTTACAGCCCCCGCGCCGCCAGGTTATGTCCAACCGCAATACGCGGCAGCCCTCAAATCTAAGCGAGGCAACGAGGTCCACGCCGTCGTAGTGGATATGCCACAAGTCGAATCGCTTGAGTTCGCATCCCCAGACACCTGGTACAGGCTGCATCAAAAGTCTCTCGCGGATTAACGATCTCGTGGAGCGAGGCTAGTCCGCTTCTGGCACTTGGCGGACGTTTCGTCCTTTCCGAAAATTCCATCCGGCCTGGATTCGCATCATAAGGCAGAATCATCGCATCCTTGAGAGCGATGTTTGCGATCCTGCACGCGCTCGGCATGTTCGTCGCCAACCTGCTCAAGTCGCGGAGCCGGCTTGAGGCCGAGAATTTGCTTCTCCGCCATCAGCTCACCATCGCCATGCGGCAGGCGCCACCTCGTCCGACGCGCCGCAGTCGTGCATTCACTGTCAACATCAGCGTGTCGTCGGACGCGCCGCCGTGCTTGCATCTATCGATTGCGCATGGAGGAGTTCTGTCAAATTCCGCCGATAGAGTTTGATGTCGATGCGGTCTGATCTGATGTCGACGCGGCTGAGGAGCGCCATGAGTACCGCTCGGGTCTTGTCTGGTGCCATGGTCGTGAGTTCCTCTGCGATCCGGCACCCACGCCCGATCAGTCGTTTCTGTCCAGCCCCGTCGGTGTGTTCATCACGGACTGCGTCCAGAATCGCGCCTGGATCGGCGAAAAAGCTCTGAATCCTGCCGATCACGAGGTCCGCGAGATTACCGGCTGGGATCCGCCGCCCTGCTGAATGATCCTTGGCTGCTCCGACGATGAGAGACCTCGAGACGTAATATCGATACCGCGTACCCTTCTTGATGGCGTGCGTGGGCGTCAATCGCTCGCCGGTCTCGTTAAAGGCTAGACCGGCAAGCAGACTCGGATATTTGGCGTCCGACCCGGTGTCGCGCTCGACGCGATTCTCCGCAAGGATGGCTTGAACCTGGTCCCACAGGGCTTCGTCGACAATCGCTCGATGCTCTCCGGGGTACGCAGTGCCCTTGTGCGTGATCTCGCCCCGATAGATGCGGTTTTGCAGCATCAAATAGAGGGCGCCGCGGGACAGCTTCTGGCCGCCATAGGCCGTCCCGTCCGCCAAGATGCGCCGCTTGCTCCTGATCCCCGCGTCATCAAGTTCTGCCTGAAGGGTGTGCACCGATCTGAGTTGAACGTAGCGCCGGAAGATGTGGAGGACGGTAGGAGCTTCCTCGTCGTTGACGACCAGCTTTCGGTTCTGCACGTCGTATCCAAGCGACGGCAGGCCGCCCATCCACATGCCCTTCTTCTTTGAGGCGGCGATCTTGTCGCGTATGCGCTCGCCAGCCACTTCCCGCTCAAACTGCGCGAAAGACAGGAGAACGTTTAGGGTCAGCTCGTAGAGCGCTATGGCAGTCTTGAAGCCGCGCTTAAGGCCGGCCGGTTTCCGGCCATGGCCGATATCCTGCGTCTCTATAAGGCGATCGCCACCATGGATCGGAGGGCTCCGATTCCGAGTCTCAGGAGCCAAAAACCAACCTGGCACAAGGCTGCAGTTCTGGCGAGAGAGTGGGGATTAAACCAGCTCGCGGACCGCCTCGAAAAGCTTGCCATTGGCTAGGCAGACATGAATCTCGACGCTGAGTGTGTGCGCTTTCGCGGGTAAAGCGGACATCAAAAATGCACGCCCCAATGTCTGCTATGACCCAAAGCGGCCACCCGGTAGGCTTCATAGCTAGCGTCGATTGTGCTCATTAGCCGCATTCTTCTCCCTCGCGAATGCCTATCAACTTAGGTTGCACGAGGCGGCATTCGACCAACATGCAAATTCGGATTGTATGCCAAGGATAGACGCTCGGCAGCTTGAGAAGGCGAGTGCGTGGTTGGGCCGAAGCAGGCTCGGGAGCGGCCACGCACCCCCGGACATTCCGGCGATGGAGCCTATCAGGACTTATTCGCAACCTATCGATGAAGGAGAATCTCGTCCCGCACGGCCTTATGGAGAGCGAAATGAAACCCTTCTTGATCGTCTTGGGAACCTTTTTTCTCACCTCTTCAGCCATAGCTGAACCGACGGAATGTAACGCCACTGCTGAATTGAAAAATGATCATGTCATCTTTCATGTTGATTCCAAGGAATGTGCCCAGGTTATTTACAAGGTAGGCCCAGAACTAACCTCGATTACAATTCACGGAGGCTATGGCGGGTCCGACTACCTTCTCTCATATTATGACAAACCTAGTGTTGGTGTGGAGTCCTGTACCGTTTGTTAGTCGAGGTCGAGCGCGCCGCGCCCTCGTGAATCTTCGGGCATGACGGTGCTTTGTGCCGTAGTGGTGGAGGCGCTTAAGCGCTAATTTGGCGAAGATCAAAATCATACGGGAGGGTTCAACATGCAACGTTTTGCATTCGGTCTTGTACTTACAAGCGCTTCCCTTTTTGTTTTCGGCGGGGCGGCGCTTATGCCTAGCCGGGCGATTGCATTCGAGACGCAATCTGGCGCGGTCACGGTTCCAGGCGCCAGCACCCAATTCCAAGATCCGGATGAGCAGCCTCTGTTTTCCACGAAACAAGGGGAAGACGGCGTGAGTCTTCAGATGGGGACGGAGACGAACTCAGACGGCCTCCAGACGGCGCCCTCAATCGACAGCACCAACCCGGCGGACAACAGGGCTCTGATTCCGAGCCCGTGAGTACGAGCGCTTCGAACGGGTAGCCAACGATAGCGTGAGTTCTGGAGACGAAAACCTGAGGGCGAAAGCTTGAAAGGCCTTGCCCGAAGGACGGAGCCATTGTGCGAGACGCGTTTGTCCTAGCGCATACTGAATTTGAACGGCACAGAGACCTCGATCTGCGCCTGGTTCAGGACCTCTGGCATGGGCGGAAAGGTCGAGGCCTTATCGACTGAAGCTACAGCGGCGGCGTCCACGTCTTTTTGCACCGAACTGACATTAGCCTCGGAGGAAATCACTCGGACATCCGCATCGACGACAAAATCCACAATTGTGGTCCCTGATTTATCACGGCCGCTGCTTCCTGACTTACGAGTGCCGCAAGCACGCCAAGAACTGCCTTAAGACGCGACTAGACCGGAGGTCAAGGCGCACTAAGAGCTTACCTTTACCAGCGGCAATTGCGAGAAGCGTTAGAATGGCTAGCAGCCTTTCATCGAGGCTGCAGCCTTCTCTGCTTTAGCTTTTGAATCATATTTGCCCATCACTTTGTACCGTGCCTGGTCACTAGGTTCGGTGGACGAGATCGTGCAGCCGTTCAGGGATTTGTCGTGCACGACGTAATACGTTTCCCCGGCAAGAACTTGAGCGCCAAAAATCAGGACGAGCGCCGTTGCGAGAAGACACTGTTGCATAATGGTTCTCCTTGGCTGTGTTGTCGTAGGCAAAGCCGAGATGGCCCACGCGAGACGAGGACCTAGCGCATGCTGAATTTGAACGGCACAGATACCTCGATCTGCGCTTGGTTCAGGGACTTTGGCATCGGCGGAAAAGGCGAGGCCTTATCGATCGAAGCTACAGCGGCGTCGTCCAGGACTTTGTGCCCCGAACTGACCTTGACCTCGCAGGAAATCACTCGGCCATCCGCATCGATGACAAAGTCCACGATTGTGGTCCCTGAAACACGCGAGCGCGGATTGATCTTGGCTCGTTCCAGGCGAGAGCGCAGCGCGCCGAGATACGCAGACCGCGCTGTCGTATCGCCACCCGAGAGAGCCTTGCCTGAGCTTTGGTGTTGCTCGACCGTCGTCTCCTGCTGCAACGTTGCAACGCGCTGCTGTGGGAGCGGCTGGACTTGTTCAGGCCGCGGCTCGACAACTGGCTGCGGTGGCACAGGCTTGATCGCTTCGGGCTTGGGGTCGAAGGGTACGTTTTGCTCGGGACCCTGAGCGGAGGCAATGACCTGTTCGTCTTCCACCGGCTGCACCTCTTCAGGAGGTGTTGCGGCACTCGCTTCTGTGGGGGTTCCCTCAACCGCCTTCACTGAAGCCTCGTCCTTGCCCAGGTTCGCCATGCCTTCCAAGGCAATGCCCTGCTCGACGACCATGGCATCTTGTCCGCCGCCTTTTTCCAGTGCCGCGTTGCCGGCGTGTATCAGAAAGAACAAGGCGATCGAAGCGTGGAGGGCGAGTGAGATCAGCCATGTAAGGAGGCGAAGCATAACTCTGTTAGCCCTCGTCTCTCACTGGGTTTCAGTATGCTCAGGTTGGGAGAGTAGCGAGACGCGCCCGTACCCGCTTTGGCCAACTTGGCCTAGGAGGCTCATCACGGCGCCATAGGGACTCTTCTTGTCCGCTCGGACATAGACGATTGTATCGCCTTCCGCCGCGTGCAGCGACTGAAGCCTCGGAATCAGGCCTTCCTTCGTCACCTGCTCGTCCCGAATGTAGATCGAACCGTCCGCTGCCAGCGAAACGATCATAGGCTTCTTGGGTTGACTTACGCGGGCAGCTGATGTGTGGGGGAGTTCAACCGGCACGCCCGCGACCATCAATGGTGCCGCCACCATGAAGATGACCAGAAGCACAAGCATCACGTCGACCATTGGGGTGATATTGATTTCGGCCATGGGTCTGTAGGAGGCATCGTCGCCTTCTGTCGCCCCGTTGTTGACGAACATGGCCATCAGACATGCTCCCCTGCGCAAACGGGCTCCGCCGCGGGTCTCAGAACAGGCTCGGTCTGCGGGCGCGCAAGCCTCTTAGCAATTTCTGTAACCGACGCGTTGGCGCGCACCGAGGCTCGCCCGAGGGACACGGCAATCTGGTTGTAGGCGACAACGGCGGGAATTGCGGCGGCGAGACCAAGTGCGGTCGCGATCAGGGCTTCGGCGATGCCGGGAGCCACAACAGACAGGCTGGTATCCTTCTGCTGAGCTATCGAGGTGAAACTGTGGACGATGCCCCAGACGGTCCCGAACAAACCGACAAAGGGCGCTGCGGATCCGACGGTCGCCAGAAATGGCAGCCCCACCTCAAGTCTATGCAGCTCTGACTTCAATGCTGTGCGCATTGCCCGCTCAACGCGGGCGCGCAACTCATTGCGGGACTCTCCCCGGCTGCTTCCCTCTTCGAGCTCACGCTTTCCCGCGTCCAGGACAACGCGCGCTAGCCCATGCCACGACTGTGGTTGCAGCGAACCTCTCTCCGCTTCCCGCAGACGGCGCAGATCTCCGTTCAAGCGAACCAAGCGGATGGCCTTCTCGATGATTACGGCCCAGCAATAAACCGAGGCCAGAACGAGAAGGACCAGCACACCTTTGACCACTGGGTCCGCGTGCATCACCAATCCATAAATCGAGAAATCGGCCACGGTAGTCATTCCGCGGAAATCCCCCTTACTTTGTGAGCTGCGCTTTCGCTAGAGAGGACGGGGTGATGTCTGCAAGGCAATCAGGCTTTTGCGTGTCATCAACCTTGCAGTCGAGTACGTCGTTGATCAAAATGCTGCCAATATGATCACATGACGTGTCGTCTAAATCGAACAGCTTCACCGTGCGCTTATTGGGCTTGATGGGTCCAAGGTCGGCGGCGAAGCGACGGCCGATCACACCATCAGGGCGAAACACGATCAGATCGAGTTTCAGCACCTCGTAGGCGGCAGTACCCTTGTTGGTGATGACGAAATAAGTTCGACATCCTTGCCCCTGAGGTTCGACCTTATTGAGCTGAACCGACATGGATCCTTGTTCGGCACAGGCTGGCCCTATCACAGTGAGCAAGGACACGAGGGCCACAAGGGATGACCTTACTCGCAGGTGACGGGGCTTACCTCCTTGTCCGCGCCTTGTGAATTTTCGCGGCCAACGCGGCAGCCGACTCAATAAGTACATCTTCAATTGTCCCTCCTGAGGAGCTGGATTGTCGAACGCGCTGTCTGATCGAAATAATCTCAACTCACCACCCCAATGTTCAGCGGCCTAAAATTTCCGCGATAACTGCACGAAGTAACCTCGGCGTGGTCCATATTGCGGCGCAAAGACGCCGATGCCCGACCCATCCCGAATCTGGTAGATCGTGTCGAAGAGATTCACGACGGCAAGCCGCAGGGTCAGCGGTCGAGCATTAGTAAAGGTGAATTCGTGGGATACGCCGAGGTTGAACTGCGTGTAACCCGGCACGTGATCAATGTTTGCGAACCCGCTGCGCAAACCGCTGCCATAAATCATATCGGCGGTGAACAGGTTGTCAGCCCATAGGTAAGAGATACCCGCTGACGCCGTTACCAATTGTGAGTGGTCAGTGAAGATGTAGTGGTCGGCGATGAATGCAAGTTCTTCAGGATCAAAAAGAAACTGGTTTGAAACGATATCGGTCGCCTTCTGCTCTGCAACAGCGATATTGCCATAGGCTGTGAAGCCGCCCTTTTG
>Ga0307436_1000877_pt1 | contig 13909 bp, 11 predicted proteins | sample SalMarWE160440MG_FD_202513 | JGI IMG/M metagenome (GOLD analysis project Ga0307436, IMG submission 202513) | Salt marsh sediment microbial communities from the Plum Island Ecosystem LTER, Massachusetts, United States - WE1604-40 | ecosystem: Environmental > Aquatic > Marine > Intertidal zone >...
CTCGAAACTGGACCCCGACTCGGTGACCGTGACGCTCAACGACTGGCCATTGGTCGCCTCGGGCCCGGGATACTCATATGGATTCGACTGCCCACCGCATCTGCGCTCGGCGGTGTTGACCGCGTTTGCGACCTTTCCGGACGGTCGCAGCGCCTATGCGGCATCCACGATCGGTGGCTTCACTGGCAGCACCGAGACCCCGATGAGCGCGGTTGCCCTGACCACGGCAGATGCCACGGTGCACAGTTGCACGGACGCGAGCCTGTGGCCGCAAGGGGCGCTACCGGTCGAGGACGAGGGCTTCGATCTGGTCTTCGTGCTCGATCCTGCGGTGGACTACAACCTCCTCGAGAAGTCGGGGCGGGTCGGCACCCATGCGGGGCAGACGCTTCCAACCATGAGCCCAGGTCAGTGGGTTCAGACTGCGCGCGAGCTCTGGTACGTCACGCCGGATGCGCGACTGCGGCGGGTGGACGGCTTCGCTGAAGGGCGAGCGAGCTGGTTGGACGTCCTGTTCCACGTCGGACGGACACAGCTCAAGAAGACCGAGCGGATCGCTGACGCAGTCGCGGTGGCCGGGAAGCAGGTGGCTGACGGGCCGCATCGACGCGCGGTCGTCCTGCTGCTCGGAGACCGGGCGGCAAAGCGTGATCACGGCTCGTTCACGCCGCGCCAGGCCCAGGACTATCTCGAGGAGCTCGGAGTCCCGCTGATTGTGCTCCGAAACGGCGAGCTCGAAGACGACGGTTGGGGCGATGGCCTACCGGCTCGCACCACCGTCGGGCTGATGAACGCGATCGGGGTCGTGCGGCGGCTCGTCTCCAGTCAGTGCGTGTTCTGGTTCGAAGGCGACAAACGGCCGCAGGAAGTCGCGGCGACGGCTTCGCCGCCGGTTAGGCTGGCCGGCAATCTCTCGGTGACCGCAGCAGCGGCGTCGGGCGTGCCGCAGGCGGAGCCTGAAGCGCGCCTGGCCGAGGGCTCGACTCAATCGACGATGCCCGAAGCGGTGGAGAATTCGGCACACCAGGAGGAGGTGAGCGCTCCCCCTCAGCAGGCCACACGGGCGCAGTTCAGTGGTCGCCTCAACGTCACCTCGGTCACGGTACTGGTCAGCGCCCGAGATTCCGGGGGCCGGCCGGTGACCGACCTGACGCCAGGCGATCTGCAGGTTTCCGAGGACGGCGAACCAGCGCAGATCTTGGGCCTGCGGCCGGTTCTCGCGGTCGCATCCGGATTCGCGGCAGGCGAGTCCACGGCACCGAAGGGCGGCAGCACCGAATCGCCGGCTTCGCCGCCCACAACCGGCCAGGAAGCCGAGGCCGAGCCCCTGCCGGTGACCATCTTCATCGATCCGAGCCTGTCCGGACGGACCGCCGTGCGCCAGGCGACGAACGCCATCGAGAGCCAACTCGACCGGCTGGTGGCCCTGGGTCCGGTGGAGATCGTTCTGGGCAGCGATCCCGCTCAGACTCGACTCGCGCCGACTCGAGATCCGGCGCGCCTGCGCAAGGGATTGGACGAGCTGGCCAGGAAGGTCAACAGTCCCAGTGAGGTCGAGCGGATCCGGACGCAGTTCATCCGGGACACGTCACGTTTGCGCCACGTCACGATGGGGCACGACGCAGCCGGCGCCCCCGGCCCCAGCGCGCTGAGTCTTGGCGGCCGTCTCGGGGTCGGCGAGGCCGATGCACCACCCGGCATGCCGGGCACCACCCCGGGCCATCAATATCGAATGGCAGTGCGCGGCGCGGTGGGCCAGGAAGACGTCGTGGTGCGCCATGCGCTGCGTCGAATCGCCACCTGGGCGCTGGGACGTGCCAGCCAGGAGCCCCGATTGCTGCTCGTCGTCGGGGCGGCCTTCGACGAACAGCCGGATGCCTTCTACATCCCCTACCTGCAGCAGAAGGAGCCGCCGAGCGTCCCGCTGATGCGGGCCGAGCTCCAGGAGAGCGACCATAGCGAGCAGGTCCGTCAGCTGGGAGACGAGTTGGCGAGCGCCGGCTGGCGAGTGATGGCGATTGGCTCGACGACCTCGTCGATCGGCCAGACCGCCTCGGACAGCGCCGAGATGGCAGGCGACGCCCGGGTCACGGCGATGACGACTCATACGGACATCGGAACGACGAGCACACCGGGTCGCTTGCAACTCGACCCGATCGCCTCGCAGACTCATCTGGCCGAGCCCAGCGGTGGCGAGGCCGTGGTCGGCGTGCAGGGTCTGGCCACGGCGTTGTCGGGCGCCACCGGCTGGTATCGCTTGACCTACCAGGTCGACCGGCCGGCGGACGGCAAGATCCATACACTCGACGTTGGCACGAGCGCGCCAGACGTCACGCTACGCACCACATCGCGTGTCGCCTCGACGACGACCGAGGGACAGGCGGAGGCTCGTCTGGCCGGTCTGCTCGACGGCAGCGGGCGGGTGGGGGAGCTGCCACTGCGGGTACGGGTCGAACCGGTGCCGAGCGACACCAAGGGCAAGTCGTCGGCCAGCCTGGAGGTGACGGCGGACCTGTCTCCATTGCGCAACCTGGTCGGGACCGGACCGCTACGGCTCCGCGTTTCGGTTCTGGTCGATCTGGCCCAGGCCCGGAGTATCGGCGTGCACCGGATGGTCGATCTCCCGGCGTTGCCGGCGGACGGTCGATTCACCTATACAGTGCCCGTGCATTGGCCGACCAGCGAGGGCCGCGTGGCGATTTCGGTCGAGGAGATCGCGACCGGGACCTACGGAGCGACGACCGCGCAGCTCACGCCCTAGACCGCGAGGATCACCACTCTCGGGGCCGATCAGCGGAAGAGATAGAACGCCGCGAGCAGGGCGGTCAGGACGTAGAGCAGCGGGTGGACCTTGCGCCAACGCCCGGTCAGCACGTGTAGCAGCACCCAAGTCACCAGGCCGAAGCTGATTCCCGTGGCGATCGAGTAGGTGGCGGGCATCAACACGACGGTGAGGAAGGCAGGCAGCGCGGTCAGCGGATCGCCCCAGTCGAGCTCACCCGCGCCGCGCATCATCAAGGCCCCAACGACGATCAATGCCGGCGCGGTGGCAAAGGCGGGCACCACCGTCAGCACTGGGATCACGAAGAGGGACAACAGCAGACAGACGGCCACGACGACGGAGGTGAGCCCGGTCCGGCCGCCTTCTTCGACGCCGGTGGCCGATTCCACGAACGTGGTGACCGTGCTGGTACCGAGGGCGGCACCCACGACCGTACCGATCGCGTCGGAGGTGAACGCCCGCCCCGCTCCCGGCATCTCTCCCTGCTCGTCGACGAATCCACCCAACTGGCCGACGCCGATCAGGGATCCGGCGGTGTCGAAGATATCGACGAACAGAAACGCAATCACGGCGATCAAGAGCGCACCCGAGCCGAGATCGGAGAAGTCGAAGGCTAGAAAGGTTTCGCGCGGTAGGTGCGGCAGGCTGAACAGCGCCGTGGGCCGTGGACTCAAGTTCAACAGCCAGCTGGCGCCGGTGGTGCCGAGGATGCCGATCAAGAGGGCGCCGCGGAAACGGATCGCCATCAGAGCGGCGGTGATCAGAATGCCCGCCAGCGCCAGTAGCGGCCCATGGGCGCGCAGGTTTCCTAGCGCCACGATCGTGTCCGGATGCGAGACCATGATGCCGGCGTTCTGAAGCCCGATCATCGCCAGCAGGAGCCCGATGCCGGCCATGGTGGCAACCTTGATGGGCTGCGGCAACGCGCTGAGCAGTCGCGTTCTCAGTCCCGTCACCGAGAGCCCTAGGAAGAGCACACCCTCCAGAAAGATCGCGGTCAGCGCCACCTGCCAGCTCACGCCGAGACCGCGCACGACCCCATAGGTGAAGTAGGCATTGAGCCCCATGCCCGGCGCCAGTGCGAACGGGAGCTTCGCGTAGAGCCCCATCACCAGCGTGGCGATTGCGCCGGCGACGGCGGTGGCGACGGCGACGTCGGCCACCGGCATTCCCGCCTGGGACAGGATCTGCGGATTGACGAACAGGATGTAGGCGAGGGTCAGGAAGGTCGTCAGTCCGGCACGCAACTCGGTCGCGGCAGTAGTGCCGTTGGCTTTCAGGTGGAAGAGGCGCTCGAGCACGGCTATCTTTCCATCTGCAACATCTCACTCTGCGTCAGGCTGTTTGCGGCCGCCGCACACTGCTAGGCTTGGCATGCCGCATGCGAGTCGCCTGTTGGGGCTGGGCATGCAAAGGTTACACGAGTCAGCGCCAGGAGACGATGCCGAGTTCGCTCAACCCTTCGTCCGTAAACCAGGTGAAACGCCGTCGGTTCGTTGCCGACCGGGGTGATGACCGTCGGCGCCTGGATCTGGTCCTGGTACGGCGTCTCGCGGACATAGAGGGCCTCAGCCGCTCGCAAGTGGCGCGATGGATTCGCGGCGGCAGAGTCTCCGTGGACGGGGATGAGGCCGGCCGCACTTCTCGCCGGCTCTTCAAGGGACAGTCAGTCACGGTGATGGTGCCGCCACTGCCGAGCGACCCACCGCCGCTCGTCCCCGAAGCGATTCGACTGGACGTGATCTGGGAGGACGAGCACATGCTGGTGGTCGACAAGGCGGCGGGAATCGTCGTGCATCCCACCTGGGGCCACCGTCATGGCACCGTGTTGAACGGTCTCCTCTGGCGCGCCCGCAGCTGGTCGCGACCTGAGCTCCGGCCTCGCCTGGCACACCGGCTGGACAAGGACACTTCCGGCCTGCTTATGGTGGCCAAGAGCGACGCCGCGTTGGCCGGTCTGGCCCGAGCGCTGCAACGACGCGAGATCGAGAAGGAGTATCTCGCGGTCGTACATGGCCGACCGTGCAGAGAGTCTGGTCGAATCGAAGGAGCGATCGGCCGCGATTCGGAGGATCCGAAACGGTGGACCGTCACGGCCCGAGGCGGGCGCCACAGCGAGACGCGCTGGTGGCTGTTGGCCAGCTCGCCGAGTGGACGGGGCCCGAGCCTGGTGCGCTGCTGCCCGCGGACCGGACGCACGCACCAGATCCGGGTGCATCTCGCCGCCCTGGGCCATCCACTGGTGGGGGATCCGCTTTACGGGCGTGAACGAGGCGACGACCCGGTGGATCGAGCGGCCGTGTGCTTCCCCCGCCAGGCACTCCACGCCTGGCGACTGCGTTTGCGTCACCCGATCGACGACAGCCCGTTGGAGTTCACGGCCCCACCGCCGGAGGACTTTCGGCGGTTGATCGAGGAACACGCCCTGCGATGAGGGCCCACGTGCTGCAGAGCCTGCTGTGGGTCGGGCTCGGGGGGGCCGTGGGCGCCGTGCTTCGTTTCGTAGTCGGCGGATGGGTCCACCGCTCGCTCTCCGCCGCGACCTTTCCCTGGGGCACGGTGGTGGTGAACCTGACCGGCTGTCTGCTTCTGGGGGGACTGAACGGACTGGCAGACAGTCGCGGCTTGTTCGGCCCTGGTGCCCGCCTGTTCCTCTTTATCGGGCTGCTCGGCGGCTTCACCACGTTCTCCACTTACGCATTCGAATCGATGGCATTGGCGCGTGACGCCGAGCTCGCCCGCGCGTTTGCCAATGTCGCCGGCCAGGTGGTTTTCGGCCTCGCCGCGGCCTGGCTCGGCTACGTCGTCGCGAGGGCCATCTGAGGAGGGATCATGGTATTGCCCCGAGAAGGTTATCTACTCCGCATCTTCATCGGCGAGAGCGATCGACACGAAGGCATCCCGCTCTACGAGTGGCTGGTTCGCCGCGCGCGCCGAGAAGAGCTGGCCGGGGCGACCGTGGTGCGGGGCCTGGAGGGCTTCGGGCGTCACAGCCGCATCCACACCGGGAAGATCCTGCGGCTCTCCACCGACTTGCCGGTGGTAGTCGAGATCGTCGACACGAAGGAAAAGATCGAGCGATTCATGCCGCTGGTGGAGGAAGCGATCCAAGAGGGCCTGGTAACGCTGGAGAGGGTTGAAGTGCACTTCTATCGCGGCGGGGAAGAAAAGCCTGCGGACAGCGAGTAGTGGGCAGTTCGCCAGCGCGGGAACGGGCCGATCCCTGTAGTAGCATCGCGGTCGGAAGCGCCATGTCGGACCCCGCCTCCAGCCCCGCCCGCCCGCGCCTCTCGGCGATCATCACGACGTTCAACGAGGAGCACAACATCGTCGATTGCATCCGCTCCTTGGAGTGGTGCGACGAGATCATGGTGGTCGACTCCTATTCGACCGACAGGACCTGCGAGCTGATTCGACAGTTCCCCGAGGTGCAGCTGTATCAACGCGTCTATCACGGCTCGGCGGCACAGAAGAACTGGGCGATCGAGCGCGCCAAACACGACTGGATCCTGATCTTCGACGCCGACGAGCGCTGCACCGGGAAGTTGCGAGCCGAGATCGAGTCGCTACTGGCCGGTGGCCCGAAATACGATAGCTACACGATCCGGCGCCGTGTCTACTTCTTCGACAAGAAGATTCGATTCTCCGGCTGGCAACACGACGAGGTGGTGCGACTGTTTCGGCGTGGAGAGGCCTACTATCCGAACCGCCGGGTCCACGCCGACATGATCACCGCCGGCCCCACCCCACGGCTCGACAACGCGCTGGACCACTACATGGTCTATGACCTGGACGAGTACATTCAGCGGCTGACCAAGTACGGCATCTGGGGTGCCGCGCAACACTGGAAGGAGGGCCGAAAGTCCGGCGTCTTCCAATTTCTGGGCCGGCCCATCTGGCGATTCCTCCGCACCTACTTCCTGCAGCTCGGCATCCTGGATGGATACCACGGCATGATCTTCTGCACGCTGCAGGCCTACTCCACCTTCGTCAAGTGGTCGGTTCTGTGGAGCTGGCACATCGTGCAGCGCATGGGGCGGGAGCCCAGCCTCCCGTCGTTCGACGACAGCGAGCAGACCTGGGCCGGCGTCGAGTCCCTCGAGGCGGCCCAGAATCGGAAGCTCTGAGGCGGAGCCTCGCCCCATGAATGACGAGACCATTCGGAAGCGGCTGGTCGAAACTCGCCAGAGAACACTGGAGTTGGTGTCCGGACTGGACGAGCCGACCTTGCGCAAGCAGCACATCGCCATTCTCAGTCCGATGATCTGGGATCTCGGGCACATCGCCAACTTCGAAGAGACCTGGATTCTCGATCGCCTCGGCGGCCATCGGCCGCTGCGAGGCAGTTTCACCCGGATGTTCGATCCGGGCCTCAACCCACGCCCCACCCGCGCCGGCCTGCCGCTGCCGTATGGCGATGAGCTGCGGCGCTACCTGGGCGAGATTCGCGAACGGGCGCTACGGGTGCTCGACTCGGCGGACTACGGCGGTGATCCTGAGCTGGCTCGCGACGGCTTCGTCTTCGAGTTGGTGGCGGAGCACGAAGAGCAGCACCAGGAGACGCTGCTGCAAGCGATGCAGATCCTCGACGATCCGCCGTATCAACCCCTCAGACGACGCGAGAATCCTGCCTCCCGCGACGGAAAACCGGAGATGGTCTTGATTCCGGCGGGAACCTGCCGTATCGGCTACGAAGGGGACGGCTTCGCTTACGACAACGAACGGCAGGCGCACGAGCGTGACGTGCCGGCTTTCGAGATCGACCGCTATCCAGTCACCGCCGGGCAGTTTCTCGAGTTCGTCGAAGGCGGCGGCTACGACCGGCGGGCCCTGTGGTCGGAAGCGGGCTGGTCATGGCGGGAGGAGACGGGAAGCCGTGCGCCGGCCAGCTGGCAGCATCGGGACGGCCGCTGGTGGACGCGGTTCATGAATCGGCTGCAGCCGCTGGACCCCAGGCAGGCGGTCATCCACGTCTGCTTTCACGAGGCCGAGGCCTACTGCCGCTCCGTCGGCAAGCGCCTACCGACCGAATTCGAGTGGGAGAAGGCGGCACTGTGGGATCCGTCAACCGAGCGATCTCGACACTACCCGTGGGGTAACGAAGCCCCCACGTCTCGGCACGCCAACCTGGATCAGCTCGCCTTCGGGCCGGCTCGGATCGGCGCCTTCCCGAAAGGCGCCAGCGCGTACGGTGTGGAACAGATGGTAGGCGACGTCTGGGAATGGACCACGTCGGATTTTCGCCCCTATCCAGGGTTCGTTGCCTACCCCTACCCCGAATATTCCGAGATCTTCTTCGGCACCGACTACAAGGTACTGCGCGGCGGCTCCTGGGCGACTCGACCGGCGGTCGCGCGAGGAACCTTCCGCAACTGGGACTTCCCGATTCGTCGCCAGATCTTCGCCGGATTTCGCTGCGCCCGAGACGTAGAACCCCGCACGCTATGAGCCAGACCCACCATTAGGCGTGTAGGTCGAGATCTCAGCGGGCGGTGGGTCACGGACGGAGGGCCAGCAACCTGGAGTAGGCGTGGGCTCGTCCGGGCTGCGGCACACAACGCTCTACCGGGCTCGAATCGAATCGTCTACAATGTGACGACGAATCGTCTCGCAGTGGTTTTCAGGAGCGAAGTGGCGAGCAAACTTCTTCCAATCCCCCCCCGGCAACCGGTCGTCGGGCGGCACGTCCTGGTCGATGCCTGGGGCTCGCCGTCAGATCTGCTGAATAGTCCGGACGCGGTCAAGCGGGCGCTGGTCGCGGCGGTCGAAGCCGGCGGCGTCACGCTCATCAACAGCTGCGTGCATCAGTTCAGTCCCTACGGGGTCACCGCCACCGCGACTCTGGCGGAATCGCACATGGCCATCCACACCTGGCCTGAGTACGGGTACTTCGCCGCCGATCTGTTCTTCTGTGGCAAGGGCGACACCGAGAAGGCGGTGGAGAGCCTGTGTGCCTCACTCCGGCCGCGTCGCTTCATAGTACGCGAGTTGGAGCGCGGCATCGACGTCGTGGAGGGGCAAGAAGAGTACACCGGGGCCGACGACGTCACCGCCTGACCCCGGCTCCACACGACATCTCGCTGCGTCGGCAGCCCTTCGTCCCATCGAGTGTTCAGAAGCTCCAGGAGACCCCGGCGCCAACCTGCTTGCTCGATAGGTCGAGAGTGCCGAAGGTGGCAAAGTCCTGGTTGAGCTGATCGTCGGCGCGGGTCCAGCGACCCTCGGCGAAGAGTGCCCAGTTCCAGCCCAACGGCACCTCCAGTCCGGCCAGCCAATAATGGCCGAAGGCGGTGCCGTCCGAGGTGAACCGATCGCTTATGACGTGAGGCGGAGTCGTATTGAAATTGATGAAGTCCCCGGATTCCTCCAGCCTCCACCCATAGACCCCCAGGCCGCCTCCGACGTAGGGCACAAGGACGGCGTCCCGTCCGAACGGGAAGAACACGAGGCCGAGCGTCAAGTCATCGCGCTCGAACGTGGTCGTATGGGTGATGTCGTTGCCCAACGAATCCGTATAGCGCAGATAGGACTGGTCCGTGCTCCCCTGGTAGGCTGACGCCGATGCCATGATCGCCAGGCGCGCGGTGACACGCCGTTGGTAGTCGACGGTGAACGCTCCGTCTTGCAAGTCACTCGGCCGGCCGCTGAAATCGAGTTGCTTGTCCGTCCAGTAGTCGCCGTGGCCGCGCGGCGTCAGAGCCGAGAGCTGAAAGCGCAGGATGTTGTCTTCGCCGACATGGCCGCGGGCGGAATGCATGGATCCCGCCTGTGCGGCACCCGCATAAAGGATTGAAAGGGAGAGTGCGACGAGAAGGGTTCTAGGTTTCATAACGGGCCTCCTGGAGGTCGTTGTCCAGATTGCGTGTCCTCCGCGTGGTTACAGCAACTCGGATGCCAGATTCCGATCTGCACCGTGTGGACGCGCCTTCGCCGTCCCATTGCCGCTCGACGCGAGGACCGGCGGCCTGTTGCGAGGACGACCACGAATGGTCCGGAGGACGCCTGACGTCGTCCTGCGGTGCCGCCGCGCGGTGAGCGTCGGCCCCACACGCCGAGTTATAGAATTTCTCTATGGTTGTCGGGTCTGAGTCCGTCGGCGCCGTCCGTGAATACCTGGCGGGGCTGCAGTCGGAGATCGTCGGCGCGCTGGAGGCCGCCGACGGAGGTCGGTTCGCCGACGATTCCTGGACGCGTTCCGAGGGCGGCGGAGGGAGATCGCGCGTGCTGAGGGACGGAAAGCTCTTCGAGCAGGCCGGCGTCGGGTTTTCGCATATCGAAGGCGCGGAGCTACCGGAAGCGGCCACGGCACAACGGCAGGAGCTGCGCGGCCGCCGGTTCGAAGCGATGGGCATCTCGTTGATCGTGCATCCGCGCAATCCATACGTTCCCACGGCACACGCCAACGTTCGCTTTCTCATCGCGCGCGACGATACCGGCGAGGGCCCGGTCTGGTGGTTCGGAGGTGGTTTCGACTTGACGCCCTATTACGGATTCGTGGAGGACGCGGTGCACTGGCATCGCACCGCCCGCGCCGCGTGCGAGCCGTTCGGGGAGGATCTGTATGCGCGCCTCAAGCGGGAGTGTGACGCCTACTTCTTCTTGCCGCACCGGGGCGAGGCGCGAGGCATCGGCGGGCTGTTCTTCGACGACTGGTCGGAGGGCGGCTTCGAAGCCGCCTTCGGCCTGGCGCGCAGCGTCGGCGATCACTTCCTCCCCGCGTACATGCCGATCGTGGAGCGCCGGCGGAATCGCGAGTGGGGCGAGCGCGAGCGCGAATTCCAGCTCCTGCGGCGCGGGCGCTACGTCGAGTTCAACCTGCTCTACGATCGCGGCACCCGGTTCGGGTTGCAATCGGGCGGGCGCACGGCGTCTATCCTGATGTCGCTGCCCCCCTTCGCGGCCTGGAGCTACGACTGGACCCCCGAGGCCGGAAGCGCCGAGGCGAGGCTGGCAGACGACTTTCTGCGGCCGCGCGACTGGTTGGGCGAAAACGCCGATTAAGGCTGGTAACATCGGTGCCCGGAGGCTTTCGGTGAAGATCAAGCGCGCCAGCAAATACGGATTCTGCGCCGGCGTCCGCCTGGCCGATCGCAAGGTGCGCCACTTCGCCGCTCTGGGCGGCACCGACGGCCGGATTCTGGGCCAGGTCGTGCACAACGAACGTGTCGTCGCGGACATGGAGCGTCTCGGCGTCCCGACGGTCGACCATCTCGACGAGGCCCAGGGCGGAACCATCGTCTTCTCTGCCCACGGTGTGCCCCCCTCCTTCCACGAGGCGGCCGGGTCCCGAGGACTGAAGGTGCTGGACACGACCTGCCCGTTCGTCTACGACATTCACGAAGAGGCCGACCGCGCCGTGGCCAACGGAGCGCACCTGGTCTTCATTGGTGAGCCCGACCATCGTGAGGTCATCGGCTACACGCACGATCGGGCGCCGCAGACGTACCACATCCTGACGACGGTCGAGCAGGCGCGCGAGATCGACTGGCGGCGCTATCCGAAGGTCAAGGTCCTGTATCAGACGACGCTGAACGCGGAGGATTTCGAGCCGGTCGTGCGATTCATCGAGGCCCACGCCGAGCGCGTCGAACGGGCCGACACGATCTGCTACGCCACCAAGGAAAACCAGGATGCGGCGCGTGAGCTGGCCGCCGACCCCGAAGTGGACCTGATCCTCGTCATCGGCGGTCGCCACAGCGCCAACACGCGGCACCTGTGGGAGATTTGCCGCGAGAGCAAGACGAGCCGGCTCATTCACGGCACGAATGACCTGAGGCCGGAGTGGTTCGAGTCCGTCCGCACGGTCGGGTTGACCGCCGGCGCCTCGACGCCGGACACCCTTATAGACGAGGTCGAGGAGGCGGTACTGCGGATCGCCTCGCGCGTGGCCGTGTGACGACCGCACGGCATCGGATCTTGAGCCCCCGATTCGAAGCCATTGAGGCCCTTCATCGGCGTCTCGGTGCGAGCGCCGCGCGAATCGGTTACGCCGAGGGCACCGACGAGCGCATCTTGCGCGCCGCCGACGAGGTATTGGGGCGGCGCATCGCGCGACCCGTCTTGATCGGGGAAGAAGGCGCCGTCGGAACGAGCGCGCGGCAAGCTGGATGCACCGGCTCTCTCGAGATCGTCGATCCGGGCGACAAGGCGATCGAGCAGGCGGTTCGAGGGCACCTGTCGGCGCGACTCTCGGCGCTCGGCCGGGAGACTACGTCCGCGGCCGATCTGGCGCGCGATCCGCTCTACTGCGCGGCTTCACTCGTCGCCCTGGGGCGACTGGACGGCGCCGTCATGGGGGCCGTCGCTACGACTGCGAAGACGGTGCGGGCGGCCCTGTTGGCAGTGGGAGCCCGGGCCGGCCTCGAGACGGTGTCGTCGTGCTTCTTGATGGCCCTGCGGGACGGCCGTGGGTTGATCTACAGCGACTGTGGCGTGGTGCCCGACCCCTCGCCGGAGCAGCTGGCGGACATCGCGGTCGCCGCGGCGGCGAGCTGCCGCCTCTTGCTGGACAGCGAGCCGCGCGTCGCGCTGCTCTCTTTCTCGACTCTGGGCAGCGCCGAGCACCCGCGGGTCGAAAAGGTGCGCTCGGCACTTCGCATCTTGCGTCGCCGCGGCGTCGACTTCGCGGTCGACGGAGAGCTGCAAGCGGACGCTGCCCTGGTCGAGGAGGTGGCGGAGCGCAAGGCCCCGGCGAGCCCGGTGGCGGGACAGGCGAACGTGCTGATCTTCCCCGATCTCGATGCGGGCAACATCGCCTACAAGCTGACCGAGCGAGTGGCCGGAGCCCGCGCGTTGGGTCCTTTGCTGCAGGGGCTGGCCGGTCCGATTCACGATCTGTCGCGCGGCTGTTCGGTGGATGACGTCGTCGACGTGACGGTGATCACCGCGCTCGCCGCGACCATGGAGAGAGGCCAACCATGAAGGTGCTGGTGGTCGGCGGCGGGGGGCGGGAGCACGCGCTGTGCTGGAAACTGGCGCAGAGCCCCGTCTTGAAGAGGCTCTACTGCGCCCCCGGCAATCCCGGCATCGCCAAGCTGGCTCAATGCGTCGAGATCGGTGCGGAGGCGGTGGAAGATCTGGTCACCTTGGCCCGCGACGAGGCCATCGATCTCACGATTGTAGGACCGGAGGTGCCGTTGACCCTGGGCATCGCCGACCGCTTCGCCGAGTCGGGGCTGGCACTCTTCGGGCCCTCACGCGCCGCCGCCGAGCTCGAGGGCAGCAAGGCCTTCGCCAAGGCCTTCATGCAAAGACACGCCATTCCGACGGCACGATTCCATGTGGTGGAGGATCGCGACGCGGCCCGGTCGGCCGCCGAATCGTTCGGCCTGCCGGCGGTGCTCAAGGCGGACGGGCTGGCAGCGGGCAAGGGGGTCTTGATCGCGGACACCGAGGCCGAGCTCGAGGCTGCCCTGGACGTCTTCTTCCAGGAGCGCCGCTTCGGAACCAGCGGCGCCCGCGTCGTCGTGGAGGAATGCCTGCGCGGGGAGGAAGTCTCCTTCATCGCGGTGAGCGACGGCGAGCGGCTGCTATCGCTTGCCTCGAGCAAGGACTACAAACGCGCCGGCGAGAATGATGAAGGGCCGAACACGGGCGGCATGGGGGCGCACAGTCCGTCCGGCCTGGTCGACCGTGCCCTGCGGCACCAGATCGTCGAGACGATCATGCGTCCGACGGTGGCCGGCCTGAAGGCCGAGGGCCGAGAGTTTTCGGGGTTCCTCTACGCCGGTCTGATGCTGACCGAGACCGGCCCCAGGGTGTTGGAGTTCAACGTCCGGCTCGGGGATCCGGAGGCGCAGGCGTTGCTGCTCCGTCTGCGGTCCGACCTGCTGCCGGTGCTGGCGGCCACGGCGGCGGGCGAGCTCGACGACAGCGGGCTCGAGTTTCACGCCGGGGCGAGCGCCTGTCTCGTGCTGGCCAACAAAGGCTATCCGGGCGCGAAGCAGAGCGGCGATCCGATTCACGGTTTGGAATCGATCGCCGATTCGCCGGAGACGGCGGTGTTCCACGCCGGCACCAGCCGGGATGCTGGCGGCGCCATCCTTGCGACGGGTGGCCGGGTGCTCGACGTCTGCGCGCTCGGAGGCAGTCTCGAGGCGGCACTCGGCCGCGCCTATGCCCTCGCCG
>Ga0307436_1000878_pt1 | contig 13897 bp, 17 predicted proteins | sample SalMarWE160440MG_FD_202513 | JGI IMG/M metagenome (GOLD analysis project Ga0307436, IMG submission 202513) | Salt marsh sediment microbial communities from the Plum Island Ecosystem LTER, Massachusetts, United States - WE1604-40 | ecosystem: Environmental > Aquatic > Marine > Intertidal zone >...
CGCGCGCCTACGGCTTCCCCATGAAGATCCGCATGCCCACCAAGCTCGGCTTCAAGCAGCCGAAATACGTGGTGGCGATGGAAGTCACCAACACCGACCACGGCGGCTACTGGGAGAACCAGGGCTATAACTGGTTCTCCGGCTTGTAACTTACCCCGCGATCAGTAGCGCCACGCCGGCGACGGTCAGCGCCACGCCGAACACCAGCCGCAGGCCGCCGTCGATGCGGCGGTAGAGCAGGGCGCCTATGGCGATGGTCGCCAGTGGAAAGGTGGCGATCAGCGGCGACACTAGCGTTACCGGTCCGTGCGCCAGCGACAGATACAGCAGCAGCACGGCCAATCCATTGGCCACGCCCACACCGGCGAAGGCGAGAGCTTGGCCGGCGCCGGCCCGTCGGCGAGCCAGCGGCCGGTTTGCCGGCGCGCCACGGTGAGCACGATCGCCGTCGACACCGAATAGCCGATCAGCGTCGCCGCGATCGGGCTCGGCCACAGCGTGAGCCCGTATTTGATGGTTGGCTGCGCCATCCCGCGGATGCCCGACGCACACAGTGGCAGCAGCAGGTACCACGAGCGCCAGGGCGCGTGCCCGCCTCCGCGCGGGACCGTCAGCACCATGACGCCGGCGACGATGACGGCGAGGCCCGCCATTTGCCCCGGCCGCAGCGGTTCACCGAGGAACAGGACGGCAAGCGTCACCGCGAAGATCGGCGCGAAGTTGCCGAAGGTGCCGGTGATCACCGGTCCGATGCGGCGGTTGGCGGTGAAAGTGATCAGGGTGCCGACCGCGGGATAGAGCACGCCGACCGTGGCGAAGATCGCCACCGCCGGCCACGACAATCTGCTCGCGTCGAGGCTGAATACGGCGACGGCGAGCAACAGCAGTGTCGACGCCGGAATGCTGATGGCGGCGCCGGCGATCGGCGCGATGCCGCGCAGGCCGATCTGCGAGAGGATCAGCCCCGATCCGAAACAAAAGGCGGCGGCGAGGGCGAGCGCGATGGCGGCGGGCATGACAATTCATTATCGCCTAAACCCGCCGCGCGCGACACGGGCTTGTAGCTCACGTCGCGCTGCCCTCGTAAAGGAAGGCCATCGCCTTGGGACCCGGTAGATAGCCGGTCTCCAGTTGCTCGACGTGGAAACCGGCTGCCGGCATCTGGTCGACGATCTTGCGATTCAAATGGCAGCCGCCGGCCAAGCGCTGCCAATACGGGTTCAGCCGCTCCTGCCAGCGCTCGACATTTGGGTCAGGCGAGCGGCCGTGTTCGACGAACAGCAGGCGTCCGCCTGGCCGCAGCACGCGGCGCATCTCGCGTAGCGCCGCCTCGACATCGGGAATGCTGCAGCCGACCCAGGTCATCACGATCGAGTCGACGCTCTTCGCATCGAGCGGAATTTGCTCGGCGGAGGCATCCAGGAACGCAGACGGCACCGACGTTTTCGCCGCCGCGCGCCGCGCCATGGCGATCAACGGCGGCGAGGGTTCGAGCGCGAACACCCGGCGGGCGTTGGGGCCGTAAAAGGGAAAGTTGAGGCCGGAGCCGATGCCGATCTCCAGCACGTCGCCTTCCGCTGCGCCGACCACCCGTTGGCGGTAGGGCAGCAGGCGCTTGCTCCGCATCGAGAGATGACAGAGCCTCGGAAGCAGCCAAGTATTGTAAAATCCCATGATGACCGCCCGCCCGTCTGTTTCCGCTGCCATTCAACCCTCACACCATGATGGGGCTATGACAGCGCCTTGCCAATAGCCGCGCGGCCCATTAGCAATCCCCCGACAGTTCTTTGCGCCGTCATGCGGGCCGAAAAGCGCCCCGTTTGCGGAGTGAAAGAATACGATTCGGCGAACGAGGTAACGCGTATGGCCACCCACAATCTCCTGCTGCTCCCCGGCGACGGCATCGGCCCGGAAGTGGTGGCGCAAGTCAAACGCGTCATCGCCTTCTTCAACGAGAAAGGCCCGGACAAATTCAAGACCGAGGAGGCTTTGGTCGGCGGCTGCTGCTACGACGCCCATGGGGTGGCCATCACCGACGAGACCATGGAGAAGGCCAAGGCCGCCGACGCCGTCATCTTCGGCGCGGTCGGCGGGCCGAAATGGGACAAAGTCGGTTACGACGTACGGCCGGAAGCCGGCCTGCTGCGCCTGCGCAAGGACCTCGACCTCTACGCCAACGTGCGCCCGGCCATCGTCTATCCGGCGCTCGCGGACTCCTCTTCGCTCAAGCGCGAGGTGGTGGAAGGGCTCGACATCATCATCCTGCGCGAATTGACCGGCGGCGTCTATTTCGGCGAGCCCAAGACCATCACCGATCTCGGCAACGGCCAAAAGCGCGCCATCGACACCCAGGTCTACGACACCTACGAGATCGAGCGCATCGGGCGGGTGGGCTTCGAACTTGCCCGCAAGCGGCGCAACAAGGTCACCTCCATGGACAAACGCAACGTCATGAAGTCGGGCGTGCTGTGGAACGAGGTGATGACGGCGCTGCACGACCGTGAGTTCAAGGACGTGCAACTCGAGCATATGCTGGCGGATGCCGGCGGCATGCAGCTGGTGCGCTGGCCCAAGCAGTTCGACGTTATCGTGACCGACAACCTGTTCGGCGACATGTTGTCCGACATCGCCGCCACCTTGACCGGCTCGCTCGGCATGCTGCCGTCGGCTTCGCTCGGCGAAGTCAATCCCAAGACCAAGCAGCGCAAGGCATTGTATGAGCCGGTGCACGGCTCGGCGCCCGATATCGCCGGCCAGGGCATCGCCAACCCGATTGCCATGATCGCCTCTTTCGGCATGGCGCTGCGTTATTCATTCAACCTGGGCAAGCAGGCCGACATGATCGATCAAGCCATCGCTGCCACGCTCGCCCAAGGGTTGCGCACCGCCGACATCAAGTCGGAGGGGACGAAAGTCGTTTCAACCTCGGAGATGGGCGACGCGATCCTGGCCGAGCTGGGAACCCTAGCGGTCTAGAACTGTAGCCAGGGACTGTGCCGGCTCGGCAGCGTGAACGGGCCGGGCAGGGCGCCGCGGTCGCCGAACGCCGTGTTGTTAAGCACGCTCGAAGCCCGCTGGTTCGGTGCCTCGACGTAATCCAGCACGTTGCGCTCGCTCGGCAGCGGCTCGGTGCCGGGGTCGAGATAGGATCGCTTTTGAATAATGATGCGGGTGCGCGTGCGCCCGTTCTCATCGCGGCTGACCACCACGGTGTGGTCGCGGTTGTAATACACCCGCTTCTTCTTCTGTGGCGCGGCGTTGGCCGGAGCGGCCAGCAGGCCCAGAGCCCCAGCAAACGCGACGGCAACCGCGAGATATTTCAGGCGCATGATGTCCTCTGCCCAAGGGCCGCTAGTTCGCAACGCAGTCTAGCCGGGTTCGGTTCGCCGCAATAGGGCCTGATCACGGGCAATTGTCCAGGATAAAGCCTCAAAACCAGGGAAAGAGCGGCTTTGTGTGTCATTTCGGCCAAAGGCACAGTTCTAACGGCCGATGCGGCGCGGTATCGGGCGGTTGGCCAGCGCCTTCCACAGCAGCTTGTATTTCGGCGTAGAGGCCAGGATGGGGTCGCGCTGGCCGCAGAAGCTGCGATGCAGTTCGGCCTTTGCGAACAGCACACCGATCTTCGGCTCGCTGCCGGCGGCGAGCAGCGTCAGCCGGTCGAGCGCGCAGGACAGCGTCGCGCGCTCGATGAGTTCGCCGCCACGGCAGAACCAGCCGGACAGTTGCAACATGGGATCGTCATAGGCGCGCACGAAGCCGAGGCAATGCCGGCTCAAGCCTTTCGAGGTTGTGAAGGTGACAATCGTGATCGGCCCGAACTTGCTCGCCAGCGGCTTGGCCGATGGCCGCAGATTGACCGGCCCGAGGTTTGCGGCATCGGCGGCGATCGCGGCCGCCGGCGCAGCAAAGCGGCCGATCTCGCGGCCTGGCCGATAGATCTCAACCCGCAGATAGGGACCGGCGCCGTCCGGTTCGCCGAGCGTGAGGATGTCTTTGCGGCCGCCGCCTTGGCGGTTGCGACGGATGGCGTAATGCGCGGGCGCGTCGGCGGCCTCCGGGATCGCCAGCGCGAAAGCCGGGAACGGCTTGTCGACTTCGATCCATTGCGGTGGCGGCACCGCCGCGACCACGTGCGCCGGACCCGGCTGGAAAAACTCCGCCGCGCCTATGGCCAGCATGGCGGCGGCGCACAGATAGGCGAGCAGCCGCACGAAGGCGGCGGACAGTTCCTCGCGCCAGCCATAGAGGGTCCGATGCATTTGGGCTCCTGGGCTCTGCCCCTCCCCGCAGGCTCCCGTTGTCTTGAATGCGGTTCTCGCCTAGAAGCTCCTGTCGTCAGGTTGCCATCGGTCAATTCGCACCCTCGAATTATTTCGGAGAGTTAACAATGGGTTACAAGGTCGCCGTGGTGGGTGCCACCGGCAATGTCGGGCGCGAAATGCTCGATATCCTGGCCGAGCGGGCGCTCCCCGCCGACGAGGTGGTGGCGCTCGCCTCGCGCAAGAGCATGGGTCAGGAGTGCTCGTTCGGCGACAAGACGCTGAAGGTGAAGGCGCTCGACCATTACGACTTCTCCGACATCGACATTTGTCTCATGTCGGCCGGCGGCGCGGTGTCGAAGGAATGGTCGCCCAAGATCGCCGCCCAAGGGGCGGTGGTGATCGACAATTCCAGCGCCTGGCGTATGGACCCGGACGTGCCGCTGGTGGTGCCGGAAGTGAACGCCGACGCGGTCGCGGGCTTTGCCAAGAAGAACATCATCGCCAATCCGAACTGCTCGACCGCGCAATTGGTGGTCGCGCTCAAGCCGTTGCACGACGCGGCCAAGATCAAGCGCGTGGTGGTGGCGACATATCAGTCCGTGTCGGGCGCCGGCAAGGACGCCATGGACGAGTTGTTCGCGCAGACCAAGGCCGTGTTCACCGTCGATGAGATCGAGCCGAAGAAGTTTCCCAAGCGCATCGCGTTCAACCTGATTCCGCAGATCGACGTGTTCATGGAGGACGGCTACACCAGGGAAGAATGGAAGATGGTGGCCGAGACCAAGAAGATTCTCGATCCCAAGATCAAGCTCACAGCGACATGTGTTCGTGTGCCGGTGTTCGTCGGCCATTCGGAAGCGGTCAATGTCGAGTTCGAGAACCCGATCAGCGCCGACGAGGCGCGCGAGCTTTTGCGCAAGGCACCCGGCTGCCTGGTGATCGACAAGCACGAGGACGGCGGCTACGTCACGCCCTACGAGTCGGTGGGTGAGGACGCCACCTATATCAGCCGCATCCGCACCGATCCGACCGTGGATAATGGCCTGGTGCTATGGGTGGTCGCCGACAATCTACGCAAGGGCGCAGCCCTCAATGCCGTGCAGATCGCCGAAGTGCTGATCAACCGCAAGCTGATCCAGGCGAAAAAGAAGGCCGCGTAATTTAAAACCGCGGCGATTGAAATGCCTTGGCGTGCTGCTCCGCCGCCACGCGGCGAAATTCGCCGGTCGCACGGTCGAGCACCGACAATTCTCCGGTGGCGACGCCGAAATAGGCGCCATGCAAGGCCAGCCGGCCGCGCTCGACCTGAGTCGCGATGCAGGGAAACGTCATTAGGTTGTCGAGCGTCTTGATCACCGACGCCTGTTCTAGCCGCGCGAGATAATCGGCCAGCGGCCGGTTGCCGCGTGGACCGACCGCCTTAGCTGCCGGCGCGATCAGCCCCATCCAATGGCCGATGAAATCGCCGGGCGACAGCGGCGGCGCATGTTCCGCGAAGGCTTTGATGCCGCCGCATTGCGCGTGGCCGAGCACGACGATGTGCTTCACCTTCAGCGCCAGCACCGCGAACTCCAACGCGGCCGAGATCGCGCGTGTCGTGCCGTCCGGCGTGTAGGGCGGCACCAAGTTGGCGACATTGCGCGCCACGAACAGCTCGCCTGGATGCGCGTCGAAGATCACCTCCGGCGAGACCCTCGAGTCGCAGCAACCGATCACCATGTTTTCAGGGTGCTGTCCTATCTCCGCCAATTCGCGGAAGCGGTTCTGCTCGCGCGGCAGCCGCTCGCTCAAGAAAGCGCTGTAGCCTTCGATCAGGCGTTGCGGGAAATCCATCGTTTCGTCTCCGCTCGAAATCACCCCCCGTCCAATCACGCCCAGATCGCCATTGGCAATCCGTAAGGGTCGCGCGGCGGCGGGTCGGGAAACGGCCGCGCCAGCCCGGCATGAATGCGGCGTGCTACCGCTGCGCAGGCCAGCGCATCGAGCAAATCGTCGGCCGCCGCACCCTTGGGCGGCGCTGCCGCGATCAATTCGGCCGGCAAGCCGGCGGCTTGCAAGAGCTGCCGCCGCAAGGCGAGGCCAGCCGGGTAAGGCCGGCTCTTCACCTTCTTCGGCTCGGAAAGCGGCCGCTCGCCGTTGAGCCGCCAGAACGCCAGCTCGGGATGTACTTCGTAGACGCGCGCGGCGGCTGCCGGGTCGGCGCGCAGTACCGCATCCACCTCGCGGATCTTGGGCGCGATATTGAACAATTGCTTCGACACCTTGCGCGGCGGATTGGACGTGGCGAGCGCTGCGCGGCAGGCATCGGCATAGTTGGCTGCTTCGATCGCGGCGCGTGCCGGCACCGAAAACACCGAGGATTGCCGCCCACCGAGCAAGGGCCGCACCGCGTTTTCGGCGGCGCGGCCGCCGTGGCCGGTCTGCTCCGGCAGCCCGATTGGAATGTCGACCGCCACGATCGCGGGGGCCTGCGCCGCCGCCAGCACGTCGGCAAATCGCGGGAACACCGCCAGCGTGCCGCCGCCGCCGGACGGGCACACGAAGGCGGCAATCCATCCGCCACCGCAGCCGTCAACCCCTGCCAGCCACATCATAAGGTCGCTTGTTAGGGTAAAAGCCGGATTTCATCGCCGCCATGCCCAATTGTCTTGCATCCGGCCCCCTGGAACCGGCGCAAGGCCCAATATTCATCGCTCGTTCATGTGCAATCGACGATCCGTATTCAAGGATCGATTCCGCACATGCTGTCACCGAACAAACCCCTTATCCAGGAACAGTTCGTTCCGCGATTCCGCTCGGTCGGATTCTCGGGGCCGCAGATTACCGTGCTCGGCGTCGTGTTCACGCTGCTGATCTCGATCCCGATCTGGACGCACCCGCTGCCGCCGCTGTCGGACTACATCAATCACCTGGCGCGCATGCAGGTGATCGCGACGCTGTCGAAGAATCCGCAATTGGCGAAATTCTATGAACTCGATTGGCAGGTCATTCCCAACCTGACCATGGACCTGATTGTGCCGTTGCTGGCGCACGTCATGAAGATCTATCTCGCCGGCCAGGTGTTCATGGTCGCCATGTTTGCGCTCATCGTCTCCGGTACGCTGTCGTTGAATCGCGCGCTGGTCGGGCGCTGGTCAGTGATGCCGCTGTTCGCCATTCCGCTGCTCTATAATTACGTCTTCCTGGTCGGCCTGATGAATTACATTTTCGGCATTGGCGTTGCCTTGTGGGCGCTGGCCGGCTGGATCGCCGTGCGCGAACGCGTCTGGCCGATCCGCTTCGCGCTGTCGGCGGGAAGCGTGCTGGTGCTGTTCTTCTGCCACTTGTCGGCGCTCGGCATTTACGGCATCGGCGTGCTCTCGTTCGAGCTGTGGCGCCTGTGGGAACGCCGGGTCGAGCCGTGGCCGGGCCGCGTTGTCGATTTCGTCGCCAGCGGGCTGCCGTTCCTGGCCGCGGCGCCGCTGCTCCTTGCCAGCCCGACCATGCAGCTGATGTCGGCGGTCTACTGGGATCAGCGCGGCAAGATCGACGGGCTGACCTATGTGATCGTCGATTATTCCGACATCGCCGCCTTCGCGCTGATGGCGGTGATGGTCGCGAGCCTGGTCTGGGCGATCCGCCACCGGGTGCTGCGCTTTCATCCGCTGGTGTTCGTACTGATCGTGGTCGGCGGCGCGGTCTATTTCGCGCTGCCGCGGGTGATGTTCGACACTTACATGGCCGACCAGCGGGTGCCGCTCGGCATCGTGTTCATGCTGTTTGCCTGCGGCGACCTGGATTTGCGCCGCCGGCTGGTGCGCCGCGCCGCCCTGATCATTCTCGTGGTGCTGATCGCCGGTCGGCTGATCGAGATCGATTACACCTGGTCGCAGCTGTCGGATTCAACCAGCGAGTTGCGTTCCTCGGTGCGGCGCATCGTGCCGGGTTCGAAAGTGTTTGTGGCCTATGCCGATCGTTCTTCGTTCGGCGACGACGTGCGCGACCTCGGTCTGGTGCATGCCGCTTGCATCGCCATGATCGAGCGTTCGGCGCTGGTCACCACCGCCTTTACGGTCGCCGGCAAGCAGGTGATGCATGTGCGGCCCGAATATCGCGACTTTGCCGACACCACGGACGGCGTACCGCCCTCGGTCTCGCAGCTCATGGTCGCGGCCGATCATCCGCAGTCCTACATGCCCGCGTTCTGGCTGAACTGGACCAAGTTCGATTATCTTTATGTCTTGTTCACCGAGGACGATGCGCCTAATCCGGACCCTGCGCGCCTGAAACTGGTCGACGACGGCGACCGCTTCCAGCTCTACCGCATCGTCAAGCCGCGCTACGCGAACCTCGATACGCCTTGAACCGTTCCCGGCGGCCGATAAAGTTGCCGCCATGACCATCCGTCCGCGCCGCAGCGTGCTCTACATGCCGGGTTCCAACGCCCGCGCGCTGGAGAAGGCTAGGACGCTCGCCGCCGACGGCGTCATCCTCGACCTCGAGGATTCGGTTGCCCCAGACGCCAAAGAGGCCGCGCGGCACCAGGTCGCCGAGGCCGTGAAGGCGGGTGGCTTCGGCGCGCGCGAGGTGGTCATCCGCGTCAACGGCGTTGATACGCCCTGGCACGCCGAGGACCTCGCCGCCGCCGCCCATGCCGCGCCCGACGCCATCCTGGTGCCGAAAGTATCGAGCCCCGACACGCTGGAGCAGGTCGGCCGCCGCCTGCTCGACATGGGTACCGACCACAAAACCCGGGTGTGGGCGATGATCGAGACGCCGCTCGCCATCTTCAACATCCTGGCGATCGCCGCCGAAGCGCGCGATTCGGAATCGCGGCTGACCGTCCTGGTCATGGGCACCAACGACCTCGCCAAGGACACCCGCGCGCGCCTGGTGCCCGGCCGGGCGCCGATGCTGGCCTGGCTTTCCACCTGCGTCGCCGCCGCGCGCATCCACGGCGTCGATATTCTCGACGGCGTCTACAACGATCTCGCCAACAGTGACGGTTTTGCGACGGAATGCGCGCAAGGGGTCGAGCTCGGCTTCGACGGCAAGACCCTGATCCATCCCAATCAGATCGCGCCCTGCAACAAGGCGTTTTCGCCGTCGGCCGAGGAGGTCAAGCAGGCGCGCAAGATCATCGCCGCCTTCGACTTGCCGGAGAACAGGGGCAAGGGCGTGGTCGGAATCGACGGACGCATGGTCGAGCGCCTGCATGCCGAGATGGCGCGGCGCACGGTTGCGATTGCGGAAGCGATCGGCTCTTTTCCGATCTCCTCGTGAAAAAGGGGATCGGGCATCGAAGGAGTAGAATTATAATTCCCGAAGTGTATACTGGCCCTATGCCCATCCGTATTCTTATAGCACTGATTGCCGTTGCGACGCTGTCGATCGGTGCGGCATTTGCGGACGGGCTGATGGTTGACCCGCTATAAAGAAAGCCGCCGAGCAAAAGAAGCTGGCGGGCTGCCAAAAGCAGGCGGCCGCGTAAAAGTTACTCCCGCGCTACCGCGTCAAATTCCTCACCGACTGCATACATAAATAATCACGCGCCTCACGCCCACGGCCGCGCGGCTCTGGCCTTTTCCTCGTAGCGCGTGATCTTGTCGGCCTTCTGCTTGGTCAGCCCGATATCGTCGAGGCCGTTGAGCATGCAATGCTTGCGGAATTCATCGACCTCGAACTTGATCACGCCGCCGTCAGGCCCGCGGATTTCCTGTTTCTCCAGATCGATGGTGAGCGTGGCGTTGGCGCCGCGCTCGGCGTCCTCGAACAGCTTCTCCAGGTCTTCCGGGCTGACGCGGACCGGCAGCACGCCGTTCTTGAAACAATTATTGTAAAAGATGTCGCCGAACGAGGTGGAGATCACCGCGCGGATGCCGAAATCCATCAGCGCCCAGGGCGCGTGCTCGCGGGAAGAGCCGCAGCCGAAATTGTCGTCGGCCACCAGGATCTTGGCGTTGCGATAGGCCGGCTTGTTGAGCACGAAATCCGGGTTCTCAGACCCGTCGTCCTTGAAGCGCATCTCGGAGAACAGGCCCTTGCCGAGGCCGGTGCGCTTGATGGTCTTCAGATATTGCTTGGGGATGATCATGTCGGTGTCGACATTGATAATCTTCAGCGGCGCGGCGACGCCTTCGAGGGTGGTGAACTTTTCCATGACGCTGTGTTGATCCAACTTGACGTGGCTGGGCAGGGTTTATCGTGAATGGCCGTGATACGGAAGCCCCGACGGTGGCAGTCAGGTCACCGCATAGAAGTTGTGCCATCAGCCCTGCTTTTCGTACTTGGGCACTGCGTCGAGGCCGGTAACCCAGGCGCGCGCAGAGCGGAACCAAATCTGCCGTTTCGGCATCAACTGGTCGCGCTGCTCGAGAATGCCGGCCCGCACCATGTAGGAGGCCTGCCTGCCTTCGCCCGGCGACGTCGAATATATCGGCGAGCCGCAGCGGGGGCAGAAAGCCTGCGCGCGCGGCGTCCCACTTTCAGCTGTTTTCTTGAGGTAGATGGTCGGCTCGCCTGTGATCTTGAAGCTATCGCCGCGAACCGGAACGTTGAAGCGAAACGCCGTGCCCGTGCTCCTCTGGCAGTCGGTACAATGGCAGACCGTGACCCTTTCGATGTTGGCCTCGCCTTCAATGGTAATGAAACCGCAATGGCAGGCGCCGTTGATCTTCATGGTTATAGTCTCCTTGCTTATTCTGCCGCCGCCTCGATCGCTTCCATATCCTCGTCCGAGAAGCCGAAATGGTGGCCGATCTCGTGCACCAGCACATGCGTGACGATCGCCGGCAGGCTGTCCGCGCGGTCGTTCCAATAGGCCAGGATCGGCCGCCGATAGAGCCAGATCATGTTGGGCATCTGGCCGGACACCGGGTCCGAGCGGAACGGCAGGCCGATGCCCTGGAACAGGCCGAGCAGGTCGTAGCGGCTGCGCAGGCCCATGGCACCGACCACCTCGGGAGCGGGGAAGTCCTCCACCCGGATGACCAGGTCCTCGCACAGGGCGCGGAAGTGCTCCGGCAGCCGCGAATAGGCTTTCGCCGCCAGCGCCTCGATGTCGGCGAGCGAAGGTATGGCCCCCTGCCGGGCGCGGCGGTCGTCGAATTGGCCTATCATGCCAATCATCTAGGGTAGCGCGCTGCGCCCGCCAAGGCATTGACGGAACAGGTTCGATGGGCGACCGTTGGCCGTCACGTGCGGCAGGGAGCCCTGGATGCGCCTCAATGCGACCGGCTTTGTCCTCTTGGCGGGTTTATTCGCGCTGAGCCTCGGCACTGCGGCGCCGGCAGCTGCCGCGCAATCCACGCCGCAGCGCTATGCCGAAACGCGAGCGCGGATCATCGTGCATCCGCGCACAAGCTTTCCGGGCCCGAACGCCAGGCGCTATTGTCGCTCCTGGCTGGCCAAGGAATACCGCGTCAGCGGCACGGTGATCGTGCCGCGCATGCAATGCTGGTGGCAGTAGCCACGTCGACGCCGAAATTTAATTGCTATAATTGATCGAATCGCTGCGGCGGCATCGCAGGTGCATCGATGTCAAAGCGCATGAAGATTTTCGCAGGTATCGCTCTCGCCGCCGGCATTGCGCTGGCCGTGCCCGGCAGCGCACAAGCGGGATATTGGTTCGGCGGGTGGGGCCCGTATCTTTATTATGGTTGGCCCTATCAGCCTTACTCATTCCACTATCCCCGCCGTTACTATTACGACGCACCCGCGCCGGAATGCGGCTGGGTGCGCGTGCGCAGCCGGCATCGCGGCCACCACTACTGGCGCCGCGTCTGGAGATGCCGGTGACAGCTACGCGCGCGTGAAATGAAAAGGCCCGCCGTGCGACGGGCCTTTTTAGTTTTGTCATGGATCGTCGCGCTACTTCCACTCCCGCACATCGACGAAATGCCCGGCGATCGCCGCCGCCGCGGCCATCGCCGGCGACACCAGATGGGTGCGGCCCTTATGGCCCTGGCGGCCTTCGAAATTGCGGTTGGAGGTCGAGGCGCAGCGCTCGCCCGGCTGAAGCTTGTCCGGGTTCATGGCAAGACACATGGAGCAGCCCGGCTCGCGCCAGTCGAAGCCGGCGGCCTTGAAGATCTTGTCGAGGCCTTCCGCTTCCGCCTGCTCCTTCACCAGACCCGAGCCCGGCACGATCATGGCGTTGACGTTCGCGTTGACGCGCTTGCCGCCGACCACGCGCGCGACCTCGCGCAGATCCTCGATGCGCGCATTGGTACAGGAGCCGATGAACACGCGGTCGAGCTTGATGTCGGTGATCTTCTCGCCGCCCTTGAGGCCCATGTAACCGAGCGAGCGCTCGGCGGCCTTGCGTTTATGCTCGTCGTGAATCTCGGACGCCACCGGCACGCGTCCGGTAATCGAGACCACTTGCTCGGGACTGGTGCCCCAGGTGACCAGCGGCGGCAGCTTGGCGGCATCGAGCCTGATTTCGCGGTCGAAATGCGCGCCCTCGTCGGACGCGAGCTTATCCCAATAGCGCATGGCCTGATCCCAGGCCGCGCCTTTCGGCGCCTTCGGCTTGTCCTTGAGATAAGCGTAGGCCTTCTCGTCGGGCGCGATGAAGCCGGCCTTGGCGCCGGCTTCTACCGACATGTTGCAGACCGTCATGCGACCTTCCATCGACAGCGCGCGGATCGCCTCGCCGGCATATTCCAGCGCATAACCGGTGCCGCCGGCGGTACCGATTTCCCCGATAATGGCGAGGATGATGTCCTTGGCGGTGACGCCTGCCGGCAACTGGCCGTCGACCACCGCGCGCATGTTCTTGGATTTGGTCTGGATCAGCGTTTGCGTCGCCAGCACGTGCTCGACTTCCGAGGTGCCGATGCCGTAGGCGAGGGCGCCGAAGGCGCCGTGCGTCGCGGTGTGGCTGTCGCCGCACACGATGGTGGTGCCGGGCAAGGTGAAGCCTTGCTCGGGCCCGATGACATGGACGATGCCCTGGCGCCTGTCGAATTCGTCGAAATAGGTGAGGCCGAAGTCCTTGGCGTTCTGGGCCAGCGCGGCGATCTGCGCGGCGCTTTCCGGGTCGGGATTGGGCTGGTGGCGGTCGGTGGTCGGCACGTTGTGATCGACCACGGCGAGCGTCTTCTCCGGCGCGTGCACCTTGCGCCCAGCGGTGCGCAGGCCCTCGAAGGCCTGTGGGCTCGTCACCTCGTGCACCAGATGGCGATCGATATAGATGAGACAGGTGCCGTCCGGCTGCTCGTCCACCAGATGGTCGTCCCAGATCTTGTCGTAGAGGGTGCGCGGTTTCGCCATCGTCGAAATCTCCATCACTCTCGATATTATCTAGCCTTGCCGAAGCCCAAGAAAAAGGGGCCATGCGGCCCCTTCTTGCATGGCAGTATGGCGGCGCCTCACTCTTTGGCTGCGGCTTCGGCGGTTTCAGCCTCGGCCTGCGCGCCTTGCGCCTCGGCGATGCGGGCCTTCTTGCCGCGCAACCCGCGCAGGTAATAGAGCTTGGCGCGGCGCACCTTGCCGCGGCGCACGACCTTGATCGAGTCGATCATCGGCGAGTACAGCGGGAACACGCGCTCGACGCCTTCGCCGTAGGAAATCTTGCGCACGGTGAAGTTCTCGTGCAGGCCGCGGCCGGAACGGCCGATGCACACGCCCTCATAGGCCTGGATGCGGCT
>Ga0307436_1000879_pt1 | contig 13890 bp, 9 predicted proteins | sample SalMarWE160440MG_FD_202513 | JGI IMG/M metagenome (GOLD analysis project Ga0307436, IMG submission 202513) | Salt marsh sediment microbial communities from the Plum Island Ecosystem LTER, Massachusetts, United States - WE1604-40 | ecosystem: Environmental > Aquatic > Marine > Intertidal zone >...
ATTATTCAATTCAGTAGAGGTTATCCATTGAAGAACGATTTCGTAGTCTGAAGTTTTTGCTGTAAATGAAACCAGTTCAACAGGTACAAAATAATTTGATTTAAGTTTATAAAATCCGGTATTCTGCGCTGCGTACTGTGTCATTGAATCCACAACAACGACCTGGTAACTACCGGGAGTTATAGGAATTGTTACCCAGGTTACTCCGCCATCAACCGATCTCCAGCTTACTCCGCAACTAAAGCAGCATGTTATTATTATATTTCCATTCGTTTCCTGTGTGTGAACTGCCCACATATTAAAATTATTGAAAGTAGAAACGGAAGACCAGTTTTCACCATAATCAGTAGACTTTAGTAAGCCTCCACTTCCGCTCCATTTTGTTGCCCAGGCTGTGCCCGGATGTGTGAAATCAACAGCAATTGTTGGGATTTCGCCGAAGGTGCTGTATTTCTGTTGCCATGTAATGCCGTAATCTGTGCTCTTAAAAATGCCTGTACCATCATCACCGATAAGAATTATGCTGGTATCAGGGAATACCTCAATATCGCATGGTGCATCAACCGGACCAAAGTTGGATGCTATTGTTGTCCACGAACTGCCAAAATCGGTAGATACTATAAAACTGGTGTCAATCATTGAGTAAAGTGTATCGGGGTGCGTGGGATCCTGTGTCACAGGGATACCTAAATAAGCCATTTGTCCTGAATTGAGTGTCAACGTCCAGGTTTGCCCGTCATTTGTAGTTTTATAGATCCTATCATTAGGTGATGACTCAACTGCAACTATGAGGGTTTGATCATCATTATCTTTAACAAGCACACATTTAATTTCTGATGCAGTTGGAACAGTTGAAGATAACGGCTTGAAAGTTTCACCTCTGTCGTTGCTTTTATATATCGTATTACCCGTTCCAAAATAAACAATGTTTGTGTTGTTTCTGTTATAATCAATTGGTCCGCCCAAACTGCTTCCTGGTTGTTTAAGTTCCCACACGTAAGGTTGTGCTTTAATGGAAATTGTAAGTAGTAATGTTAAGATAGTCGTAAAGGAAATTTCCTTCATTAATTAAAATTCCTAAATTTAAAAAAGCTTTGATTATAACATTGTTTAACTTCTCACAAATTAGTTAATAGAGATTTAAAAAAAAACTTTTCTCGCCGTTTACATTATTTGCAAATATTAAATATTACATATAAATCAATCAATATTGAATTAGGAATTTAAAAACTATAGTTTCACTTTATAGATTAAAACTAATCATTTTTATTTAAGGCGTAGTTAAATGAATCTTAATGTAATTGTTTTTGGAGCACATCCGGATGACGCTGAATTATCAATGGGAGGAACAATAGCTAGGCTGACAAAAAATAAATATAGAGTCGGCATTGTTGATTTGACAAAAGGCGAAATGGGAACGCGTGGTAGTGCACAGATAAGAAAAAAGGAAGCTGAAGAAGCTGCAAAAATTTTAAATGTTAAGGTTAGGAAAAATCTTTCAATTCCGGATGGGAATATCGAATTAAATGATGAAAATATTAAAAAGGTTGTTAAAGTTATACGCAAGTACAAACCGGAGATAATCTTTGCCCCTTATATAAATGACCGGCATCCTGATCATATTGATGCAAGTGCACTTATTAAGAGAGCTATGTTTACTTCCGGTTTGATAAAATATAAGACTACAGAAAATAAAAAGATTCAAAAAGCTTATCGTCCGTTAAAATTGTTTTATTATATGCAAACATTCACCTTCATACCTTCATTCATTTTAGATATTACAGATACGTTTCAGCAAAAAATGGAATCTATTTTCGCATACAATACTCAGGTCCACAGTCCGGGTAAATCAAGAAGTAACGAACCGGAAACATTTATAAGCACACCGGAATTTATTGGCTATATTGAAGCCAGAGCAAAGACTTACGGATTCCAGATCGGGAAAAAATATGGAGAGCCTTTCTATTCAGAAACAGAAATTGAAATGAATCTGAATGGTTTATTTGGGAAGTAATATTAATCGGAAGGAAAACTTACAACAACCTCGGTATATTTTCCATATTCACTATCTATATTTAATTCACCATCGAAGATTTCTGCTATCTTCGTAGAAATCACTAATCCGAGTCCCATACCTTGCTGTTCGTATTTTTCTCTTTCAAATTGCAGATATGCACCTATACCTGAAATTTGTTCCTTTTTCATTCCTCTCCCTTCGTCTCTTATCTTTAAAGTAAATAAAGATTCCCTATTAAAGGTTTCAATCAGTACTTTTGTATTCCTTTCAGAAAATTTAAATGCATTATCTAAAAGTTCTTCCAGCAAAATAGAAAAATAGTCTTCTGGTAGAAGAATGCTGGCTTGCTGCGCTTCTATATATAAATCTTCTTGTCTGTTGTATTTTTCTGCAATTTTATTTGCAATCACATCAATCAGCTCAGGTGTTATGATTGAAAAATTTTTTTTCTGATCAACAAGATTTTTATCTGTACTCATCAACTCAAGATTTCCATAGAAAATAAAATTCTTTATCAACCTGTTAAGTCTTAATCCGGCCTGAAGGATTGCCTGTGAAAATTCAAGAGTTTCACGATCGGAACTGCCTTTAAATTTATCAAATAACATTTCGGCATAGCCCATTATTGTTACCAGAGGAGTCTGGAGTTCGTGTGGTAATGAAAGAGAGATGCTATCTTTTAAATTTTCCATTCTGCTTCTAAGAATAGCATATTTTTCCAGCCTTGTTTCAATAGAACTGATTAAATCGTCCGGTCGAAATGGTTTAGTGATATAGTCGTCAGCTCCAAGTGTCATACCGGTACGCATATCCTGCTGTTCAACTAAAGCGCTGAGAAATATAAATGGAATAGTAGACGTGCGGGAATTATTTCTTAGTTCTGTTAAAACCTGGTGTCCGTTCAGTCCGGGCATTTTAATATCGCAAAGGATAAGATCGGGTATTTCTTTCTTTGCAAGTGTTATACCGTCGCTTCCATTTGTTGCTTTTAAACATTCGTAACCTTCCTGCTCTAGATAATCAGCAGTAGATTCCAGTATCATTTCTTCATCTTCAATTAATAAAATCTTACTCATTCAAATGTTCTCGCTTAGTAAAAAAATCTTAAATGATAAAAAATTTAGTAGCCATTCAAAAATAATATAACAAAATTATACAAAACCTTGATCATCTTCTGTGATGCAAATCTGATTAAAGTATTGAAATATGATTAATTAGGGAGGTATTATTACAAATATTTCTTTTTTTTATTTATTGTAGTTTTTATCGGCTTTTCAGTTGACTATCTGATCGACAACTCTTAATTTTAAGAGCAATTCAATTTGCCTCGAAGTTAAGTCCTTTTTTAATAAATAACTATTTAGAGGAGAAGTCTAATGCCGGAAAAAAAATTATCGGGCGATGTCTATTTTCCAACCGACAAGGTTGTTAAATATGCAAATGCAAACTGTGATGATTTATATAAGTCAGCTTCAGATGACCTGGAAGGATTCTGGGCTAAGGAAGCGAAAAATCTGAAATGGTTTAAGAAATGGACGAAAGTATTAGACGATTCTAAAAAACCGTTCTTTAAATGGTTCATCGATGGCAAAACAAATATTTGTTACAACTGTCTTGATGTTCATCTTACCTCCGCAAGAAAAAACAAACTCGCTCTTATCTGGGAAGGTGAGGATGGTTCATTCAGATCATTTTCTTACTTCGCTTTACATAGAGAGGTAAACAAATTTGCTAATGTTTTAAAAAGTCTTGGTGTAAAAAAGAGTGACAGAGTTACAATTTATATGGGTAGAGTTCCCGAGCTTGAAATTGCTATGCTTGCGTGTGCGAGAATTGGTGCAATACATTCTGTTGTTTACGGCGGATTTTCAGTTGAGGCTCTTCACGAAAGAATAGACGACAGCGAATCAAAAGTTCTTATAACCTGCGACGGCGCTTTTCAAAGAGGAAAAATTGTTGAGCTTAAAAAAATATCGGATGAAGCTGTACAACGCGCAGCAACTATTGAAAGTGTTGTGGTTGTAAAACGGACCGGGCACGAAATCAATATGGAACCGGGAAGAGACATGTGGTATCATGATCTTATGGCATTGCCAATAGCACATGATTCCGATAATGTTGAAACCATGGATGCTGAAGATCCGTTATTCCTGCTATATACATCGGGTACAACCGGCAAACCAAAGGCAATTCTTCATGTGCACGGCGGTTATATGGTAGGCACATATACTTCATTAAAGTATGTTTTTGATATTCACGAAGAAGACAGATGGTGGTGTGCTGCTGATCCGGGATGGATAACCGGGCATAGTTATATAGTATATGGTCCACTTTTGAATGGTGCCACTTCTTTTATGTATGAGGGCGCACCGACATTTCCTTATCCAAGCCGCTGGTGGCAAATGATTGAAAAGTATGGAATCAATATTTTATATACAGCGCCAACCGCAATAAGAGGTTTAATGCGTTTTGGAGAAGCCTGGCCGAATCGTCACAATCTTTCTTCATTAAGATTATTAGGAACTGTTGGAGAACCGATTAATCCCGAAGCATGGAAGTGGTACTATAAAGTTATCGGAAAAGAAAAATGTCCGATTATGGATACATGGTGGCAAACAGAAACAGGCATGTTCATGATTACTCCGATGCCCTGTACTCCGTTAAAACCCGGTTCAGGAACAAAACCATTTCCGGGACTTGAAATGGATATCCTCGATGAAAATGGCAAACCGGTAAAAGCAGGTGAAGAAGGATATCTGGTTATAAAAAAACCTTGGCCCTCAATTCTTCGTACCATCTGGAAAGATCCAGATCGTTATGTACAACAATATTGGAGCAAATACGATGGAATGTATCTTACCGGTGATTCTGCCAAAAGGGATGAGGATGGATATTACTGGGTAATTGGCAGAGTTGATGATGTTATTAAAGTTTCCGGTTATCGTTTGGGTACAGCAGAAATTGAAAGCGCGCTTGTAAGTCATCCTGCAGTAGCAGAAGCTGCAGCTATAGGCTTACCTCACGAAGTTAAAGGAAATGCTATTCATGCATATGTTATATTAAGAGCCGGGCAGCAAAAGAGTGATAATCTGGTTACTGAATTAAGAAATCATGTCGGACATGAAATGGGTCCGATTGCTAAACCGGAACATATCGAAATAGTTGACTCGTTACCCAAAACCAGGAGCGGTAAAATTATGAGAAGAGTGCTAAAAGCAAAAGCTCTTGGTGTTGATCCGGGTAATCTTTCTACATTAGCTGATTAAGATTAGCATAACACAAATATAATTTGCCTGTTTAATGTCTTTTACATTTGTGGGATAAAATAAGTGTGTGAATACATAACTTAATCTACTATATTTGTACCTCTAATTTATACAGTTTATTTATTCTGATTAGGTAGCATTGTTACACTCTTCATTTTGGCGGATACTCCCGGTATCTTTAATAATTTTACTTTTTACGACATCTAATTTCCTATTTGCTCAGGAGTACGGAAGACTTCGCGGATTTTTAACTGACTCTACAAGTGGTGAAGCATTAGCCTTTGGCAATGTTTTTATTCGCGATATTAATATCGGGGCATCAACAGATGAAAGAGGGTTGTATCTCATCAATAAAATACCTGTTAATAAAACGTACGATGTGACTTATTCGTATGTGGGGTATAAAACCAAAATTGTATCTGTATTTATTAAAAATTCCAATATAGTTGATTTAAATGTTGCTCTTACTCCGTTAAATATAGAATTACAAACCATCGAAAAGATAGGTGAAAAGGGTGTTGAAAAAAATGCTACGGATATCAGTGTTGAAAAGATTCCTATCAAACAATTAGAAATTCTTCCTAGCGATGTAGAACCTGATATTTTCAAGTATGTGCAAAATAGTCCTGGCGTAAGTACAACCGGTGATGTCTCCGCTAAATTTTATGTGCGTGGTGGCAACAGCGATCAGAACTTATTTTTGTTAAATGGCGTTCCTTTATATACACCTTATCATTCCCTTGGTATGTTCAGTGCCATAGACCCTGCAATGATTAATTCTGTAGAATTTCTTAAAGGTGCTTTTGATGCAGAGTATGGTGGACGACTTTCTTCCGTTATGAATATAATTTCGAAAGATGGTAACAAGAAAAGATTTGGATTAACTGCAGGAGTGAGTTCATTAACAGCGAAAGGTTTGCTTGAAGGACCAATTCCTAACGGTTCATTCTTAATTGCCGGAAGGAAAAGCCACTCCACAGATATACTTAATAAGTTCCTTCGTAACGGTTCGGTTCCGATTGACTTTTATGACCTTTCTTATAAACTGAACTATTCCAGCAAGGAAATTTTTAATAATGCAAAATTTTCTGTTTTCGGATATTCTAGTAGTGATGTAGTTGACTATAAAGATCCTCTTCGGGAAAAATTTGACTGGAAAAATAATTTATTCGGATTTGAGTGGCTTCAGGTTTATGATATGCCAATGTTTTCAAGGCTCGGTATTTCTGTAAGTAAATTTGAAGGTGAAGTAATTCCCAATGAAAGTTCTCTTAAACCTCAGAGGAACGAAGTAAGTGATGCAGGTTTAAATTTTGATATGAATGTTGTTTTTAGTAATAAAAATGAATTGGGTGGTGGTTTAAAGTTTAAATTTTTAAAAACAAAATTTTATCAGAAAAACAGTGTTGGAGCACAAACTAATTTAGATCAGTTCTCCGGCAATGTAAGCGTTTATGGAAAGTACAAATTTATGCAGTGGGATGATTTTGGTGCAGATGTTGGTGCCAGAGTTAATTTAGCCGGACTTAACGGTAATGGTGGTGGAACAATTGAACCAAGAGTAAATCTTACTTATCGACTACTTTCAAATCTCACTTTAAAAGGTGCTTGGGGAATATTTCTACAGGAAGTTACAACATTAACGGATGAGGATGAGCTGATTTCCGTTTTTGAACCGTGGATAATCATTCCGGAATATATGGACCCTTCCACATCCATACAGTATAACGGTGGTTTAACATACGATTTGATGCCAATATTGTCTTTGAGTATTGAAGGATTTTATAAAACAACTCATAATCTGCCTATAATCAATAATCGGAAATATTTAACCGGTGATCCTGATTTAGTTTCGGGATCAGCAGAATCTTACGGATGGGAATTTTCTGTTGATAATAAAACAGGCCCAATTGATTTGTCACTATCCTATACTTTGAACTGGTCTTATAAAGAATTAAATGGGTGGGTATATTATCCAAAATTTGATACTCGACATAATGTTAATGTAATACTCGGGTATAATTTAGGCAGCGGCTGGAGTGCTGGTGCTGTTTGGAATTATGCTTCTGGTCTTCCATTTACACAGCTGAACGGATACTACGATAAATTTTATTTGAGCGATATCTACAGTACAGGAACTAATTTTGGAGAATACAGTCCGTTTTCAGTTCTAGGTGATCGTAACCTGGGCAGATTACCGGATTACCACAGACTTGATTTGAGTTTATCAAAGCAGTTTGAGATCTCATTTTCCAAGTGGCAGTTAAGTGTAAGTGCAGTAAACGTATACGACAGGAAAAACGTTTATTATCTGGATAGAAAAACAGGCGAAGTTGTTTACATGCTTCCGTTTTTTATTTCAGGAACAATCAAGCTAATTCTATGAAATATAAATTTTTTATAGCCTTTATAATTATATTTTTGATCTTTCTCGGTTGTAATGATAATTTTGATCCGAATGGGGAATTTAAAGAAATCTATGCCTTAACAGGAATTTTAAGAGGGGATAGTTTAAATCAAACAATAACGCTTTCACACGTTTACCAGGTAGACGGTTTCGATCCTTATGCTAATAAAGTTGATCCGGCAATCCTTGGTGCGGATGTACGAGTCTGGATTGGAGACTCTGTTTATATTTTTCGAGATACATCGATTACCCGAACAGATACATCAAGATACACAACGCCTATCCATTATTACTACAATAATAAATTTGCTATTCCTTTAAACAAAACAGTTGAAGTTGAGATTCTTTTTCAAAACGGGAAAAGAATAAAAGCTTCAACCAAATCTCCAAATGCTATTCGTTTCGATAAAGCCAGCAATACTATTCTTCCACCCGATGGAAATGATCTGATAACATTTATCTGGAATGAGCAGAATGAACCTTTATTTTTTGCACCGCAATTAACAATTAAATATGTGCAAAATGTAAACGGAACCTTTGTTGTAAAATATAAACGAGTTCCAATAAAATATGTAGAGCAGAATGGCGAATTACTTCCGATATATCCTAAACCTTCTGGTCAAGTTACTGCTATTTATCAAAAGGATGCGCTCGACCATGCCATGGAAGAGATATCTGCAGGTGATCCTAATAAAAGCAATTATATTATTGTTCAAAAACAGGTTTTTTCCGTCATTGCTTTCGATTTGAATTTAACACGTTATGTTTCATCAACTGATCAATCATTTGATGATTTAACAGTAACGGTGAATGAATCCGAATTTACTAATGTTGAAGGTGGTCTGGGAATTTTTGGTACATACATCAGAAATGAATATGACAAAGTGGAACTTTCGCAAAATTATGTCGAGTCTTTCGGATATAATTACAGGGTTGGTGAATGAAAATATTGCATTTGATAGTTTACCTATTCATCATTGGATTAATTTTAATCGTCACTGGTTGTGATAAGGAAGTGTCACATTCTCCGGTAGCCCCGCCGCCATCCAAAGGCAAGGTATTAGTTAACTCTACACCAAAAGGATTTAGTATTTACCAGAATGGAAGAAATACCGGCAGACACACTCCGGATAGCCTAATATTTCTCGACCCGGGACAATATGAAATTACTTTGAAAAAATTATATTGGAAAGATACTGCGGTAGTTGTGAATGTTTCGGAGGAAACTCCGGGCTCGGTTAATATTAATTATTTACCAAATTCTTCTATGTACGGTAAACTTGTGTTTTACAGTGATCCGCCCGGAGCAAATATTTTTATAAATGATTCTTTGACAAATAACGTAACTCCCGATACATTAAATCACTTCTTGCCCGGGACATATAATATCACATTTAAAACGGATCATCATAGAGATGCTAGTTTTGATGCTATTGTTGAAAGTGGTAAGATAAAATCTTATAGCGCAGCACTAAAAGATACTTCTGTATGGCTGGATTACAGGATGGTTAATTCCGGCATCCAATCCGATCAGCTTTCAGCAATTGCAATAGATCATAATGGAATAAAATGGATAGGAACTTTTGATAATGGTGTAATCAGATTTGATGATCTTACTTTTACTAATTATAATACTTCAAATTCTCCTATCCCGAGTAATAAAATTAATTGTGTAAGTGTTGATGCTCAAAATAATGTTTGGATCGGAACTCCTTACGGTATTGGGATATTTAATGGAAGCGGCTGGAGAATATATGATAGATACAATTCAGACTTATCAACCGAAATTGTTAATGCTATTAAATTTGATGATAACAATAATGCATGGATCGGAACTATAAATAATCTGGTAATGTTTGACGGTACAAATTGGATTACTTATAATTCCCAGCTTGGGCACGATTATATAACTGATATCTATATACAGCCGTCAGGCAAAATCTGGTTATCAACTATGACAATAGGGGTTTTGACTTTCCAGAATGAAAAGTTTTTTTCGTTTTCAAAATCTCATCCCGATTTTCCCAGCTTGTTTGCGACTTCGGTTGGTTCAGATAAACTAGGAAATATCTGGTTGAGTTTTAATCCTGATTCAACACATGGTTCGGGTGGAATTGTATATTCGCAGGGACCTTCTTTTACAACTGTTTTTTCAGGCGGTCCGGATGATTTGGTAAATGATATTAATATTGATTCTGAAGACAATAAATGGGTATGTACATCTATAGGATTTATCTGGTATGATGAACAAAATGTTTCCCAGGTATTTTCCACTTTTAATTCTTTAATTAGTACTGATAATACAAAAGCTTCTGTTCGTGATAAAGAAGGTACTATATGGATTGCAACGTATAAAGGAGGATTAAATAAGTTTAAAGTTAATAATCTTAAATGAATAATACTTTTAAGAAAAAGATTTCATCTAACTTCAAACACCGAATCTAATACAGTTCCATCTACCCATTTGATAATTGCAACAACATTATTTTTGTTCAACTTTGGTTTAGCCGGTTTACCACCACAGATTTCATTAATTTCCTTTTTCAGTTCTTTAATATTTCTGATAGGAAGGTTAGAATTTTCTAGCGCTTTCAATAAATCTTTTCTTTTTGGATTAATGCAAATTCCCCGTTCTGTTATGATAACATCAATTAATTCTCCCGGTCCGCAAAGTGTTGTTACCTCATCCACAATAACCGGAATACGATCTCTGAAAGATGGAATTGCGAGTATAGTACATTTTGAATAAAGACAATTTTGCCATCCTCCTATTCCGTGAAGAAGGTAGCCATCCGAATGAGTAACAACATTTGCATTAAAATTCACATCAACTTCTGTAGCTCCAAGTACAACTGAATCAACCATTGAGGCGAAATTTCCTTTACCATGAAAATTATAGGATGTAAACGGATTTGTATTAACGTGATTATGATTTTCCCTCATCGATCTAACACCTTCCAAATCAAAAGTTTGTCCATCCAGAATGTAATCAATCAATCCTTCTTCAAGCATTTCAACAAGATACTTTGTGCTACCACCACGCATAAATCTTGCTTTAACATTTTTTTGCTTCATTTTCTCTTTTAAGAAAAGCAGAAAAGCCAGATTAATTCCACCGGCTCCTGCTTGCAACGAAAATCCATCTTTCATTATTCCAGTTTCATCAAGAAACTGAGCAACATATTCGGCTATTAAGAGTCTGTCGGGTGATTTAGTTACTTCAGTGGTGCCTGAAACTATTTTTGCTGGATCGCCAAGAGAATCAACCTGAACCACATAATCAACATTGTTTCCCTGGATCTGCCACGGAACACAGGGGAAGGGAATAAGATTATCAGTTACAACAATTACTTTGTCTGCATATTCGGAATCAGCTAATGCAAATCCCAATAATCCGCAAGCAGATTTTCCTTGATCCCCGGTTGCATTTCCAAACGGATCAGATGTTGGTGCTGCAATTACAGCAATGTCGATATGAACTTCGCCATCCTGAATAGACTGATATCTTCCGCCGTGTGAACGAAGAACACCGACTCCTTTCATCTTTCCTTCGGATGTGAATTTGCCGAGCGGTCCATTCATGCTTCCTTCTATATGATGTATTGTTCCATCTTCAAGATATTTTATTAAATGTGAATGAACCGGGAACGAAGCAGACGGAAACCAGCGTATGTTTTTTATCTTCATTTCTTTTATTGTATCGAACAAAAGGTTGGTTACTATATCTCCATTGCGTAAATGATGATGAGTTGAAATCGTCATCCCATCTTTTAACCCGGCTTTCCTTAAAGCTTCTTTTAAATTCTTAACAACTTTATTCCCATCTTCAGGATAATCAATACAAGTTCTTATCGGAGGTTTAGCTTTACTTCCTAGCGGTTTGTACTTATTAATTCCCTGAAAGGGAATCTGTTGTTGTCCGTTTACTTTAGTTGGGACTAATCTTCCTGCGGCGTTTTTAACTAAGTTCATTGTTTTATTGTTTAATTGCTAAATTGTTTTAATCATACAATTGAATGACTATTAATGACTAATGACCATTGATTGATGACAGTTGTAATATTTTCTGTGCACGTTTAACAACCGGCGGATCAATCATTTTACTGCCAAGAGAAACTACACTAAGTCCTTTTTTCTCTGCTTCGTTAAATGCTTCAACAATCTTTTTAGCTTTTTCGATTTCTTCAGTTGTCGGAGCAAATGCTTCGTGGATAACTTCAATCTGTCTTGGATGAATGCATCCTTTTCCTTCAAAGCCAAGTGATTTTGCTTCAATTACACTTTGCCGTAAAGCTTCCATATCAGAAACATCTGAAAAGACAGAATCAATTGGCTGAACACCTGCAGCACGGCTGGCATTTACAACCATTTGCCTTGCGAACAAGCTTTCCTTTCCTTCATTTGTTTTTTGAGTTCCGATATCTGCTGTGTAATCTTCCAACCCGATTGAAAGAGCGCAAACATGTTTTGATGCAGATGCGATCTCATAAGACTTAATCACACCCAATGCACTTTCGATAATCGGCATATAATAAATTTCATTCGTTACTTTATGTTTTTTCTTCAGCTTCTGAACTTCTGCATCAACTTGTTTTACCTGTTCAGCAGATTCACATTTTGGTATAAGAATTACATGAACATTATGAGGAACTATAAATTTTAAGTCGTTCAATCCTTTTGGAAGTTGATTGATACGAACCATTCTTTCGCAACCATAAAAATCTACTGAGCAGAGTGCATTTCTAACAAGCAATTGTGCTGCGTCTTTTTCAGTTGGTGCAACACTGTCTTCCAGATCCAATATAACAGCATCCGGATTATGAAGTCCGGCATTAACAAAAAACTTAGGTTCGTTTCCCGGCAGGTAAAGCCTGCTTCTTCTTAAATGATCTTTTGTTGTGGAATATAAATTCTTTTTGTTTATAGGAAGAAGATATTCTTTTGTTATTTCAGGATGAAGTCTTTTAACCGCGAGTTCAAATCTTGCAGCAATTACAAAAGGAAGTGCACCACTATCTTCACAAAGTATCTCTGCATTTTTCAGTCCAAAGAATTTTGACATATCAAGAATCATATTTTTAATAGATTCTCCATACATCGATTCTACTTTGCTTTTAAGTTTTAACTTGATTCCACCGGACGATTTTTTCGTCAGTTCGAAATAGCAATCGGAACGGACTAATTCGCCACGTTGGCCTGCGGATGATTTTACTGATTTTATTTTCATGTTTTGTTCATAAAAGTTTTAAATGTTGGTCATTATTGTTTCATTGATGGATTGCTTCATTGTCAAGTGGTTAGTTTTTCATTCGTAAAATTAATCAATTGATGAATTAGTTTAGGAAGTTTTTGTAGTTCGGAGTATATAAGTTCGTATTCTTTTTTACTAATTAATTTTCTTTTTAATGCTTTTTCATTCCAGTCTAAAGACTCGTACATAGAACCAAAACTAATTCGGAAGAATTTTATTTTATCTTTTTTCGAATATCTTCCAAAGCCTTCTGCAATATTAGCAGAAATTGAATCAACTGATCTTACGAATTGTTTCCTAACTGTGTCTAATCCTAATCTATTCCATTTTAATACTAAATCCCAGACGTAGTTACTTAGATTAAAGGAAATTTTATAAGCATCAATATCATTTAACTTTAAGTACTTTTTCTCCATCTTATTGACAATGAATTAATGAAACAATCAGACAATTAATTTCTTCATAAACTCTCTTGCATTAAGAAGCTCTGCTTTAAAGATCGCTTCTTTAATTTCTTTTCTTCTTCCTGCTGCTAGCAGCTTTGCTGAAAGAGCTTCAAATTTATTATCGAGGTCTTCGATTGTCATCGGTTCCCTCGGATCACCTTTGGGAAATTCGAGGTATTCTGAAAATTCTCTTCCGTCTTTTGTTTTCACCACAACTTTGCTTGGTTGTTTTACAGGAAACATTTTTTCAAATTCCTGTGATGGTTCGCCTTTTATTTTATCAATCACTTCCCAGATTCTCGGATCTTTTAATTTTTCTTCGCTGAATGATTGTGTCGTAACTTTATGATCAACTAAAGCAGCAGCAATGCAGTAGGGGAGTGAATGATCTGCAGTTTCTCTTGATTCAGGACGATACTTGTGTGGGTCAAAAAGAATATCATAAGCTTGTGCCAGTGTTGTGAGAGTTACGGTTTCGATCTGATCGTAACTGATGTTATTTT